>Ga0187894_10001142_pt1 | contig 34929 bp, 31 predicted proteins | sample GBC1701081metaG_FD_136650 | JGI IMG/M metagenome (GOLD analysis project Ga0187894, IMG submission 136650) | White microbial mat communities from a lava cave in the Kipuka Kanohina Cave System on the Island of Hawaii, USA - GBC170108-1 metaG ...
CCGATGATGTTGTCGGCCAACATCACCACCACCTTGTCCCCGTCGACGAAGCGCCGGGCCAGCCCAAGAGCCTCGGCGATCCCGCCGGCGCGCTCCTGGTAGGCGTAGGAAAGCTGTTGAATGCCGAACTCGTGGCCGCTGCCCAGAAGGCGCAAGAACTCTCCGGCATGGGTTCCGCCGGTCACCAGCATGATCTCGGTCAGCCCGGCGTTGACCATCGCCTCAATGGCGTAGGTAACCATGGGCCGGTCGTATATGGGTAACAGGTGCTTGTTGGTGATCTGCGTGAGGGGGTGCATCCGCGTGCCGGTCCCGCCGGCCAGAATCACACCCTTCACGCTCACCGACGGTAGCCGCGGCGGTGCCGGACGCCTTCTAGTGTTGCGATTGTGACCCAGGACGAAACGGCGTTGTCCGATCTCGGGGCCAGGATCGACGATCTGGAAACGGCGGTTCGAGATCTTCGCCACACGGTCAGCGAATTGGGGCGGCGTTTGGCCATGGACCTGCCTCAGGTGCTGGCCCGCCACCGAGACGCCATCGTGGACGCCCTCGCGCCACCGGCTCGGTCATCGGCCCCGGGCCCCCACGAGAACGAGGTCGACGGATCAAGTGACCAGGAGGAAGTCGGGCTTGCGCCGGCCGCCGACTACGACGCGTTCTCCAACGCCCAGACCTCTCTTGAGCGCCAACCCCCCGAGGTGGCGCCCGTAGCAGGCCCGGGATCGCCCGCCGCCGCCGAGCGGTCCCGTCGGACGATTCGCCGCCGCCGCCCCCCCGGGCCCTTCTAACTTGCGGATTGCCTTCGACGGCACCCCTCTGCTCGGCCGGCGCACCGGCATCGGCTGGTACACCCACGAACTGATCGACGCCGTGTCGCGTCAGGCGCCGTCGGATGATCTGATCGTGTTTCCCATCTCGTGGCGCACGGCGCGCAACCTGCGTCTGGACCCGCCTCACCGCCCCAACGTCAGCGTGCAGCGGCGCTTGGCCCCGGCCCGGCCCTTGTGGGCTTTGTGGGACCACGGATCGTTTCCGCCGGTGGAATGGCTGGTGGACTGCGAAGTGTTCCACGCCACCAACTTCATCGCTCCGCCCTCGAGGCGGATACCCACAGTGGTCACCGTGCACGACATCGGCTTCATCCACCGACCCAGTGCCGTTAATGCCGGGGTGCTGCGGATGGCCCGACTCCTACCGACCGTGTTGCGTCGCGCGGCGGCCATCATCACGGTCTCCCAGTTCACCGCGGATGAGGTGTCCACCTGGATGCCTGACATTGCCGATCGAATTCGGGTGATCCCCAACGGCAGTCATCGTCGGACCTTCCAGGCGACGGCCGCAGAGTCAGGAGTAGCCACCGGTCCGCCCTATGCCTTGATGCTGGGAACCCTGGAGCCTCGAAAGAACGTGGGTTTGGCCCTCGACGCCATGGCCGAACTGCGCCGCCGAGGGGTGGAACTGCGTCTGGTGCTGGCCGGTGGGCCAAGCCCGTTGGTGGACGTAGGGCGCCTGATGGCGGAGCGGGATTTGGATTCGGACTGGGTGGTGCGTACCGGTTATGTCGACGACAAGCGGGTGGCCGCTTTGCTGGACGAGGCCCGCCTACTCGTTTTCCCGTCGCTCTACGAGGGGTTCGGCATGCCCTTGATCGAAGCTATGGAGGCCGGCTTGCCGGTGGTGGGGGCTCGGGCGGGGGCAACGCCGGAAACGGTCGGCGACGCCGCCGTTTTGGTGGATCCCGACGACGCCGACGCACTTGCCACGGCAATGGTGGAGGTGGCCGGTGACCAGTGCCGACGCCAGGAACTGATCGCGGCCGGTCGAATTCGTGCCGCCGGCTTCACGTGGGAAGCGGCGGCGGCGGCCAGCCTCGCCGTCTATCGGTCGGTGGCGTGACGGCCGTTGGACCCGGCACCGCAGCCCCCGGCCCACTTTGTGGTCGCGAATCCCCGAATTACACGGCCGCGACCGGTACCCTGCCCAACGATGCGAACCCGAGCACTGGTCGCTCTCGTTGCCGCGTCCGCCTGGCTGTTGTTTCCGGGCGGCGCCATGGCGGTCGTGAGTGCCGACAAAAAACCTGAACAGGCCGACGAAAAGACCGGATCCAAGCGCGACGACAGCGGGGGGTCGGGAGACCGGGACTCGGGTGATGGCCACGGAGGCGGTCGCAGTTCCGAACCGACCACGACCACTGAGGCGCCCAAGCCGCTTGACCGTCCGTCGCCAGGAATCGACTTCGCCTTCGCCACCTATCGGGTTTTCGCTACCCAGTTCGAGCCCACGGTGCCCGGCAGCGTTGAGGTAGCGGTGCCCGACAAGTGCGTAAAGTTCGCCGCCCTAAAGAACACAGCGACGCTGGCCCTACTGAAGTGCCCGGCGTCGTATTCCCTCGATAGGGATTACCGCATCGTCGTCACGCGCGACGGCAGCCCCCCCGGAATTATCCCGGTGAAGGAAGCGGGTCCCTGGAACATCGATGACAACTGGTGGTCGGGCCGCCGCGGCGACGAGGCGCGCCGCCTCTACGGCGACCTTCCCGCCGGTCGGCCCGAGGCTCAGGTGGCCTCGGGCGGGGGCTACAACCATGTCGACGACTGCAAGGACCTGGGGGGCAAGCCTACCGGCACGCCGGGCGGAGCCGACCAGTTCGGGCGCTGCGTACGCAACCCGGCCGGCATCGACCTTTCAGTGGCCGCCGCCAGGGCGCTGGGTTTTCGTCCCTTGGAGAACGCCTGGGTAAATGTGACCCTGCTGTGGGAACCGACCGAGATCATCCTTACCAACGCCAAGAGCGGTAAGGCGCTCGATGTCAAGGATGGGTCCCGCCTGGATGCGGCTCCCGTTATCCAGCACTCCTACGTGGGAGCCGCCAATCAGCGCTGGCGCCTGCGGCAGGTGGCGGGCGACGTGTACACGGTGGCTGCGGCTCACACCGGCAAATTGCTCGATGTGCGCGACCGATCCATCGCCGAAGGCGCCCACCTAATGCAGCATGGCGCCACCGGCGGCACCAACCAACAATGGCGCCTGATTCCTCTGGGACCCCCGGCACCCCCGGCCGCCCTCAACAAGACCAGCCGGCCATTCACTTTGGTCTCAGTTGGTAGCAACAAGGTGCTCGATGTAGCCGGGGCGGCCACCACCGACGTCGCCCAGGTGGTTCAGTCCACCGGTACCGGCGCACCCAACCAGACCTGGATCGCGACCATCGTCGAGCCCCCCGCCCCCCCGCCGCTTCCCGCCACACCTGATCGGACCGACAAGGCCTCGCCCGCACCAGTACCGGCCTCAGCAGCCCCCACACCGGCCCCTGCGGCCCCCCCTTCGACCCCCTCTGGCTCGTCCCCCGGGGGGATCGCCAATCCGCGAGAGCTTCCGGCCGGCTGATCACTTCGGCCACCGTTGTCGTCGTCACCGAGCAGCTGCGGCGGGCGGTCCCGGGCGGGATCGGCACCTACATCCGGGGTCTGACGCAAGGCCTGGCCCAGCGAGACGAAGCCCACCGGGCCCGAGGCACAGCTGCCGAGCCCGATGACCTGAGTTTTCAACCGTGGTGCAGCCGGTGGCCGCCCCGCCTGGCGCCCTGGCTGGGCGACCACGACCTCGACGGTCCTGCCCGCAGCAGCGGCGCCATTGTCCACGCCACATCCCTGGCTATTCCCGCTCACCTGCCTCGGCGCCTCAGCGTCATGGTCCACGACCTGGCCTGGCGCCGCTTCCCCGATGCCTTTCCGGCCCGGGGTCGAAGGTGGCACGAGGCGGCGCTGGCCCGGGCCCTGCAGCGTGGCGACCTCTTCATGGTTCCCTCCGCGCCCACCGCCGACGATCTGGTGGCAGCCGGAGCTCCGGCCGGCCGCGTGGAGGTGGTCGAAGAGGGCTGTGACCATCTGGATCCACCGGACATCCCGGGCGCAGCCGCACTGCTGGAGCGCATCGGCGTCAAGGGGGCCTTCGTGCTGTCGGTGTCGACCATCGAGCCCCGCAAGAACCTGACGCGGTTGGCGGCAGCCTTTACGCTGGCGGCGCCCCGATTGACCGATCCGCGAACAGCGTTGGTGGTGGTGGGCCCGACCGGCTGGGATTCCGGCAGTCGCAATTCTGGTGCCAGCGCCCCTGATTGGCGTTCGGGTCCGAGTTCCGGTGAGGGGGGCCTATCAGCGGGGGATCGGGGGGGCCCAGTCGTCTTGACCACAGGAACCGTGTCAGGCGGGGTGCTTACTGCGCTGTACCAGCGGGCCCTCGCCTTCGTTTACGTACCCCTGTTCGAAGGCTTCGGGCTGCCCCCGCTCGAAGCCATGATGCTGGGCACGCCGGTGGTGGCCAGCCCAATTCCCAGCACCGGATCGGCCGCCTGGGAAGTCGACCCCACCGACGTCGACGCCATCGCAGAAGGCCTCGTCCGGGTCTGCACAGACAGAGCCCAGCGCGAGTCGTTGAGCGAACTAGGGCGGGACCGGGCAGCCGGTCTCACCTGGCGGACGGCCGCCAATCGCCACTGCGAGCTGTGGCAAAGCCTCCTGTGAAAGTGGCGCTCGACGCCACCGCCGTGCCGGACCTGCCCGGCGGCGCCGGCCGTTACGTGGTCGACTTGTCGGCGGCTCTGGCCATCCGTCGCGACGTGGACCTGACCCTGGTCTGTCGTCGCCATGACAAGTCACGGTGGGAGGCGACAGCTCCGGGGGCCACGGTGGTGGCAGCCGCGCCGCGGCCCCGGCCGCTGCGCCTCGGCTGGGAACAGGCCGTGCTGCCCGGCCTGCTGGCCCGCAACGGTGTCCAGGTGCACCACGGTCCCCACTACACCATGCCCCTGCGTAGCGGTCGGCCCACCGTGGTGACGGTGCACGACCTCTCTCTAGTCGAGCACCCCGAGTGGCACCACCGATCCAAGGTGGCGTTCTTCGGCGGCGCCCTCCGGCTGGCCATGGCCCGGGCCGACGCAGTGATTGCGGTGAGCGAAGCCACCGCCGAAGGCTTCCGCCGGCAAGTCGCCAAGAGATTCCGGTCGGCCGCCAGCAAGCGTGACCTGCCGATTCACGTCATCCATCATGGGGTGGACCACGAGCGCTTCCACAGCCGGGCAACCGCTGCCGACGCCGCCTTGGTGGCCGCTCTAGGCGTGAGGGCGCCCTACGTCTTGTTCCTCGGCACGCTGGAGCCGCGCAAGGACGTGGTCAGCCTGGTGCGGGCCTTCTCCCGCCTCGCTCCCCGTCACCGGGACCTGCGATTGGTCCTGGCCGGCTCCCCGGGATGGGGGCGGGAGGCCGTGGAGGCGGCTGTGGCCGCCAGCCCGGTCGGCAAGCGGATCCTGCGAACCGGATACGTGGCCCACGAGGCGGTGGCGGCGTTGTTGCGCGCCGCGGCTGTCGTGGCCTACCCATCGCTCGACGAGGGCTTCGGCCTGCCTGCGCTGGAGGCGCTGGCCTGTGGCGCCCCGCTGGTGACCACCACCGGTTCGGCCATGGAGGAGGTGGCGGGCGGGGCTGCCAGCCTGGTGGCTCCCGGCGATGAAATTGGTCTTGCGGAGGCGCTGGAGGAGGCATTGGCGGGCGGGGCTGCCGTGGATGAGCGCTGTCGGCAAGGCCTGACCATCGCAACCGGCTACACCTGGTCGGCCAGCGCCGCCGCCCACGCCGCTGTGTATCACTCCCTCGTCTGATTCATGGTGTCGGGCACCCGGGTCCGAATCGTGGTGTCGGGTACCGATGGGCAGAGGGAGACCTCCCCCTTCTCTTGGGTCGTCCGGCCCGACAGGATGCGCAGCGGGATCAGGTGGCGGACCTGATGGTGGCGGGGCGAACGGTCGGGCGGCCGGGTTGAGAACCCGGCGATCGTTGGAGCGCCGCCACCTTTCCCCCTCGAGAAATCCGTCCCGTCCCAGCTGTGGATATCATCCCGGCCACCCCCGGGGATCGAATACCCAGCGATGACCCACCGGCGGCGGGCGTGCGGGCGCCTCACCGTCACCTGGCTGGTGGTGGTCGTGGCCCTTTGGGCCTCACCCGCTTTCGCTCACACGCAGCTGGAGTCGTCTGATCCGCCCGACAACGCCCAGCTCACCACGGCGCCGGCCGCGGTCCGCCTTCGATTTACCCGCCCGGTAGAGATCACCCCCGGCACCTTCACCCTTCGTGATGGCCAAGGTGTGCCGATTGCGGCTCCGCTCGACGGCCGTCCGGGCTCCACTGCGGCTGAAGTGGTGGCCAACCTGCCGGCTCTGAAACCGGGCTTGACCGTAATCGCCTGGCGTGTCGTGGCTTCGGATTCCCACCCCCGTATGGGCGAGTTCCGCTTCACCGTCCTGCCAACCACGGGGGTTGAGCTCGCAGCGGCAGATCCGCCCTCAGGCCGGCCGGGCTCGTTGGCTGAGCCGAGCTACTCGGCCACTCTCGCCACGACGTCGGTCATAACCGGTGCCGCCCGCCTTATCGGCTTCGCCGGGCTGACCGTGCTGGCGGGAGGTATCGCATTCTTGTTCCTCCTTTGGCCTCGAGGCCTGGCCGACCGCCGGTCCCGGATCGTTCTTGGGGGCGCTTGGATCGCTGCGGTGTCGTCGGCCGTCGCCGCGCTGGCTTTCCAGGCAACCACGCTGGCCGGTCGCCCCCTCAGCGCCCTTGACAGCGAGGCTTTTCAGACTGTTCTCGCCACCCGGTTCGGCCTGAGCACCTTGGCTCGCATCGCGCTGTTGTTCATGGCCGTAAGCTTGTTCGCTCTCGCGGCGCTCAGGACCGGGTGGCGGCGTTGGACAGCCGCTGGGGCCCTCGGCTCGCTGCTCTTCGCCGCTCTGGTCACCCTCGGCCTCGCCGGGCATCCTGCCGTCGATTCGCCTGCTGCGTTGGCGGTAACGCTGGACGCCGTGCATCTGGCTGCGGTTTCGGTGTGGCTGGGGGGCCTGGCCCTGCTGGTCGTGGCTGTACTACGACGCGACCCGGTCGGCAGCGAGGCGCCGGAGGGACCACGAGACGAGATGGCAGCAGTGGCCGCCCGCTTCTCGCCGTTGGCAAGTGCAGCCGTTGCAGTGATCCTGGTCACCGGCACTATCCCGGCCTGGTGGCGGGTGGGCAACCTGGAAGCCCTTGTGACCACGACTTACGGGCGCCTGATCATGGCCAAGGCGGTTCTCCTGGCGGCGATGGCGGCGGTGGGCTATCTGAGCCGACGCTGGATCCAAGCTCGAGCGGTTTCCAGGCTCCGCACGTCAGACCTTCGCTTGTCGATGGGACCCGGAGCCAAGGCGGCATCCATCGACGACGACCCTCCGCTCTCGCAGCTGCGGACCACGGTTGCAGCCGAGGTCCTGATCGCAATTGTGGTCCTCGCCGCCAGCGCGGCTCTGGTGGCGGCCAACCCCGGGGGCTAAGCGCCGAGGCCTTCTGAGCGGGGACCCCTGCCCTTCCCAAACCGCATTGGAGGTAGCCGAGCCGATCACCACTCCGACCTCGGCGAGGCACGCGACGCCACCGTCCCAGACCTACTGCCACCCGTAGGGACATTCTTCATATGGACGGGTGTGCGCCTGGGGGTGCGCCACCGGGCCGCGGCGGTGGCGCTAGCCAAGAACCTGAGGGTTCTGTGACCGACTGGTCGTCAGTTCAGCGACGGGTCCAACGGAAGCATGGCGAGGCGGGCGAGGGCGCCGCTCTGGCGCCCCAGAACGGTCCACCACAGCTCGGTCGGATCGGGCGAAAAGGCGTCGGTCTCTTCCGCTTCGACTACAAACCACCCGCCGGCGATTATCTCGGCCTCCAATTGATGGGGACCCCACCCGGCATGGCCGGCGAAAATTCTGACCCCGGCCAAGGCCGGACGGAGACTGGCTGGGTCGGCGTCGAGGTCGATTGCCGCCGGCAGCGACCCCACGGCTACGACGCCTTCAGAGTCGGTGCCCCCTTTGGGATGGACTGTGCCTTTGTCTTCCGGAGCCGTCGGGGGCAGAGCCCCCGACTGATCGCCGTCCTCACTGAAGTCAGCGCCGGCAACCTGATCATCCTGGGCTCGTCCGAGAGCCAGGACGGCCCCGGGCGCCACCGGGCCACCCAGAAATACCACGGGCGGTTCGGTGGCCATGGGGGCCCAGGTAGCCAGCGGTTCGGCCACAGCCATTTCCGACGGCCGGTTGAGGATCACCCCCAAGGCACCCTCGGCGCCATGTTCCAAAACCAGGACCACCGTACGGAAGAAATTGGGATCCTCCATGTTGGGGCTGGCCACCAACAGCTGGCCCTTCACCAGGCCCGAGGCGCGAATCACCGCAATAGGCCTGTCGTCAAGACCCAAGGAAAACGCGGCGCCCGGCTCGGGCGGCAGTTCGAGCTTTGTGAAAGGCGGCCGCGGGCGGACCACTGAGACGTTGCTCCACCTCGTCGACTACCGGATCGATCACTGCGTCCACTCGGGCAATCAACGGTTTTAGGCGGCGCTGGGCCTGATGGCGGGTGCCCGCCACGCGCTGAACCGCCAACACGCCGAAACCCACCATGGTGTAGAGACCCCTGGCGAGCCGATCGGACGAAACACCACCCACTTCTGCCATCTGTCCAGCCAATCACATGTGGATGCGCTATCCACGACAGACGGCACGGGCCACAACACCAGATCCATATGCCCGAAGTAACGTCGGAGCGACCATGGAAGACCAGCCGTCTGCACCCCCGGTGGTGACCGTGGTCGTGGCCGACAGCCCCGGAGACTGCTTCGAGCGCACTCTCGGCGCCCTAGCCGGTCAGGATTACCCGAACCAGTCAGTGCTGGTCCTCGACGCCGGGAAGAAGCCGCTGCCCCTGGGGCGAGTAGCCGCTGTGTTGCCCGCCGCCTTCGTACGCCAAGCCGGCCACCACAGGAGTTCGAGTCGTCCAGAAGTCCCAGGTCGTGAAGACGGACGGAGCGATAAGGAAGGCTTCACCGCCGCCGCCAACGACGTACTCACCAGTGTGGAAGGCGCCACCTACCTCCTGTTCTGCCACGACGATGTGGCCCTCGAGCCCAGCGCCCTCAGCCTGTTGGTCGACGAGGCGCTCCGCTCCAATGCCGGCATTGTCGCTCCCAAGATCGTCGAGTGGGATCGACCGACCCGCCTCCTCGACGTGGGCTTGGCCGTCGACAAGACAGGTACCTGCGCTTCTTTGGCGGAATCCGGCGAACTCGACCAGGAGCAGCGCGACGCGGTACGCGATGTTTTTGCGGTGTCGACTACTGCCATGCTGGTCCGCAGCGACCTGTTCACCACCCTGGGTGGGTTTGATTCCCAGCTGTCCAAACGCGCCGCTGGCGTCGACCTGTGTTGGCGAGCGCAGATGGCCGGGGCCCGCGTGCTCGTGGCGCCCCAGGCCCGAGCCCGTCACCGGGGCCGTCGCCGCCAACCCGGCCGACCCGATAGTCCTACCCGCGTCAAGGGCGGTGAAAGACAACCCGCCCGTCACCGGGCGGGAGAGGAACGGGGCGCCGAGAGCCGCGGCAGCCTCCGGGTGATGCTCAAGTGTTATTCGCTGACGCATCTGGTGAGGGTGATACCCCAGGCCGCAGTGCTGACCGTGGTGGAAATCCTGGCCGCGCTGGCCACCCGCCGTTGGTCTCACGCCCGCCACCTGATTTCGGCGTGGACCGGGAACTTGAGATCATGGCCGCAGCTGCGACCCCTGCGAGCCGCCGCCCAGGCCCACCGAGGAGTTCCCGATTCCGAACTGCGCCGCCTTCAGGCTCGGGGCAGCGTGCGAGTCACTCGTTATCTAGCCCGATTCCGGGCCGAAGAACGGGCCCAAGCCCTCATCGAGGCAAGCGGGGAGTTGGTCGATTCGGTTTGGCGAGGACCGGCCCGGGCCGCAGGAATTCTGCTGGGTGTCCTTACTCTTGCCATTGTTCTCGGCAGCCGGGGGCTCATATCCGGGCCCATCACCGCGGTGGGGGACTTTGCCACCATGGCCTCGCCGACAACTTTCTTCGGTCACTACTTCAGCGGCTGGCGCTCCACCGGACTGGGCTCGCCTACCTCGGCGCCTCCCGCCTTTGCCATTCTGGGCTTGCTGGGCGGGGTGTTCCTCGGTCAGGTCGATCTCATGGCCACCGTGATGATCCTGGCCGCTTGGCCGTTGGCCGGCCTGGGCGCTTGGCGCCTCACCCAGCCGTTGCAGCGGGCCGAGGCGGCCGCCGGTCGCCCGTCCAGCCTTGCCCGGGTAGTGGGGCTGGTGGCCTACCTGGCGATGCCCCTACCGTACAACGCGGTGGCACGGGGCCAGTGGGGCGGCCTGGTGGCCTACGCAGTCTTCCCGTGGCTTCTGGCTCGTCTCTTGCGACTGAGTGGCCTGGAGCCGTTCGGGCCGGCTCCGTCCGGCCGTGCGGCGGTTCCCGCGGTGTTGACCCTGGGCCTGGTGGCGGCATTGGCGGCCAGCTTTGCGCCCTCGTTGTTGTTGGCCCTGACTGTGGCTGCCATTGGCTTGGTCCTGGGTTCGGTCCTGGTTGGCCAGGCCGGTGGAGCCTTGCGGGCATTGGCGGCTACCGGGGGTGCAGTGGCGACAAGCGCAGTGCTGCTGATGCCGTGGACGATCGAACTGGGTCGCCCGGGCGGATGGTCAACCGTGGTCGGGGTGGCGCGTGGTCCGGAGTTGGCTCCCGGGCTGGGTCAGCTTTTACGATTCCAGGTCGGGCCTATGGGAGCGGCCCCGCTCGGTTGGGCCTTTCTGGCTGTGGCGGGTCTGGCCCTGGTGCTCGGGCGAGGTTGGCGCCTGGCCTGGGCGGTCCGGCTGTGGATGGGAGCGCTGGCCTGCGTGGCCACAGTCTGGCTGGGTGCCCGCGGTTGGGGTCCCCTTCGCATGGAGGCACCCGACGTGTTTCTGGCTGCGGCCGCCGCCATGCTCGCCCTGTCGGCGGCGATCGGGGCATCGGCATTCGAAGTGGACCTGAGGGGCTATCGCTTTGGCTGGCGACAAGGGGCTTCGGTGGTGGCCGGCGGGCTGTTGGTTCTGACCACGTTGCCCGTCGTGGCCGCGGTGGGCGACGGCCGGTGGAATCAACCCGAACCCATGTCGTCTCGCGGCCTGGCCTGGCTCGACCCCGATCCCAAAGACGGGGCGTTTCGCGTCCTGTGGGTGGGCGACCCCGCCGATCTGCCGTTGGACGGTTGGCCTCTGGGCGCCGGACTGGCTTACGCCACCTCCCGTAATGGTGGTCCCAGCGCCCTCGACCTGTGGCCGGGGCCCCCGGCGGGGGCTACCAGTTCGCTCGCCGATGCCCTCGATGCCGCATCCGCCGGGGGAACGGCCCGCCTCGGTCGCCTTTTGGCACCCATGGCCATTCGCTACGTCGTTGTGCCCAGGTCGCAACCCACCGCCGGGCTCGAACAGGCGTTGGGAACCCAACTCGACCTGCGAGCCCTGCCCTCCCAACCAGCCCTCACCGTCTACCGAAACGAATCCTGGGGCCCGGGTCGGGGGTTGATAGCCGAGGATTCGGGGGGGCCGGAGCTTGGCCGGGTACTGGGTGCAGGGGCCGATCTGAGCGGCGTGACTCCGGTGTTGAGCCCCTCGGCTGCGGGTGTGAAGAGCGCTACCGACCGCAACCCGGCTCGGGTGAGAAGCGAGTTGGACCAACCTGGAGTCGTGTTGCTGGCCGAATCCCCATCGCCGGGCTGGCGCCTCCAAACGGGCTCACAGGTAGCGCCCCGCAGTACCGCCCTTGGCGTCATGAACTCGTTTTCGGCTCTGACCTCCGGGCCGGCCCGCCTTGATTACCGCCCGTCGCTGGGTCGATACCTGGTTTTGGCCGTGAACGCCGCACTGTGGGTGGGGGCTGTGTGGCTGTGCCTTCGGCTCAGCCCCTCCTCAACCCGTAGGCACGGCGATGCTGCCTCACGCCGGCACCGCGATGCTCGGGCCAACAAGCCATGAGCGGGGCCCGCCGCCTCGGTGTTCTGGCAGTCATGGTCGCAGTCTTGGTGGCCGCCGGGCTGGCCGACCGTGTCGCTCGTCCCCCGGGGGCCTCAGAAGGCGCCGACATCACCAGCCAGACCCCATACGCCCCGCCCGCCGCTGCAGCATCGTCGGCTTGGTTCTGCGTCGGCGCTACGGCGGGCGACAAGACGGTGGGCGACGGGACCGTGGTGGTGGCCAACACCACCGGTGCTGCGCTGGAAGGCACCGCAACGGTCGTCGCCGTCGGTGGCATGGCCCGCACGGTGGCGCTGTCGGTGCCCGCAGCCGACCGCGCCCGGCTACGCCTGGCCGAGGTGGCGGCCGGACCCTGGGCCGCCGCAGTAGTGGAACTGGACGGAGGTGGGGCGGTAGTGGAACTGGCCACCTCCGGACCGCTGGGCGCCAGTGTCACGCCGTGTGCCTCGTCGGCCTCACCCAGCTGGCATTTCGCCGAGGGCTCCACCACCAAGGACGCAGCCATGACGCTCTCGGTGTTCAACCCATTCCCCGACGATGCCGTGGTGGACTTCGTCTTCTTCACCGATGAAGGCACCATCAGCCCGGCTTCGCTCACTGGCATCGCCATTGCCGGGCGCAGCCTTTTGGCCGTCAACGTAGGTGAGTCGGTGGAACGCCGAGACGGGGTTGCCGCCATGGTCAGTGCCCGCACCGGGCGACTGGTAGCGGCCCGGATGCAGACCTGGGATGGCAGCGCTGGCCGCAAGGGTGCCTCGGTGGCACTGGGATCGGCGGCATCGGGGCTGGCCTGGACCTTTCCGGAGGGTTTTGTGGCCGAGGGCCTGGCAGAACGATTTCAGATCTTCAATCCGAACTCGGCCGAAGCCGAGGTGGAGATCGCTTTCACGCTGGAAAATGGAGGCGCCGAGCCCCTGACCCTGCGTATCCCGGCCCGTTCTCGCCTGGCGTTCTCGGCTACCGACGACACTCGGGTCCCCCGGGGCGTGGCCCATGCGATCAGCGTCACGGCCACCAACGGAGTTGGTGTGGTGGTCGAGCGCACGGTCGATGCCGCCGCTCCGGCCGATCGCCGAGGGACTGCCATCACACTCGGATCCCGGGTCGAGGCCCGGCGGTGGGCCGTGGCGGTCGCCGGCACCGAGCCTGGGGTGGTCGAGTTGATAGTGCTGTGGAACCGCACCGGTGACCCAACGCAGGTAAGTATCACGGCCTTGGCCGATGGCGACGAACTGGAACCGGCCGGCCTGGCCGGCCTGGAAATCCCCGCCCGGAGTCGTCGGGCCATCGTGGTGGGCGACTCGTTCCAACGACCCGACACACCTCTGATAATTACTGCCTCGCGTCCGGTGGTGGTGGAGCGGGATTTGTTCTTCCGGGCCCCCGCTCCGGGCACCGGCGGCCCGCCGGCCAGCTCGGCCATGGCGATGGCCATCCCGCTCCGGGAAAGTATGGGCCCGTGACCTCGCCGTTGGAGCCCGCATCGCGTGTGATGGTGGTCCTGCCCACCTATCAGGAGGCCGAGAACATCGCCGAGGTCATCCGACGCTTACGTGCTGCGGTACCCGAGGCGGACATCTTGGTCGTCGACGATTCAAGCCCCGACGGCACCGCTGCGCTGGCCAAGGCCGCAGGAGCCGTGGTGGGCCAAGTGGACGTAATGATCCGGCCGACCAAACAGGGGCTGGGCAGCGCTTACCGGTTTGGCTTCGGCGAGGGCCTGGCCCGGGGCTACGAAGTCCTGGTTGAAATGGACAGCGACTTGTCGCACGATCCGATGGCCCTGCCCTCCCTTTTGGAAGCGGTGGCGGCCGGCGCCGATTTGGCCATCGGTTCTCGCTACGTCCCCGGCGGACGAATTCCCAACTGGCCCTTGTTCCGGCGCCTCCTATCGTCGTGGGGGAACCGGTACGTCCGCTGGGCCCTCGGTCTGGACGCCAACGACGCGACCGCCGGGTTTCGGGCTTACCGGGCTGAGATGGTCAGAGAACTGGGCCTGGACTCGATACGCGCCGACGGCTACGGATTTCAGATCGAAATGGCCTACCGGGTCGCCCGAGCGGGCGGCGCCACCGTAGAAGTGCCCATCACTTTTGCCGATCGCATTCGGGGCCATTCCAAGATGTCGTCGCGCATCGTGGTGGAAGCCATGGGCCTGGTCACCTGGTGGGGCTTGCGGGATCGGTGGCGGCGGATAGGAAACGGAGCCAAACGACGGGGCCGATCGAGACCGTGGAAAGGCTGATCTTGGTAGTGGCGGTCGTGGCGGTGGCCAGCGCCGCCGCGGTGATGCTTCAGCGCCGTCGCCCGGAGGCTCCCACGCAGGGTTCGTGGGCGGTGCCCAGCCAACTCGACCGGGCCGACTTCGGCTCGCCCTCGCCCCGCTGGCTCGTGGTGGTGTTCACCTCTGCCACGTGTGACACCTGCGAGGCGGCGCTGGCCAAGGCTCAGCCCCTGGCCGGCGCGGCGGTGACCGTGGTGGAAGCCGAGGTGAGCGCGCCCGGAGGGCTCCATCGTCGCTATGGCATCGATGCCGTCCCTACTCTGGTAGTGGCCGACGCAGATGGCGTGGTTCGGGCTTCGATCGTTGGTCCTCCGGGTGCCAGCGACCTGTGGTCCATGATGGCCGACCTGCGCGACGCCGCCCCAGACCTGGTCGAGCCCACACAGTCGGGGGCCCTGCCCCCGACGGCCCCCGGGGGCAACGATTCGCCTGAAACTGGCTGGTAGCGTCGCCTCCTGTGGCCCCTGCGGTAGGAACTGGCCGGTGGTTGGCCGCGGGCCGGGAGTTGCTGGCAGCGCGCGAGTTGACCCTCAATTTGGTGCGGCGCGACCTGAAGGTACGGCACCGGGGCACCTTCCTGGGCATGCTGTGGTCCCTAACCACGCCTCTGTTGATCGTCGGCCTGTACTACTTCATCTTCACGTTTATCCTACGAACCTCTCCGGCGGTGGACCATCCCCGACCCGACGGCCAGAACGTGCCATTCGCGGTCTATTTCTTCTGCGGACTCACCCTTTGGAACCTGTTCGCCAACTCGGTGGGCGCCTCCACCGACAGCGTGGTTGGGGCCGCCTACCTCCTCCACAAGGTGTATTTCCCCCGGGCCATCCTGCCCATGGCCACGGTCGGCTCCGCTACCGTCACCTTCGCCTTCGAGCTCTCCGTCCTCGTGGTCATCACCACCCTGACCGTTGGCCTGCCCAGTCTCCATATCCTGTGGGTGCCCCTGATCGTGGTCATCGTGGTGGTCCTGGCTTTCGGGCTGTCACTGCTGCTCTCGGCGGTGACGGTGTTTCTTCGCGATGTCAGTCACTTCGTGGGCGTGGCCATGCAGCTGTGGTTCTGGGGCACGCCGATCATCTACTCGCTGCAGTACGTGGGAGATCGCGGGGCATTCATCAAGCTTTTGCAGCTGAACCCCATGACCGGCTGCGTGGTGGCTTTTCGCAACGTCGTGCTGCTCAACCGCGCGCCGGACTACAGGCTCCTGGCCTATGACGCCGTCGCCGCCGTTATAGCCTTGGGCGCGGGGGCCTGGGTCTTCGGGCGCTGGCAAAAAGTCTTTTCGGAGGTGGTCTGAACGTGGCCGAATCAGGTCCCGCCATCGCCTGCCGAGGAGTGTGGAAGAGCTACCGGATCTACCACCAGCGATCCCACACGCTGAAGGAGAAAATTCTTTCGCGCCGCAATCTCTATGAGGACTTCTGGGCCCTGCGCGGAATCGATCTGGAAGTGCACCGCGGCACCACCATGGGCATTATCGGGACCAACGGTTCCGGCAAGTCCACCCTGTTGAAAACCATGGCCCGAATACTCACTCCCAACCGTGGGTCGCTCGAAGTTCACGGGCGCATGTCGCCCTTGTTGGAGTTGGGCACCGGCTTCCATCCCGAACTGACTGGGCGCGAGAACGTCTACCTGGGGAGTTCGTTGCTCGGCCAGAGCCGCAAGCAGGTCGACGCCCGCTACGACGAAATTGTGGACTTCGCCGGCATCGAGAGCTTCATGGACTCGCCGGTCAAGAACTACTCCAGCGGCATGTACGCCCGACTGGCATTCGCCGTGGCCATAAGCGTCGATCCCGAGATTTTGCTGGTCGACGAGGTGCTGTCGGTCGGCGACGAAGGCTTTCAGGTGCGCTGCCACCAGCGCATGGCCGAGCTGCGCGAGAACGGCGCCACCGTGGTCGTTGTATCCCACAGTTTGGCCACCGTCCGGGCCCTTTGTTCGCAGGTGGCGTGGATCGATGCCGGCACCGTCCGCTGCGTCGGGCCGGCCGGCGAGGTGGTGGGCAACTACCTCGATTCGGTTCACGAGGGTCTGCTGCCCACGGAGGCCGCCAACGGCGACACCGACCGCACCGGAGGCCGGGCCCTCACCGGAGCGGCCTGCGTCCTGGATGTGTCGGTACGCACGGTTCACGGCCAGCCGGCCACCTCCATTCACACTGGCGACGCCATCACCATTTCGATTCTCGCCACCGCGCCCGAGGCGCTCCATGACGTCTCGTGCGGAATCGCCATCCATCGGGGCGACGACTCCACCCTTGTTTTCGGCCAGAACACGCACGAGGCCGACTGTCCGGTGGTCATCGACGGCGACACGCGAATCGAGTTCGCCATCCATCACCTCCCGCTTCGCCCGGGCGCCCACACCCTTACCGTCGCCCTGCACGACCACCGGGTGAACACCATCTACGACTGGCATGACAAGCGCTACGCCTTGCTTGTTCGATCCGACTCGGGTCGCACCGGGGCCGGTGCCGTCCACATCGACGGCGACTGGCGGGTCGCACCGGCCACTCCCGTTCAGGCGGCATCCGCGTAGATGTTGCGCGGTAGCGACGTACCGACACTGATGGCCCGGGCCGAGGCCCTGCTGACCACTGCGGGGCGCTCCGAGGCCGGGGCCCACGGGGTGATGCACGTACCCACCGCCGGTGACGCAGTGCTCGGAATTGACCGGCTTCATGGTCCGGCCGACCTGGTCAGCGAGTTTCCATCCGGTTCGGCCCGACCCGTCATCGGCCCTGCGGTTCGAATCGCCAAGCGTGCGGTGCGGCGCGGCCTGCGTTGGTATCTCAACCCGGTCCTGGCCCAGCAGAGCCGCTTTAACCACGCCGTGTTGGACCTGGCCGAACGGGTGACGCTGCAGGCCGAGAAGCTGCTCACACTCGAAACCCAGCAACGGCGGAACGAGTCCGCCGCCATCAACGCCCGCATTGACGGCCTGCGCTCGGACCTCGATGCCGGCCTTGTTCCGGGCGGCCCCGGTTCAAATGCGACAGCCGTGCTGGCCCCCTCGGTGCGCCAATTGCTCAAGTACCGGGCCTTCGAGGACCGCCACCGGGGCGACCCGGCGGACATCGCCAAACTCCTGGCGCCCTACGTGCCGCTCTTCGCCGGGTGCGAGCGAGTGCTTGACCTGGGCTGCGGCCGGGGCGAGTTCCTCGGCGTTATGCGCCAGCACCGCATCGCTGCCTACGGGGTGGATTCCGATGAATCCATGGTGGCCGCCGCTCGGAAGAACGGCATGGAGGTCGTCCTCGGCGACGCCGTGAGTCACCTTGGGGATCTGAAATCTGACGCGGTCGACGGGATCTTCTCGAGCCAGGTCGCCGAGCACCTCGACACCGCCACGCTCATGGCCATGCTCGACCTGGCCTACCGAAAACTGGCCCCCGGCGGGGTGATGGTGGTGGAGACCCCCAACCCGGAGAGCCTTTTCATTTTTGCGGCTTTCTTCTACGTGGATCTCACCCACATCAAGCCCATCCATCCCGAGGCCATGCGCTGGGCTCTGGAGGCCTGCGGGTTCGACGAGGTTCGAATCCAACGCATCCTGCCGGTGCCCGAAGGCACCCGCCTTGAGGTGTTGCCCGAGGAGCTGGCCGATCAGCCAGGGTGGTCGACCATGGCCACCAACGTGGAGCGGCTGAACAACCTCCTTTACGGCCCCCAGCACTTCGCTGCTATAGCCACCAAGGCCCGAACAGCCACGAAGGGGGCCCTGTCGTCGTGAGCGGCTCTGCACCCTTGCCGGCTACATCCATCGTCATCCTCACCTGGAATGCCCTGGCCTACACGCAGCGGTGCCTTGAAGAACTGTGGTCCATAACCGAGCATCCGCAGTGGCGAATCGTGGTGGTGGACAACGGAAGCACCGACGGGTCGGTGGATTGGCTGCGGACCGCAGCCGCCAAGGCAGAGAGCCGTATGACCCTGTTGGAGAACCCCACCAATCTGGGCTTCACCAAGGGGGTGAACATCGGTCTCGCCGCTTGCCGGCCTGACGAGGACGTGGTCCTCATGAACAACGACATCGTGGTCGTGGACCCTGCCTGGCTCTCCAAGCTGGCCGAGGTGGCTCATGGCCATCCCCGCGGCGGCGTGGTCGGCACCCGGCTGGTCGACGGCGACGCCCGCATCAACCATACGGGCAGCTACATGCCCCCGGTCTCGCTTTACGGCCAACAGATGGGCGGGGGCGAACTGGACATCGGCCAGTGCGTCAGGACCCGCCCGGTCGAATGTGTGGTGTTCGCCCAGGTCTATTTGCGTCGCGACTGCCTCGACGCGGTCGGCCCTTTGGACGAGGCCTTCTTCGCCTATTTCGAAGACACCGATTGGTGTTTTCGGGCCCGCCGAGCCGGATTCGAAGTCCTCTACGCCGGAGGCGTGTCGCCGGTGCACTTCCACAACACGTCAACCCGGGAGAACAAGACCGACTTCTGGTCGATGTACGAAAAGTCCCGAAGCACCTTTGCCCACAAGTGGTCGACGTGGTTGGAACAGGAGCGCTACGAGACCGAGGCCGTATGGCACTCGGTGCTCAACCGGCCCCTCGGATACGCCCTGCACTCGCGCAAGATGATGCTGGCCCTTCACTTCGCCGGAGTGAAGCTGGCTTACCGCAATGCCTATGGCGACGCCGACGGACCGGTCGAACACCCTCTTTTGGGCGACCTCATCGCGCGGCGACCCTCCCGCCACGCCACCCAGGTGGCCTACTGCCAGGCCGATGCCTTCGGACGGGTGAAGGGGAGGCGCCGGGTCGGTTGGTCCATGCTGGAGGTGACCGGGCTGCCAACGACCTGGGTGGACGGCTGCAATGCCATGGACGAGGTGTGGGTTCCGGCTTCGTTCAACGTCGAGACCTTTCGGGCAAGCGGCGTAAGGGTGCCCATCGGAGTGATGCCCCTCGGCGTCGACGTCGACTACTACCACCCCCAGATCACCGGGTTTCGGCCGAGCAGCCGTTTCACCTTCCTGTCGGTCTTCGAATGGGGCGAACGCAAGGCGCCCGAAGTCCTACTGCGTGCCTTCGCTGAGGAGTTCAAGAAGTCCGACGACGTCGCCTTGATGGTTTCGGTGTTCAACCGAGACCCGACGATCGACGTCGCCGCCGAGATCGCCAAGCTGAACCTGCCTGACGGTCCGCCCATTCTGGTGATGCTCAATGCCGAGTTCGACGACGCCCAGATGGGCTCGCTGTACCGGTCGGCGGACTGCTTCGTCCTGGCCACCCGAGGCGAAGGCTGGGGCATGCCGGTCCTCGAAGCCATGGCCTGCGGCTTACCCACCATCGCCACCAACTGGAGCGGACCGGCCGACTTCTTGTCCGACGCCACGGGCTACCCCCTGGAGGTGGCCTCGATGGTGCCGGCCGTCGCTCGCTGCCCCTACTACGCCGGCTTCGACTGGGCCGAGCCCGATGGTGACCACCTCCGATTCCTGATGCGCCAGGTGGTGGACCACCCCGAAGCAGCACGCGCCAAGGGTTTGGCCGCCGCCGACCACGTCGCCGCCAACTACACCTGGGAGCTCGCCGCCGCCCGGGTCAAGTCCCGCCTGCTCAGCTTGGGATGACTCCGCTCAGCGGATTGGCTTGGTGCTGCGGGCTTTAAGCGCTTCGTAGGTGCGCAGTTGGATGGCGTAGGGGACGGGGAAATAGCCCACTGATTCCGCTGAGCGCTGGCCCTCGGTGAGGATCCACGATGCAAAGTTGCCCAGCGCCTCCGCGTCGGCGCCGTCCTCGTCGACACGGAACACCAAATGGCTTACCGCCACCACCGGATAGACGGCCGGACCTTCCAGGGTGGCCGGGACAAACAATGCCAGCCCCTCGTCGGCCCCGGTCGCTCCGTCGAGAGCCGCCCGCACCCCGCTGGGACCGGGGGCGACGAAGGCACCGGAACGGTTGGCCACCATCGCCAGAGGCGAGCCCTCTCGTCGAGCCGCCACCGCCGAGGTGTAGCCGATTGCCCCGGGCGTTCGCTTAACCGCCCGGGCCACCCCGTCGCTGCCTGAGGCTGCCAGTCCCCGGGGGAAGCCCACCACCCGTGACACCCCCAAAGGCCAAGCCTTGGCGTTGCGGCGAAGGTACTCGGTGAAGACAACGGTCGACGCTGCCGGGTCGCTGCGAAAAACCGGGGTCAGGGCCGTACCGGGGAGCGTTCGCCCCGGGTTGTCGGCCGCTATGGCCGGGTCGTTCCACCGGGTGATGCGCCCCGAAAACGCTGCGGCCAACACATCGGCCGAAAGACTCAAGGCCTCCACTCCCTCGAGGTTGAATGCCAGTCCCACGGCGCCGGCGGCCACCGGGGCCTGGATGACCGCTTCGCCCCCCCCGGCTCCCTGCAGCTCCTTCGGGTTCAACGGGATCTCGGAAATTGCGAAGTCCACCTCGTCGGTGATCAGGCGACCGATGCCGATTTCGGACCCCACCGGGAAGTAGTCCATCGTCACGCCCGGAGCATCGATTGAGTAAAGCCGAGCCCACTCGGCCATCAGCGGACCCAGAAAGGTCGAACCGGCGCCCGTCAGGCGAGCCTTGTCGGCAATGGTCCCCCCGGTGTCGCCCGAAGGGGTCATGCCTCCGGTACAGGCCCCCACGATCGCCAGCATCACCAACCAGGGCGCCCGGACTCGCCCGCGAGTCCCATGTGGAACTCGAGGGGGAGTCCTACGTGGACACGTTCGTCGGTCGGGAACTCGGCCGAGTCTGCGCACCGCTCGACGAAGTGACACCGAGGGCGCACGCTACTGGTCGCCCTGCGGTTGTGACGCCGGGACCCGGTGGTAGTTTGCCGACCGGCTCGCCGCCGGGAGGCCCTACGACCACCACCGAAATCTCTAGCCCCCGGACCCATCCGGCCGTGATCGCAGGTTGTCTGGGTCTTCTGGCTTTCGCCGTGGTGGCCTTCACCGGGGCCTGGACCAAAGGGCAGGTAACGCTCGACGGCGCCGGCGTGGCTCTCTACGCCCGCCTCGGCGTCGACCATATTCGCGAGGGCGGACTGCCTTACTGGCTGCCCGAGATGTGGGCCGGTAGCCCGGCCTGGGCCCTGGCCCCGTCGTTCCCGGTCTATTTCCTCCTTCCCTTCACCACGCTGTTCGGACCGGAGGTTGGGGTGAAGGTGGTCACCTTGCTCACCCAGGTGGTGGGGGCGTGGGGCACCTTCGTGCTGGCCCGCTCCCTGTGGTCGCAGCGCAGAGAATCCCTTCCCGTCGACCCACTCATTCCCGCCGTCCTGGCCGGGTTGTTCTACGGGCTCCACCCCCTGTTCATCTCCCACGGAGCCCTCTTCGGCCACGAGACCTCGGTCTGGGTGATGGCGGCGACGCCGTGGCTGGTGTGGAGCTTTCGCCTGGCCCTTATCGGGGCCGGGGCGCGCTATATCGCCCTGGCCGGGCTGGTCGCGGCATTCGCAGTTCTCCAACAGGCCGAGCACGCGTACTCGTTGGTGGTGTTGTGCGCCTGCATGCTGGCCGTCGAGGCGGCCCGGGCCCGGGTGGAGGGGGCCGGGTCCGGGTCGGTGACAGCCGTGTTGTTGCGGGGTGGAACCGCAGCGGTGATCGGCCTGGCCTTGGTGGCCCACTGGTTGGCGCCGTTTTTGTCTCTGGCGGATTCGTTCGTATTCACGCCGGCCGAATCGGTGCGAGCGGTGCTGGTCGACGGCATCGGGGGGGCCCTCGGCCGGCACCCCGACGCCTGGCTGAGTCGCCCCGAACCGCTCTCGGGCACGGTGAGCTTCGAGCAGATCACCCGGGCCTTTGACCGCCTCGACGGCGTCGGATCTGGGGGCTTCTACCTCAGCTTGTTGTTGGTGGGTCTAACCCTGGTGACCCTGATCCTGCTGGCTCGCCACGACGACGACGACGGTCATCTCACCGCGATCCTGTTCGCCTCCGCCATCGGGATCTGGCTGTCCAGCGGGGGGGTCGCGTTGGCTTCCAGCGATCTGGCCGAGCGGGGCATCTTGTTGCCCTTCGCGATTCTGGGCGTGACCGTCGGGGCATTGGTCGGGGGATTCCTGCGCCGCCTACGACTGGGGCGGGTGGCCATTGCGGCCGGGGTGATCGCCGCCATGTTCTTCGTCATCCTGCCCTACATCACCCCCTTCCTGGCCCTGCAGAAGGTGGTGCCGTTCCTGAGCAGCATCCGCTTCCCCCGCTTCTACCCGGTGGCCATGTTGGGTCTGGCGCTGGGGGCCGTATACCCCCTGACCATGGTTGCGGCCTGGGCCTATCGTCGGCGAGCCGAGTATGCGCCCCTCCTGACCGGCGCTCTGGCACTGGCTTTGGCCGGGGCTTTTTTGGTTGATATCGACGCATATCGCAGTTACTACCGGCTCCGCCCGCCCGACTCGGTGGCTGCCAGTGCCGATGCGGCCCGCCGACTGGCCGCCGAGGGCGACGACTTCCGGGTAGCGGCATACTCCTTCGGCGATCCCCGCCTCATCGAGTCGCTGTTGGCCGCCGACCAGGAACTGTCGGTGGGGTGGCCTCATCCCCTGGCCGGCAAGGATCTGTGGTCCCTGACGGGCTCTGCGGTGGCGTCGCTGTCCCGGGGCTATCGCGATTCCGCTCTGGCCCTGTCGTCCACCGCCTTTCTGGCCAGTGAGAAGGTGACGGAGAAAGCTGGTCGAGCGCGGGTGAGCGAGATCGTCCTGGAACGAAATCCCCGGTGGTTGCCCATGGTCCGGGCCTACGACCAGGCCGTGGTGGTGGAGGAACCGTCCCTTGCCGCCGGCCTGGCCGTTGCCTTGGCGCAGCGCCACATCGGGGTGGTTACCGGCGACGGCGAGGTAGCTAAGGCACTTGGGCCGCCGGCGGCGGCCACTGTCGGGCCCGATGGCTGCGGGCCGACGCCCCAGATCCGGGGCCGGGCCGCCCAGCAGGGCGTCGCCGGGGAGGTGGCTATGGCCTGCGCCCTGGACCGGTGGGTGGATACCGAGGAGGGCCGGGGTCTGGTGGACGTGTCCGACGAGCCGGGCGCGGTTTTCAGGGCCAGCGCCTCCGGCCTGCGAGGCGTGAGCGTCCTGCTCGACGGAGAACCGGGTCGCAGCGAACTGGTACTGCGAAAGGTCGGATCCGACGGCCGCTCGATCGGCGACGAAGTGTTGAGGACCCGAGCATCGGGTCGCGATCACAACGAACTGACGGCCTTTGCCTTCGACGCCATCGCCTCGTCGGCCGGAACCACCTACGCCTTCCAACTGGCCTGTGCCGGCTGTGCGAAGGATGAACGGCCCCGCCTCGGCCGGGTCGCCGAAGCCAGCGGGAACGGCAACTTCGTGGCCGAAGGGCGCCTCGACCGGCGGCGCCTGGCGACATTCTCCCTGCTCTACGACCGCGTGCCGGCTGCGGAGCCCTCCGCCACCACGGTGACGGGCACCCGTGTCGGTCCCGGGGCCTGGCGGGTGACCACATCTGGCACCGAGCCTTCCCTGGTGGTGGTGGGCGAGGCGTGGTTTCCCGGCTGGGACGCCACCGTCGACGGGCGCAACACCCAGGTACACAAGGCCGATGGCGCGTTCTTGGGGGTCCCCGTCGCAGCCGGCTCCCACACCGTCGAGCTGCGCTACCGTGCACCCTTCAGCGCCACCGTCGGACGGGTTCTCACCTTGGGCGGGCTGGTCGTGTGTGCGGTATTTCTGTTAGTGCCCCGGCGGCGTCGTAAGCGCCGCAACCACAAGGTCGGCAAAGGCCGAGGCCACCCGGTGATGGAGTTCGAAGGTGAAATGGATCCCGTCGGGCAGCCGCTCGATCTCGTCACCGACCAAAGCCGGCAGGTCGACGAGCGGTATTCCTAGCTCGGCCGCCACCGTGGTACTTACCTCGACAGCGGCCGGGTGGTGGCGCATGGACCGGGCGTAGAGAGCGCACCGGTGGGCGGCCGGCACCACGCCACAAATCGCTGCGCCGGGGGCCACAGCCCGCAATCCGGCCGCCAGAGCCAACCAACTGGCCCGCAATTGGGCCGGGGGCGTGTGGGGAAACCGGGCGCCGGACGCGTTGATCAGGGCTGGATAGATGCGGGCGAAGGTTTTCCAGGCCAGCTTGCGCCGCTTGGAGGTGACTCGGTTGCGGACGGTGTCGGAGTCTCGCACCCCGAATCCGATGCGGCCGGGCAAGGCCGCCGGGGTGGCGTCCATGGTGCCCACCCCGATCACGATGGCCTCGGCGGCGGCGAGGCGGCGGACCAGATCCGAATCCGGCCGGGCCGCCCGGAGCGCCCGTTGCAGAGTGAGGATCGACCAGCCGGCACGGACCTCCACGTGGACGTCCCAGGGGCGACCAGTTCGGGTCTGGAGGATCTCGCCCACCACGTGGGGATACAACCGCAGGTCGGCCGGGTCCAGGGCTTTGGTACCGGCCAGGAAGGCTAACGAATCCCCTAGTACCACCAGCGAGCACCGCCGGGCGGACGATTCTGGCCCCGAAGGTCCCAAGGATTTCCGGCCCGAAGGTTCGAAGGATTCCCCAACAGCCACGAACCGAACCTATCGGCCTTCCCCCAGGGCCCGAGCGGCCCTGCTAGCGGGGGACAGGGCCCGAGCGGCCCTGCGAGCGGGGGACAGGGCCCGAGCGGCCCTGCTAGCGGGGGACGGGGGCCCGAGCGGCCCTGCGAGCGGGGGACAGGGCCCGAGCGGCCCCTCTAGGAGCGACACATCTACGATGGCTTCGATGCCAAGGGGTGAAGGTCGCAATCGACGCTGGGGACTGGTAGCCCTTGTGATGGCCATCGGGGTGATGGCAGCCATGATCACCATCTTGAACTCCCGTTCCGCGGTGGTCGCTACCCCGGAAACCTCGGATCTCGCTGAGGCACCCGAAGTTCTGGCCGCTGCTTTGGAATGCCCGACCGGCTTCGCAAGTCGGGTCCATGAACCGGTCCTGCTGGTTCACGGCACCCTCAGCAATCCGGCGGAGAACTGGGGTTGGAACTGGGCCCGGTCCCTGCCGTCCCTGCAATTTCCCACCTGCACAGTGGCCCTGCCCGAGCGCGCCACCGGAGACCTTCAGAAGTCGGCCGAGTACGTGGTGGCGGCCATCCGGGCCATGGCGACCACCGACGGACGCCCCATCGACGTGGTCGGCCACAGCCAGGGCGGCCTGGTGGCACAGTGGGCGCTGCGGTGGTGGCCCGACCTACGCACCAAGGTCGACGACGTGGTATCCCTCGGCGCCCCGGGCAACGGTGTCCAAGGCTTGGACTTGCTGCTCAAGAGCCCGGTGTGCACGCCCGCGTGTCATCAGATGCTGCCCGGCTCGGTCTTCCTGGCTGCCCTCGGCCGGCCTGACCCCCAGCCGAGTCGGGTTTCCTACACCTCGATTTCCAGCCAGACCGATCAGATCATCGAACCGGTGTTTCGTCGCGAACCCCAGGCCGGCAGCCAGAGCGAGATCTTGGTGCAGGCCAAATGCCCAGGCCGATCGGTTGGCCATATCGAAATGGTTGCCGACGCCGCCGTTTTCGCCCTGGCAATCGATGCCCTGGTCAATCCCGGCCCCGGTGATGCCGGCCGGGTCGACCCGGCCGTGTGTTCCCAGGTCCTGGCCCCCGAGACCGATGTCCTCGGCAAACTGCGCCTCGACGTCCTCCGGTTCTTGGGATCGTTCGGCGAGAATCCCAAGACCCCCAGCACGGAGCCCCCTCTGGCCGGCTACGTAACCCGATGAGCCGGCTTCCAGGCACACCCCTTTTGGCGGAATTCAGCCTCGGAGGCTGTAGAGGTCCCGGTCGTCGGCCCGGGGCGAGCGGTCCCGGCGGACGCCCTTCATGGGATTGCGCCGCGACCCCCGACGGCGGGGGCCGTTAAAAGGATCACCTCGGCGGCGCAGCGCGGCCGAGGCCACCAGTCCGAGCACGCCGAAGATGCCTACCACGAGGCCGATCCAGGGCGGTCGGCGAGGCGACGCTGCGTCCTCGGCGTCTTGGAGCACCAAGGGCTCCGTGAGAGGCGGCGCTTGTCCGAACGGTTCGTCACCGCTATCGGTTTCGTTTACCGACCTTCGGCTGACTTGGCCCAAAAGGGCCACAAAATCGGTTTCGTTTGCGTCCGCCGCCGCCGCGGTGGTCGTCGTCGTGTTGCCCGCCGCCCTCGCAACCTTGGTGGTGGAGGTGACGGCCGAGCGTCCCACGGTGGTCGGCGGCCCGGGCTCGGCGACCACCGATGGGGGCGGCGGCGCGATCAAAGGGCGGGTGGTCGACGTGGCTACCGCAGCCACGTTCACCGTGACCGAGTCCTGGCCGCTCGCGGACAGCACGCCTTCGCCACATGCCACCACTGTCAGGGTTTCAGGCGAGCCGCCTGGGACAGAGGCGGAGTTCCAGGACAGGGTGTAAGTGGGTTCTGGGTCAGAGGACTCCAAAGAAGAGGAATCCACCACCTCGCCCCTGACCCTCAATTCCACTTTGGAGGCGCGGAAAAGTGACGATTGCACCCGCCCGGCTACGGTGACCGTCCCACTGACGGTCGCTCCCCCCGCGGGTCGGTCAATATCGACCTTCAAGACACCCGCTCCTGGACATTTGACCTCCTGGGCCATGGAGGGGCTTGAAACCACAAATTCTGCGACCACCAGTAGGGTCGCCGCCGCCAAGGCTCGAACAGCCTTCAAAGCGAAAGTCACCCCAAACGGTACGCCAGCTCCGACACCAAGAGGTGGACACACCCGGCGACCCAGCGGTTAGGCTGAGCCGTCGCTCACCACGAGCGAACCATCTGGCACACATACCGCACCAATTGGACCCACAAACATCACTTGGGTCTTCGTTAGCGCTACTCAGATTTGCCGGTAGCGACAACCGAATGGGCAGGGGGGAGACGTCGGTGGTTCTGGCCACGCATGACCGTCCAACAGATAACTACGACCGCGCCAATGCGGTCCTTGTGGCCACTGGGCCACCGCCCGGCGATTCGCCGACGATGGCTTATGTGGCCAGCGTCGTCATACCCACTCACAACGACGGCGAAAACCTGGCGCCGTTGCTGGCCCGGGTTCTTGCCGAACCCGGTGTCGGTGAGGTGCTGGTGATCGCCAGCGGCTGCAGCGACGAGACCATTCCCACGGTGGCTCAAGCGGCCGAGGACGACCGTCGGGTACGCCTATACGTGGAGGCCGAGCGCTCGGGCAAGGTGGCCGCAGTCAACTTCGGGCTCGAACAGGTCTCACTGCCATTCGCGGTGATCATCTCTGGCGACGTCCTACCTGAACCCGGTGCAGTGGCCAAAGTGGTGCGGGCCCTCGATCAGCCCGGCGTCGGGTTGGCCGGCGGGCGGCCGGTACCGGTCAACTCCGATGACACCCCGGTGGGCCACGCCGCACACCTCCTGTGGCGCCTGCATCACCGCCTGGCCACCCATCAGCCCAAGCTGGGCGAGATGATCGGCTTGCGATCCTCAGCAGTCGTCACCCTGCCTCGGACCTCGGTCGACGAGGCCTGCTTCCAGGCCATCATGGAGTCCCAGGGTTGGCGTTCGGTCTACGTAGCCGACGCCGTGGTCCACAATCGGGGCCCTGGAACGGTTTCGGATTTCATCAAGCAGCGGCGCCAGATCCACGCCGGTCACCTTTGGCTCTCTCGTCGTCAGAATTACCAGGTTCCGAGCATGCGACCGGGTCTGATGGCGGTCGAGTTGGCCAGGGACACTTTTTCGTCAATCACGCGCCTGCGGCCGACTCGACTGGCGTGGACCGCCGGTACGGTGGCCATGGAGCTTTATGCCCGAACTTTGGCTCGGGTCGACTATCTCCGTGGAAGGGAAAACCATGTCTGGGCAATGGTCCCGAGCACCAAGTCTCCGGCGCTTGACGCGCACCGGGTGGTCTCTAGCCGCCGCTAGTTCGTGGCGGGCGCACGGCTACCCCAAGCTGCTGCCGGTCAACGTCACCATCAGCGCCAACTACCGCTGCAACTTCAAATGCCTGACCTGCAACGTCTACGACCGTAAGGTCACCGAGCTAACCACGGAGGAATGGACCCGAGTTTTCGAGTCCATGGGTCCTACGCCCACGTGGATGACCTTCAGCGGAGGCGAGCCCTTTTTGCGCGGGGATTTGCCCGACATCATCCTGGCCGCCACCCGCATCTGCCAACCGGCGGTCGTGAACATCCCCACCAACGGCTGGTTCACCAAGCGCATCGTGGCTGGTGTGGACCGCATCTGTAAGGGCAGTCCCGATACTCAGGTGGTCATCAACCTTTCGATGGATCACCACATCCCCGAGCGCCACGACGTGATCCGTGCCGCCGAAGGTTCCTATGTTCGCCTGCTGGCTACCCTGGCCGGCTTGCGGGCACTGAACCTGCCCAATCTCACCGTCGGGATTCACACCGTCGTGTCAAATCAGAATGAGGACGATTTCCCGGCCATTGCCCGGGGCCTGTCGTCGCTGGGGGCCGACTCCTACATCGCCGAGCCGGCCGAGGAGCGCGAAGAGCTGCAGACCATCGGCACTGGCATTACGCCGCGCGCCTCCCGGTTCGGGGAGGCGGCCGCGGCGGTATTGGAAGTGGAGAAGGGTGCCGACGGCATGGTTGCCCGCATGGCTCGATCGCTGCGGAGCGAGTACTACGACCGCGTCACCCGGTTCCTCGACGGCGACGAGGGGGCCATGCCGGTCTGTCACGCCGGGTTTATCTCGGTACACATCGTGGCCGACGGCGACGTGTGGTCGTGCTGTGTCCTGTCGCGATCGTTCGGCAACCTGCGCGATGCCGACTTCGATTTCAAAAAGGTCTGGTTCGGTGAAGAAGCCGAGGAGTTCCGTACCTGGATGCGCGAGCGCCGCTGCGCCTGCCCGTTGGCCAATGCGGCCTACACCAACCTGCTGGCCGAGCCTGCGGCGGCGGCCCGCATCGCCCGCAACATGATCAAGGCGCCCACCCGAGCCGGGGCCGCCTCTGTTCAGGGCGAATCCGTGGCGGCGATGCCAGGATGATTCTGGTCACGGGGGCGTCGGGCTTCATCGGCCGGGCCTTGGTGCGATCGCTGACCGGTTCAGGTAACGACGTCCGGGCCCTGGTACGTAGCCCGGTGGCGGCCCGGATGGTCCGGACGGCCGCCGACGAGGCTGCGCCCGGTCGGGTCGAGACCGTCTCGGGAGATCTCAGCGACGCCGACGTGCTGAAGTCAGCGGCGGCCGGAGCCGAGACGGTGATCCACCTTGCCGGTCGGTACCGGGGCCGCCCCGACGAACTGGCCGCCACCCACATCGACGGAACCGCCAATTTGCTTGCGTCCTTGGGGCCGGGCACACGGCTGGTGTACGTGAGCTCCACTTCGGTCTACGGCTGGGAGCAGCAATGGCCCGCCGACCACGCCAGCCCACCTCGGCCCACCTCTGCCTACGGGCACGCAAAGCTGGCCGCGGAGCGCCTGGTGACGCAGTGGACCGCAGGGCCGACCGTTATCGCTCGACCCACTATCGTCTACGGCCCCGGTGATACGGCCGGCATGATTCCCCGTTGCGCCGGGCTGATGAGCCACAAGGCCATGCGTTTTCCGGGAACGGGCCAAAACCGGATCCACCTCACCCACGTCGACGATGTGGTGTCGGCACTTGTGGCCATGGTCGCCGACGGTGACGGCATCTACGTCGTGGCCGGGCCCGAAGCGGCGCCCCTGCGCCGCATACTGACGTTGTTGGCCGAGGGCGCCGGCCTCAAGGCCCCGAGCTTCGGGATCCCGGCGGGTCCGCTCACCTCTCTGGCTGCAAAGGTGGAAGAGGCCTGGTCGGCCCTGGGGCTCTCCGATGAGCCGCCCCTGAACCGCCATGCGGTAGAGGTGGCCACCCGGGATCGGGCCTACTCGGCCCGACGGGCCATAGAGGAGTTGGGATGGAAGCCGACGGTAAACCTCGCCGACGGCATCGGGGCCTTCGGGCGGGAGTGGGCAGCCCAGAACAACCGGCCGAGAAGCTCGGCCACTCAAAGCAGCGCCACGAGCAAGCTGGCTGTGGTGTCAGGCAACGCCCGGTCGGCCTCCGGCGACCTCGGCTTTGACTGGCGCAGCTACCTGGAGGATCCCGACGAAGGACTGGGAACCGTCTACGAGCGCTTCGCCTTGGACGACGTGTTGGCCAACGCTGTGACCCGAACCGGAGCCACGAGCGTTCTGCACGCGCCCCTGTTCGGCATGATGGGCTTCCCCGGCCTCGACGCCGTGACCCTGGCCCGTACCGGGATCCGGGTCGGTCTGCTGGACTACGACCTGGACCGTCTGGAGGCGGTCACCGCTCAATGGCACGAATTGGGTCTCGACCCCGAAATCCACTTGGTGGAGGGGCCCGACCCCCAGACGTGGCCTGAGCAGCTAAAGCTTTCTTACGACCTGGTCTTCAGTTTCGCCGCCCTTTGGTGGTTCGATGACCCCTGGACGGTGTTGGCCGCCCAGGCTCGCTGGGCTTCCAAGGGCGTACTGACCTGCGTGCCCAACAAGAACGTGTTTATGCGGATGCGGGCCAGCCTGTGGCATCGCAACCTCTTCGACGACTTGAACGAGGAGGCATTGGACCGCCACCGCCTCACCGCCGAGGCGCAGGCCCTGGGCTTGGCCCCGGTCGGGACAGGGCTGTTCGACATCCCCCCCTTCCCCGACACCTCGGTGCCGCTGGCCAAGGTCGTCCGGGCCTTGCTGGCGAGCAAGAAGGAAGCGGCGGCGCCCGAGGGGGAAGAGTCGGGCACCGGCACCTGGGCCTGGTCCATCCTTCCGTTCCTAAAGGGTGAGGACCCCACCATGCCCGACCGGATAGCCAGACTGGCCCGTTGGGAAACATATCTCCCCACCCCCGTGGCCCCCGGCCTTGCCCATCACCGTTACACGCTGTTCGTGAACCCTTCGGCACCCGCCTCGTCCGAAACGTCCGGTTCCGAAGCCGTAGCTGCCGGAACCGCAGTTCCTGAAATCGCAGGTTCGCCAACCCACACCGCGTAACAGGCCAACGCCGCCAGTCGCTTGGCCAGGGCGTCGTCGGTGGAGGAAACCTTGGCGATCGTGGCAGGGTCGCTCGTGGAGAACAGGCGTCGGAACACCCCGGGCCGGATGACGAAGGCCAACTCGTAGGGCAGCCAACTGAAGCGGTCGCACGACACCACCCGGTAGCCGGCGGTGGTGAAGGCGGCCCGATTGCGGCGCTGACCCTCGAAGTAGTGGCGTTCCCGGCGGGCAGCCAAAAGGTTAAACAGCAGGAACTGAGGGCAGCCGAGCCGGGGTTCGAAGGCAACCACCCGGCCGCCCGGGGCCAACATGGGCATAACAGTGGCAAGGAGTCCGGCCGGATCGTCGAGGTGATGCAGCAGGTTCTTGGCCACGACCACGTCCTGGCTGGCGGGGGGCAGCTGAGCCGCCACCTGGCTGGCGTCGCCCACCAGCAGGCGGCCGGTCACCACTTCCCGAGCGATGTCTAGTGCGGAGGCGCTCAGGTCGCTGCCCGTGTAGGTGACCGAGCGACCCTGCTCGGCGGCCAGGCGCTCAACGGCCGAGCCCAGCAGTCCCTCGCCGCATCCGATTTCGAAGACCGACAAGGGCCCTACCGAGTTGCCGGCGGCTCCCAAAACCAGCGCCGCCGACCGCTCGTTGAACGACCGAAAGAGGGGGTGAACATGCTGTTCTCGCACGGCGGCAGCTCGCCGGGCGTAGTGGCGGTCGTAATAGGCCCGCTGGTAGCTCTGATCCTGGTCGCCTACCGGCTCGGCTGCATTCACTCGAGCTTCGGGCTACCGAGCGTAGAAACTGCCACGGTGCCGCCGATGGTGCCCTTGGCAGGGTCGACCAAACGACAATTGTCGAAGGGCTCCGTCAGGTCCGACGGCATTATCCCGGCGGCAGCCAAGGTTAGGGCCTCGACGCAACGGTCGGCGAGCAATGTCAGCGGGTCGACGACGTCAAATTCGTCGACCAGGCTGTCGGCCAATTCAACGAGCGTGCGAGCGAGAAAGACTTCTCTGGGCATCAGCTCTCCCGTTGCCATTGCCCCGATGACTAGTCCTCCCTAGACCCAAAGTCAACGCTCATCGTAGGTCACATCGGGTTCGCCCCGACTGGCTGCCTGTGGGCCTTACATTCATGAGGATGGGTCCTTCTCGCCGCTGGCGGCGTCGAAGCGCAGGCTTCTGCCACCACGGCCTTCGCGACCTCGGTGAGGTTCCGGTCATTACCGAACGCGTAGGCCTGTAGTCCGACGAGCGCCGGCCCGACGCTGATCTCGAGCTGTGCTGCAACCATGCCCGACGCCTGGTGCACCACGTTGTGAAAGTCACTACCGGCCCCGAACTCGGCGGCAAGTTTTCCGCCGGGGCGTTGGCCTGCACAACCAGCAGTGCCTGAGCCGCTATGGCTGCCATGACCAACGCGAAGGCGAGCCATCGGGGCATGACCGGGCAAGCCTCGATGCGCTCCTCCAACGACAGCACCGGGGAGGAATCTGAGATCACGTCGCTGCGGGTCACCCGCCCCACTGGCGCAACATGATGGTGATTGCCCCCATGGACGTGTCGACCTGGCTGAGGATCTCCCGCTAGGTGGCGCCCTTGGCCGCCAGCCGGATTTCGCCGGTCGCGGAGATTGTCTCCACCCGGCCTCGTGGGACTCCTGCGTCAGATTCCGCGATCGCTATGCTCCGTGGGTTCGCATGTCCGCGATGTAGCGGGACAGAGCGCTGGTCGGGAAGGGGGACTTGAACCCCCGGCCTCAGCGTCCCGAACGCTATCTGGGCACCTTCCGACGGTGCTGCTAAGGCCTTATAGGACACGAAAGTCCTGCTCAGCGGCTATCTCGGGCTAACCGCCACTGACCTCCAGAAACCGCCATGGCGCGCCCGAATGTGGTCTGTTTGTGGTCTGCCCTTCACAGAAGCTGGGCGACGGCGGCAGCGGGCGTAAGGATCGGAGGGTCAGAGTCCGGTATCTCGGTCAGGTCCTTGTCGCCGCTAACGAGCGCGGTCACCTCGACCCCCTGTGACAGCGCCACGAGGTAGTCGTCATTGGGGTCTCGGCTGACTGTGGGCGGGTCGACAGGGTCGGCGAATCGAGCGCCGTATCGGGCAACCTCGGCAACGAAGGCTTCGACTTCTTCTAGGGTGCCGTACCGCCGGAACTTGGGCCGGACAAGAACGCCCGCCAGTTCGCTGAGAAGCTGCGGGCAGATGGCCATCTCGATCCGCTGATCCCGTACGGCCTCCCACAGGGCAGCAGAATTTCCAAGCGGAGAGACGAAGGCAGAGACCAGGACCGCAGGGTCGAGGACGACCCGCTCCACCTAAGAGGCGGCCCTGCCGTCCGTCTTGAGCCCCTGCCTCTCCTCGCGCATGGCCCTCAGTTCTTCAACGGCTAGGGCCATGGCCTCGTTTTCGCTGAGCGCGTCGGAGGCGTTGCGGGCCCAGATCCGGTCAAGAACGCTGGGCCGGCACGATTCAAAATGTTGCCGTAGCGCGTCTTCGATCACGGCGGACTCGGTCCGGCCGCTGCGGTGAGCCTCCATTTGGGCGGCCTCAAGGAGTGCCTCGTCGAGCTCAACCGTGGCTTGCCGCTTACTCATGCGTCCATGTTGCCAGGAAGAAGAAGCCGAAGGGGAACGTTTCCGGACCTGTCCGCGTCGGCGGCCGTCCGCCTGAACACGTCGTCGAGCCGCTCCGCGAGGTCCTCGTTTTTCGGTACCCGGAAATTGGTACTCCAACGTCGCGTTGAAGGTAGCGACCGCGGCCTCCCTGGTCGGCCAGGAGTGATTGGCCGGACCTAAGGCAGTGCGGGCGATCCACCATTTGAGATCACTGCGGTTGGTCGTCGTGGAATGCCGCCATGGGCAACAGAACCCCTTCGCCTAGGCGCTGCCTCTTACCTCCAGGAGCCCGAGCGTTGTCAAGCTCTACTAGCCAAGCTCTGCGTCCGTTCCACGGCAAGCGCGTTCTACGTATCAAGGTCCCCTTGGTGCCTCGAAGAGACCACGCAACCACAACGACCCGGTCGCCGAGGGAGAGGTCGTATTGAGATGAGAAGAGGCTCATCTCCTAGCGTCCCTCCAAGGTCAAGGCACAGCCGTGGAACGTAACCGGTGGTGTCGATGCGGCCCCGCCGCCGAGAATGTGACTCTGACCTGCCCGGGTCTGAACGTCACGGGTCACCCGAGGGCGCCGGCTTCCAGTTCGGTGACGAGGCGGTCCTGCCAGAGCTCGTCGCGCTGGCGGACGTCGGCCCAGGTGTCGCTCTCGTGGACAACGCGCTTGGCCTCGCCCAGCGGCAGGCGCAGCATGTCCACGGTGGCCTTGATGCAGTCGACCTTGGAGAAGCCTTCGGCCCGGAGCGTGGCCAGGATGGCGTTCCACCGGTCGCCCTCGCTCCAAAGGACGGCCGCTCGGTCAAGCACCTCTGTGGTCATGTCGTAGTCCTCGTGAGATCAGATCGTCGGGGTGAACGATAGGCCGAGGCACCGTGACGTCGGCGTCGTCTACCGGGTCGGGAATCGCCTCGTGGAACGCCCGATCGAGCTTCTCTGCCAGCTCCTGGCTCAGCGATGGGAGGAGGTGGCCGTATACGTCCATGGTGACGGTGATCGACTTGTGGCCCAGCCACTCCTGAATCACCTTGGGATGGGCGTTCAGGGCGATGAGCAGCGAGGCGCAGGTATGGTCGGATCGGACCGAGGCGCGGTGCTGGCCTTACAGCCGGTCCGTTTCCTCGGCCCGTCCTCCGAACCGGACGTGCGACTTCCACCGCATCCGGCTCTCCGCAGGCTCACGTCATGCGGGTGTCCCA
>Ga0187894_10001143_pt1 | contig 34925 bp, 25 predicted proteins | sample GBC1701081metaG_FD_136650 | JGI IMG/M metagenome (GOLD analysis project Ga0187894, IMG submission 136650) | White microbial mat communities from a lava cave in the Kipuka Kanohina Cave System on the Island of Hawaii, USA - GBC170108-1 metaG ...
GGGCGCGACGCGGGGGGGGGGGCGGGCCGGGGGAGGAAGGGAGGGTGGTCCGGGCTCCCCCGGGCGGGGGGGGGGGGGGGGGGAGGGGGGGCGCGTGGCTCGGGGGGGGGGGGGGGGGGGGCCGGCTGTGCGCGGCGGTGCGGGGACGATGGGCGGCGGAGGCGGCATCGTATCGCGCACAGCCGGGGATGGGGGTGGGGGGGCAACGACGGCGGTGGCCTCCTTTGCCGCCGTGGGCTGCGTCTCGCTGGCGCTGCTCAGCGAGACGGCGACGCCCACGCCCACCGCCAGCACGGCGAGGACGGCGAGCGGCCAGCGACGTCCCGACCGGATCGGCGCGGCGGCAGCCGGCGCGGGCAAGTCGATGGGAATGATGGTGCCCACGTTCTGATCGCCGGCCAGCAAGCGGTCGAGGTCTCGGTCGAGGTCGCTCATCAGCTGGTATCGACTGGCGCGGTCCTTCTCGAGCGCACGCATGACGACGCTCTCCACCGCCTCGGGAATGCCGAGCTCGGGGCGCAGGCGCCCGGGCGAGGGCGGATGGTGGTTCTGCACCTGCGCGATGATCCCCAGATAGTTGTTGGCGCGGAACGGAACCTCGCCGGTCAGGCACTCGTACAACATCACGCCCAGGGCCCACACGTCGGCGCGGTGGTCCACGTTCTCCTCGCCGCGGGCTTGCTCCGGCGACATATAAAGCGGCGTGCCGAGCACCATCGACGTGTGCGTCAGCCGCTGTAGCTCGGGGTTGTCCTCGCCGCCGCGCACCGCCTTCGATATCCCGAAGTCCACCACCTTCACGAAGTCCGTGTCCCCGCGCCGCACCAGGTAGACGTTTTCCGGCTTGATATCGCGATGCACGATGCCCTTGGCGTGAGCGGCCCCCAGTGCGCTCGCCACCTGGTGGCAGATGCGCAGGCAACGCTCGACCGGCAGCGGCGCCTCACGCGTGATGAGCTGCCCGAGCGCCTCGCCCTCGAGATACTCCATCACCACAAACGAACGGCCGTCCTCGGTGGTCCCGAAGTCGGTGACATCGACGATGTTCTCGTGTCCGATGGAGCTGGCGAGCCGCGCCTCTTGAAGCAGGCGCGCCACGAAGCTCGACTTGTCATGCAGCTTCTCCAGCAGGACCTTGACCGCCACCCGCTTGCCAATGACCGTGTGGCGGGCTTCATAGACCGCCCCCATGCCCCCTTCACCGATCTTGCGCACGATTTTGTAGCGGCCGGCGACCGTCGTATCCACCAGCGCGTCGGGCAGGGACGGACCCGGGGGCGCGGCGGGCAAGGTCACCCGTTCATCGGGAACCAGCAGCGCGCCGTCTATCGCGCAGCTCCGCGTGCCGGGCGGATATGCGGCGTGACACGTGGGACAAGCGACCATGTCAGCGGCGAAGCTTCCCACGCCCCGTCGCGGCGGGCAAAGTGCCTTCCTTCACCGGGAGAGAGCCGACCGCCACGTCGTCATCGCGTCGTCTCAGGTGGCAGGCGGTGCAATCCCAGCGTCGGTACGCCGGTGCCCCCGTGAAGTGGTGACGTCGCCCGCCATCCGACGTGCACAGCGCCTCGGACACGGATCCGGCCGCTCTGGGCCCCTCCCGGTTTTCTCCCGTCCATGGTATGGGAAGCACATAATCAGCGGTCGTGGCGGAACTGGTAGACGCGCCAGATTCAGGTTCTGGTGATCGTAAGATTGTGGGAGTTCGACTCTCCCCGACCGCACAAAAATCAGGTACTTACGCTGCTGCGCGGGGTGTCGCTTGCGGTGAATCTCACTGAGCCGACATCATGAAGAAGAAGATGCCTAGCGGGAGGAAACTGCCACCGGCGCGCGGGAACGAGCTGCTCGGAATCCTGAAAAACCGCTTCGAGAAGAACGCCGCGCGCCACCCCGGGCTTCGCTGGGAAGCCGTCCAAGCGAGGCTCGAAGCCAACGTCGAGAAACTCTGGTCACTCAATGAAATGGAGACCAGCGGCGGCGAGCCCGACGTCGTCGGCCTTGAGACGACGTCCGGAGAGTACGTCTTTTACGACTGCTCAGCGCAGAGCCCGAAGGGCCGTAGGAGCCTCTGCTACGACCACGAGGCGCTCGAGTCGCGCAAGGAGCACAAGCCCAAAGACAGCGCAACCGGCATGGCGGCCGCGATGGGCATCGAGCTGCTGACGCAGGAGCAGTACCGGCAGTTGCAGCAGCTCGGGGAGTTCGACACCACGACCTCGAGCTGGGTGAAGACCCCGTCGGACGTCAGGCGGCTCGGCGGCGCGCTCTTCTGCGATCGCCGCTTCAACAAGATCTTCGTCTACCACAATGGCGCCGAGTCCTATTACGCCGCCAGGGGCTTCAGAGGTGAGCTGAGAATCTGATCAGACGATGGGACGCTTGAGCCCGAGACACGCCCAACTACGCGCCCGGCGCCGTCTTCCCGTGAGTCCCAGGCCCTACGCTCCCCGGGCTTTCCAGAGCGTGCCGCGCTGCCTGGGGCCACCGTACGCTAGAGCCCGCCCCATAAGCGCCCCTATGCTGTGGGCTTCGCTTCCCTGGCCCCATGGCCTAATACGCTCCCACGTGTAAGAGTAGACGTTGTGCTTCGTACGGTCCTCATCTGCTCGGCGGTCGTCCTTTTGACGAGCGGCCTACTTTTCGCCGTGGATCGAGATCCGGAGGATCGCCACCCCGCATGCTGGGGCGCTCTTACTGGAAATCGCGACTATCCGCTCGGAAGGCCGATCGAGAAGCTGAGTAAACGAGGGAACTGGGTTCGTGCGTGTGAATGTGTGCCAAACGAGAAGTACGTAGCCCTTCTCGGGCCCACGGGCCTTTCGTGGGGCGGCGTCCGCATGGATGAGTCTTTCGACGGTTGCGTTCCCGCTCATTGCATGCTTCCGAGCGCCGAGTCGAACGGAGCGTGGAAGAAGGGAAGCGATGGGTGTCCGGTGCGGGCGGGTGCGCGTTAAGCGCTTGTCGGCCGCACTCAACACCACTGTAGTCAGGTCCACGACAACGAGCGAGGGCTGCAACTGACGCCGGCTACAATCCCTCCAACCAACCTGGCTCTTTGCCGCGCCTGTAAACCGCAACTGGCACAGTAACTACGTGCCAGTTGCTCGAGTGTTCACTATGGACAAGGACGGCCGCAGACGCTGCCGACCTGACTCACGCACAGGGAGTCCCACGAGTCGCTGCAGCAGAAGGGATCGAGGTCGCAGACCTGCGTAACGCAGGCTTCAGATTCGGGCGCCAGCTTCGATCCGGCTGTGCAGAGGCCGTGCGGCGCCTTCCAGACCGAGGTGTACTGGTCCGCCCCAAAGGCGCTGAGGTGGTGCAGCGTGTACCCGAAGGTCCCCTTCAGCCGGTTGTAGTTGGTCTGATACTCGGCGCTGGTCGCCGATGTCGCGACGGCGCTGACCTCGGCGGTTGGCACCCAGGTGGCAGCGTAGCGGGTGACTCCACCCTGGATGTAGCCGACCAGCCGATCGACCCGCAGGCCGTCGGCAGTGAAATCCTTATTCATCGCCTTGAAATCTTGCCAGTTGCGACCGTAGTACGAGGCGAAGCCCTGGAAGTTCGGGATGCGCACCCACGTGGCGTTCATGCGCAGCTCACCGCTGCTGGAATCGACGCGCACGAACCAGTCCTTCTGGATGTAGCCTTGATTGTAGAGGATCCCGAACTGATTGTTGAACGATGGTTCCGTCATCTCTCTGAACGTGACCACGTCCGACCCGCCCGACGGCTCCCAGATCGCGGTGCAACGGAGCGATCCCGAACTGTTCTTCGATGTGTTGACGTTCTTGGGCGCCCAGTTGTTCGCGTCGTGGGCGTTGGTGATCGAGTCGTAATTTGACATCGTCATGAGATGACGCACCTCGCCCCGGAATAGCCCTGCCTTGAACGAACCTGAGATCTTCGCCGCATTCGCAGACACAGTGAGAGTTTGCGGCCACAGACCACGGCCGGCCCAGTAGTCGAAGCAGGTTTGGAACTGTGCGACGGGCAGATTGTGGAAGTCGGCGTTGCAAGGCGGGTGGCCGAGGATTTTTCGGCTGGCATGACCAAGAGAAGCCCGGATGGCCGCGGCTTGCCCGGCTGTAATTTCCGTGCCTCCATTGCAGGAGAAGTACCCCATTACGTTGCTACGCTGGGGTGTGTAGGTGACACCGTTGACGGTGGTCAACGTACGCGCCACATCGCAGATCCCCCACCCGCGGTTCGTCCAGTATGCCGGTCCGGGATCCTGGGCCGTATCCGAAATGCGATCGCCATCGAGAGCGTTCGCTTTGCCGCGGCTGCTCTGTAGGTTAGTGATCGCCGCGTCCGTTGTGCCGAGCGAGTTCGCCCACCCGAGGTGAGTGTGGTACAGGCCGATGAAGTGGCCAAGTTCGTGGGCAAAGTTCTGGCGGTTAGCTTGGGCACCGACGGTCTCGTTCATGAAGCCGATGAAGTTGGGCCACGGAGATGGCGTCGGTGAATCCACAGGAATGGCCTGGCCGGTGTTCGGCGGGAAGGCGAAGTTCGACGGGGTATTCCGGCGCAGGAAGATGACGATCTTTCCCGCGTACTTCGCCGCGATGGTGTTCGCGCGCGACCAGTTGGTGGTGTTGTTGGAGACCAGATTCTGGTTCAGGTCGCGATCGACCATGTCCGTCCAGTCCCAGCTCGGATCGAACGTGAAGCGAACGCGCGCAGGCGCGAAGACCTGGTTCGCCAGGTTGGTGAAGTCAGTGATCTGGGCGCGCGTGGTGGTGGTGCCGTTCGTCCCCGCGCTGTCGTCGGCCAGGGCAATAATGTGGAGCCGCAGATCGTACCAGTCCGAGCTGGTGTGCGCCGCGGTGACAGTGTGTGTCACATCCGCATTCAACTCCTCCTCGTATTCTTCCGGAGCGCCCGGGCAGCCAACCAGCGTGATCAGTGAAGTAGCAGCGATCAGTTTGTGCATCTCCGTCCCAGGACTGTATCAGGCGTCCGTCCAAGGCGGCTCAGCTTCGATCTCTCATTTCCGAGATCGAGGTCCTCGAATCGATGTCGATGCGAGAGCGCGCTTGGATCCGCTTTTCGCGATCAGGGAGCGGCTTACCGGCCGACACGGGATCGAGCGGCGCAAGAGCGGCCACCGGCCGCCCCCGCTCGGTGATCACGATGCGGCCGCGCTGGCCGGCCTGGCGAACCCACCGGCCGGTGCGCTCATGAAGCTCTCGTATCGAAATGGCTTTCATGTGTCACATGATGACACATGCGAAGGTCGGGGGTGAACGAAGAGCGGACCTACGTTCCGATCCGCCTAACTATAACTAAGCGTCGCGACTCGCGGCCAGCTTCGCCGCCAGGTCCAGCGCCGCAAGGAAGCTGGCGGGACGCGCGCGGCCGGATCCCGCGATGTCGTAGGCGGTGCCGTGATCGGGGGACGTGCGCACGAACGGCAGGCCCAGGGTCACGTTCACCGCCTCGTCGAAGTGGAGGACCTTGACCGGAATCAGCCCCTGGTCGTGATACAGCGCCACCACGGCGTCGTAGGCGCCGTCCGCCGCCTGGCGGAAGATCACGTCGGGAACGTGCGGCCCGGTCACGATCGCAGCGGCGGTGGCCGCGCCTTCCGCCAGGCGCCGGCGCGCCAGGTCGACGGCCGGGGTCACGATGCGCGCCTCTTCGTCGCCGAAGCGGCCCGACTCGCCCGCGTGCGGGTTGAGACCGGCGATCGCCACGCGCGGCGCCGCTATGCCGAAATCCACCGCCAGAGCGCGCGCCGTCAGGAAGGCGGTCGACGCGATGGTCTCAGGGCGCAGCACGCGGGCCACCGTCGACAGCGCCACGTGGGTCGTGGCCACGGTGACGCGCAGACGCGGTCCCGCCAGCATCATGGCGTGCTCGGCGGTTCCCGAGCGCGAGGCGAGGTACTCGGTGTGTCCCGGAAACGCGAAGCCGGCGCGCGCCACCCACTGCTTCGAGATGGGAGCGGTGACCAGCGCCGCCACGGCGCCGGCCAGCGCCGCATCGGTGGCCGCCGTGAGGTACGCGACCTGAGCGACCGCCGACGCCTCGTTCGGCCGCCCGGCCTCGATGCGGCCGGCCGGTAGTTCGCCCACCGGAATCACCCGGGCTGCGGGCGGCGGCTTGACTCCCACGGCGGCCGCCGCGCGATCGATGACGCCGCGGTCACCGTAGACCACCACGTCCAGATCCGGCCGCTCGGCCAGCGCGCGCACCACGACCTCGGGGCCAATCCCCGCCGGATCACCCAGCGAAATCCCGATGCGCGTCTGCTTCATGGCGGCGGCCGGCGCCCTGCCTGGCTGCCCATCATACGGCGCATGAATGAACCGCGCCCGCACGCGGTCGAATGGATGTGGTTTCCGCGGCGGCCCTCTTGTCGTTCGTGCTGTCGTCGTTCTGCCAGCCGTCGGCTCCAGCGCCGGTTCCCGCGGCGGCGGTCCAACCCACGGAGCCACCGCCCTTCGTTCCCGCTCCGACCTCCGCGGCCGCGCGAGCGCCGGTGCTCCCCATCCACGCGGTCTCGGTGTTCGCGGGCGTGCACCGCGTCGCCGCGCTGCCGCCTCTGCCGGCGCCCCTGTCGGGGCACGAGGTCGCGCACTATCGGATCCGATACGGGATCTTGGGTGGTCTCGGCGAGGCGCGCCTTTACGTCGAGGACGTCCGGATGGATGGCGAGCGACGCCTGGTGGCCGCGCGCGGATGGGGGCAAGGTTCGCTGCTCGGATTCGGCCGCATGGAAAAAAAAGTGGAGACCGCCCTCGACAGCGGGGCTCTGACGCCGCGCCGCTGGACGTCGTCTCGCAAGAAGGACGGCAAGGACATCACGGTATCCGGCGATCAGCCTGCCGCCGGACAGGTCGCGATCACCCGCCGCGAAGGCACCAACGCCCCCAGCAGCAGTGAGTTGCGCCTGGCGGAGCCCGCCCTCGATCCCGTCGGGTTGCTGCTGCGGCTTCGCGTGACCCCGCCCGCGCCCGGCGCGCTGTTGGCGCTCAACGTGTTCGACGGCGGCAACCTGTGGCGGGTCTTCCTCCGCGGCGCGGGATCCGATGCGCTCCCCAGCGGTGACTCTACCACCACGCGCGCGCTTCGTTTCGACGGCCGCGCCGAGCCCGTCTCCTGGAGCGGCCAGCCGGATCCCGGCCGCACCGCGCGTTCCTTCGTCCTCTGGCTATCCAGCGATGACACCCACATGCCGCTCCGGCTCTCGGTGCCGCTTCCGCTCGGCGAGGTCGTGGCCGAGCTGGTGGCGTCGCACCGGACGCCAGCGCCGCCGCAGGAGCCCGCCCTCAGCCGGCGGCCTTGACAGCCAGCGCAGCGAAGACAGCGCCCAGCACGACCACGCTCACCACCATCGCGATGAGCATCCCTCGCCGGGGGCCATTCTTCACCGCGACGTTGGACATGGGCGTCGGTTCCAGGACGCGCGCCAGCGCCTCAATGCCGGGCGTCGGTTCGCCGATGGCGGGCGACTTCGACGTGGATGCCAGCGGCCGCGACGTGGAGCGCGCGCTCGTCGCTTGATCCGCGATGGACGTCGGGACTGCCGTCGCCGACGGGGCCGGCTTCGGGGTCGCCGTTTTCGCCGCGGGCGTTGCAGCCGCCGCGGAGGCCTTCGGCGCAAACGGCTGCGACCGGGCGGCAGGATGCTCCCTGTGCCCCGCCTGAACCGGTACGCTCAGGTCATCCATCCACGCCCGCGGATCGATGAAGTCACTGCTCGCCCCCGGTTGCGGCGCTGCCACGTCCCTGACCCCCATCTCGGTGGGCGTCAGCGGCTTGGCCCCGGGATCCTCGAAGTCCACCGACGTGAACTTCACGATTTCGTCGGTCAACAGAGTATCGATGAGGCTCGCCGCCTGCTTCTTGGCCACACCCGACTGGGTGGCGCGATCTTCAAGGCACTGGCGCACCATGTCCGCGATGTCGCGCGCGATGACCTTGAGGCCCCGCCCGTACGTGTAGTGGGCCAGCGCATCCTGCAGATCGGTCGCCGCCTGAAACCGATCGTCCACGCGCCGCGCGAGCGCCTTGCGGACCACGTCCTCCAGCTCCGGTTCTACCTCGGGATTTTGCGACGCGATGGGTGGAATCTTGGCGTTCCGCACCAGCTCCACCGTCTGATAGTCGGTGTCTCCGTAGAACAGCCGCTTTCCGGTGAGCAGCTCGTAAAGCAAGATCCCAACGGCGAAGATGTCCGCCCGGTGGTCGACCTCCTCGCCGCGCGCAGCCTCGGGCGAGAGATAGCTCATCTTCCCTTTGACGACGCCGGGATCCGTGCTCTCGATCTGGCTCGTGGCCTTGGCCAGGCCGAAATCCACCACCTTGACCTCGCCCTGCCGCGAAATGAGCACGTTGGGCGGCGAGATGTCCCTGTGCACGATGCCGAGCGGCTTGCCCGTCTCCGGGTTCACCATGTCGTGCGCGTAAGACAGGCCCTTGCACATCTCCATCATGATGTAGAGCGTCTGCGCGATGGGCAGCCGCTTGCCGAGCTTGCGCCGCCACTCGATGATCCCCTTGAGGTCCACCCCGTCGACGAACTCCATCACGATGAAGTAGGTGTCGTCGGCGTGGCCGATGTCGAACACCTGCACCACGTTCGCGTGCTGCAGGGTCAGGGACAAGCGCGCCTCGTCCAGGAACATGGCGACGAACTTCTTGTTCTTCGTCAGGTTCGGAAGAATCCGCTTGATGGCGATATTCTTCTTGAACCCCTGCAACGACTCGGCGACGCCTTTGAACACCTCGGCCATGCCGCCGGCCGCCACGCGCTCGGTGATGCGATATCGGTTATCAGCCATGTCCGGCGGAGAACCCCAACGAAAAACTATAACAGAAGGCCACGTCGCCCGAAAGTTTCGCGGGTCCTTACGGGTCCTTACAGGCGTCGCCGAGTGCGCGACTACTCTTCGGCCAGCGGCGGCGCCTTATCCATGTCAGCCATGCCCGGCGCATCGCCCGCTCCGCCTCGGCCGGCCTGAGCCGCCGCCGCCTCTTCCCTCTCGCTCTGTTCCTTGCAGTCGATGCACAGCGTGGTGACCGGCCGCGCCAACAGCCGCCGAAATGAAATAAGCTCCCCGCAGTCGTCGCATACGTCGATGCCACCGTTGTCCAGCCGCGCGAGCTGCTTGGTAATCTTGCCGAGCAGGAACTTCTCCCGATCGTGAAGACGCATCTCGGTCGAGAACAGCTCTTCTTCCATCGATTCATCGATGGAGTCGCGTCCGATGTTCCGTTCATGGTTCATCGAATAGGTGAGCGCCTCGTGGCTCATGCGCGCCAAGCGCCGCTGCTCCGCTTCGAGGACCTGCCTGATCTGAGCCTTCTCACTGTCATTGAGCATGAACGAATATCTCCTGTTGGACAGACCCCAAGATAAGGTCGGAATCCGCGGCGGGGAAGGGGGGCGTCAGGAAGCTTTCTTCTCGCGAACCAGCTGCGGGCGCCCGCGCGACACGACCACGTCGCGGTTGACCACGCACTCCGTCACCCCGGTCAGCGACGGGATCTCGTACATGACGTCCAACATCACTTCTTCGAGGATCGCGCGCAGCCCGCGCGCTCCGGACTTGCGGCGGGCGGCCTCCTCGGCGACGCTACGCAGGGCGTCCTCGGTGAAGCGCAGCTTGACGCCCTCCATCTCGAACAGGCGCTCGTACTGCTTGGCCAGCGCGTTTTTCGGCTTCCAGAGGATCTCCATCAGCATGGAGACGTCCAGATCGTCCGCCGCGACGATGATCGGCAGCCGCCCCATGAACTCGGGGATCATCCCGTACTTGATCAGGTCTTCGGTCCGCGCCATGGCGCGCAGCGCGTTCTTCGATTCCTCGCCCTTGCCGATGTGGGTGCCGAAGCCCAGGCCGCGCTCGCCCACGCGCCGGCGCACCAGCTCCTCGATACCGTTGAAGGCGCCCGTGCAGACGAACAGGATGTCCGTGGTGTCCACCTGGATCAGCTCCTGCTGCGGGCGGTTGCGCGCGCCGTCAGGGGTAATGGACGCCTGCTTTCCTTCCAGGATCTTCAGCAGAGCCTGCTGCACGCCTTCGCCCGATACATCGCGTGTGACCGACGGCCCGCCGCCTTTGCGCGCAATCTTGTCGATCTCGTCGATGCACACGATGCCGCGCGCAGCCTTGTCGGGGTCGTTGCCGGCGTTGCGGTAGAGCGCCTTGATGACACTGTCCACGTCCTCGCCCACGTAGCCGGCCTCGGTAAGGGTGGTGGCGTCCGCCATGGCGAACGGCACGTCCAGCTTCTTCGCCAGCGTTTGCACCAGCAGCGTCTTGCCGCAGCCGGTGGGGCCGAGGAGCAAGATGTTCCCCTTCTGGATTTCCACCTCGCCGGCCCGGCCGTGCTGGGTGATGCGCTTGTAGTGGTTATAGACCGCGACGGACAGGGCCTTCTTCGCCCGATCCTGGCCGATGACGTAGCGGTCGAGCTCGTCGAAGATCTCGCGGGGGCGCGGGTACTTCGGGCGTTCGGCGGCCTCTTCCTTGGCGATGATGTCGTTGCACAGGGCCACGCACTCGTCGCAGATGAACACGCGAGGACCGGAGATCAACTTGCGGACCTCGCGGCGGCGCTTCCCGCAGAACGAGCAGTGGAAGTCCTCCATCACGGGACAGTATTGCACCCGGGGCTGGCCAGCGCCAAGCGTGGAAGCGGCGGCGGCATCCCGGTTCCGGCTTGACAACGCGAGCCCGGCGCCGTCAATGCTGCGACTCTCGTGCGTGCGCTGGTCGTGACCGCCAACCCCGCCTCGGCGACGTCCGAGACCGATTCACCGGCGGCGGCCCTGCGCGACCTGGGTTGCGACGTGGCGGCTGTGGGCTACGACGTGGACGACCTACCCGACGACATCGAAAAGAACCGCCCCGCGGTGGTGATCGTGGACGCGGGCGCGCACCTCGAGGTGGGCCGGGCGGCCATCCGCTGCGTGCGCGCGAAGCCGGCGCTGGCCGACGTTCCCGTCCTCTTGTGCGTGGAAGTCTCGCGCCTCGCGGGTCTGGATCCCGAAGCGGGCGCCGACGACTTCGTGCTGCGTCCGGTGGTGGCGCCCGAGCTCTACGCGCGCGTCCGTCAGCTCGGCTGGCGCATGTCTTCGTTCCGCGCCGGGGGGCGGGTGAAGATCGGGGATCTCGTGATCGATACGGCGGCAGTGGAAGCCACGTTCCGGGGACGTCCGCTGGCGCTGCCGCGGCAGGAGTTCCAGCTGCTGCGGTTCTTGAGCGAGCGCCCGGGGCGCGCCTTCACGCGCGAGCAACTGCTGTCGCGGGTGTGGGGTTACCGCTACGGGGGCGGAACCCGCACCGTCGACATCCATATCCGGCGGCTGCGGGCCAAGCTCGGCTCGGGGGGCGGCATGATTCACACCGTGCGGCACGTGGGTTACAAGCTGGTGGTCCCGTCGGAATGAACGAGGGTGCGGGCGCGGCGTCGGCGTGGTGCCGCGGTCGGTTCGTGGACTAAGATTCGCCCTTCGTCCGCCAGTTACTTCGAACGGAAGGATTGACCATGGATAAACGCGTCCGACGGCCGGGACCGATGCTCGCTGTTTCCGCGTTGCTCGCGGCGGGCGCCTTCGGCGCGGCGTGCGCCGCTCCCAGCCGCGACCCGGGATCGCGCACCGACGGGGGCGGCAGCGGCGGCACCTCGGGCGGCGCCGGCGGCAACCCGGGCGGCGCCGGCGGATCCGCGGCCGGCGGCAGCGGGGGGGGCGGCGGGGCCGCGGGCGGCGCCGGCGGCGGCGGAATCGGCAGTGGCGGCACCAGCGGCACGGGCGGGGGGCTCGGCAGCGGCGGAAGCGGGTCCGGCGGCGGTGGCGCGTCGGGCGGCAGCGCCGGAAGCAGCGGCCCCGACGCGGGTTTCGACTCGTTCGTGCTCAGCGATGGCGGCCAGGTCTGTGGTGAGCAACAAACCCCCATTCCCCACAGTCCCAGCACGCCGGACGTGGTGATTCTCTTCGATCACTCGAGGTCGATGGACGAAAAGTTCGGGACGAGCACCCGCTATGGGACCGAGCGGGACATCCTGAAGCCCCTGGTCGCCATGCACCAGCGCCGCATCCGCTGGGGCTTCGAGCGCTTTCCCATCCGCGAGAGCTGCCCCAGCCCCACCGGATGTTGCGCGGAGCAGGTGTGCATCCAGCCCGCCCTCGACAATGCCGCCAAGGTTCATGCCGGAATCGACGACACGCACCCGTTCTGCGCGCGGCTGCCGGATCCTCCGGGCACGCCTACGTGCGGCAGCGGCCCGGGCCAGGCGGGCTGCCCCTCCACCGTCGGCGCCACGCCGTCTCACGTCGCGCTGCGCGCGGCGCGCGAGTTCTATGCCGGTTTCAAGGACGGCGTCACGGACCGATACGTCCTGCTTTCGACGGATGGAGAGCCGAGCTGCAACACGACCAACGACCTGTGCGCCGCTTCGGTGGACGAGATCAAGCGCATGCTGGCGATGGGAGTCAAGACCATCGTCCTCGGGTTATCCGAGGACGTGGCGAGCAGCATGTGCCTGCAGCGCATGGGCGCGGCGGGCGGCGGTCCTCGCGCGGGGCAAAATCCCGCGTATTACCCGGCGCGCGATCCGGCGGCCCTGCAAACGTTCTTGAACGAGATCATCGCCGGCATCGCCAAGCCGCCCTGCAAGATCGATCTGGATGCCATGCCCATCGACCGCGATCGGGTGGCGGTGTTCTTCGACAACAAGCAGATTCCGCGCGATCCCGGGCGCACCAACGGCTGGGAGTACGACCCGTCAGAGCCGCGTCGAATCCTGATTTACGGGTCCTATTGCACGAACGTCGAGACCTTCCAGGTCAACACCATCGACGTGAAGTTTGGGTGTCCCCCCTGCGGCGGCACCGTCAGCTGCAATTAGCCCGAAGGGGGCGTTCCGTCTCGTCAACCGACGGCCGACGCTGCGCTCCGGTGCTCAAGTACCTTGTGTACGTTTCGCGGGTAGGGGCGAAGGCGGTGGGTCGGGATGTGGGGGGGCTGGTTCGGGAACTAGGGGGAAGCGGTCGCCGCGGGCGCGGCGCTGCTTGGTGAGCACCCAGCCCCGTTCCTTGTGCTCCCAGGTCTGCTCGACGGTGGTCGCGCGCACGACCGGGTTGCTCCGCTGGTACCAGGAGAGCTGGACGAGCACCGTCGCCTTCGCCGAGCCCTGGGCGAAATCGATGGACGAGACCTCGCTGTCCGCGAACGACATGTCGTCGCCCATGTCGGCGACGCGCTCGAGCATCGCGCGGCGCTCGTCGGGCGGCAGGTGCTCGGCGACCTGTTGATAGCGTCCCCATCGCAGGTTGTCGTTCATCTCGCGGGAGACGCGGATCAGCGTGTCCTCTCGGCGCTGCGTAAAGGTGAGGCAGCCGCCTGCCGCCGCGGCGAAGACGATCGCCGCCAAGAGCCAGGACGCGCGCCGCATTGAACGACCCTAGTCCACGGTCAACCGCGGCGCAAAATCTTGCCGAGCTTGGCGCGGTCGGCGGGACCGAGCTCGCGGAACAAGACGAGCGCCGCCAGGTACACCGCGCCCACGACGGCGAGGGCGGCGAGCCCCCCGATCTTGCCGGTGCCGGGAAGCAGGCGGCCGACCGCGACCGCGGCGATCGACGCGGCGGCCACGCGTAGGACGGTCGCCCCGGGCGGCCCACCCCCCAGGCGGGCCCGCAGATAGGCCAGCGCGATGAGAAAGCCCACCACCATGCCCGTGCTGGTGGCCGCCGCCATGGCGGCCAGCATCGCCGGACCCGGCACCACGCGCGGGACGGTGATTGCGGCGACCGCGGCCCCGACCGCCACGGTGGCGGCCACCACCACCAGCGCCATCCTGACACGCCCGGCGGCGTTCAGGATCGCGCAGGCGACGGCCGACAGCGCCAGACAGCACTGTCCCGTGACCAGGATCGGCAACGCCGCGGCGCCCAGGCCGTACTCGGGCTTGTAGAGGATTCCGAGCACCGCGGCCGGGCGTGCGGCGAGCACGACGCCCATGGCGGCAGCTAGGATGAAGGCATAGCGCAGCGACTGCGTCACGTAGGCGGCCGTCGCCTGCCGGTCCTCGGCGAAGGTCGAACGGGACACCAGCGGAAAGATGACGAACGTGATGACGATCAACGCCTGGTTCGGCAGCAGCGCCACGGTGCGTAGCGCTTCGTAGGCGCCCGCCAGCACGCTGGCCTGATCCGCGGTGGCGGCCGCGGCGCCCGCGAAGCGACGCAAGAGGGGAAGGTCGTAGTTGAGCGCCAGGTTGAGCAACAGGCCATAGGCCACGACCTCGCCCATGAACAGCAGCAGCCGGCGCGCGGGAAAGGCGCCGCCGGTGCGCGCGGGCAAGCCCATCACACGCGCCGCAGCCACGAGGATCACGGCGGCGGCCGCCGCGAAACCCGCGAATGCGCCGCTCGTTCCCAACGCCGCCGCGCCGCCCAACACCAGCACCGTCTTGGCGGTGGAGAACCCCACGTCGAAGCCGGCCTGGGCGCGGAAGCGGCGCAGGCCGTTCGCCGACCCGACGAACACCGCGTAGAGCGCGTACAGGAACGGAATGATCGCCACGATGCGGAACCAATCCGTGTAGTCGGGCGCCTTGACAGCGTCGGCGAAGAGGGGCGCGAATGCGAAGAACGCGAGCCCGATCGCGCCGCCGAGCACGAGCTGCATGCGCAGGCCGGCGCGCTTGACCTCGCCGGCGCGCACGTCGTCTTCAGCGGTGAACTTCGATACCGACTGAATGGTCGACTGGACGACGGCGTTGTTGACGATGGATACGACCTTCGTGACCACCGAGTAGGCGCCGAACTCCGCCACGCCCAGGATGCGGGTCAGAAACACGTTCTGCAGGAAGCCGCTCAGCATGAAGAACGCCTTGGCCCCGCCAATGAACAGCGCGCCGCGGCCCGCCACCACCGACACCGCTGCGGCCGGGGCGGTGGGCCGCTCCGGCGGAGACGACGCCCCGCCGCCTGCGGACCCGCCGCTCACGAGGTGCGCCTCGCGCTGACCACGCGCTCGATACCGGCCAGGTCGCGGCGCACGCGCGCGTCCGAAAGACCCACCTGCGTGCACGCCGCCGCCACCGCGGCGGCCTGTCCGTGGCCCACCTCCAGAATCAACGCGCCGCCCGGTCGCAGCAGCAGAGCCGGCGCCTGTGCCACCAACCGACGCACCACCTGGAGCCCGTCCGGGCCGCCATCGAGCGCGGCGCGCGGCTCGGACCTGACGTCAGGTGGCAGCGCCGCCAAGTCCCCGGTCGGGACGTAGGGCAGGTTGGCGACGACGACGGCGAACGGCCCGTGGGGCGCAAGCGGCGCCGCCAGGTCCCCGACCACCACGGTGACGGCAGCTTCGTGGTGCAGGACGTTGGCCCGCGCGACGGCGGCCGCATCTTCGGAGACGTCGCATGCGAACACGAGCGCGTCCGGACGCGCCCGCGCCAGGACGATGGCGAGCGCGCCGGAGCCGGTACCTACGTCGGCGATGCGCAACGGCAGCGGCAGCGGCGCCACCGCGCGGTGGGGCGCCGCGTCGGGCGCGTCACGCGGGGCCACCTCATCCAGGCGGGCGAGCGCTTCCTCGACGGCGGCCTCGGTGTCGGGCCGTGGGATCAGCACGCGCGCGTCCACCGCGAGCTCGATGCCCCAGAACTCCTTGTGCCCCACCAAGTAGGCCACCGGCTCGCCGTTCTGGCGGCGCCTGACCAGCTCGCGCAGGGCGCCCAGCTCGCCGGTCTCGACCGGCCGTTCGAACTGCACGTACAGGTCGACGCGCGAAAGACCGAGCGCGTGGGCGATCAGCAGCTCCGCGTCCAGCCGGGGTGTCGCCATGCCGCGCTCGCCGAACCGTGCCGTCGTCCAGCGCACCAAATCCAGCACCGTCCAGACGCGCTGGCCAGCGGCGGCAGCGGGAGCCGAAGCGGGGGCGCGGCCGGGGCCGGATGTCACGGGCGACGGTCCCACCTACTTCATGCGCAGGCGATCCACCGGAACACCACCCAGGATGTGCTGCTCGACGATCTCGCGCACGTCGCTCGGCTGGACGCCGCCGTACCAGACCTGTTCGGGGTAGACCACGACCGACACGCCGCGCTCGCACTGGTCCAGGCAACCCGACGCGTTCGCCCGGATTCGGCCCTTGACGTCGTACGCTTGCAGGGCGTGCTTGAAGGCGTCGCGGACCTCGTCCGCCCCCTTTTCCGCGCAGCATCCGCGGGCGTGGCCCGGCGGGCGGCGGTTGGTGCAGATGAACACATGTCGCGTCAGGCGCGGCTCGGGCATCAGGCGCGCATCTTACCTGCAAAGGAGCGGCCCGCCGCTACCCGCGCGCTACACGGGCTACACGGGCGGCGTGCCCACGTTACTTCCTGGTGTCGCCAGCCGCGCGCGTCCGCCCGCAACGCCGCGCGCACGTCTGGCACGGTTCATGGTTCGTCTGCCGCCCCATGTGGCAAACGCGGCGGTCCGCACGAGCCTTGGTGTGCGTCTTGGCTTCGGGCTGGGCGTCGGGTTTCGGTGTCGGTTGTGGTGGCGCGGGTGACGGCGCCCCTCCGGCAGGCCCTCCCCTGCCGCCCCTCGTCGAAGATCGCGGCGTTTACGCGCAGGACGCCGCCGTCCCTGTGCTCACGGTCAAGCTCACGGTCGCCGACCTCGCCGGCCTGGCGGCGGTGGACGACAACGTCCCAGGCGCGGAAGTGCCCGTCGTTTTCGAGGAAGGCGGTTACGTTTCGAACGGCCGGCTCGAGCTCCGGGGGGCGACCACGCGCCTGGCCGCCCAGAAGTCCTACAAGGTCCACCTCGCCAAGGATCAGCCGCTGTGGCGCGGATACCGCGAGGTCAACCTCAACAAGCATCCGTTCGACCTCACGCGCGTCCGCAACAAGCTGAGCTTCGACATCCTGCGCACGGCCCCCGACCTGACCAGCCTGCGCACCCAATTCGCCCACGTCACGCTCAACGGCCGCGACCTGGGACTGTTTACGGCCGTTGAAGAAATGGACCGCCGTTTCTTGGAAAGCCACGGGCTGGATCCGGCCGGGACCCTCTACAAGGCCAAGAGCTTTTCTTTCCAGCAGATCTCGCCCGACGTCGTGCGCGACCCGGCGACGTTGCAGAGCTTCATCGAAGCCAAGGCCAACCCCAACCCCGACAAGCTGACGGCCATGCTGGCCGACGTGCACAACTTCCGTCTGGACATCAACACCGTCATAGAACGGCGGTTCAACCGCGCCAACTACATCACGTGGCTGGCGGTCAACATCCTCATCGGTCAGTGGGACGCCGTGGGGCAGAACTATTACCTGTACAGCCCGTCCGGGTATGAGGGCTTCTATTTCCTGCCCTGGGACTATGACGGTGCCTGGGGCTTTTACGAGCAGCCTGGCCAGCCCGGACGGCGGCGCTGGCGAGCCGGCCTATCCAATTGGTGGGGCAGCGACCTGCACCGCCGCTTCCTGGAAAATCAAGACAACGTGCGCGAGCTGGAGGCTACCATGGCCGCGCTCGCCGCCGCCGCCGTGTCGGACGGCGCGGCCGCCGCGCTGCTGGCGGCATACCGCGACATCGTGCGCGCCTTCGTCGCGCGTCCCCCCGACATCGACGGTCTTCCCGCGCACGCCGCCGCCACGTCGGCCGACGCCCTGGCCCAGTGGCACTCGGAATACGAGCGCATCGAAGGCTCCGTCGCCCGTTACCAGGACGAATATCGGCAGGTCGCCGAACGCCCCATGCCCATCGCCCTTCACGGATTCTTTCCAGGCGACAGCAGCCTGCGCTTCGAGTGGGGCAAGTCGTACGACCCGCAGGGCGATCGGCTCACCTACGACCTACAGATCAGCCGCACCACCGGGTTCGAGCCGGAGAACGTCCTGACCCAGCAAGAGGGCCTGCGCGGAACGGCCGCCTTGATCTCGCGGCCTCCACCGGGCGCCTATTATTGGCGAGTCATCGTCCGTGACGGCAAGAACCCGGCAGACCACTGGCAGGTTCCGTTCGTGCTGCACGAGCCCTTCCAGATCGCTACAATGGGAGCTGGCCGCTGACCCGGGCGAACAGGAGCTGCTCGCCCGTCGGCTCTCCCATGATGCGCAGGGGCTCGGCGGTGACGAAGATGTCGAACTGCCGCAGCGGCGTCACGGCGTCGAGAGAGCCGTTCAAGTCGCCGTCGACCCGCAACGTGCCGAGATTTTGCGGACGCCGATCCGGACCGTCCAGCGGCCGCGCCCACACGATGTACTGCGCCGTGCCCTCCTTGACCTTGCTCGCGGGAGCGAGGTGCTTGACCGTCACGTTGACCCTGGTATTTCCGTTTTCGTCCATCTTCACGGCGACCGCGCCCTGAGCCGCCGGCACGTCCGGACTGCTAATGAGCCCCACGGTGGGGCTCCCTCGGCTCCCCACGCCGCGCATCATTCCGCACCCGACGGCCGAAGCCGCGAGAGCCGCCAACCCGAACCCCATCACTACTCTTTTCATCGGGACCTCCTGCGGACATCGTTTCCATGGCGAACGGAGCCGGCAAGCGAGCTCGCGCGCAGCGGCGCGGCTCCGCGGGCTGCGGCTGCGGCGTTCCGTAGTCCCGCGATCGCGGGTCTATTTGACGGCCTTCAGCTTGGCCTGCGCCTGCGCTTGCTCGATCTCCGAGCACGCGATCGTGCGGTTGCGACCGCCGTGCTTGGCGGCATAAAGCGCCTGATCCGCGCGCGCGATGATCTCCGCCTTGGCCCGGGCGTCGTCGGGGTAGGTCGCCACACCGAGGGACAGCGTGGCCTTGAACCCGCCGCCGGCCGCGGCCTTGAACGTTTGTTGCGCAACCTCGACGCGCACGCGCTCGGCCAATTGCCGCGCCCCGACCCGGTCCGTCGCTTCGAGCACGATGGCGAACTCCTCGCCTCCATAGCGGGCGACGATGTCTATCTTGCGCGCGCTGGCGTTGAGGATCGCCGCCACCCGCCGCAACACCTCGTCCCCCGTCGGGTGACCATGTGTGTCGTTGACCTTCTTGAAATGGTCGATGTCGGTCAGGATGAGCGACACGTGACCCTGATGCCGTTCGGCGCGGCCCAGCATGGCGGCGAACCGCTCCTGGAACGTGCGGTGGTTGACCAATCCCGTCAGCCCATCGGTGGTGGCCTGCTCTTCCAGCGCCTGGTACATGCGCGCGTTCTGCAGTGAGCTGGCGACCTGATTGGCGATGACGCCCAGCATCTCCCGCTTGTCCGTGGGAAATGCCGCCGGGCGACGCGCGGCGACGGTGAAGGTGCCGATGGCTTCATCCTTGACCAGCAGCGGCAGCACGTACAGCGACTCGAAGTCGCGCAGGCGCACCGGATGCGCGAAGACCGGCACCTCGTGCTCGCGCCATTCGCCCGCGGCTGGCAGAGCCAGCTTGTTTTTGACCACCATGGACGCCATCGACGATGGGTCCCGGTGTGTCGTCCCGTCGAGCCCGTCGGCGTGCTCGCCCACCGCCCGCCGCACCAGGTGCGTGCCGCGCGCCGGGTCGTACGTGGCCAACGCCGCGAAGTCGAAGTCGCACACGCCGCGTGCTCCTGCGAAGGCAGCGTCGTAGACCTCGTCCAGCGTCAGCGCGCGGTTGAGCGCGGCGGACGCCCGGTAGAAGCGCTCGTGTTCGTGCTTCGATCGCTCCACCGCCTGGAAAACGCGTTCGGACTGGACCACGCGCATCACCTGCCCGGCCGCGCTGGTGCACAGGTCGACGTCCCGCGCGTCGAACGGCCGGTCGGCGCGCCGATCCGCGATGAGGATTCCGCGCATAGTCATACCCTCGCCCACGGGAACGCCCAGGAACGCCCCCACATCGACCGGACCTCCGTAGTAAGGCAGCAGCGACAACTTCGGCGCGCGCAAAGCCAGGGGCTTCGCCTCCTTGATGATCGCCCCCAGGGCGCCGATGCCGGCCGGGATGGGGGATTCCGCAACGTGGGCGGCGTCGGTAGCGAGCTCTTTGACCTTCAGCCGCTCGCCTGAATCGTCCAGCCACAGCAGGGCGCACGTCTGAAGGTCCAGCGACTTCTTCAGCAGCTCCAGCGTGTGAAAGAGCTGCTGGTGGATGGTCTCGATGGATCCCTGCGAGAGCTTCTCCACTTCCTCGGCGCGCGTCCGCACCCGGCTGTCGGCGCCGAGCGCCGTGGAAATCAGTCGGAAATCGCGGGCTGATTCGCGCATCGACGAGACCTCGGCTTCCAGCCGTCGCCGGTGCTCGCGCCGCTGCCGGGCCACCTCCGCGTATAGGAACACCACGTTCAGGGACGCGAAGATCGCCAGGAACCCGGCGTGCCCCGCGAACGAGCCAGACGCTCCCGGCGCCGCTCCCGGACCGAAGGAGATCACCGCTTCCAGTCCGATGGCGGCCGCCGCCAGAGGAAGCCCGACGGCCAACCGATGGAAAGTGACAAGAAAGCTCACGAGCGCATACGCCAGCGGATACACGGGCGAGGCCACGCCGCCCGAGATGGCCAACAGAACATACGTCGCAGTCAGCAGCAGCAACCCCAGCTCGGCATCGGACAGCGCTTCGCGCAGCGGCGACCGGCGGCGTTCTCCCGTGCGCACGCGTCCGGCGATCTTGCCGGCCAGCACCGCGGTGAGCACGGCCGCCGCCGCCGCCGGACCGAAGTCCGCGCCGGAACGCCGCAGATCGGGGAACCACCCGCGCCACAGCAGCAGCACGAACACCGCGGTGACCATCAGACCGCACGACGCGCGCAGCAGGCGTTCCGTCTGGAACACCGCCTGCCGCGCCAACCGCGCCGGCTTCATGGGCGCTGCGCCTCTTGCCGTCCCGCGACGGGCGGCGCGAGATCGAAGACCACCTCGCCCTGCCGCACCCAGCCCAGCTCTGCTCGGGCGACGCGCTCGATGGCGCGCAGGTCGGTGCGCAGCGCCTCCGCTTGCCGCGCCAAGCCGGCGTTCTCGGCACGCAGATCCCCATTGCGCGCGCGCAGGGCTGCAAGCTCGCGGTGCAGGGACAAAGTCCGCGCCAGACCCGAACGCGCATAGATGTGGTACGGCACATATCCCAGAGCGAAGGCCAGGGCGAAGGCGGCCACGCCCCGTCCCAGCCATGTCTTGGTCTCGCGGCGCATGCGAAGAACCCGGCGCCTGCCAGTATCCGGGCCATTCCGGAAACCCGCAATTTTTCGAGGCCCGGTTCGCTGACTTGCAGGTGCGGCGGAATCCGGGAGCGACGGCGAAGGCGCAGAGGGCGGAGAGGAGCGCCGTCGTTCTGGGGTCACCCCAGCGGCGTCGAAATCGGGCCCCGTAAGCGGCGACGCGAAAACGCGAAAAGCAGCCAGACCGCCACCGCGCTCGCGGCGCTGGATTGCGCAGGATGATGTCCAGCGGTTGCGCAGCCGCCGCCACCGACGGTCGGTTTGGGGGAAGCGCCGCCACCGCTGCCGCCGCCGGCACCGGCGGCCCCGCTGCTGCCGCCGCCCGACCCACCCGAGCCGCCGTCCGGGTCGCCACCGGCGCCCGACGCGCCGCCGTTTCCTCCCGAGGCTCCGCCGCCCCCCGAGCCCCCGCTTCCCCCGCCCGTGCCGGCTTGGCCTGCCGAGCCGCCGCTGCCGGAGGATCCGCCGGTGCCACCGGCATCAGGAGATGCGAGATCGGCGCCCGCATCCGGGCCGGCGTCCGGACCGGGACAGGCGGCGTCGGGACCGCCGGCGGCGAAGGGGTCGGGCTTGGCGGCGCCGGCTGGCCACAGGCCCAGCCGTTCCTTCATGAGCTGCCAGGTGTTCTGGGTCGGCTGCCCGCAGAAGGGGCTGACGGTGGTGTTCACCTTGTCCTCGAAGGAGGTGGACTTGGTGATGTTCGGGTTCATGAGGTCCGTCGGGCTGGTGGTGTGCTGCAAGCCCACCAGGTGGGCCTGCTCCTGGGCGATCACGGCCGCGCAGAGCTTCGCGGACTCGCACGAAAACGTGTAGGCCGTTCCGCCATTGAAGTCGCCGCAATCGGACCGGATGGGCGCGGATCCGTCAGCAGTCCGGCCGCACCATGCGCCGCCACCCTGGGAGATGATCTCCGTGTAGTAGTTGCCGCAGGTCGGCTGGTTGAACGTGAAAATTACGTTGAGATCCTTGTAGAAGTTGTTGAGGTGGGTCTGGATCGCTTTCTGGCAACCGCGGACTCCCTCCGCGCCTCCGAAGTTGCATCTGAACGCGGGCGGCGTCGCGGTGCAGATGCTCTTGCTCGGCGGCTCCCCCCCGGTCGCATACCAGAGGAAGAAGACCCGCGGCTCGTCCGCGGCGGCGCGCGCCCCGTGGGCGGGACCCCCGACCGGCGGCTGTGTGACGCTGACTTGATCATCGTCCAGGGACGGTCCGTCGCCGGAGATCGAGACCGGATCCTCCAGATCTTCATGCAGCGCGCCCACGCCCGACGGGCGCCATTCCGGCGTTTCCCCGCACCCGAGAAGGCTCCCTGCCGTCCCCAGCAGCGCGGCGGCGCAGGCCGCGCCACGCCATCTCATGATCGGGCTGCCGCCTCCGCGTGGGCGCCGCGCCAGCAGGAGCGCCACCAAGACGACGAAGGAAATGGAGAGACCGGTGGACGGCTCGCCGTTCGTTCCGATTCTGCAGTCACAGCCGCCGCCGTCACCACCCGGCGGGAGCGATCCGGTTGTATCGGACGATGAGCGGTCTACCGACAACGCATCAGTCGCGCCCGTCGACCGGTCGGCCGCGGTGTCCGACGACGCGGCGGCGTCGAGAGCTGCGCCGTCTCGGCTGCCCGCTTCGGAACCGGTGGCGCCCGTATCCGGGGACGGTTCGCCTGCCTCGGGATCGGCGTCGCTGGATCCGTCGCTGGATCCATCCTCGGCGGCGGCATCGTCCGACGCGCCCCCATCGACGACGCCGGCCGCGAGCTTCATCTCCATGGCGCGCCAGAGCGCGTCGTGGCCGTCGTCGTACCCGAGCGCCCAGATCATGATGCCCGCCAAATTCTTCTGATTGATGAAGTCGTACTTGGCGCTCAGGCTCTCGGCGTCCTCGTACCAGGTCTGGTGCGGCGCCGAGCTGCCGTAGCCGTACCAGGGCGTCTTGGATTCGGGGTCCCATTTGCGGCCGTTGCTCGCCGCCTGGCCGACGGCGTCCTTATAGAGCACCGCCTTGGCGCTGCCAGTGGTTTGCGTGGGGACCGCCGAGGCCGATCGGGTGGGCCAATCGTAGCCATAGTAGGGAACGCCCAGCGCCAGCTTTCCGGCGGGCGCCAGGTCCAGATAACCCTTGGGCGCGGCGACGCTGGTTTCCACCGTGACCGTCCATTTCATCCCGCCTTCGAGCGGAGCGACCGGGCCCGCCTCGCTGCCGCCGCGGTAGTGATAGTCGTAGCCCATGATCAGCAGCCGGTCCGCCGCCGCCGCCAGCGCCGGCACGTCATAGCCCGGATACCAGGGCGGGTGCGCAGGCATCGCGATGGTCAGCTCGGACCCGGGGATCGCGGCATGCAGCTCGCGCGCGGCGTCCTGGATGAATGCGACGAAGGCCGCCTTGGAGCCCGCCTGCACGAACTCGAAGTCGATGTTGAGGCCCTGGACGCCGCCGCGCTTGGCCAGCGCGACCAGGTTGGTGATAGCCGTCTTGCGAGCGTTTGCGTTCCCCAGGAAGCCCGCGAGCCCGCTACCGAAGAAGGTGGTGCACAGGTGCGCGCGCACGCCGTGCTTGCGCGCCAGGTCGGCGATGGGAGCGGTGCTGGCTCCCGACGGAATGAAGCCCCGGCTGTCGGTGATTCCGCCGTTGCCGTTCAGCTCCGCGCTGAAGTGCAGGACGTCGGTCAACAAGTCCCAGCGCAGCTTCCCTATGGCCCCCATCGGGGTCCAGTAAGGAAGGTAGCCATACACGCGGCGGGCCAGGCGGCTCGCGCGCGCCTGCGGTGTCACCGACGGCAGCTCACCGGCGGCGGTCCACGCCGTCGCCCCGGCGGGGTGCTCGGCTGCCTGGCGGTAGTGGGGACCGGGTTCGGCCGCGGCCTCCGGCTCTGCGACCGCGACCGCGGGGAGAGACATCACAGCCGCCAGCGCGACGGCGCACGAAACGCCCTTGCCCATGTCGGGCATCCTCCCGCCGTCCGTGCGAAAACGCAACGAGGCCGCGCCAGGCCAGCCGCTCGCCTGTACACTGCGCGGGGACGGGGCGGAGCCGCTAGGGGGCCGAGGTGTCTTGTAGAAGCGCGGCGGGGACCGCGTCGCCGCCGAGGGTCTTGAGAAACGCCACCAGGTCGGCTTTCTCCGACGCGGAGAGCCCGAGCGGCACCATCCGCGGATCTTTCGTCCCAACGGCCGGCGCTGCCCCGCCGACATTGTAGAAGTCGACCACCGCCTCCAGGGTGGCGTGCTGGCCGGCGTGCATGTATGGGGCGGTGGCCGCGACTCCCCGCAAAGACGGCGTGCGGAATTGACCCTTGGTCCCGTCGGAAGGGGTGGACGTGAGCCCGGTCTGCCGGCGCCGCCCCTCGGCGGGGTCATCGCTGAAGCGGCCGGTGCCGCTTAGACCGCTGGCCACCAGCGGAGGGATGTCGGCGAAGCGGCCGTTGTCGGTCGCCGGAACCTTGGGTCCGGACTGGGGGACGCCGATGTTGTGAAACGCGCCGTCGGAGAAGTGTGGCCCGCTGTGGCAGGACACACAGCCCTTGTCCGCGAAGAGCTTGAAGCCGCGCACCTCGGCCACGCCGAGGGCGGCAACGTCGCCGGACACGAAGCGATCGAAGGCGGCGTTGCGGCTGACCAAGAGGCGGTTGTGCGCCTGCATGGCCTTGCCGACGTTCACGATGATGCGCGTCACTTGATCTTGGTCGAAACCGCTCATGGTTTCCCACGGACCGTCCATCCCGCCCGGCGCCTTGGGCTTGCCCGCCGCCGGGAAGCGCGCGGTGTCGGTGCCGATGGCCGGGTCCAGCGGGCCGAACACCGCCTCGTAATCGGCGCGGTACTTGTCGAAGACGACGTGCGCCACCTGGAGGCGGTTCCCGTTCATGTTCTTCGCGTTCTCCAGCACTGCGGGCGGCAGCTCCCACTGGGCGGAAAAGCGGCCGGCCCAGTTGATCCACGCGTAGAAGCTGGAGTTGACCAGCGGCAGCGCATTGCGCGCGAGGAAGTCGACGCCCAGGGACACGTTACCGGGAAGCGAGCGGCGATCGTCGAGCCCGGGCCCCAGGTGACAGCTTGCGCAGGCGAGCTTCCCCGATTCACCGACGGCGCCGACCGCCCCATTGGTGCCGTCGTCCCCCACCGCGAGCGGACCGGAGAAACGCTTCTCGAAGAACAGACGCTGGCCCAGGGCCGCCGCCTTCGCGTCGTCGGCATAGCGGTTCGTCGTGTCGCGAGGAACGCCGGGAAGCGGTGACAGCGTCCGCGCCGTGGCCACCTCGTCGGGCGTCAGTACGCTGGCGAGGGGATCCGCGTCGGCGGTCTGCGTGTCCGGCGCGGCGGCCTCGTTCGCCGCGTCGGTGGAAACATCGGCCGCCGCGTCGAGACCGGCGTCCATGCCTGGATCGACGACGGCTTCGGGTGTGGCGTCCGAGCCCACGTCGGGCGCGCCCCGATCGGGGCCGGCATCGGGCCGCGGCGTACTTCCATCATCGTCACCACAACCGACGACAACGACGACCGCCGCCACCGCCAAGGTCCAGCGAGACACAGATCTCATGAGCGCTCCTTTGGTACACGGGATTTCGGTTCTGGCGGCGTCCCTTTCAGCAAGCCTCGTGCCGCGGCCGACAAGCCCGGCCCGGTGCGCGGGCTCTGCCGCGCCGGACGATCTGTCGCGACAATTCGTCCGACAAGATGTCCGGGCGCCCGGAACGTCGGTCGTCGGACGTCAGGCGTTCTTGCGCGGGCGGGGGACGCGGTACGCATCCAGCTTGGCCACCAGCGTGCTGCGCGCCATCCCGAGAAGCTTCGCAGCGCGGCTCTGGTTCCCGGCGCACTCGTTCAACACGCGCAGCACGCGGATGCGCTCGTCTTCGTCGCTGTCCTGGTCCGTCCCCGTCGGGTCCGGGGCCCGGGCCGCGGCGGGGACCGACGCCGCGGGCGAAACCGGCGCAAAGAGATCCGCCGTCATGCTCTCGACCGGCAGATGCTCGATCCCTATCTCGTCGCTGCGGCAGAGCACCAACGCCCGCTCGATGACGTTGCGAAGCTCGCGGACATTTCCGGGCCAGCGGTGGCGAGCCAGAAGTTGCATGGCGGCGGCCGAGATGCGCGGCTCGGAGGCGCGGTTCATCTGCCGGCAGAGCCGCGCCGCGAACCAGCGCGCGAGCGGCGCTATTTCGCTGGGCCGATCGCGCAGCGGTGGCACGGTCAGCGTGATGCCGTTCAGACGGAAGTAGAGGTCGCTCCGGAAGCGCCCCGCTCCCACCTCCGTGGGCAGGTCTCGGTTGGTGGCCGCGACGAACCGGACGTCGATTTCGCGCTCTTTGAGGCTGCCCAGACGCGCGATCTTGCGCGTCTCGAGCACCCGCAGCAGCTTCGCTTGCACGGACAGAGGCATCTCGCCGATCTCGTCGAGGAACACGGTTCCGCCCGGCGCGGACTCGAGCAACCCGGGCTTGGCTTCGACGGCGCCCGTGAACGCGCCCTTCTCGTGGCCGAACAGCTCGCTCTCCAGCAGGGTCTCCGCCAGCGACGCGCAGTTTACGCAAAGGAAGCGGGCCTTCGCGCGGGGTGACAGGCGATGGATGGCCTCCGCCAGCACCTCTTTCCCGACCCCGGTCTCGCCCGCGACGAGCACGTTGATGGTCGCCGCCGCAACCGTAGCGGTCAGCTCGTAGAGCTGCCGCATGCCAGGATCTTCCAACACCGTGCCGTCCGCCGACGGCGCCGGGCTGGGCCCCCGGCGCAGGCGCTCGCAAGCCAGCGCCAGCAGTGCCTCCGGCGCCCGCGAATCGCGCGGACAGCAGGCCAGGCCGGTCCGCGCGCGCAGACCGGCGTCCGCCAGACGTCCCACCAGATCGGCCGCCATGGCGGTGGCCAGCTCGGGGGTCGTGTTCGGCAGCAGCAGCTCGAGCTCGCCGGGACCATAGAGGGCCAGCATGTCGGACAGGCGCAGCGCGGGCGCCACCAGCTCCGCCAGCCGCCCAGGCCCGGTGTCTCCGTCGACGTGCAAGCGCAGGGCGGTAAACGACGCCTTGGTTTCGGCGTGACGCAGGCATTCCTCTTCGAGCCGCGCCTCGAAGTAAGAATGAGGCCAGACGCGCCGCGGGCGGGCGGCGCTGGCGCTCTGCTGGACCATCAGGACGGTGGAACCGATGGTGATCGCCTCGCCCGGCACGATGGCCACTTGCTGCCCCGGCACCAGCTGTACATCCCGGATCTTCGTCTTGTTGATGCTGCCCAGGTCCTCGATGGCGGCCGTCCCGCCCGGCCCCAGGATGAGGCGCGCGTGATGCCGCGACGCGAGCGGATCCGGCACGCGGACGTCCGCGGTATCGGCGCGGCCGATGGTCAGCTCGCCGAGCACCGGGAGCGGCCGCGAGAGGAACACGTCCGGACCAATCACCACCAGCTGCAGCGCGCTGTTGGGAGCGGCCACGTTGTGGGCGACGACGGTTGTGAGCGAACGCATGGCTGGATCTTTCACGCCGCGCATGACCTGCATGCCGCCGGCCGGATCGCGGGCTGTCGAACGGCAGCAGTATCGGAGAGCCTTTTGCGGGGCGCAACCAGATCGGTCGATCTGTCGGACAACTTGTCCGCCGCGCCGGTCTGATCGTCGGCGGTCCGCCCGCGGTCAGGGGGGATCGGTCAGGCGGCGGTTGGCCCTGGCTTTGCTGGACGACGCTACGCAACAACATGACCAAACGGATTGACCGCGTTGACACTCGTCGTCAGACGGTGAATAGAATCCCGCCCACGATGGCCGGCCGAGCCCTCGGGGTGGTAACGGCGGCGGCTCCCGTCGTGTGGCTCGCCGCCGCGGCGGGCTGTGGCGCATCGTGGGATCGCGCATTCTGCGACGGCACAGACGCTGAATGCGACGTTTCGGCCGACGAGTGGGCGCGCCTCTCGTCGCTCGGCTGCCCGCCCAACCCGCCCCCGGATCGATCGAATCGCTACTCCGGAAACGAGGGCGCCGTGCGGCTGGGGTATATGTTCTACTTCGACCCCGCTTTCTCCGGCGTGGCCCGCCACGTGGATGCCATCGGGCGGAGGTCGCCCTCGGCACGGGCTCCGGAGGGACAACCCATCAACGTGTCGTGCGCCACCTGTCACGATCTGCGCCGGGGCGGCGTCGACGTCACGTCCGCTCCTGGTCACGTCTCGGTGGGATCCGGCTGGACCGACGTCAACGCGCTGCCCACGTTGAACGCCGCGTACCGGCCGGTGGTCTTCTGGAACGGCCGCGCCGATTCACTGTGGGCGCTCAACGCGATCGTGGCGGAGAGCCCGACCACGATGAACGGCAACCGGCTGCGCACCGCGCACATCATCTTCGACCGCTACCGGTCGGGCTACGAGGCGGTATTCGGCCCGATGGAACCGGCCATCGCCACGGACCCGGCGCGCTTCCCTCCGGAGGGCAAACCGAAGCTCCCGGGCGGGCCGGACGGGGCATGGGAGACCATGAACCCCGACGACCAGAACATCGTGACCCGGATCCTGGTCAACTGGTCGAAAGCGATCGCCGCGTACGAAGAACGCCTGCTGAGCCGCGACTCGCCGTTCGACCGTTTCGTGGGGGCGGGGGCGCGATCGGCATTCATTTCGGCCGACGCCAAGCGCGGCGCGCGCCTGTTCGTGGGCAAGGCTTCGTGCGTGACCTGCCACCGCGGTCCGATGTTCACGGACGATGACTTCCACAACGTCGGCGTGCCCCAGGCGGGCCTGGGGGTGCCCACCACCGCGGACTGTCCGTCGGGCGCGTCCTGCGACTGCCAGGCCGGCAAAGGCTGCGCGCCGTGGGGCGCCTACGAAGGAATGGCGCGCCTTTCCGGCAGCCTCTGGAGGCGGACCGCATTCTGGAGCGATGATCGGTCGGATGTTTCGCGCCGCGCTTACTACGACCGAGCCGGCGACTCACGTCTGAAGGGCGCGTGGCGGACGCCCAGCCTGCGCGACGTGGCGCTGACGGCGCCTTACATGCACGACGGCTTCTACGCGACCTTGCGCGAAGTCGTGGAGCACTACAACCGCGGCGGCGGCGCGGGGGGCGATCGCGTGGGAGATCCGGCCGTCGCGCTCAAACCGCTCGGCCTCGACGACGATGAAGTGTCGGCGCTGGTCGCGTTTCTCGAATCCCTGACCGGGGCGCCGGCGTCGTACCAGGGCCTCGAGTCGCCCGCCCCGCAATGCAGATGAAGGTGGCCCCTTTCCGACTTGCGGCGGCGGCGGCCGGCGCCGGCCTCTTCCTCGCCGCGCGCGGGCCCGCGTTGGCCGAGCCGGCGCCCTCCGCGACGGCCGCCGAGCCGGCCGAGGACGGCGACGCGCAAGCGTTGACCGAACGCATCTCCGATCTGGAAGAGGACCTGCGCCAAACCCGCCGGTGGGCTCTGGCGCGCCGTTCGCCGGTGCTGCTGAGCGGCTACGCCGACGTCGGCTTCTACGCCCCCGAGGGGACCGGCGTGGGCTTTGTCCAGGACGGGCTGGCGGGCGCGCCTCGTTTCCCGGAGCACGCCGGCCGCTTCGGCTGGGTCTTCCTGGGCGACATCCTGGCGCCCGCCATCAACACGCGGGGCGAGCCCGCGGACCTGGGCGATCCGCCCGGGGCGGCGCGCTTCGACACCATCGATTCCAACGGCGCGCCGGGGTTCATCGTCAACGAGGTCAACCTCAGGGTGTCGGGCGCCGTCGCGGACAGCGCCCTGGCCACCGCCAGCATCAACTTCACGCCCCGCAGCGGCACCGGCTTCCGGTTCGGCGACGTGTTCGACGTGGACCTGGCCCAGCTCGAATGGATGGTGGGGCCGCGACGCCGGCTGTCTCTGTTCGTCGGCAAGATGGATCCGGTGATCGGGATCGAGTACCGCGAGCGCAAAGCCGACCGCAGGTTCGGGATCACGCCGTCGCTCATCGCCCGCTATACGACCGGGACGCCGCTCGGGCTCAAGGCGCGGCTCAAGCTCGGGCCAGGGGAGCGCGTCGTCTTGGCGGGAGCGTTGACCAACGGCTCGTCGGTGATCGAGCCGTTTCACTTTTACGACGAGCTGGACAGCAACGCCGCCAAGACCGCGTCCGGGCGGCTGTCGGCGTCGCCGGCGCTTCCCTTCGAGCTCGAGCTGGGCGTCTCCAGCGCGTACGGGGCGCAGGACCGGGCGCTCGACAGCCGCGGCGCGCTGTGGTTCGTCGGCGCGGACGTGCGCGCGCGCGTCGGTGCGTGGCAGTTGAAGGCAGAGTGGTTGCGCGGCCGCGGCGAGGGCGAGTCGGGCTGGCGGCACGCCGAGCCGCACCGGCCGTACGGACTGCGGCTGCATGACGGCGGGTACGTGACGGTGGAGGGCACGTTGACTCCGACGCTGGGCCTCCTGGTGCGCGGCGAGCTGCGCGACGCGGAAGTCTGGCTGGGCGATCCCACGGCCGCGAGCGGCGCCGACCGCCTGTACGTGACCCGCTCCTGGCGCGCGACTCTGGGCGTCCGCGCCGCGCTGACGGATCGGTTGATCGTGAAGGCCGAGTACCTTCGCAACGGCGAGTACGGCCGCGTGCCGTCAATCCCCAACGACGTGTTCACCAGCTCCCTGGTCGCAATTTTCTGAGCCCGGAGGCCCCATGAGAAGGACGACGAGATCGAACGCGAACGCGATGGTCTTGCTGGCGGCGCTTGCGTTGGGGTTCGTGCCTGCCGCGTCGGCCCAGGATGCCGCGGCGGCCGCGCGGACAGGTCCGCCCACGCGGCAGGATTTCGAGAAGCTGGAGCGGGAGCTCAAGGAGCAGCGGCGGCTGCTGATGCAGTTCCTCCAGATGGAAGAGCAGCGCTACCAGTTCTTGCTGAAGCTGGTGCAGGCGCGCGAATCCGGGACGGCCGCCCCCGCCGCGCCGTCGCCGCCGCCATCGTTTTCCGGTGTCGAATCACCGGCGGCCGCGGCGGCCGAGAACAACGCGGCGAAGGCGGCGGAAGTCGCGCTGGCGGTGGCGACGGTCACCGGAACTGTGGAGGTCAAAGGAGGATCGACCGGCGACATCTACGTCTATGTGGAAAACGTCAAAGCGCCTCCGGTCCGCGGCCGGACCTTCGAGATCCGGCAGAAGGGCAAGGAGTTCGTGCCGGCGGTCGCCGCCCTTCAACGCGGTACCACGGTCAACTTTCCCAACGCAGACCCCATCTTCCACAACGTCTTTTCGCCTTCACCCACGCAACCCTTCGACCTCGGGACCTATCGCGCCGGCGATCCTTCGCGATCGGTTCGGTTCTTGAACCCTGGCGTCGTCGAGATCTACTGCAACATGCACGGTCGCATGCGGGCCAGCGTCCTGGTGGTGCCGAACGCCGTCTTCACCAAGGCGGCGGCGGACGGAACGTTCCGCCTGCCAAACGTCCCCGTCGGTACGCGGCGCCTGGTGGCGTGGTCGCAGGACGCCCGGCCATCTCTTCAGACGGTGGCGGTGGCCGCTGGAGGGGCCACCGCCAAGCTGGTCCTCGAGGTCGCGCCCGGCCGTCAGCACGACAACAAGCTCGGGCAGCCGTACGGTTCGTATGGAGAGTAGCTGTGGGGTAGTGTGCGGGCGGCCGTGAGCCGAGAGACAACGTCATACAAGGCGGCGCTTGTCCTCGGCGCGGCGGCGGTCGCTGCGGCGGGATTTGGCCTTTACCTGTTCAGCCGGCCCGATGCGCGCGAGGAAGCGGCGCGGGCCGCGGGGGCAGCCGCGGCGGCCGTGCGGCGAGGCGCGGATGAAACGCTCGCCCGATTGCAGAACGACGCACGCGCCGCGGCCGGCATTCCGTTCTTGCGTGCGGCGATCGCGCGAAGGGTGAACGAGGAGACGTTCGCGGACCTGTTCGAGACAGAAGACTGGTGGGCGGCGTATCGCGCGCACGGCTGCGCCCTGATCGCCGGACGGGCGATGCTGGCCGTGCGGGGCTTCCCGGTCGTCGACTTGCCGGGCCACCCCATCGTGGAGCGAACGCAGCGAGAGCAAGACGGCTCGGCGGCGGGCTTCTTCCCCGCGGCCGGATCGGCCTACGCCATCGCCGCTTCCCGCATAGAGGAGGTTGGTGTTCGACCCACCATCCTCGTCCTCGCCACCCCCCTCGACGGTCCGGCGCTCCGCGAGGCGCTCCGCCGGGCCGGCGCGGCAGGGCTGGCTCTCAGCGACGGAGCCGCGGTTCGGACCTTGGCGAAGCAAGGCGGCGACACCGCTCCCGCGATCGCCGACATCGGTCGTCTCGGCGGCGCGGAAGCTCGGTCACCGATGATCAGCGAAGACGGAAGCTGGGCCGCCGGCGCCACCGAGCTTGCGCAGGGGTTATGGCTGTGGACCGTCGTCGAGCGCGACGTCGACTGGACGGCGCGACGGGAGATCCACGTGGCGACGTGGGCGGCGGCGGCAATCTTGGCGTTCGCCTGCCGGCGTGCGGTGCTCCGGCGCCGGCGGCGAATCCTCCACGCGGAGACGGTTCCGTCGGCCCCCACGCCGAGCTTCACCGCCGACGTCGACCCAGCCGCCCGTCTGGAAGCCGCGCCGGCGCTCGCCGGGCCGCGCGCGAGCAGCCCCGCGTTCCCGTCGTTGGAAGGCGGCGCCGGCGCCGGGCGCTCGGCGACCGCGACCGCCCTCGGCGCGGACACCCAGGCCTTCGGCCGCTACACGCTGCTCGGCCGCCTGGGTGAAGGCGGGATGTCCGAGCTCTACACGGCGGAGCTTTCGGGTGCGGAGGGGTTCCAGCGGGTGGTCGCGCTCAAGCGCCTCAAACCGCATCTGGCGTTCGAGCGCGCCGCGGTCGATCAGTTCATCGACGAAGCCAAGCTTGGCTCGCGCCTGGTGCATTCGAACATCGTTGCGATCCTCGATTTCGGCAAGGTGGGCGAGGGCTATTTTCTGGCGCAGGAGCACGTCGTCGGGCGCACCCTCGCTCAGCTCTCGGACCGGCATCTGGACCGCACCGGGCGGCCGTTGCCCATCGATCTCGTGGCCTGGATTGCGCATGAGGCGCTGGCTGGGTTGTCGTACGCGCACGAGCTCACTGACGACGACGACCGCCCGCTGCGCATCGTCCACCGCGACATCTCTCCGGCGAACATCATGGTGAGCGCGTCGGGCGAGGTGAAGATCCTCGACTTCGGGATCGCCAAGTCTGAATCGCGCCTGGCCCAGACGGATCCCGGTTCCGTGAAGGGAAACGCCGCCTACATGGCGCCAGAACAAGCCCGCGGCCAGCCCCTGGATGCGCGCGCCGATTTGTTCGCGCTCGGTCTGGTGATGTACGACCTGCTCACGGGCGAGCGTTTCTATCGCGGCCAGACCACGCCCGAAGTCCTGTACCAGGCCGCCACCGGCCCCACGGTCGATCACATGCGCCGGATCTCGGAGCTTCCCGAGCCCATGGCGGACATCCTGCGTCCGGCCCTCGCGCTGGATCCGGCGGCACGCTACCCCGACGGCCGGGCGTTTGCCGCGCGCCTGGCCCCTCTACCGCCCGACGGCAAGACCCAGCTCGGATCCCTGGTCCGCTCGCTTTTCGGCGACGAGCTCCGTCCCCAGACCGCCGCCCGTCGCAGACCGGCCTGACTCCGCCTGCGCGGATCCTAGTCGAGCCTACTGAGCCGACCCAGGGCGGCGAGCGCGTCGCCGTCGACGCGGCACAGGAACCATTCGCGTAGGATGCCGGCGCCGAGGGATCGGTAGAAGCGTTGGGCCCCCTCATTCCAATCAAGTACCGTCCACTCGAAGCGTCCGCAGCCGCGGCGCACGGCGGTGCGGGCCAGCTCGCGCATCATCGCGCCGCCGATGCCACGGCCGCGCACGTCAGGGTGGACGAAGAGGTCCTCCAAGTAGAGGGACGGCAACGCGCGGAAGCTCGAATAGGTCTCGAAGAAGAGCGCGTACCCGCGAACCATCTCCTGCACCTCGGCGACCAGAAGATCGAAGCGCGGCCGCGGGCCGAAGGCGTCGGCGACCAATCGCCGCACGGCAGCGTCATCCGGCGGAGAAAGCTTCTCGAATGCCGCGAGGGCACGCACCAAGCCGATGAAGGCTTCGCCGTCACCCGGGCGAGCCGGGCGGATGGTGAACGTGCCGTCGGCTGGGTCCAAGTGGCGCCAGTATACGCGGCCGTCCGCGACCGGCGAGACGCCCATCCGCGGAGTCACGGACAGGGCGGGTTGGGCGCCCCGGGGGTTCCCGCGCTCCCGGCCGTCCCGAAGGAATCGGTCGCTGGACAGCGTGCGCCGGCCGCCACGTCGATGATCATGGCGTGACCATCGAAGTCGGATCCCGGATTTTCCCAAACCACCCGGTCGAGAAGGACGCCCTGATCACACGGCCCCAGGCAGAGCATGAGTCGGTCGCCGTCGTTGTTGAGCGAGACCGCAAGGCCGTAGCCGAGATCTACGGGCGCGCCGCCGTTCTTGGCGCGGTCGGTGGACTGGCCCACGACCAGGAGGGCGCCGGGAGCCAACACGCCGGCGCGAAGCACAGCTTTCCCTGCCACATCCGCGAGGACCAACCCGGCCAGGTCGAGCGGCTCTCCCGAGCGGTTGGCGATCTCGATCCACTCCCGCCCGCTGTCGGACCCGGCCGGGTTGATGAGTAACTCGACGATGGCGAGGTCCCCCGGACGAGGAAGGCGCGCCCCGACGCCATCGGGCGGGACCGGGGCCGCGTCGAAGACGTCGGCGCCGCCCGTTTCCTCCACGCCCGCGTCCTCGGCGTGGGCGTCGGTCTCGACGTCGACCTCGGCAGCGTCGGTGACAAGCATTCGCTGACCATCGGGCGGCAAGACGTCGGTCTCCGCGTCGGAACGCGCGCCGGCGTCCACGCCCGCTTCCA
>Ga0187894_10001144_pt1 | contig 34919 bp, 28 predicted proteins | sample GBC1701081metaG_FD_136650 | JGI IMG/M metagenome (GOLD analysis project Ga0187894, IMG submission 136650) | White microbial mat communities from a lava cave in the Kipuka Kanohina Cave System on the Island of Hawaii, USA - GBC170108-1 metaG ...
CGCCCGCTTGCGCCGCGCGATAAAGCGCCGCGCCCAACGCTGTGCCGTCATCTCCGGCGGCGGGTTGAATGTAGATGTCGTCAAAGAGTCCGGAGCGCAGCAGCTCGCCGTTGGCCGTGCAATTCAGCGCCACACCGCCGGCCATCGCCAATCGCCGCAGTCCCAGCTTGCGCGCAAAATGACCGCACAAATGCTCCATCGTTCGGTTAAGACAGGCTTGCAGCGATGCGGCGATGTCACGATGCGCGCCGGTAATCTCCTCGTCCGGGCCGCGCTCTTTGCCCAGACGCTCCGTCAGGAGCCGGCGCGTCCGCAAATGGTTCTCGCGCTCATCCCGCGTCCGGTTCAAACGAAGGACGGGAATGCGAATCGTCCCATCCGGACGCAATTCGACGGCTTCATCAAAGAACGAGCGGAAACGTTCGGCGTCCCCGTAAGGCGCAAGTCCCATGATCTTGTACTCGTCAGCCGCGAAATCGAACCCAAGGTGCAGTGTGACGAGCGAGTAGAGGATGCCTATGGAATCCTGCGCGGGCAGTTGATGGATCTTGTCAAGCTTGCCCGCGCGCCCGTGAAAGACCGTCACGCAATGCGTCTCGCCCATCCCGTCAATCACTACTACCAAACATTCATCCCAGCCCGAGGTGAAGTAAGCGCTTGCCGCATGCGCCCGATGGTGATTGACTCGGTGAACGCGTTCGATGGGAAACCTCGGCAGATCTCGTTGCACGAGCGCAAGCAACGCCTCCTTTGAGAAGACTTCGTGGTAAAGCTCGGCCGAGAGCGGATCGAGCGAATAAAGCTTCTCGTACGGGTCGTAATCGAACCCGTGCGCAAGCTCGTCGACTTCATCAATCGTGACGCCCGCTTCGGCCAAGCAATAGCCAATCGCGCTGATCGGAAACGCTCCTGAATGCTTTCGGCGATTGAAGCGCTCTTCCGCGGCGGCGGCTACCACTTCGCCATCAATAACGAGCGCCGCCGCGGAATCGTGACCCAGTGAAATGCGGTACTCGCGTTCGTCGAGCCCGGGCCAATGCGCCTTTTTGAATGGGGTTGAACCCTCCAACCCGCTGACGCCTATAATTTTCATTGTTACTTCCTGCGCGTTAGCGCCTTATCGAACCTTGGTCACTGAATAAGCAGTAAGGCAAGATCTTGCCTTACTGCTTATTGGACCAGTTTGTTACTCTCCCTACCACGTTCTTCTCGAACAAGCTATATTGATAGGTGAAACCCACCTCTTCAACTATCCGCCGCAGGCCACAATTGTCAACTGGGACACAGATGTAGACTTGCTTTACACCAGGCGCGCCGGCGGCGGCGCGCAACAACTGGCAAAGCGACGGACCGGTTAAGCTCTGGCCCAAGGAATGCGTGTAAAAATCGGTAAGCAGCGCCGAATCAGGAGGTAGAACCAGATCCTGCTCATCCTCAGCCGAAGGTTTCTGACCTTGAGGTTCAATTAACCAGCCATATTGCGTCACTTTCCCGCCCTCGACGCGCGTGTAGATGTGGTGGCCGGCTTCCAATTTCTTCAGCGCCCACTTCATAAACTTATTCACCGGTGGCTGCCAGGCTTCCACAGGCTGATAAGCTAACAGGTCAGGAATATGGTTTCTCTTCATAGGCTGCGGGTCAGACAAGTTAGGCGTCTGGTTTAAATCGCAGGCATAGACGCATATCTCATCCGTATGCCACAAGCTTCTTTTCAATCTTCTCAAGGCTTCTGACAGCAGGTCGGACGGCTTCAATCGTAGCCATTTTTGTCGCCAATCCAGAAAGGTCGAGAAGGCGTCCCCGGCTTGTTCCGGCGCAATGTTAAAAACCTTAATCGCCGATTTGGCAGCCTCGGCCATACTCCTTTTGATTTTATACCGGACGCAATGGAAGCGGTTAAAGAAGACATTGACTACGTATACCTCGTCGAGATGTGTAGCATAGCGGTCTTTGTAATTACCACCAGGCGTCAGGTCGAAGAAAGGGATTTTTTCTTTGGCCAGCTCCACGCCAGTCATTAGTATGTGCAGCTCGCCAGGTGAATATCTGGCATAAAAAGGAGAATGCGTAATCAGTCCCAGCCGCACCTGCTCCCCGTTGTAATTGTGGATTTGCGCTGAAACGAGTTTGTCATCAACACGCAGCGCCGTGGCGTGAATCATCCCGGGCAAACGCATCAGGTTCATGTAGAAAGTTTTTTTAAGCGGGTCGCGATCTACATCGGATAGGTTTTGAATGGCTCTCAACCGCAGAGCCTGGTAACAAAGGATCTCGTCGAAAACAGCGCCCAATTCTTCCGGGTCCTGAATTCGATCCAGGCGCAAGTCGCCGAGTCGCTTGAGGCGGTTGATTTTGCTCTGCTTCTTCTTACGCAGGGTGTCCTTAAGGCCACTGCCGTCTCCGATCTCCATCATCCCTCGCGGCAGCGTTTTCACGTGACAGCGCCTCCCCCAATGATTGCCGGGCGCGGTCCATGCGACAGGCACGGTCGGCAGCACGAATAACAAGGTGAGAGTCCCATTCGGATATTTTTCGCGGAGCTTTTCGAGCGCGGCTATGATGAACGCGTTTCCATCCCGGGGATCAGCAAGCCAGGCGTGGTATTCAGCCTCGCCGGTCCCCGCCACCACGAGCTGGCCAGATTCCACGGCGATAGCCAGGGTGAAAAGACCAACCAGTTCCCCATCAGGGTTAGCCCCCACTACTATGAGAGGGGTAAATTGGCTTTTATAAGTGTCGTACCAAGTAACGACAAAGCTGTCTCCCTGAAAGACGGAGCTCCAGGGACATTCGTCGCATAGTTTCTTCCATTTCCTGCGAAATTCCGCATCCTCGATCAGCCTTTCCGCTTCACGGCCTACCAGTATTTCGATTTTCATAAACGACCGACTATATAAAAGCTCCAATCCGCCCGCGCTCAAAATAGCAGGCTCGCTTCACCTTCCAACCTCGTCAGAAAGGCGTCTCCCCGATGGATGACATTGAGCAGATCATCGTTGTTCGAGTGAACCAACACCCAGGAGCAGCCACGATGAAAGTAACAACGCTTATCCCACAACTCCTGCATATAACGCGGGTACAGCCGCCCGGTGATCGAGGCGGCGCCGCGCCTCCGCGCGTGATTGAAGAGGCAGTCGAGGGTTTCATTGATCGCGTCTTTCCTGGCCATGAACTGATAGACCGTGCTTGCGCCGCCGGGCTTGAGGTAGTACATAAACCAGCCAGCCACCTCCCGGCGAGAGTCGCGAACCAACACTTGCTTGAAATCGCCGAAATGCTTCATCCGCCCGGCCTGCGCCAGCAGCCAACGCAGCGAGTGATCGTCGTAGACGGGCTGAAGCGCCGCGCCTTTCGAGAACTGAGGCAGGCATTCAAGAAGGGTTTCAACATCCAATTCCTCCTCCGAGTAATGCGCCGGCGCGTTGGAAAAATAGCGTGGAAGCATCCATGCGGCGGCGGCGTCCGCGGGGTGGCAGAGAGGAGACAGGACGCGGGCGATGGGCGAGAGGGTCTTGCCCCTGGCGAGCAGATTAACGATGTATTGAGTCGGCCGTAAAATACGCGTCCAACATTGGCTGTACAACAACGCTGTCGCGCCACCCACACCTTCCCAGACCTTGCGGCCGACTTGTCCCGCGCCATCAGTCAAAGACAGGTCTTGCGGCCCTGAAAACAAAGCCTTCAGCAATTGCACCCCCGCCATGGAAGAACGACTCTGAGGCTCGACCATGAGATGAAAGCTGATCGCCATACGAATGGGCCGGCCCCGCAGCAGCATCGGGCGCGTCACCACGCCCAGAAAACCAATGATCTTTCCGTTACTCTCTTGATAGACCAGCGAGGGGGAAGCCTCGTCATACCATGGGTGATGGAAGAAAGTTTGCTCGAAATATTCAGGCAGCTTTGTTGTGGGGAGAGAGCGTAGAGAAGGCCCTTCACTGAGAAGAAGTCGCTGGAACATATCCGCCACCTGCGGAATGTCCTCTTCAGTAAAGGGTTTGACCGGCTTTATCCTCATGCTTTCTTTCATTTTCACCTCTTATCTGAATCGCATGCACCATTCGCCTTCCAGCTTTGAGAGGAGGGCATCGCCGTAATGAATGCTCCGGAGCAGATCAGGATCGCGTGAATGGATCAACATCCAGGGCGAACCGCAGTCGAACATGCAGCGTTTGTCCGCAAAAGCCTGCATGAACTGAGGCTCCAATCGTCCGGTGATGGCAAGAGAGCCTTGGCGCCAGGCGTCATAGAAAAGATGATCGAGAACGTCTTCGACCGAACTCTTCTTCGCCATAACCTGCAGCAGGTTACTCGTACCACCGGGTTTCAGATGGTAGATATACCATCCGATTACCTCTCCTTCGGCGCTATGAATAACCAGCCTGCGTAAATCGCCCCACCTGGTCTTTCCGGCTATCGTCTCCAGCAACCAGCCGAGTGAGCGATCGTCATACTCGGGCCAGAGAGCCGCAGTATCAGAAAACCCGGACAAACAGAGGAGCATCCTCGCGGTATCCAACTCATCCGCTTCAACCTTAGGCCGTGGCTGGCTGAAGCGATGAGGAAGTTTCCGCGCCGCAATGGCGTCCACCAGGTTGCAGACGGGTTTTACCGCCAGGAGAAAAGGCGATAACAACTTTCGCTCTTTAAAGACCGCGGATAGGAGGGAGGCTGCGTACCGGCTCGGTCGTAACAGTCGCGTCCAATGAATGCTGTAGAGCTGCGCCGTCACCCCCCCAAGCCCTTCCCAGATCCTCCGCGAAATGTTATTGGCTTCGTCGGTCAGCGAGAGGTCCTGCGGCCCCGAGAGAAAAGCCTTCATCATCTGTACCCCCGCGATGGCCCTGAGATTGCCAGGCTCGACGATGAACTGGCTGCTGAGAGCTACCTTGGTGGGGCGACCGCGCAGTAACATCCGGCGCGGCATCACTCCCAGGAAACCGGTGATCCTCCCTGTTGAGTCCTGGAAGACGAGCGAGGGCAACGCTTCATCGTACCAGGGGTTCCGGAAGAAGATCAATTCGAAGTAATCGGCGTAAGCTTTTAACAGACTCTCAGAGATCGGTTTCTGAACAGGCTTTCCGTCAACACCGAAGACGCGTTGGTGCAGGTCTGCGACTTGTGGAATGTCATCTCTGACGAAAGGGCGTATCGGCCTCATTTTCTTGCTCAGCCCCCCGTCCGCGCGCTCGTAGAGCTCTTACCACAAACGAATTCTTCAATCTTAACTATGGACCGGAAGTTGTCTACCTCGAGCTCCTCAATTGAGATTGTTATCCCAAACTCCTTTTCAAGGTGGACTAACAGTTCGATCAACCCCATTGAATCCAAAATGCCGGTATCTATCAACTCCGTATCTACCTGTGGCACTTTTAGATTCAGTTTTTCCGTCAATATCCTGGCAATTTGCCTCTGCATATCCATAGCGCTATTCTCAATTAGTTACCTCATTCAGATGTTCCGTAACTTCTCAACTTCACATGCAACAAATGAACGGTGTAAGGTATTCCCGCATCAGTCTCCAGCGCGGCTATTGCGGTTTTCACCGCCTGATTACACTCTTCCCTGATAGTCTGCGGAATGTCAACTAACTGCCCTTCGATCCGGACCCACCAACTCCAGTGCCGCTCCAGAGTGTCCTGGTAAGTGTGATAGGACTCTGTCACGGTCAGTCCTCGCGCTCCAAACACTTTACCGAAGAGATCTCTTGCCGCTTCCACTGTCAATTGTTTACGCAATGAGGCCGCCCTGATCATCATTGCCGGCGTCATGTACTTGAAGAATACTGGCGTCGTTGTCTTAATAAACTCTTGTCCGTTATGCCGCCCTATGAACGTCAGGTCCATCTCCCCTGTTGGTTTCAGCACGCGTTTAAGCTCGGAAACCGATTTGTCCGGGTCCGCAGTCCAATGAAACGCCAGAATGCTATATAGATAATCAACCGATTCACTCTCCAGCGGCAGGTTTTCAAACCTGCCATCGAGGACTTGCGCATTAGGGTATTTTGCCGCACGCTCAATCGCTTTCTTGCGCATGTTTGTGGCCGGTTCTATACCGATGAACTGAACGTCCGGCGAATGGAGTGATGCGAGGTGCGCCAACTCCTTCCCTACGCCGCATCCGACATCGACCACAACCTTGTGCCGGTCCTCTATCGTCACCAGGCTCAAAGAATACCCTGCGACAGCCCCCCAACAGGAATCGAGGTTCTGAGGATCATTGTATTCATCAGCCAATCGCGAGTAAGTCTCAATCACTAAGCCCATCGCTTCTCCTTTCCTAAAGCGCTTGACGTCGGTGTTCAGGCGCGTGCAGGTAGTTGGTAAGACAGGTTATTGACACCATCAAATAAGGTTGTCCATGCCGTCACTATGTCCACGAGCCACGTGGATCTGGTGTAGCGGACAAGGCTCTTCGAGCAGCGGTATTCCCTTCGGTGAAACAAAAATTTGAAAATTGCTGGGACCACTGAACATCCCCGAGCGACGACACGCTTCCGTCCACGCCGCATGCGAAAAGTTCGCCACAATGAGATCTACGCCCATTCCAACCAGATGATCGAGACCGGCGGCGACCAACGCCGGCGCATCTTCCGAGCGCCCGAAACCGTCAACCAATGTACCGACTTTCAAATCCCCGAAGTAATGATTGTCGTTCATCTGCTTGCTTGCCACCACTATCCACCCGGCATCGCGCTTCGCGCTCTTTCGCGTTACTCTGAGCCGAATGTAGCGATGATCGTCCGGAGGATAGACGATATTCAGAGACGTGGCGTCAGACCGCATGGCGACTGGATAATCCGAGAGAGAGCGCGCGAATATACGATCCGCCCAGTCATCGAAGCTTTCGACTACTGAATATTCGTAGCCCGAGAGGCGGGCTAATAACTTACGTCGCAGGGCGAGCAGACCGCTCACGCCTGCCCCGGCGCCTGAGTAAGCGCCAAGCATCGCTCCATAACGTAGCTTGGCGCTACTCTTAAAGTAATTCATGCCGCGCAACATCCTGGTTACCTTGACCGGATAGAAAAAGAACGGTACGGGCTGACATCTCCACCTGAGCTTGGCAAAAAAGCGATATCCTTCGGATTCCTGAGTCCCGGCGCCAAGTCCCATCAAAAATGGCTGGTAATCCAAAGCTTTTTTTATGAGTTGGATGATAGCCATGGAGTACTTTAAATTTATTATTCCTTCGGAAAGCGGCAATTTTGTCCAGCAGAAATCCTGTTTCTCACCATTAATGAATACGTTGTGATGGCACAGCATCATCGCCGCCCGCACTTCCCGTCCATCCTCGGCGATTATCATCCGGCGATAAACCGGAAAGCCCGCCGGCCTGTATTGCGCCTCCCCGGGCAGAGCAGGATCCAAAGGCATCTCGTCTTCTCTTCCCCCCGCTTTTAGACGGTCATTGAGCCGGGCAACGGCGGCGAGGTCGCTGTCCTCGGCAAAGCGAACGTTCATCAATCCTCCACGACGTGAGTTTCAAAAATGCGCCGGTACTCGCTCCAACGGTGGTGATCGAATTTTCCCTCGGCGTCGAGACATTCGGCGGCGGAATAGGCCATATACAAAGCGTGGTGCGTGTTGTCGTGGGCGAAGAGACCTTGCCGGCCAAAGGTGAGCAGACCCTCCACCTGGCTCAACCATTGATCCAGTTGATCGAAGCATTCTTCGTAACCCTGCTGGTAGATAGGATACGCCTGGCGCAGGTGGCGAGCGGTTACTTGCAGCACACGAGCAGGCGTCGGAAGCTCCGCCGCCTCCAAGGCGTTGAGCATCAACTCGCCCAGTTGCTCATCGCTCATACTCCATTCCGGATCGTTGGGACTGCATGGCAACTCAGCGCAGAGCACCGTGCGGTTGCGAGGTTCTTCGCTGGCGCTGTAATTTTTCGGTTCGGATAATCGCGAAATCCGAATATGCGGCTCCGGGAAGTAATGAGCGTCGTATTCGGTGAACTGATCCTGCTCTAACACCAGGTAGATTAGGATCATCGCGCGGTAATCAATCTTCCGAGCCGCGCGCAAATGCGCTGATGGCGGGGCAGGTTTCAGACACCCCGCAAGAGCGGTGACTGGTATGGTAGACCACACGTAGTCGGTCTTCGCCGATTGTAACTGGCCATCCTGTTCGTAACAGACCTTGAATGATTTATTACCTTCGACTTCCACCGACTCGACATGCGCGTCGAGGTGGAATACCGCTCCCTCACGCTGCGCCGCCTGGTAATAAGCCTCGCAGATCTGACCGTAACCGCGCCGGGGATAGAAGAATCTTCCGCTGCCGGGGGGCTTGAAACCAGGCACGGCCGATAACACCTTGCGCGCCATTTTCACCAGCGAACCGGCGGACACGCGGCGGCGCGCCTGCGTGGCCGATAACTCATCCGGCTCCAATCCCCAGAGCTTGCGCGCATACGGAAAATAGAAATCACGACAGATGGTTCGGCCAAGACCTCTTTCCAGAATGGAAGAAAAGGTTTCAGCGTCCGCGCCATTGGAGCCATGCGGCAGCGCCTTGCGGAGGAAGTCCGCGGCCACACCGAAGGCAAAGCTCGGCGGCAGCCGGAGCGCCAAGTCGAGCGGCTTGAGCGGGAAGTGAATCCAGCGTCCTCGCAGCCGGATGCGACCGTGGCGAGGCATATCGAGCAAGTCGCCATTGAGCATCTCGCGAATATCGCGTAGCACTTCCATGTCGCAGGCCGGATGTAAACGGTGGCTGCCATAATCAACACGCAACCCCGCCAGCCCGAAGCTGCCAGCGGCGCCTCCGACGATGTTGTTTCTTTCGAGCACAGTAACTTGAGCCTGCCGGCGGCGGGTCAATTGAAAAGCAGCGCCCAGACCCGCAGGCCCGGCGCCAAGGATGATTACGTGTGGCTTAGCCATTAGATATTACCGGTTACATGAGTGATTCCGCAGATCGCATGAACCAATTCGCGCGCGACCACCGCGTGCCCCTGTTCGTTGAGATGCCCGTCGTTCGGGGCGGTGTTTGCGAAGCCGGACATGTGTGTTCCCGCGCGCCGGGCCTCCTCGACCAATGGCTTCGCCAGCCGCAGCGTGGGAATCCCGTTTGCGCGGGCGAGATGTTCTACACGGTCATCCGCGTAATCGAGCGACTCGATCTTGTACTTTACGCGATACGATTCCTGTTCCTTCGGATCTATATAGGTTTGATTCTTTGCCGGCACGAGCATGATCAACAGCGGTGATTGGTGAGAACGAGCCTCTTTACCGAATTCCGCGATCAGGCCTTCGGTCACCTGCCAGGCTTCCACCATCGGCGGGATGGTAGGCGGCAGGTAAGCCAGATATCGCTGATACTCGGGCGGCAGAGCATTCGAGTTGGCCGGCGCTTCGTTCAAGTGCGCCATCTCCTCCCGTTGCGCGCTCACCCGGCGCAGTTTGTATACCATCTGTAGCAACACGGAGCTGTTCATGATGTCCGCGGCGACGCCTTTCAGCTTGATACGGGCGGGGTCAAACTCGCGTTCCTGGCGGAAGCTCTCGTCAAGCTCCAGCTTCCCGTTTTTCAGCAGGAAGTACGGCGCCAGATCGGGCGAGCTGACGTTCAGCGCGCGATGGTTGTTGAAGATGTCGTTGCCCGCAAAGAACTGAAGGACGATCATATCGGGGCTGAATTTCCACACGCGCTCTCGCAATTGTAAAAGCTCCTGGGCCGTGCCATAGCCCGGGACTCCAAAGTTCAATACTTCCACCTTGCGTTCGCCGCAACAACGGCGACGGTTCAACTCCTCTTCAGCGAGTGATGTGAAGGTCTTATCCATGGCGACCTGGCGCGCTTCGGTAAAAGAATCGCCCAGTACAGCCACGCGATAAACGCCCTGAGGCTTGCTCTCCACGCGCTCGCGATCGCGATACCCGTGACTGTTGATTTTGCTCCAGGCGACGCCTTCGTCGGCCTCCCAGGCGCTCGCGCCAGGCCGCAACGCCCATCCGAGCTTCGGGTCTGCGGTGTAAGTCGAGCCGCTGTACTTATAACCGAGTAGGCGTACCGTGATCTCGCAGACCGCCAGACTGATGAACGTGCTGATGAGAACCAGCAGGAGTTTCTTGACAAGGTTCTTCATAATCTCCGCCTGGCCGCTCAGGGTATATAGAGTTCGAGCCAGACCATGTAGTTGAGCAATCCCCAAAGCGCGCGCCCATTGTCGCGGCGCCCCTCCATATGCTCTTCAACCAAGGCCTGCACGGCTTCGGGCCTGAGCAATCCCCAATCAGAGACGTTCTTCGGCCCCAGGTAACGCTCGATCAAATCTTTCAACTCGTTTTTGAACCACCGGGAGTAAGGCATTTCCAGACCGACCTTCTTCTTATTCAATATTTCCGCCGGCAGCGCATCTTCCATCGCCCGGCGCATAATGTTCTTCTTGCGCAGCCCCGGCAGTTTAACGCGCGCGGGAACCCGCGCCATGAACTTGATCAACTCGGTGTCGGTCATCGGAACGCGCGCTTCGAGTGAATGGGCCATACTCATCCGGTCGTTCTTGATCATCAAATCGTCTGGCAGAAAGACCGAACCATCAATCTGCATGATCCGCGAAAGGTCTTCTTTGGCGCGCGCGCGCCAGAACTCCTCGACGAAGAAGCGTTCCGACGCCGCGGGAACGAACTGTTCCAAAACCTGAGTGGTATACATTTCCAGTTTCTGCGCCTCTGTCAGTACGATGCGCCACCAGAGGTGCGCCAGCTCCGGCGAGAGGTCTTGTCCTCCCAGGAAGCGCTTCAACTTGAATTCGAGACTCAGCTTTTTGTCCGAGACCGGCAGACTGTTGACAAACGGCGCGATCAGCGATTGGCGGACCCAACGCGGCACGCGCCTGAACCACTTCGTGGCTTTGTGGGCGGCATAGGTCTCATAGCCCGCGAAAATCTCGTCGCCGCCCTCTCCTGACAATACAACCACAACTTCATCCTTGGCTATCTGGCAAACACAGTAAGTGGGGATGGCCGAGCCGTCGGCATAAGGCTCGTCAATGTAGCTCAAATAGACAGGCAATAATTCACGGACGGTTTGCGCCGTCACCACGACTTCGCGCTGAACCGCGCCGAATGTTTTAGCAACGATTCGCGCATAAGGCAACTCGTTGAAGCTATTGTCCTCGAAACCGACCGAATAGGTGTGGATTTGTTCCGAGGTATGCCCGCTCATGAGCGCCGTGATGGCGCTCGAGTCCATGCCGCCGGAGAGCAAAACTCCGATAGGCACGTCGGCGATGAGCTGTCGCTCGATCGCTTCATCCATCAATTCGCGCGCGCGGCGGCTGGCCTTCTCTTCGGTGAGCGATTCATCCGGCTCCCAGGAAACATCCCAATAACGCTGTAGCGTGACCTGGCCTTCCCGATCCACGCTCATCCAGTGACCGGGGGGCACTTCGTAAATGCCCTCAAACGCCGTCTGCGGGCCGGGCACGTAATCGAAGGTCAGGAAATCGTGCAACGCCTGAAGCGACGGTCTGCGCGGCACGCGGCTGTCGGTCAGGATGGCCTTGATCTCCGAGCCGAAGCGGAAGTAGTGGTCATCGCGCTGGTAAAAGAGAGGCTTGATGCCGGCGTGATCCCGGATCAGGTAGAGCGTCTGGACGCGGCCATCCCAGATGGCGATGCCGAACATGCCATTGAGATAGTTCACCATGTCAATGCCTATCTCCTCGTAGAGGTGGACGAGCACTTCGGTGTCCGTACGGGAGCGAAAGACGTGACCGCGCTCGACCAGGCGGAAACGCTCTTTAAGCTCGCGAAAGTTATATAACTCACCGTTGTAAGCGATCCGGACGCTTCCATCCTCATTGCTCATCGGCATGTGTCCGGCGGGGGACAGGTCAATGATTGACAGCCGCCGGCTGCCAAGGCTGACCAGATCGTCGCTCCAGATCCCGCGGTCATTGGGGCCGCGATGAGCCAGCGAGTCAGTCATCCGGTCAATGAGCTTGCTGTCGAAGCCATTTGCTTCTGGGCTAATCCGCAAAATTCCTGTAATACCGCACATGATTTTAGTTACTCGGACGTTTGCAAGTGGGGTGTTATTTGTGCAAATGTCTTTTGAGACTTTCTCTTGAATCGCCCCAACGGCAGTTGGGGGATCGTTAAAGTCCGACCTAGATCGGGAGCTTTTCTTTTTCCTGAATCCCCCCAACGGCGGTTGGGGGATCGTTAAAGTCCGACCTAGATCGGGAGCTTTTCTTTTTCCTGAATCCCCCCAACGGCAGTTGGGGGATCGTTAAAGTCCAACCTTCACCTTTTTGTCGATCCGGACGCCCATCAGCGCAGGCCGATCCTTGTCCGCAGTCGCCCACTGTCAACAAAGTCCGAGTAGCGCAAGCCCGTCAAGGCTGGACTTTAACCATCCCCCAACCGCCGTTGGGGGGATTTGAAAAAGAGACAGGCCGTTTGTGTAGGCTGAACCTTAACCATCCCCCAACTGCCATTGGGGGATTGACGAACAATCTCAAGCTACTTGCGCAGGTCGAAACTTTTGCCATACCGCTTATCTCCCCGCTCCCACCGTCTCTTCCATAGTAGTGACTTCAGAAACCAGGACGCCGTGTGAGAGAACCCTGGGCTGGTTATGATGAGCGATACGCCGTATCACTCCGTCCGCCATCATGCCAATGAGGAGCAACTGGTAGCTGCCCAGAAGCAATAAGAGGGCGGAAGTTGAAACCACCGGTTCGGAAAAAATAGACCAACTGAATCCGCCGTGCCGCATCACCGCAGCCACAATATCGAAAGCGACTTTGATCACGCCTATCAAACCGGAAGAACATGCTATTGGAACAAACACCTTCAGAGGTTGGAACAACATCGCCATACGGAGCACCAGTATAGTGAAGTCCAGGAAGTGACGAGGCATTATCTTGGATTTGCCTATTCGCCGCAGATAATTGATCCGGTGATAGATAACGTGATAGTCATCGGCCAGGAGCGCCAAGGTGATCGTCGTGGTGAACGAGAACTTATTGGAAAGCACCGGGAAGTATTGCGCCGCGCACTCGCGCCAAAACACACGTAGTCCGGAGTTAAGATCCGGGATTCGCTGACCGGCGATCCGATTGGCCAACCAGCCCAACACCAGCTTGCCTGGTTTTCTGATCCAAGGGATATTCACTTTTTCGCCAGTTCGGGCGCCGACTACCATGTCGGCGGTCCCGAGTTTATCCAGCATGGTGGGGATTTGGTCGGCCGGATAAGTGCCATCGGCGTCAGTGATGGCGATAGCCTCATGCTTGGCCGCCATAATGCCGGTCTTAAGCGAAGCCCCATAGCCGCGGTTATTGAGATGGCGCAATACGCGCGCGCCGGCCTGGACGGCCTCCTGGGCTGTGCGATCCTGCGACCCGTCGTCTACAACGATGATCTCGTGCGCGATCCCATGTGAGTTTAGAACCTGACGGATTGATTTCACCTGTGGCCCGACGCCGTTTTCTTCGTTATACGCCGGGATCACAACCGAGACCGCCAATGCGCTTACCGGTAGAAATATTGTATCCATCGCCTCCTCCATTTGCATAACTACCTAAAGGCGTCGAACACACCTGATGTCCGAAGAAACTCGCCTATGGCGTTTGCCGCGATTCTATGACCTGTCGCGTTCCAGTGACGATCGTGAGGAAACGTTACGCTGGTTACGGCCGATTCAAAATACGCGTCGAGCGGGAGATATGGAATCTTCTCTTCTTCGGCGATCCCCCGCAAGAACGCCTTACCCTCCACATCCATCGGGACGCTTGCAATCGTGAATACGGCGCCATTCTTCTTACATAACGCGTTCATGCCTTTTATCAGATGGTGAGTCACGTCATGCGTTCTTCGTCCATCTCCGGTATTCTTGGCGCTGTTTTCCGTGTTACGGTTTCCCGATGACATGAAATTGCGAAGCAAAGCGTTTTTGCCAGCATAGAGTCTGGGTCCGAGATAGGTGCGTCCAAGGAAAAACCTGTCAAGTTGCTGCCTGATGGTCGCCTGAGGAACAGGAACATTCTGTAATTTCAACTCCCCGCGTTCAATGGCGAAAAAGGGTTTGAAATGCCAATAATCCTCAGCGTGAATATTGCCGTCAAAATCGTTGATACAGAATAGAAGCAATACTACATCAGGGTTAAAAGCCATTCCCTTCTCTCTCAGAAACAGGAACTCCTGATCAGTGCTGTATCCACTTACTGAAGCATTGATTATTTCCCAGTCGGGGCGCGCACTTTCTAGAATTTCGCTAAACCGCTCGTGATGATCCACTCCAAACCCCCATCCGAACGAATCACCTATAACAAGCATTCTTCTTTTCCCGGTTCGCTCCTTGGAGTATTCGCTATCGCGCATTCCCTGGGAGTTGATCACAACCTCCACGGAAAAATCCGGATGCTTGAAGCTTCCTCGCTGATTAGGTATATGCGCCCACCCCAATACTTCGTCGTAAGTCCAGAATTTTACCCGCTCTTCTCTGGGAGGCGCCCATTCAGGAAAGATCGCTCGCGCCGCAAGCTCCGCCAAAACGGTAGCCACGACGCATCCGAAAAACGCAAAGGCCGACAAAGTCAACCCGGGATGCCTTTGAAACCAGCGCGTTCGTCTCTCCACAGCGGTTTTCATTTGAGTAAGCGGACAAACTCGTTCACTTGGAAACCGCTTCGGCGGTCCTGTTATTCTCTCTCACGAGACGCGTAAAATCTTCAACCATTCTTCTGGCTACCAGGCTATTTCCCTTCTCGCCCATGTGGTTGAAATCGACATAAATCGGTTCGCGAACGTCATTAAATATCGAACTTATGTCGTGAAAAGCAGCGGCGCCCTTCAAGTCCGCGGCGCGTCGCCGCAGTAAAGCATAGGTGTCCAGGTAGAACTCTTTCATACCCGGGTAATTAAAATCGAGATCCAATGATTCACCCTCGTACTTAGTCAGGTGTTGTTTCAGATAAATAACCGGCTGCCAATAAAATAGGCATTTGAAACCGTACTCCTTGGACAAAGCTTGTACCAGTCTGATGTTGTTAAAGTATGTTTCCACCGCCGCGCGAGCCAAGGCCCCTTTGTCTGAAATTGGCTTCTCATATGTTAGGGGGATTGATTGGATGTCGTCGCTCCGCAATCCAAAATTCTTGAGAGCGCCATTAAGGAAACGCACAGTCGAAAGCTGTCTTATCGCGGTCTGAGCCGCCGAGGTTTTAAGTTCTCTCCCCTCCAGGTCTAAGAGGCCGAATTCCTTCTCCCTGTAGGTTTCACCGTGCGGCAGCCCAGGGACTCCAAGCTGAAACGCGCTAAACGTGTCGTTGACGCCGTCGTAGAAGATTACCGCGTCCGGAATATTCCCTTTTTGTAACTGCAGCGCCAGCTCAATAACTCCCTGCGTGCTAACGTAAGCATACTGGCCGAAATTTACGACCTCACAACCCACCCCTTTGTTATTAACACCCTTGGCAAAGATGGAGGGAATAGTGGAATCGTCTCCCGCACCCAACCCCCACATCGTGGAGCCACCAAACATAAAGACCTTCATTGTCGGGCTGGTCTCTTCATGCTCCGCGCCATTGATGGTTTTCCGTAAGCCATCGGGGTTGATGTTGATGTATTCGCCGCGGCGAGGTGTACGCCGCCAGTAAACGTATGATCTCCACCTCAACGTTCTCTTCCGCTCGATCTCTTCAATCTCTTTATAGTATCGCGCCGCCCACGACGGATCGGCGTAGGTATCGGCCTTGATCCGGAAGTCGGCGTTAGGAGGGCGCCAAAACCCTCTAACATAAAAAGCCAGCGAAATACTCATCTCAATGGCTACAAACATAGTCAATGCTATACCGAGAATCATCCAAACATCTCTGGTAAATTTGATGAACTTCTTAAGTATCGTCAAGTTATCTCTCATCATATAAATAATGCGCTGAAGATATTGCTGTGAACGAAAACCGAATCTGGCGGTCGCCATGGGCCGGGGCCGGATTCTATTGAGCTTAGCCCTAAGGCGCATCACTTCGCTCAACAGTTTTACCATTCGCCCCCGCCAAGTGTACAAAATCTTCAACCATTCTCTGGGCTATCAGACTGTTTCCTCTTTCGCCCAGGTGCCATAAATCGACATAAATCGGTTCCTGAGCGTCACTAAATATCGGGCTTATGTCATGGAAATCACTCTTCAGACCTGCGGCGCGCCTCCGCATGTAAGCATACGTTTCCACGTAGAACTCTTGTAAGCCTGCATACCTACTCTCAGTACTAATCGCCTTACGCTCATACTCAGTCAGTCGCTGTTTCTGATAAATCGTCGGTTGCCAATAAAAAAGGCATTTGAAACCGTAGGCTTTGGACAGAGCTTGTACCAATCTGATATTGCTCAGGTATATCTCTACCGCTGCGCGAGCCAAGACGCCTTTGTCCGAAATTGGCTTTTCATATTCCAGAGGAAGTAATTGAGCGCTTTCATGCCGTAACCCGAGATACTTGAGGACGCCATTAAAGAATCGTATGGTGTAAAGCCGTTTTATTGCGCTTTGAACCGCAAAAGTTCCAAGCTCTCTCTTCTCTAAGAGGTTGAATTCCTTCTCCCGGTTGAATTCATTATGCGGCAATCCCGCCACGCCCAATTGAAATGCGCCAAATGTATCATTGACGCCATCATAAAAGATTACCGCGTCTGGGATATTTCCTTTCTGTAACTGCAAAATCAACTCAATAACTTCCTGCGTGCTAACGTAAGCCTCCTGGCCGAAATTAACGACCTCACAGTTTATCCCTTTGTTCTTAACCTCCTTCGCAAAGATTGATGAAATAGTAAAATCATCTCTTTCACACGATCCGAACATTGTGGAGCCACCAAACATAAAGACCTTCATTGCCAAGCTTGTCTCTTCAGACGTCGTGGCGTCGTAGGTCTTTCGCACGCCATCTGAGTTAACGTTGACATACCTTCCGCTGTAAGGGGGCCGGCGCCAGTAAACGTATGATCTCCACCTCGGTTTACCCAACTGTTCATGCTCTTGATAGTACGTAGCCACCCATGAAGGATCGGTGTAAGTGTCAGCCCTGATCCGGTTGTCTATGTAAGTGGAATGCCAAAAACCCCTCACATAAAAGGCCAGCGCGAACCCGACCTCTATGGTCACCAGCATGAGCGTTGCTATGCCGAGAATTATCCAAAGATCCCTGGCAAACTTGATGAACTTCTTAAGTATCGTCAAGCTATCTCTCATCATAAAGACCTTCCCGTCTATTTCTGAATGAGAAAACGGTTGATTACCAGAGCATCAATTCCGGAGCAATAATAGCCGCGCACCGCTTCACGGGGAGTACACACAATCGGCTCCCCAAAAAGATTGAAGGATGTATTAACAAGAACAGGGACACCGGTCTTCTCCCCAAATTTATTGAGCAGCCGCCAGAAGAGCGGGCTGGTTTTGCCGCTGACTGTATGTACACGAGCCATTCCATCCGAAAACCAGGCGGCGGGTATCAGATTCCGCTTGTCATTTCTGACGCGTGACACGGTAAGCAGAAACCTTGAAAGAGGGGCGCATTTCTCGAAGAACTCTTCCGCCCGTTCCTCCGGAACCGAAGCTGCGAATGGCCGGGAAGTTTCCCGATGCTTGACGTACAGGTTAAGATTCTCCTTCATATAAGCGAGCAAAGGGCTGGCAAGAATACTCCTTGCGCCGAGCGAGCGAGGGCCGAATTCAGCGCGTCCTTGAAACCAGGCGACGATGTTTCCCTGGAGAAGTAGCTTGACGACTTCGTCGAGAAGCTTATCTTCGGAAACAACGTACCGGTAAGCCAATTTGCAGTTATCGAGGACGGGTTTGACCTCTTGGTCGGAATACTCAGGTCCCAGAAATACGTGCTCCAGGGCCTCGGGACGCCCCTGGTCAAGCTGGTTATGCCATTGAAACAAAGCAGATCCAATACTGCAGCCTGCGTTCCCGGCCGCGGGCTGAACGAAAATGCGCTGGTAGGCGCCCTCACGTTCCAACCTCGATACCAGCAGGCTGTTCGACGCTACTCCGCCCGCAAGGCATAAGGCGTCCGAGCCATGCTCACGCCGGACGTTTTCGGCCAGGGCCAGAACAATCTGTTCAAGACGCTGCTGAAGACTATGAGCCAGATTTCGGCGATAGCCGTTTGCCGGGAGCGCAGCTTTCTGGCGCCCAGTCAATCCCTCGATCAGGTCGGTCCAGGAAGGCGCCTTCACCCCCCCATTGAACCGTTGATCCTTGCGGCGCAGACAATCGCCGAACCTGCGATAGAACTTTTCAGAAAAAGGGTCAGGCCCCCGGAGGGAGGGGGTAAAGTAGGAAAGGTCCACCGAAGGGATTCCTTCCTGATCAATCTTCAACAAATCCTGGAAGGCAGGGAGGAATTCCGGTTCGCCGGCGATACTGAGCCATTGCGTGTTGTGTTCGCCTCCATCGGCTCGAAACCCGAGATACTCGCTCACCAGGCTGTATACCCAGCCGAGGGAATGTGGAAATTCGACCCGCCTGAGAAGACGGATCTTCCTCCCTTCGCCTATTCCCGCCGCTATCGTGATGTAATCTCCCTTTCCACTGAGTACCAGAATTGCGGCGCGATCAAAACCCGAGAGATAGAAGGAGCTGGCGGCATGCGCGAGTTGGTGATCTACCGCCACGACCTTCGAGCGTTGGCCCGAGAGCCGCTTAATCAGATGCAGTGTTTTCAGCCGGTCGTGATATTCATTCACGCTGGCCGCCCTGTGATCATCGCCCCCGGTGGAATTTTCCGGAAAGAACTTTTCGTGGAATCTCGACTGCCTGTTCAATAGGCGGCGGGGTTTGAGGTAATAGGTGACACAATCTATATCATCAATTCCGATACCGGCGGATTCCAGGCAGTACCCAATAGCCTCGTAAGGCAGGCCGCCACACTGGCCGACGCCAATATGCTTGACACGAACCAGCTTTTCTTCCTCGATGGCGGCGACAATCCGCCCATCCTTGAGCAGAGCCGAGGCCGCATCACGGCGATGTCCGGAAATACCGAGGATATACATTTGATCAGACCTCTCTCGATGGTAAAGAACAGCGAGCCGGGAGAAGCGGCGGGATATCAGTCAAGAGAGAATTCCTTCCGCCAGTCCGCGCTCTCCTGGAATTCAGGCTGTTCCTTTTTATCCAATACACAAGTCTCCAGCACCAGGGCGTCCATCTCCGTCCTCATAAAACAGCGATAACTATCCTCCGGCGCGCAAACTATCGGTTCCCCGCGCACGTTGAAGCTGGTATTGACAATCACAGGGCAACCAGTCTTTTTACGAAACGCTTCGATGATCTCCCAGTAGAGCGGACTCACATCATGGCGCACCGTTTGAATTCGAGCCGAATAATCCACATGTGTAACAGCGGGGATCTCCGACCGAACTACATTTAGCTTCTCTATACCCCACAATTTCTCTTCTTCCTCATTCATCTTCCGAAGGCGTTTCTCCGCGACGTCGGCCACCAGAAGCATGTAAGGGCTGTCGGTGTCCAGATCGAACCAGTCCGCGACATATTCCCGAAGCACGCTCGGAGCGAAAGGCCGAAAGCTTTCCCGGTACTTAATTTTCAGGTTCATCACTGACTGCATTTTGGGCGATCGCGCATCGCCGATGATACTCCGCCCGCCTAAAGCGCGAGGTCCGAACTCCATTCTTCCCTGGTGTAGACCAACAACCTTCTCCGCGGCCAACAGATCGGCCACGGCGCCGGGTAAGTCCCGGCGATTGTATTTGGTGTATGGGAAGTTGTTCGCTTTGAGGAACTGCTCTATCTCAGCTTCTGAGTTACTCGGCCCGAGATATGATCCCTTCATGCCGTCGGCGTAAGGTAAAGGAACCCCATTGGAATGGTTCTGAGAAGAAAGCCACGTCCCCTCTTTTTCCGGGCTTACGCGCGGTTTGCCGAGGTAGCGATGCCAGATTGCGAGCGCAATCCCGACAGACCCGCCAGCGTCGCCCGCCGCGGGTTGGATCCAGATGTCGTCGAACAACCCTTCCCGCAAGAGCAGGCCGTTAGCCACACAGTTAAGCGCCACGCCCCCCGCCATACAGAGCTTTTTCATGCCTGTTTCCCGTTGGACATAGCGCGCCATCTTCAGCACCACCTCTTCCGTAATCTCCTGGACGCTTCGGGCAAGGTCCATTTCCCGTTGTGTGAGCTTCGATTCAGGCTCGCGAGGCGGGGCGCCGAGAAGCTTATCGAAAGCCCGGTTCGTCATTCGCAACCCCTGGCTGTAACCAAAATACTCCTGGTTCATCCGGAGGCTGCCGTCTTCGCAGACTTCCACCAGCTTCTCCTTGATCAGCGGGACGTATTTAGGTTCGCCATAAGGGGCCAACCCCATGACCTTATACTCGCCGCTGTTTACCTTGAACCCGGTGTAGTAAGTGAATGCGCTATAAAGGAGACCGAGACTGTCCGGGAACCGGAGTTCCTTGAGCAGCTCGATGGCGCCGCCTCGTCCGACTCCCATCGAGCTGGTAGCCCATTCACCGACTCCATCCATGGTTAGAATCGCCGACTCTTCGAACGGTGAAGGGTAGAATGCGCTGGCAGCGTGGCTTTCGTGATGGTCCCCGAAAAGCAGTTTCCAGGAGAACTCTTTCGCCAGCTTCTTGGCGGATCTTTTATCCTCCGCGCCCGCCACCATTGCAAGCTCAGTTTCAATCAAATCCGGCATCCACAATTTTTCCTTCATCCAGAGCGGCATTGCTTTGAGAAAGGAGATGAAACCGGCGGGCGTGTAATCCAGATAAGTCTCGAGCAGCCTGTTAAATTTGAGCAGCGGCTTGTCGTAGAATCCGACGTAGTCGAGCTGATCGAGCGTAATTCCGGCCTCTTTCAAACAGTACTGGACGGCATTGATCGGGAAGCGATGATCATGCTTGACGCGCGTAAACCGCTCCTCCTGCGCTGCCGCGATTATCTCTCCATCAATAACCAGGCAGGCCGCGGAATCGTGGTAATAGGCGGATATTCCAAGAATACTGGCCATAAAACTTAACTACCTTAGAAAAGAGTGTAAATGAACGGCGCCAGCGCGGAACTGCCCGCTACCGCCAGAAGGACGCCTATCATTACCAGGACGATGACGACAGGCGCGAGCCAATATTTTTTATTGTGCTTCATATATTGCCAGAGTTCACCGACTACTCTTGTTCTCGACATTTGAGTAACCTCCTTAATACATTTTTTCAAAGTGATGAGTGTCTTGTTGCCTCGTACTGTAAGGCGCCCAATACGAGACGGCGGAAGGAGCGCGACGCCGTAACGGATCCCAGCCAAATAACCTCTTGATAACACCGATTGGCATGAATAATACAAAATAGATTATTGCAAGGATGATGGGTGTTGTGACTAAAGACAGCATCATGGCTAATCCCATCCACAACCGGTTTGGTAAGACAAGCGCTCTTGGGAATAAAAGTCCCAAAATGGCCAATGCCGAGCCGATCCCCAGGAGACCGGTCGCGACCGTCTCCCAGCGCCCCCGGTAAAGCCACCAGCTCCCGATCAAGATCGCCATGATCCCGACGATAAGACCGAACTCGCGCTCTTCCCGAAAAGAAGTTTTTGAAGTTTTTTGATTTGACAACATTGTTGTTTTTCCTTCAGCGAACAAGTGGTGGCGCTAATAGCCCCTAATAGGAAACCGTCACTTCCTGCGGCGCGCCTCGCTCGCTAACAAACTCTGCGATTTTCCTGACGGAGCGGAAGTTGTCGATCTCGATCTCGTCGAAGGAGATGTGAATGCCATACCGCTCTTCCAGGCTCGACATCAATTCCACCAACGTCAGCGAGTCGAGCAGGCCCGATTCCATTAAATCGGTGTCCACGGATGGCGCTTCCACATGCACTTTCTCCGAAAGCAAATGAGTGATTTGATCGTATGAAACAGCGCTGCTAAGCATTTACTTTGTCCCCTTATATAATTTCCACCTATGCAAGTGATTTCTCGAATCCTCCAACTGCCGTTGGAGGATGATTAAAGTCCAACCTACAATCAACCATTCCATTCCAGCTTCTCTCCCGGCTTCAACACCTCAGAGGCGCTGGCATATTGATCATTGACCAGTAGCCGGCTGACCTCGACCCATTCATCGGCGCTGGCCACCCGGATTTTCCCGTCGTCGTACCGATCAATCATCCCCGGCGGCGCGTCGCAAGGCTGCCTTGTGAGGACGGTCTTCACGAAGGCGACCTCCTGGTCTCTCATTCTCGACCGCGGGTTTCGCCACGGCGACGGAAAAGGAGAGTAATCGGCTGCCCGCACGAAATTGAAAATCTCTCGGGCCGGACGAGACCAGGCTAACCAACCGTCCTCCGGCGTTCCCTTGCCGAAGTACTCCCGGCGGGTCAGGTCTTGTTCGACGGCGGGGATCGCCTGTGGATCCGCCTCCGCCGTATCCAGCAATTGCCTGATCAATTCCATACCGAACTTGATGCATCTCGCGCTCAGTGAGAAACCGGTGTCGTTCTCTTCAATGTCAAACAGCGCCTGGTAGGAGATCGTCCCCGTGTCAATCCCCGCCAGCATCCTGTGCAACGTCACGCCATGACTGCTTTCCCCGCGGTATATCGCCCAGCTCGGCGCATTCAACCCCGCATAACGCGGCAGCGGTCCAGGGTGCAGGTTGAAGCTCCCCCAACGCGGGGCCGCGACAATCTCCGGCTTGATGACGAACAGCGAATGGACATTGAGCAATAGATCCACTTCTTCGGCGCGGACGACCTCGGCGAATCCGGAGTCCTTCACCATCTCCGCCGGCCACGTCCGACAGCCCAACTTCTCGGCGTGCTGCCATACGGTCATTCCACCAATCGCCTTGCGCGTGGGCGAGGCCAACACGCCGACCAGACGGTGGCTGCTGTTCGCCAACAACTTTAGAGTTTGGGCGCCGGCTGATTCCTCGCCGACCAACAAGACGTTCAAGACTATCCCCCTTGTACTTCTTCCTGCTGAAAATTTCCCCTGAGCGCCGGACGATCTATCTTACCGTTCGCGTTTTTGGGCAGCCGTTCAAACCGCATCCAACGAGCCGGCAACATATAACTCGGCAGAACCTTACCCAACTCGGCGCGCAATTTGGCCGGCGCGGCGTCCACATCCTTAAGTGGCACATATGCGCAGCAGATCGTAACGCCCTCGAAGCCCTCGGTGTTGATCGCCACAATTGCGCACTCTCCAGTCAGGTTGAGCGCGTTCAAGGCGGTTTCGATTTCGCCAAGCTCAATCCGATAGCCCCGGCTTTTGATCTGTGAGTCAGCGCGTCCGAGGTAGTAGACCAAGCCGTCGTCGCCGACCTTCGCCAGGTCGCCGGTCTTGTAGATCCGGTCGTCGTGGCCGGCGCCGCCCGGGCGTTGTATAAAGACGGCGCTCGTCTTCTCAGGATCCAGCCAATACCCTGGGCTGAGTCCGACGCCGCCAATGTAAAGGTCGCCGATCTCGCCCGGAGGCGCGGATTTCAACTCTTCATCGAGTACGACCAATTCTTCTCCATCACAAGGGGCGCCGATCGGAATCTGCTCGCGTTCATCATCCGGACACTGCGGCACGGTGTAGTAACTGCTGGCGATGGTGGCCTCGGTCGGACCGTAGAGATTGGTGAACTTCACATGCGGGAGTCGCCGCATCCAGTGAATCAAGGGCGGGGTGGGAAAGACCTCGCCACACCACAACAACCTTTCGAGCGACGGGAAGTCGTTGTCTTTGATCACATCCGCTTTGGCCATGAAGTTCAGGACGGAGGGCACTGAGAACCATTGCGTCAGTTCCGAAGCGCGGATGAACTCGGCCAGCTTGTGTGGCAACAGGTTCAGCTCAGTCGGGACGATGTGCAATTGCGCGCCTGACCCGAGCGTCCCGTAGATGTCGAAAGTCGAAAGATCGAAATGAAGCGGCGGATGGCTCGAAATCTTATCCGAAGGCTTCGTGTCGAAATACTTCACCGCCCAATTGACGAAATGGATCACATTGGCATGAGTGATCACCACGCCTTTCGGCACACCTGTGGATCCCGAAGTGAACAGGATGTGCGCCGCGTCGCCGAAGTTATTTTGATACTCCAACGGGGCGCTCGAGTAGTTCAGCAAATCTTCACGCGAAAATACGGCCTTGAAGTTATTCCCCTCGACTCTGTCGGCGCCCACCCATCCAATGGACGTCGCCGCGCGCCGGTGTTCCTCAGCCATCAATCCGTCCAGCAGCGAATTAACCGGCCCGCCCGCCACGATGAAGCGAGGTTCGCAGGCGTCAATGATCTTCTCCAATCTGGGCGCGGGGCTGGAAGTGTCGAGCGGCACATAAACGCAATCAGCTTTCAGGATGCCAAGTATCGTGACGATCGCGGCAGGTGTTTTGGGGATCAGGAAGCAGACTCGATCACCCTTCCGGCATCCGGCTTCCCTGAGCAATCTGGCCAGGCGGTTGGAATCTTCTTCCAAAGCGCCGTACGTCATCCGCTCCTGCTTATAAACTATGGCTACCTCGCCGGGGCGCTGTTCCGCCTGTTCAGTAACCAACTGCTGCAACAATTGGACCATTATGCTACCTCCTTAACCGCCGACTCCTTTGCAGCCCGTTTAAAGACCACGTCCGTGTGGTACAACTCCTCCTCGGTCGGTGGAATGTCCACGATGAAGGTGCGGAAGCCGAGCTTGATGTATCGAGCTACTTCAGCGGCTACCGTGGAGTAACTTCCCACCAGGTAAGGACAGAAAGTTTTGTAATGCTGGAATGGAATCAACCAGTACGGATTGTTTTCCGACGTTTTGCCTAACTCGGAGAGTTGTTTATGCCAGACGGAATCCGAGGTTTTCATCGCCAGTTGGTGCGCCAACTCGCCTTTACGGTCTTCGGGGAACCGTTCATGGGCAACGCGCCACGCTTCGTCTCCATCTTCACGCGCGATAATTCCGACACGCACTCCGGAATCAATATTCTCATCAGGCGGGTCGTTCTCATATTCTCCGGGCGGTTTCGGATACTTGACCGCGGTCGCTCCGATGGCCTTCGCGGCGGCCAGCCCCGCTTCGGAAGATCCGGAGATGAGGATTCCGGGGAACAACTCCGGCGGCAGGGGAGGCGTCATCTTCAGTTTATCAACGGTATAAAACTCACCGGTGAAGCTGATCCCGTTCGGGCTGCCGAGGAGCATTTTCATGATCAAGGTGTATTCGATCGTCCGGTCATATCTTTTATCGTGCGGGGTGGGATCGTTCAACGCCACCAGGTCGTTCTTGAAGCCGCCGGCCACCATATTGAGATAAATCCTGCGGTTGTAAATGTAGCCATAAGACGCCACCATCTTGGCGGCTGTATACGGATGCATGTAAATGGACTGTATTGCGACCAACGGACACAGGCTTTCCGTGTTTTCGATGATCAGTTGGGAAACCAGCCAAGGGTCTACCAGAGAGTTGTCGGTGTAGACCAAGATGCCTCTACAACCATACCGCTCGCTCCAGCGCGCCACATCAATGACGTTCTTGAAATAAATTTCCTTTGCGACCTGGCTCGATTGCGGGCAGGTGGCGAAGATTTCAATACTATTCTCCGGCGTTTGCGCCGTTTTTCCCACGGCATTTACATTCATAATCAATCTTTCCTTTCCTTAATTCGGTAAACGTGGAAGTCCGCATTACTGTACGTTTCCTGCAACTGATCCTGGCGCCTTGCTATAAAATTGCCGAAATACTCCTGGTCAGCGGCTTCCACGTGTTTGGGGCCAAGCACCAGGTAGGTTGCGCGTATCTGCCGGAAGTAACTCCATAATGCCTGGTCGTCCGCCGGCTGATGCCAGGACGAAGCTCTTCGCCCGGTAAACAGGGCCAGCGCTCTCGGTTTACGAAAAACCAGGATATCGTCTCGACCGGTCTCCTTTTTCACGTAGTCAAAAAACTCCTGCGTCTCTTTTTTGGCGATGCCATCGTGAATCGGCCCGTAATCCAGACCTGCGAAGCACGAAGCGTAAGAGGCGAAGATGACCGCCAGCAAAAATAGCATGGCGACGGCTCCCCTCTTCCGCCCCCGGAAAATAGTTTGTATCCCGAGAAAAGCGTAAACCAGGTATAATGGCATCACCGGCGCCAAAAACCGGACGTTCATCTCAATCGGTAACACGATAAGCGGGATCAGGTACAAAACCAGGAATACTTCAAAGACCGTGATCCGATCTTTGATCTTGGCAAAACATCCGATTATCGCCAGACCCGTGATCGCGGCGAACAGCGCAAATCTCAAAGCCTTGTGACTGCTGGGAGCGATCACGGCGGAGAACTCTCTCGCAAGGTCCAACACATTGCGGACTGCGGCGCCCAGGCTGAACCCGATGTGATCGGCATAGCTACGATCGCTGTGCAAGAAGATACTTTGCAGCGCAACCAGCGCAACTGTAATAACAGTGACTTTGACAACGAACGCCGTCAGTCTTCTATTTTTGATTAAGTCGTAGGCGACCAGGCTGGGCAGTAACACTATGCCTATGCTTCTGGTACCATAAGCAAAATAGATAACAAGACCGGTTAGTAATGCCCGGAGGTTCTGTGATCTTCCGATCCCCTCCACCTGATAACGACTGTGTATAAGAAACAACCCAAGGTAAACGAACAACAGGAATGGTAAATCGGAAACGATATTATCCTTAAATTGCCAGAAGAACGGGTTGAACCCGATGGCGGCAATCATCGCGGTGAGATACGGCCAGGGTAATTCAGACCTCAAAGCCGCAAAGATCGCGATCAGGGACAGGAGAAAGACGACAATGACTTCAACCTTCATAGCCGTCAGATTCAGCCCCAAAAGCTTGTAAACCGGGGACAATAACAATGGAAAGACGGGCGGATATGTTTGCGGTCCGAGCCAGCCCAGGGACGGGTTATAAATATAGCCCGTCTGCCCATAACTCACTCCCTCAGCCAGGTTCTTGGCGTGAAGGATGTACAAGCTGAAATCATCCCCCCACTCGTGCCCATCCCTGATTGTCATTACGTAGAATGCCCCTACCGCCACGACGACCAGGATGAGAGAGATGCGCGCCAGTCCGACCGCTCTGTCTGGGGAGCCGGCTTCATTCGCTGTAAGAGTTCCTTCAATCATATCGCGCCAGGGGCAATGCCTGTATAAGGGATTGCCTCTCATCTCTCTGCACATTTGATGGCTGGACACACCCCCAAACTGGCGTCGGTAAGTTAGAAGGTGGCACCAATCACCGATCTAACGGCCCGTGGGGTGGCCGTCGTTTCTAAGTATGTAACACGCTGAACTCGCGTTAATTTCCATTTTCCATTTGTCAGTTGATATTTTTCATTTGTCATTGCCTCCGCAAGTGACAAATCTCAACTGACAAATGGAAAATGGAGTGATTCATCCTCATTTAATGGCGACTCGCACCACGTTCGCCACGCGCCCATCCACTGTCAGCGCCGCATCAACCTCACCACTTCCGGCGAGGGTTTGCGGTAAGAGCAGGTTGATCTGATCCAAACCGGTAAAGGATCCCTGGTCTCCGGCGTAGATCACCTGCGTCTCCACGCCCCCGACCCTCGCTGAAACGGCGGCGAGCGAGCTGCGGAACCGGACGCCAGTGGCATACAGAATCAAAAAGACCTGATCGTCGATTGGACCGAGATCAATCGGCACGGCGACGAACCTGCCTTGTCCTGAGTCGAATCTGGCGACCGGTTCGTACCGTACGCTGCGATCAGCTCCAACGCGGTAGATCAAAGCGGCCGGCAGGCCGCGTCCGCTACCATCCACCGTGAACAATCCGGGAGCCACGTTGGCCACCTGTATCAATCCGGTGGCGACGAGGCTGCCAGCGCTCGTGACAGACACCGTGGCCGTGCCGGTCGCAGTGCCCGACGGGATCAGATAGTTGATCTGCGTGGGCGACATGTAGAACAACGGGCTGAGCCGCTCATTTCCCACGCGATCCCGTACTCTCACCGTCGTCCCCCCCAACGTGGTCGGCAACGGCAGGGAGGGCGCGGGAAGCGTGGTTGTGGATAAATCCGTGCCGAAAGCAGCCGCGATCGCTTCGGGCGCATGCGCATCACCGACGAAGCTGGCGGCCGAGACGCTGGTTAAAGCCCCGGCGGCGCCGAGCGCGGCATTGAGCGCGTCAATGTTGCAGCCGATGTCTTTGCCGTCAGTCCCGGCGTTTTTGTATGGGCTTGCAGGATCCAGACGGTAGTTGCCGCCGGCGCGGTTCACAAAAATCACTTGATCGAACGACCCCGGGAAGAAGTTATCCGGAGGGTAGAGATTGCTCTGCCCTCCCACCAGGACATTCCTCCTGAAGACTGCGCCGGGGAAGTAGAAGTCAATCGTGTCGCTGCCTGTTCCCCGACCGTCGCCCTTGACTCCGAACTCATTATGCGCCGACAGGTTGTTACGAAAGACCACTCCCTCGGTCTGGGTCCCGGTAGTCGCAAAAAGGTTGCCGGTGTGAAATACGGTGTTATGTTCGATGGTGATGTCGTGCGGGCCGCCATTAGTGTGGAACGCTATCCCTGGCCCGCCCCATCGCGCTCCGTCCACGTCCTCGAGCAGGTTATTGGAAATCCTGACTCGCCGGGTAGGCAAACTCGGCCTGTTGTCGTCCGTGCCGTGCATGTTGAAGCCACCGCCGACGCTACGCACGATGTTGTTAGTGATGGTCACGTCCTGAACCACGGACCAGGGCGCTCCCCCGTCCTGGTTGCGGACGGTGAGGAGTATGGAATATCCGGCCTGCGCGTGCCTCCAGTTGTTCTCGAAGATGTTGCCATCCACCAGCACGCGCTGCGCGTTCTTCAACTCGAAGAGATTCTTGACTCCCCAGGGCGTTCCCGCGTAACTCGGATCTTCGATCCTCCACGAGAGCGGCTTGAAGCAATGGTTGCGCCGGAACTCGATGTCGGACGGCGCCAGATTGGTGATCGTCGGATCGGCGCCGCCGAGGATGAAATTCTCGCCCGCGCCCTCCAGATAGTTGTTGACGATCTTGAACGGACCGGCGCCGTTCCAGCCCCCGATCGCCTGGGAATCGCTCTCGGTATCGTGGCAGTCCGAGATGTAAGAGTCGATGATGGCGGTCGTGGCGCTGTTCAGCGTGACGCCGCGCCGTAGCGTGACCGAGGGACTGCCGTGAATATAGACCCTGTCCAGAATCAGGTTGTTCGGCAGTTTAGCCAGGGAATTCTGTTGATCGCCGAGCACGACCAGACTGGTGGCCCGCGTAACACCCGTTCCCATGCCGAATTCCACCCCGATCAAACGGTAGTGATGAGCCCCGTCAAGAGCTTCCAGCGCGCCTAGGTGGTTCGGGGTGACGATCTTGGGCATCACATTGGCATGGGCCGGTGTGATGCGCTTGCCAGGCGCGGGGAGACTGCTATCCGGAGCTGATGTGCGAATGACAATCCAACCGGTACCGGTTTTGGCGGGAAGAGTGAAATTGCCTGAATAAGTAGCGCCGGCCTGAAGCGTGATTATCTCGCCAGGCTGCGCCTGATTGATGGCCGCTTGAAAATCGCCGCCCGCGGGCACGGCGATGGTCCGTCCGGTCGGCGCCGTATAGGTCGTGTTGATGAAGACTCGGGGGAGTTCCGGGTCAGGCCCGGCGACTCCTTGCGCCGGCGTCACGCGGTTAGCCATGCTTTCGATGCTTTCGATTTCGGCCGCGGTAAATCCGCCAACCGCCTGTGATTCCATAACGCCACGATCCACGGCCACAAAGACCGAGATCAGAAAGACTATAAATATAGCTAGTTTGTTTCTCCCTGAAATTTTCATGTTCTTCTCCTAGTTAAAGCTCCAATACTTCGCTCAGGGCTCCTTGATCCTGCAAATGCGCTCGCTGCGATCATCAACTGCACGATCAAAGCGATGGGAAATTGACACTCATCTAATGTTGACTTGCACTGCGTTTGCCGCGCGCCCATCCACCGTCAGCGCCACATCAGCATCACCACGTCCGGCGAGGCTTCTCGATAAGAGCAGGTTGGCCTGATCCAAACCGGTAAATGATCCCTGGTCTCCGGCGTAGACTACCTGCGCCTCCACGCCCCCGACTCTCGCTGAAACGGCGGCGAGCGAACTACGGAATCGCAGACCAGTGGAATACAGAACCAAAAAGACCTGATCGTCGCTCGAACCGAGATCAATCGGCACGGCGACGAACTTGTTTTGCGCCGGGTCGAACCTGGCGACCGGTTCATACTGTTCGCTGCGATCGGCTCTGAGGCGGTAAATAAAACCGGCCGGAAGGCCGTGTCCGCTGGCATCCGCCGTAAACAATCCGGGAGCCACGTTGGCGATCTGTATCAATCCGGTGGCGACGAGGCTGCCAGCGCTCGTGACAGACACCGTGGCCGTGCCAGTCGCAGTGCCCGACGGGATCAGATAATTGGTCTGCGTGGGCGACATGTAGAACAACGGGCTGAGCCGTTCAGTTCCCACGCGATCCCGTACTTTCACCGTCGTCCCGCCCAACACGGTCGGCAACGGCAGGGAGAGCGCGGAAAGCGTGGCTGTTGATAAACCCGATCCGAAAGCAGTCGTGATCGCTTCGGGCGCATGCGCCTCACCACTGAAGCTGGCGGCCGAGACGCTGGTTAAGACCGAGGCGCCACCGAGCGCGGCATTGAGCGCGTCAAAGTCGCAGCCGATGTCCTTGCCGTCAGTCCCGGCGTTTTTGTACGGGCTTGTCGGAGCCAGCCGAAAGTTGCCCCCGGCGCGATTCACAAAAACCACCTGATCGAACGACGGCGGGAAGAAGTTATCCATTGGGTAGAGCGAACTCTGCCCTCCCACCATGACATTCTTCTTGAAGACCGAGCCGGGGAAGTAAAAATCGATCGTGCTGTTGCCTGTTCCCCGCCCGTCGCCTTTGACTCCAAACTCATTATGCGGGGTCAGGTTGTTGCGAAAGACAACTCCCTCAGTCGGAGTCCCGGTAGTCGCAAAAATGCTGCCAGTGTGAAATACGGTGTTATGTTCGATGGTGATGTCGTGCGGGCCGCCATTGGTGTGGAACGCTATCCCTGGCCCGCCCCATCGGTTTCCGTCCACATCCTCGAGCAGGTTGTTGGAAATCCTGACTCGTCGCGTAGGCAAACTCGGCTTGTTGTCGTCGGTGCCGTGCGTGTTAAAGCCCCCACCGACGCGACGCACGATGTTGTTAGTGATGGTCACGTCCTGAACCACGGACCAGGGCGCTCCCCCGTCCTGGTTGCGGACGGTGAGAAGTATGGCGTATCCGACCTGCGCGTGCGTCCAGTTGTGCTCGAAGATGTTGCCATCCACCAGCACGCGCTGCGCGCTCTTCAACTCGAAGAGATTCTTGACTCCCCAGGGCGTCCCCGCGTAGCTCGGGTCGCCGATCCTCCACGAGAGCGGCTTGAAGCAATGATTGCGTCGAAACTCGATATCCGACGGCACGAGATTGGCGATAGTCGGATCGGCGCCGCCGAGGATGAAATTCTCGCCCGCGCCCTCCAGATAGTTGTTGACGATCTTGAACGGACCAGCGCCATTCCAGCCGCCGATCGCCTGGGAATCGGCGCCCACCTCGTGGCAGTCCGAGATATAAGAGTCAATGATCGCGGTCGTGGCGCTGTTCAGCGTGACGCCGCGCCGTAGCGTGACCGAGGGGCTTCCGTGAATATAGACTCTGTCCAGAATCAGGTTGTGCGGCAGTTTGGCCAGGGAATTCTGTTGATCGCCGAGCGCGACCAGGCTGGTGGCTCGCGGCACGCCAGCCCCCAAGGTGAATTCCACTCCGATCAAACGATAGTGATGAGCCCCGTCAAGAGCTTCCAGCGCAGGCAGGTTGTCCGGGGTGACGATCTTGGGCATCACACTGGCATGGGCCGGTGTGATGCGCGTACCAGGCGGAGGGAGACTGCTATCCGGAGCTGATGTGCGAATGACGATCCAACCGGTACCGGTTTTGGCGGGAAGAGTGAAATTGCCTCTATAAGTAGCGCCGGCCTGAAGAGTGATCGTCTCGCCAGGCTGCGCCTGATTGATGGCTGCTTGAAAATCGCCGCCCGCGGGCACGGCGATGGTCCGTCCGGTTGGCGGCGCATAGGTCGTGTTGATGAAGACGCGCGGGAGTTCCGGCTCAGCCCCGGCGACTCCAAGCGCCGGGGCCACGCGTTTAGCCATGCTCTCGATCTCGTCCACGGTGAATGTGCTGACCGCCTTTGATTCCATAACATTGCAATTCCCGGTCACAAAGACTGAGACCATAAAGCCAATGAGTATCGTCGGCTTGTTTCCCCCTGAAATTTTCATTTTCTTCTCCTCTTTAAAGCACCAATTAAAAGCACCAATATTTCGCTCAGGGCTCCTCGATCCTGCAAATGCGCTTGCTGCAACCATCAACTGCACGACCGGGGCGATGAGTGTGGAAGATATGCGCCGCGCATATCGGGTCAGTTTCAGTTATGTCCCTCCATCCATGACTCCCTCAATTTCAGATAGTAGTCGCCGCCCAAAGACTTGACGCCTTTCTTGATCTCCCACCAGAGCCATTGCCTGAAACGCGGCGCGAATTGGCCTAAAGCCATTCCGGCGGCGACGGCGGGCGCCATCCCACGTTGGATCGCGTAGCGCCCGATGACCAGGCAGCCCTCTATTTCGGCGCATCTGGTCGTCGGCTCCGAGGTGAAAAGCGCCTCGATCCCCGCCGCCGCGGCGGCTTCGACTACCTGGCGCGAATACTGACCGCCGGGCAAAGAGGCGATGCGCACCCGCTCGCCCAGCAGGTCTGAAAGCACGCTCGCGCTCAGGCCCCACTCGCGCTTCAGATCGGCGTAAGGGAGGGCCGCAAAGCGCAGCGGATGCGAGCATGAGTGCGAGCCGATAATGTGCCCGCGGCGATGCAGATCGCGGATTTGCTCGCGGCTCATAAAAGCCGGCTTGCCGACGTAATCGGTCGTGATGAAGAAGTGAGCGCGCCAGCCAGCCGCCTCCAACCGGTCGGCGATCGGCGCGTAGGAGCTTACCCCTCCGTCGTCAAACGTAATCATCCATGGCTTCGCCGGCCCAATCATATTCGCCATCAGATCGGTTACGAGGATCGGGCGATCGGGGACGAGGTTGCTGATCGCGGCGAGGTGTCGCTCGAACTGATCAGGCTCCAGTTTGTAGAGAGCGGCGTCGGCGCTCGCGAAACCGCTCGCCTGATGCGCCGCGCGTTCGACAACGTCGTGGTACATCAATGAAATCACCCGCTTCTTTTCAGATCCGCTCCCCATCGCCAAAATCCTTTACGTGTTTACCGGCGCGGTCATGGGGGCGGCCCCATGCGCGGTTCGCGCATCCCCGATGGTCTGCGCCAACGACTCTTCAAACCGATCCGTGACCACCGACCAGTCGTACCGCGCGGCCTGCTCGCCCGCCGCCGCTTCAAAGCTCATCCTCCTGGGATGGTCGCGCAGCATTTCGATGACGTAATCGGCGAAAGTTTGCGGATCATCGGCCAGCAGGATGTCACGCCCGTGATTGACATCCAGCCCTTCCGCGCCGACGGTGGTTGACACAACGGCTTTCCGCATCGCCATCGCTTCGTAAATCTTGAGCCGCGTGCCGCCGCCTATGCGCAGCGGCACGACGAAGACGGCCGCCTGGCGCAGATGCTCGATCACCGACGCGACGCGGCCCGTCACCTCGACGCCGTCGGCGGCGAGTTGTTTGATGCGCTGGTCCGGGTTGCGCCCGACAATGCGGAACCGCGCTTCGGGCGTCGCGCGTTTCACCTTCGGCCATATTTCCCGGCAGAAGTACATCACACCGTCAACATTCGCTTCCCAGTCCATAGAACCTAGAAACATCACGATCGGCTCGGCCGCGCTCTCTCCCGCGGCCCCCTTGTACTGGCTCAAATCAACGCCCGTCGGCACGACGCTGATGCGCGACTGGTCAGTCATCGTCTTCATCTGGTCGCGGTCGTATTCCGAAACCGCAATCACGTGGTCGAACCGGTCGACGGCGGCTCGTTCGTAACGAAGCATCTTGGCGGCCTCCAATTTGAAGGCGATTCGTTTGATCGGATGGGCTTCGTGTTCCGCATGGCGCCCCCAGAGGATTGATTCGACGTTGTGTTGGAAGAGCGCGACGGGCGTGGATCTCTTCCGCGGGAAATTGAGCGTGGATCCGAGGAAATCGCAAACCGCGACGTCGAAGCGGCCTTCATTCAACCACTGGGCCAGCAAACGCTGCACCTCGCGCGAGAGGAACTTGGTGACTCCGAAGGGCGCGCCCAGCGGCAGCCGGCGCAAATAGAGGAGGTTGCGCTCCAACGCCGTCGCATCGCGCGTGGCTGTGTAAATCACCTTCGCCCCCGGCAGATGCTCACAGATCTCGCGCTCGTAGGCTTCATCACGCCGCCCGCCGTAGTAAGTCAGAAAGGTGACTTCGCGCCGTTCGGCGAGTTTCCGCAGAATGTTGTATGAGCGAATCTTGCCGCCGGTATCCACCGGAAGCAGTTTGCCCGTTTTGACCCACAGGATTTTCATCGTCTTCTCACTAAATTAAACCAGCCGGGCCAACCACAAGATTGATACAACTGAATTAGCCACGGAGACACAGAGCCACAGAGGGAAAATAATAAAGATCAATAGAGGCGCTCCCTTTCTCTTCATCCTCTCTGTGTCTCTGTGACTCTGTGGCAAAACCTTTGTCCAAATGAAAACTGATCTAAGCCCCCGCTGATCTGAAACTCTTTGAATGCCAAGCTTCAACGTTCGACGTTTCGCCGTCGAAGAAGCGCCGCTGCCAGATTTCAAAATTGACGAGCATCCACAACCGCTCCGCGTGGTTCTCGCCCGCCGCGTGGCGCGCCACCAGCTCACGCACGTAATCCGGATTGAAGACGCCGCGCTCCAACGCCCGCTCGCTCAAGACGTAATCATCTATCACCCGGCGGAAC
>Ga0187894_10001145_pt1 | contig 34918 bp, 33 predicted proteins | sample GBC1701081metaG_FD_136650 | JGI IMG/M metagenome (GOLD analysis project Ga0187894, IMG submission 136650) | White microbial mat communities from a lava cave in the Kipuka Kanohina Cave System on the Island of Hawaii, USA - GBC170108-1 metaG ...
CCAAGGTCTCTTCACCCACGGGCACGGTGATCACATCCCCGGTGTCACGCACGGGTATCCCACGCACCAGTCCTTCGGCGCTATCCATGGCGATGCAGCGGACCGTGTTCTCGCTCAGATGCTGCGCGACCTCCAGGATCAGATTCCATTCTTTGTCGTTGATCGTCGAGTTCGTAACCTGCAAGGCATTGTAAATAGGCGGGAGTGAGCTATTCTCGAACTCGACGTCTACGACTGCTCCCATTATCTGGGTGATTTTTCCAACATTCATCGCCATTCTCTCCTAACCTTTGAGTGCCTCACTGGTAGAGACAATTTCTAGCAGCTCACGAGTAATTCCAGCCTGGCGAGCGCGGTTCATCTCCAACGTCAGGCGGCCAATCATATCTACGGCGTTGTTCGTGGCATTCTCCATCGCAGTCATGCGCGCCCCATGCTCACTTGCGACCGATTCGACCATGGCACGATAGATCAGCATATCGACGTAACGAGCCAGTAAACTCTCTAGCAGTTCTTGCGGCTGGGGCTCGTAGAGGTATTCAACCGCAGCCTGCGTCCCTGAGCGTTCTTTGGCGACAATCGGGAGGATCCTATCAAGCGTCAGTACCTGAACAAGCGTAGAACGAAAGCGCGCATACAAAACGTAAGCGCTATCCGATTGGCCCTTGATAAGACGCTGACTCATACGGCTACCAATCTCGTGCGCCAACGCCGGAGTGAGGCGGCCAAACAAGTTGATGTGGTGCTCGGCCAGAGGAACTGATCGACGCTTAAAGTGATCGTATCCACGCCGACCGACGAGAGCGAGTGTCACGCTTTGCCCTGCATGCTCACGAATAAATCCTTCCGCAGCCCGGATCAGATTGGCATTGAAACCGCCGCACAGGCCGCGATCAGAAGTAACTAAGAGAAGATCAATATTCTTTTCTTCACGAGCGATCAGTAATGGATGGGCAAGCGCTTGCCCTTGAGTGGCAAGATTTTGCAGTACGGCTTCCAGCTTTTCTGCGTAAGGGCGAACAGCGAACGCCGCCTCTTGGGCTCGGCGTAGCCGAGCAGCGGAGACCATTTTCATTGCCTTGGTGATCTGCTGAATGTTACGGACCGAAGCGACACGCCGGCGAATTGCTTTAAGGGTTGCCATGAGGGTTACACAGTAAAGGCTTCGTTAAACTCTTTGAAGGCGACATTGATCTTATTCTTCAGTTCATCCGTCAACTCCCGCTTGGTGCGAATGTCGTTAAAAATATCAGGGTATCTACTTTCGATGAAACGGGTGAGCTCGGTTTCATATTTCTTCAGCGCGCTCTCTGGGAAACTGTCAAGGAAGCCATTGGTGCCGGCATAAATAATCAGGACTTGCCGTTCAACCGGCAACGGTTGATACTGACCCTGTTTAAGAATTTCAACCAGGCGGGTTCCGCGGGACAACATCCGCTGCGTGGTCGCGTCGAGATCTGAACCAAACTGGGCGAAGGCTGCCATTTCTCGGTACTGTGCCAGGTCAAGCCGCAGTGAGCCGGCGACTTGTCTCATCGCCCTAATTTGTGCAGAACCTCCGACTCGAGAGACGGAAATACCGACGTTCACGGCTGGCCGAACACCGGAGTTAAACAAGTCTGTCTCAAGAAAAATCTGACCGTCGGTGATGGAGATGACATTCGTCGGGATATAGGCGGACACGTCTCCTGCCTGGGTTTCGATCACCGGCAACGCAGTAAGCGAACCACCCCCCTGCTCGGCGCTCATTTTTGCAGCGCGTTCAAGAAGGCGGGAATGGAGATAAAATACGTCTCCCGGATAGGCCTCGCGACCAGGAGGCCGGCGCAAGAGCAGCGAGAGCTGGCGGTAAGCGACGGCGTGCTTTGACAGGTCATCGTAAGCAAGCAGGGCATGCTTGCCATTGTCCCGGAAATACTCACCCATTGCACAGCCAGCGTAGGGGGCGATGTATTGCAGCGGCGCAGCCTCTGACGCAGTTGCCGCTACGACGGTCGTGTACTCCATCGCACCCGCACGAGTAAGCCGCTCGACGACTTGGGCAACCGTTGAACGCTTTTGGCCGATGGCAACGTAGATGCAGAAAACGTCACCACCTTTCTGATTGAGGATCGTATCAACAATGAGTGCCGTCTTGCCAGTTTGTCGGTCGCCAATGATCAATTCCCGCTGCCCTCGACCGATAGGGATCATCGAGTCGATTGCTTTAATTCCAGTTTGTAGAGCTTCTTTGACTGGCTGACGCAGGACAATACCAGGAGCTTTCACCTCGATACGGCGAGTCTCCTTGGTCACAATCGGCCCTTTGCCATCGACCGGTTGCCCGAGCGCATTCACGACACGGCCGAGTATCGCTTCTCCGACGGGAACTTCAGCAATCCGACCGGTACGGCGAACCTCATCTCCTTCTCGGATGGCTTGCACTTCACCAAAGACGGCAGCTCCGACGTTATCCTCTTCAAGGTTAAGCGCTAAACCATAGATGTCATGCGGAAACTGCACCAGTTCTCCGGCTGCCACGCGGTCAAGCCCATAAATACGGGCGATTCCATCACCGGCGGAAAGCACCGTCCCGGTCTCTCGCAATTCTACTTGGTTGTCATAGCCTTGAATTTGGCGTTTAATGATTTCGCTAATTTCGGCAGCTCTCAGTTCCATCGCGCCCTCATCTTCATGCGGAGGTTCTCTATCTTTGATTAGGCTAAACAGTCTTCCCCTCTAATTTTGCTTAGCGAAGAGATCACTTTTAGTGAATTTTTCGTGACACAAAAATCCTCGAACTCCTATATCTGCTGAGCCAGCGCTTCACTCATGCGACGGATCTGAGTTTTAATACTCGCGTCATAGACGCGCCCTTCGACTTCTGCGACAACCCCACCGAGTAAGTCTGGCTCAATCTCTACTGTGGGAATCACAGTTTTTTTGGTGAGGCGACTAAAAACAGCAACGAGTGACCGTAACTCCTCATCTGAGAGAGGAACGGCCGATCGCATCCGAACCCGTATCTTTCCCATTGCTCGTTCAAGTAAGCTTTGGTAAGCGCTGTGAATCTCTCCCAGTATGTTCAGACGATCGTTCTCGGCGAGCACCCGAAGAAAATCGCTGAGCAAGGGAGAAAGAGAAAGGGTGTGAACTAACTGCTCGACAACATCCTTGCGTAGCTTCAATGGCAGGGTTGGCAGCCTCATGACTCTTGCCACCGCAGGATCCGCAAGGGCGATGGCGATCTGGGACAGTTGTCCTCCTATTGTCTCTTCTACTTTCTGTTCTTGGGCGAGCTCGAGTAACGCTTTCGCGTATCTTCTAGCGGCTGGCGTTGGCAACATTATTTACCTCGGCAACGAGATCTTGGACGAAACGGCTGTGATCAGTGGGCGCCAGCCGGGACTGGAGAAGCTCGGTTGCTTGGCGAACTGCCTGGGCCGCAACCTCTTGTCTGAGAATACGGCGCGCCTCCTCAACCTCACGTTGCGCAACCTGTCGAGCTTCAGTACGAATTCGTTCTGTCATTTGTCGTGCTTCTTCCAGTATGCGCCCCTTTTCCCGTTCTGCCGCTTCGAGCGCTTGGGCACGCATTTTTTCCTGTTCGGCCGCGAGCCCGGCAAGTTTCTGCTCATACTCACGGCGTAAGTTCTCTGCTTCTTCCTTTGCCTGCTTGGCTTCGTTCAACGCCTGGACAATCTTCTCTCGACGCTGGCGGACCGTGTCCCGAACCGCCGGCAGTGCATATTTACGCAGGACAAGGGCAAAGATTAGGAAGTTGACCGCGGAGAACGCCAGTCCCCACAGATGTGGACCGCCTCCTTCGTGTCCTCCTGTGTGTCCTTCTTCCGCCGCCCACAGTGCAGAGGACAGAAAAAGCAAGAAACAAATAGGAGCAGCGCCGACCATTTTCTTTAGATGTCTCCTCATAGCTACGTCAAGGGCCTCCCTAACAATTTTTCTGAGATTCCACGAGCAAATTCAGGGACCCGTGCTTCTAAGTCTTGTTTGGCCGCGGCAATTTCCTTTTGCAGATCTTCTCGCAGACTAGCGACGGTGCGAGCCGCATCAGCGCGAGCCGCGTCGGTGAGGTTCTTCGCCTGTTCTTCAGCTTCACGATAGACCATATCAACTTGTTGCATCGTTCCTGTTCTGGCCTCGGCAAGACGGGTTTTGTATTGTGCATCCATTGCTTGAGCTTCCACTCTGACCTGTCGTGCCTCTTGTAACGCTCCTTCGCTGCGTTGCTGTCGCTGTTGCATTAGGGCGAGATTAGGGGCGAACAAAAATTGCCGAAGAAACCCCCACAAGAGCAGGAAGAGTACGGCTTGAAAGATAATCGTCCAATCAATCGACAACACGGAAAGATCTCCTTCCTCGACAACCAGTGTTATGATTGTCCCTTAATGGCGAGTAAAAGAGGAAAAGGGGAGGTGGGTTTGCAACTGACCAACTCATCCTCTGAGGCGACTGACAATCCCTTCTAGCTCTTCACTCGAATAATATTCGATTTCTATACGGCCGCCTTTCTTACGAGGGCGAAGACGGACCTTGGTGCCAAGGGCGCGAATCAGTTCCTCCTCTAAAGCTGCGATATGAATGTCCCGGCGGATCGGGATTTCTTCGGAGGAGTCTTGACTTGAGATGCCGAGAGGGGATTCCTCTGTTGGAGACGCAACCGCTTGGGCAACCAAGGTCTCCGTTTCACGGACGGAGAGTCCTTGACGGATGATCCGGCGGGCCATGTCAATTTGCCGCTCTGGGGTTCCTAGTGAAAGCAAGGTCCGGGCGTGACCGACTGAGAGGGAGCCGCGATCCACTTCCTCTTTAATTTCATCGGGAAGATTGAGCACCCGCAGCAAGTTTGTAATAACTGGGCGGCTTTTACCGACCCGCGTCGCAATTTCTTCTTGGGTCAGGTGCAATTCTTCCATTAGCTGCCGATAGGCCAACGCTTCTTCGATCGGCGTCAGTTCTTCGCGCTGGATGTTTTCCACCAGCGCCATCTCCATACTTTCGGCATCAGTCACTTCTTTAATAACCGCCGGCACTCGCTCCAGGCCGGCTTTCTGGGCCGCGCGCCACCGTCGCTCACCGATAATCAGCTCGTACCCGTGCTCGACTTTGCGTACTACCAGCGGTTGCAAGATGCCCTGATGGCGGATGGACTCGGCCAGCTCTGCAATACGATCTTCATCGAAGAAGCGTCGCGGCTGGCGCGGATTGGGATGAATCTCCCCGACCGGCACGCGCCGTTCCACCGGCGGGGTCAGTGGGGTTCCCTCCGGGATTAAGGCGCCGAGGCCACGGCCGAGAGCGCGGCGTTTCACTAGGCTGACCGGCTCACTCATCGTTCTGCACCCTCCGTTTGCGGCAAGGCGGTCCAGGCGAAAGGATCACGGCGCGTGACCTCGCGCGCCAGTTCGACGTAACTCTGCGCGCCGCGGCACGAGGGGTCGTAGAGAATGACGGGGAGCCCGTGACTCGGACTCTCGGTCAGCCGCACGTTGCGCGGGATCATCGTATCAAACACATTGTGAGGAAAAAATTTCCGTACCTCTTCGGCGATTTGATGGCACAATTTGTTCCTTGGATCAAACATGGTCAATAAAATGCCTTCAATTGCCAAGTCGGGATTGAGCCGTTCGCGAATCAACGTAAGTGTCTCTAACAGTGAGCGTAGTCCTTCGAGGGCATAGTACTCGCACTGGAGGGGGACTAAGACACTGTCCGCGGCGGTGAGGGCATTGACGGTCAGAAGCCCGAGCGAAGGGGGGCAGTCGAGCAAAATATAATGGTACCGTTCCCGTTCTTTTTGCAGGAGCGTTTGTAGACGATATTCCCGGTTGGCGACGTTTAACAATTCGACTTCGGCGCCAATCAAGTCATGATTGGCCGGCAGGACGTCGAGGTGGGCAATCGGGGTCGATTGCCGAGCTTGATTCAGGGTACACTCTTCTAAGAGGGCGTTGTAGAGCGTCGGGGTTTCGGGTTCGAGCTTAATCCCGATTCCGCTTGTGGCATTTCCTTGCGGATCGCAGTCAACTAAAAGGGTGGCTTCTCCGGCGACACCTAAGGCAGCGGAAAGATTAATTGCGGTGGTGGTTTTCCCCACTCCGCCCTTACGGTTGGCGATGCATATAATCCTGCCCACTGTCGCTTCCCTAACATAAGCGAAGAAAGAAGAAAAGCGCCCTGCAAAACTCTTTTATTTTTCTTTCCCTTGCCTAATATCTATTGTAGGCAAGGCTAAAGCGAGAGTTTCTGTAAGAAAGTTCCACGTGGAACCCTAATAAGAATTCACATGTTTTGTGGGGGCTATAACGAGGAAAAGACAGCAACTGCTCGATTTTCTTCGCTAAAAGGTAATTTATATCTATAGATCGAGTGTAAAAGAAAAGCACTCCCTTGTAGCCATACTTTGAGTTCTTGAAGCTCTTCCTCCAAATGAGGGCCTTTTAAGGCTAATAAAATTCCACCTTTGGCGGCGAAATGTGAACCAGTTTTTAGGAATTCTTCAATGTTCCACGTGGCACGCGTCACGACAACGTCAAAAGTCGATTTCCATCCGTCTAGATTGAAGAAATCTTCTGCCCTACCTTCGCAGGCTTGAACATTTGTGAGGCTGGTTCTGCGAATCACTTCTTTGAGAAAATTTGCTCGCTTTCGTCGTGACTCCAGTAGGGTTACTACGAGAGATGGTTCAGCAATGGCGAGTGGAAGGCCGGGAAAACCGGCGCCGCTACCAAGATCGAGGAGCCGTCCCGGAACTGGAAGAATAGCGAGAACTGCTAGGGAGTCGAGAATGTGTTTACGAATAATCGTGCCGGGGTCGGTCTGAGAGATTAGATTTGTACTCCTCCCCCAGCGCAAAAGTTCTTCTATATAGATGGAGAAGCAGGTAAGGGCCTGGTCAGACAACTCAACTTGTAAACACCTTGCGCCTTCAGTCAGAAGCTCGATTTGCTCTTGGGTGAGCATAATTCTTCAACTGGTACCGGATTTTTTCAGATGAACCGCAAGGAGAGAAAGCGCTGCCGGTGTAATACCAGGAATACGTGCCGCTTGTCCTAGAGAACGGGGGCGTAATGAAATAAGTTTCTCGCGTACTTCAGCAGAAAGGCTAGAAATCGACGTGTAATCTAGATTTTTAGGAATATAGGCCTCTTCGAGATGGCGGAGCCTTGCTACTCCTTCTTCTTGGCGGCGAATGTAACCCGCATACTTTATCGATACTTCAACTTCAGTTGCAGCCTCCTGCGAAATAGGAAACGGAGACGGGCTCAGTGCTTGAATCATAGCAAAGGAAATCTCTGGTCGCCGCAGAATTTGCGCGAGCGAAACAGGAGTCTTGAGCGGTGCGCTGCCAAAAGAGGTCAGATTTGCGTTGATGCCCTCGTTTGGAACAAGTACTGTTTCTTGCTGTCGCCGGATCTCTACTTCTACTGCGTTTTTCTTCTCGGTCGATCTGCGATAATCTCCCGGCTGGACAAGGCCGATACCATAGCCAAACTCCCGGAGCCTGAGGTCGGCGTTGTCTTCCCGTAACAGGAGCCGATGCTCGGCCCGAGACGTAAACATCCGATATGGCTCTCCCCCGACGCCCTTAGTAACAAGGTCGTCGATCAACACGCCAATATAGGCTTGGTCACGCGTAAAAATGAGCGGCTCTTCTGTGCGCAAACTTAAGGCCGCATTGATGGCCGCCATCAGTCCTTGCGCCGCCGCCTCTTCGTAGCCGGTCGTGCCGTTAATCTGACCAGCATGGTATAAGCCGCGCACCAGTTTGGTTTCTAAAGTAGGGAGGATCTGAGTTGGATCGGCATAGTCGTACTCGATGGCATACCCTGGGCGCATAATCTCTGCCCGTTCAAGCCCCTTGATCGACCGCACCATCTGTAATTGGATGTCTAACGGCAAGCTGGTAGAGAGACCATTGGGGTAAACTTCAACCGTATCTCGCCCCTCTGGTTCGAGAAAAATCTGATGTCTCAGTTTGTCCTTGAACCTGACAATCTTATCCTCAATCGATGGACAATAACGTGGCCCTCGCCCTTGGATGACTCCGGAGTACAAAGGGGAACGGTCAAGGCCGGATAAAATTGCCCGGTGCGTCTCAGCGTTCGTGTAAGTGAGGTAACACGGAATCTGAGTTTGGGAGACGCGTTCGGTAGAGAACGAAAGCCGGGGAGGGGGGTCGTCGCCATGCTGCGGTTCGAGGACGCTGTAGTCTATGGTCCGGCTATCCAGACGAGGACAGGTCCCAGTTTTCAGGCGACCAATACGAAAACCTAGCAGTCGCAAGTGGTCACTTAAGCTTTCAGCGGAAAAATCTCCAGCTCTACCGGCAGAATAATTCTTCAACCCAACGTGAATGAGCCCTTTCAGAAAGGTGCCGGTCGTCAGAATTACTTTTTTTCCTAAAAAAACCTCACCGACTTGGCTTTCAATTCCTCTCACTTCGCCGTTTTCAACTAGGAGCCGCTCTGCGCATCCCTGTCGTAGCGTCAGGTTTTTTGTCGACTCAACCACCTTCTTCATTCGTTGGCGGTACAGGGCTTTGTCCGCTTGGGCCCGAGTGGCGCGAACAGCCGGCCCTTTCCTCGTGTTAAGGACACGAAACTGGATCCCGGTCTCGTCAATCGCTTTGGCCATTTCTCCGCCAAGAGCATCGATTTCTCTCACTAAGTGGCTTTTGCCAATCCCGCCGATGGCCGGATTGCAAGACATTTGACCGATATGATCAAGATTGAGCGTCAGCATGAGGGTTCTACAACCAAGCCGAGCCGAGGCAAGAGCGGCTTCGATTCCAGCATGACCAGCGCCAACGACGATAACATCGTAGTCCATAGTTCACCTATTTGCCGATACAAAAGTCGCGAAAGACACGGTCCAAAATATCTTCACTTGTCACATGTCCAGTGATCTCGCCAATGTGATCGAGAGCAGCACGCAGGTCAACGGCAACTAAATCAAGAGGCACCCCGCCATCTAAACTCGCCCGCGCTTGGGTCAGGCTTTGTTCGGCTTTTATCAGCGCATCTCGATGTCGCACTCGTGCAATGAGCGCTCCCGATGGTTCTCTTTGGTCTCGGGAGAAGGGTGTATCACCAAAGGTGAGATGCTTTATTCGCTTGCTTAATTCTCCCAGTCCTGTCCCATCTTGCGCGGAAAGCAAAACAGGAGGAGCTCCACTGAGCCGCTGTTCCAGGTCTGTTGGCTGTACGATAAGCGGTAAATCTACTTTATTGAGTACAGGGATAGTCTTCTTTTGGCTCACTGTCTTGATGACAATATCATCTTCTCCGTCCAAGGGTCGGGACGCATCAAAGATTGCCACCACCAGTTCTGCTGCTTGAACTCCTGCTTTTGCTCGCTCAACTCCAATGCGTTCAATCTCATCCGTCGTGTGACGTAACCCCGCTGTGTCCCAAATAACCAGCGGTATACCATCGACAATGATAGTTTCCTCAAGAACGTCTCGCGTCGTTCCTGGTATCGAAGTGACAATCGCTCTTTCTGTCCCTGACAGGAGGTTGAGGAGACTTGATTTTCCTACATTGGGTTTTCCGACGAGCGCAGTGCGAATCCCTTCTCTATAGACTCTTCCTTGGGAAAAGGTTGCGGAAAGGGAAGAGATTTCCCTGGTCAACATCACAATCTCTTCCTGAATCTCATCCTGTGCTCTTGCGGGAATATCCTCTTCGGGAAAATCGAGACAGGCTTCAACGTAGGCAATCAATCCAAGCAGCCTCTCTCGTATTGCTGTGCAGACATCCGATAAACGACCAGAGAGTTGTTCCCATGCTAGCTGCATTCCTTGCTCACTTTTTGCCTGGATGAGATCGAGGACGGCCTCTGCTTGGGAAAGATCGAGGCGATTATTCAAGAACGCGCGTTTAGTAAACTCGCCGGGTAGAGCAAGTCGAGCACCCTGACTCAGCACGACTTCGAGAATACGGCGGGAGAGGAAACTTCCTCCGTGGCAATGAACCTCGGCAACGTCTTCACCAGTGTAACTGTGAGGGGCGCGCATCAACACCAGTAACCCTTGATCAAGCGAACTGCCAGTCAGAGGGTCGGTAACGCGGCCGAAGTAAAAATGGTGTGAAAGAAGAGGGTCTTGGGAAGCGGAAAGAACGAAGATCTTGCGGGCGGTCGTCTCCGCTTGTGGTCCGCTCACGCGAATAATCGCGACACCACCATTGCCTGGCGGGGTCGCGATGGCAGCGATGGTGTCATGATCGTACACAATGTCAGGACTCTACGGTTTGGGTCCGCCCTGATCCTCTGCCTCTTTCTCTCCGGGGGCCTTGTTCCGGGATTATACAGACTTGGCGAAAATATCCTCGCCCCATGCTTTTCGTCGTCAAGAGAGGGTCCGCCTCCAACGTCAGGTGAATAACGCGTCGGTCCCGTGGGCTCATGGGGCTTAGAGTTACGGTCTTGCGACGACGCTTAGCTCGTTCTCCGAGACGAAGGGCCAGGCTCTCTAAACTCTTCCAGCGCCGCGCACGGTATCCTTCAATGTCAACGGCAATGTGGGCGTCGGTTTCTTCACTTTTTGTGATCATTCGATTCAGGAGATATTCGAGGGCATCCAACGTTTGTCCGCGATGCCCGATCAAAAACCCTTCCGCAGCATCTGAGATTTCCTGGACATTGAGTATTGCTTCCTCGCCGTGTGTTTCTAGCGTAAGCGCCGCATCGGTTCCCATGAGGCGGAGGACTTCTTTGAGTACCGCACGCGCTCTTTCCCCCATTTCCGGGGAGATAGGGGCGCTTCCGGGAGCAACAGGTTCTACGACCGTTTCCATTCTCTGTTCGCGCTGCCGGCGCGGCTCGGCAACGATTTCGGTGGAGCGAATGGCTAAGGGGACTCGCAGTGTGGCGCGGACGCGTGCTTTTTTTCCCCCGATGCCGAGAAACCCTTTCGTCGCTTGGGCGAGGATCTCAATCTCGACACGCTCTCTTTCGGTCTGGAGCTCCTTCAACGCATTAGCAATCGCCTCATCGAGAGTTGCCCCTTCCGCTTCAACGGCATTCCTCACGTTCTTTTCCTTCCCCAGAGTCATACAAGTCCTTTATCATAAGCAAACTGCTGTGCGATGCTGAGTATATTATTAACCAGCCAATACAGCACTAGCCCTGCGGGAAAATTGATGAACATCACCGTGAAGATCAGTGGCATAATCATCATAATTTTCTGCTGGGCAGGGTCCCCAGTGGCAGGGGTCATTGCTTGTTGGATCAGCATGGTACCACCCATAAGGATGGTCAACACGGGAATTCCTGGCGGCTCGACAAAAGGCAGAGACACCGTGCCGAGGCGATCCGGGCGCGAGAGGTCCTGAATCCAACCAAAGAACGGTGCTTGCCGCAGTTCAATAGAATGCATAAAGGCCTGGTAAAGACCGATAAAAACCGGCAGTTGTACCAGCATCGGCAAACAACCCCCTAATGGGTTAATACTATTACGCCGGTATAATTCCATCATCTCCTTATTCAATTTTTCGCGATCATCTTTGTACTGTTCCCTCAGTTGTTCGAGTTGAGGCTGAATCTTCTTCATCTCGTTCATCGATTTAAACGATTTCGTACTCAGAGGGAAAAATGCCAGTTTTACTAAAATAGTGAGGAGAATGATATCGATTCCATAATTCCCGGTGAAAGAGTGAGAGAGTTGTAACAGAGAAAGAAGGGGACGGGCAATAAAATGTGACCAGCCAAAGTCAATTGCCCGGTCAAGAGAGGGATCGACGGCATTCAGGGCGGTAAATTCCTTCGGGCCAACGTAGATAGTGTAAGTTACGAGTTGTTGGCTCCAGGGGATAGTGAGCTTGGTTTCGACCGTTCCGTCTACTACGCTGAAGAGGAGGGAATCAGTGTCCCCTTCGGGGGGAATCATGGCTGAGAGGAAGTAGGTATTTGCATAACCAGCCCAACGTACCCGGTCCGGACCAATGAGTCTTTCCTTCTTTTCAACACTGGAATTGGTCTCATAGATGAACTTTCTCCCAACCAGAGCGACCGGGCCAGGCTCACCATACGATTGATTTTGTTGAGTATGGTCGAGCGCGTGAGTCCAGAGAAGAGCAAGAGAAGACGTATCCTGTGGCACTCCGTCGATCTTAAGATCGATGGTCATTCCGTAGGTCTGCCCGGAAAACGAAAAAGTTTTGCTGATGGGTATGCCATCGGCGGTTTTTCCACGAAATTCCAATGAGGCTTTTTCCTTGTCATAGACACTAAGATTATTGCCTCTCACCTCATAGAGAATGTTTGCGTCGCTGATAACAAAATTTTTTCCTTCGATCCGGACTTCTAGAGGAAGCTCTCCGCGAGCACCTTGGCGAATCATTTCTAATGGTGGACTATCGCGGCCTTCTTCTCCTGGGTAATGTTTAAGGCGAAAGCTTTTGAGACGTCCACCGAGAGAAGAAAATACCGCTACGTAGACCTCATTTTCTACAGAAACGTCACGCCCAATCGAATCTGGCAAACGAGTTTCGGACGAGGCTGACGGCGCTTTTTCTGCTGGTCGAACTGTTTGTTCTTCTCTGGAGGATCGTGCCAATGATGAATCACCACCTTGAGAACCATCTTCCTGTTTTGACTGCAATAGCGAGGGTTTTTGTGGCTGTGGGTACAAGTGGGCAATGATCACTTGATACGCGATCAAGATAAGCAGGGAAAGGAAAACAGCTAAGAGACTTCTTTTATCCACGTCAATAATTTCCCTTATTGAGCAATTCAACAATTAAGGAAGAGGATCGACCCCTCCGGGATGCCAAGGATGACATTTCATCAAACGTATGAGAGATAGCTTAATCCCTCTGATCGCTCCGTACTGCTGTATTGCTGCTAACGCATACGTCGAGCAGCTAGGAGAAAATCGACAAGCTGGGCCTAAAAGTGGAGCAAGAAACCATCTATAGCAATAGATAATTCCCAGCAGAACTTGCACTCCTAGAGAAAGTCGTGGACGCATAGAAGCAAGGGCTGAAGAGGCTAGGATCTTAGGTAGATGGTCTGCCAATGGAAAGGGTCCTCCCTAACTCTTCGGTTATCTGCGTCAGGGTAAGCTGTTCTGCCCCGGTTTTTGGAATAACCACAATATCACAGGCCGGGCGTATCTGGTCTCGATGAGCGCGGAAGAATTCTCGCAAAAGCCTCTTCATGTGGTTGCGTGCGACGGCATTCCCGAAGCGACGCGAGGTGGTGATCCCAAGGCGGGAGTTCTGCGTCCGCGCGGGGGCAGTAACTACGAGAAAATGGGCGCTGTGTCGTTTCTTTCCTTGCTGTTGCAGAGAGAGAAACTCTCGACGTGCCAATAACCGGGCCGCTTTTGGAAATGTAAAAGGTGCAACGTCTTGCTTCAACGTCGTGCTTGTTTGGGCGGAATTTCGACAATGAGTCTTTTACGACCCTTGTCTCGTCGTCGTTTGAGAACGGCTCGTCCGGCTGTTGTACTCATGCGTTTGAGGAATCCATGTGTCCGTTTGCGACGGAGATTACTTGGCTGATAGGTTCTTTTCATTGAGGTTCATCCGTGTGGGTTATCTGTGGGTTGCCGCGGCGAGAGGGCGTATCTCACCATACTCAGGAAAAGATGTCAATTTTCCTCAACGAGAAAACTCCGGTTTCGCTTCGCGAGTAAGCAAGTCTATGACTACTTGACGCGGGGACTTCTCAGCATACAAAAGGGCATACACTTGCTCGACAATGGGCATCTCAACCCCAAGACGCTGAGCAAGAAAAAGGACAGAGCGGCATGTCCGTACCCCTTCAGCGACCATCGTCATTTTTTCGACAATCTCTGAGATCTTTTCTCCGCGCCCGACTTTTACGCCAACCATGCGATTGCGGCTGAGATCGCTCGTGCAGGTGAGGACGAGATCACCCATCCCTGAAAGACCGGAAAGCGTTTGCGGACTCGCTCCCATACCTACAGCAAGGCGGGTGACCTCTACTAACCCTCGCGTGATCAATGCGGCTCGCGCGCTCTGACCGTATTCCAGCCCATCACTAACACCGGCGGCAATAGCAATGACATTCTTTACTGCTCCACCAATTTCCACTCCAATGAGGTCGGACGTGGTGTATACCCGGAATTTGGCAGAAGAAAAGACTTTTTGTAAGGTTAACGCCACCTCTTCTTGCTCTGCAGCAATCGTAACAGCGGTAGGCATTCCACGGACAACTTCGGCCGCGAAACTTGGTCCGGACAGCACCGCGATATGCGAATGGGGAGAGTGAGGCAACTCCTCTTTGAGAACCGCAGTCATAGTCAGCAAAGACTCTTCCTCTATCCCTTTTGCCGCACTAATGAGAAACAAGATTTCAGTAAGAGAAGAAGCTAAAGCTCGGGCAACTGCGCGCATGGCGTGAGAAGGGACAGCCAGGACAAGGAGCTCTGCCTCCTGTGCGGCTTCCAGAAGTGAGGTCGTATAGACAAGTTGCTCAGGTAACAAAACTCCCGGCAAATATAGTCGGTTTTCTTGATTTTGGCTTAGTTGCTGGCAGAGTTCTGGACGACGCACCCACAAGCGCACACGATGCCCAGCATTCACAAGAAGCGTTGCCAGAGCCGTCCCCCATCCTCCTGCTCCGATCACGGCAATACGCATGGTTCCTTACTCAGAAAATTGAAAAAAGTGATTTCTCAGTTTCTTTGCCAACCAATAACGCTGAGTTGACGCCCTGCTCTTGGTCCTTCACGTCGATAGGAGGCGAACCCAGAAGCATCACAAAATGTGCATGGCCCAATCAACTGAATCTGCTCGCGAGGAATACCTGCTTGCTCACACTGTCGACGATTGATCGCTCGTAAATCAAGAAACCCTTTCTCTCCTTGAGGATGCCATACCGGCGAGTCCTGGGTTCCCCAGCCTGCACGCAAGGCCTCGCCGACCTCTCGGCCGACTTCATAGCAGCAAACATCAATCGCCGGGCCCAGCGCAACCCATACCTGTTGGGGCGCTACTCCCCAGGTCTGAGTGAACTTTCCGATGGCTTTTTTGCTAATGCCTTTCAGAGTCCCTCGCCAGCCCGCATGGAGCGCTGCGGCTAATCCTAGTTGAGGAGCAACCATAAGCACTGGAACACAATCTGCGGTGGTAATACCGAGCAGCGATCCGGGCTCATTGGTGATCATCCCATCGGCTTCCAGTTTTTCCTCTTCGTTCACGTCGTTGTTGATGATGAGAATATTGTCGCCATGAACTTGCTTGAGGGTGTAAAGGTCGAGACTGGCTGCTTTGCATCGAGAATGTATCTCTGCCCGGTCCTGTACCCGGCCGGAAAAGCCATGTAACAATCCGGGGAATCGATCCCAGCCTTCCGCCTGCAGCCATTGCAGGCTTGAGGAAGACGAAAAAAGGGGAGTGGCAATAGACATTTCGATAATTCTGTGACCTTTGAAGTGTTACTGGACCACGATTTTGCTATGCCTCACCATGTTCGTGCTTCGACAAGGCTCAGCACGAACGGAAAATCTGCCGCGATTTCGATCCCCGACCCGTTCGCCCTGAGCACAGTCGAAGGGTGAACGCAGGGGTCTTCCACATCCTGCGAGGATATTCAGGCTTCGAGTGTTTCTCCCTCTCGTTCTAAGAGTGCGATGGTTTCCACTTGGTCAGTCTGCGGAAACATATCAAAGGATTGCACCTTTCGCACGACATAGCCCTCGTGGAATAAACGATCGAGATCTCGAGCTAAAGTCATCGGATCACAAGAAACGTAGAGCAATTTTGCCATTTTGACCACAATCAGTGCGGTGAACGCTTCGGGACTCAACCCTTTACGAGGTGGATTTACGACAATGACATTGACCTGAGAATGAGAAACCGAGACCTCGCGTAGCTTTTCTGCAGCATCTCCAGCAAAAAAACGGCAATTGTGGTATCCGTTCCGGCGAGCATTCTGTTTCGCGGCGTTAATTGCCCCTTCATTCTCGTCAATGCCAATGACTAATTTGGCCTGCGAGGCGAGATAGAGTGAAATTGGTCCAATCCCACAATACAGGTCAAGTGCAATCTCCTGGCCGGTCAGCCCTGCCCATTCAAGGGCTGTTTCATAAATTTTCCTGGCCACGACTGGATTTACCTGCGAGAACGCATACACGGGAATACAAAGACGAAACGGCCCCATCTTTTCCAGTAGAGAGTCTCGTCCGCGCAACGGGTGAAACCGCTCTCCCCAAATCGCGTTGCCGGGCTTATCGTGGATATTCTGAACAATGCCGCTGAGAAACGGAAACCGCCGTTCAAGCTCACGGATAAGGTCTCGCGCCTGAGGAAAATGCATATGCCGCGTGACCAGAGTGAGCAGTGCTTGTTTCTGCCAAAAACTGTAGCGAATATCGATGTAGCGAAGTTGTCCGGTGTCGTGCGCTTCGTCGTAAGGAACGATATCGAGTTGCGCAATCGCTTCCTTGAGAAACTGAATGAGGCGATTGACGGGTTCTGGATGTGCCGGGCAAGCAGAGGCATCTGCCACCTCATGGGTTTCCGGTCGGTAGAGGCCGATCACCACTTTGCCCTGTATGCGACGAACTGGCAGTTTGACTCGGGCTCGATAACCGAATTGACTTGGGGACGAGAATATCGACGGAACCTCGAGGGCTGAAAGTGTGGGATACGCGCGCAGCGCCTTCTTCACAATCTCGCGTTTCTTTTCCAACTGCTCAAGGTAAGGGAATTGAATAAAGGGGCAACCAAAACACGCAGGGTAATGTGGGCAGGGAGGACGTACCGGTCCCAACTTAATCCATTCGCGCGCTCTTTTTCTTTCCTCCCCCTTGATGGGGGAGGATAAAGGAGGGGGTGTATAGTGCCGTCGTGCAGCTTTCCCCTCTTCTTGACCTTCCCCCGCAAGGGGGGAAGGAACCTCGGTGCGCAGCACAGATGGGGATTCGCTCTTAAGTTGTGACCAGTGTGAGGGTCGACGCTCTTCGAAGGATGGCCCTCGCTTCCGCCCGCTTTGGTGATCAGGTGGGGAATTTCGTTTGAACGCCACCTAGGGACAGTACAAGGTGTTCAGTGTAGCGTCAACGAGAGGGGAAGCTTACATAAAAGCGCTCCCCCTTACGTTTGTTTTAGGAAAAGTTAAATCAGAAAGAAACTTATTGTGACCTTCCCTATGTTAATTCTTGTCGTCATTATGGAGCAGGCGTAACCTCTTGACATTTGCTGTCGTCAATTTTGCACTCATCAGTGCAGAGCAGCCTACCAGTAGCTGGTACTCCCAAGACCTCAGTGCAAGTGTCCAGATTTTGAGGAAATGTGAACGTGTCGCACTCCTCACCCGCATCGATCCGACCATTGCCGCAGAGACCGACCGTAAGTTCGATGTTCGCTGTGCAACCACGACTGTCACGAATAGAGATTACGTCCGGATTGACTGCGCGGGCCGGGGTCACCAGAGTGAACAGAAGAGTGCAATTCTGGTTTGAGGTATCACAAGTTGTCTGCGGTGACGTCGGAGTTAAAGTTCCAGGGAAGGTGTCGGTTACGGAGAAAGGAGGAACTCCGTCACTAACATCTATCCGGAAAGTTTCTCCTCCTAATGCCGCATCGAAAGTCACTGTTGTCGTATCTGTATTGAGTTTGCACTCGGCGAAAATAATGTTCACTGTCGCAGGGACCGATGCTCCGGTCGAATCCGTAAGGGTGACAGTATCTGTAGAAGCGGAACCACTGCCGGTTGTCGCGTCCGGAGGAATCGCGCCTATCAGTGTGTATCTGGCTTGGTTGGCGATAGTCGTACCCGGTATAAATTGGAGATCTAATCTTCCCAGGGAGGGGTTGGCGTTCCTCCACGTGAAGGGTGGTTTTCCGCCTAACGCATTAAAGACCGTCATAGGATTGTTAGGGTCGTCAGGAGTGTCAGGATTGACAAAGGGATTAACGAAGGTCACAGATGTAGGAATAATAGCGAGATCAACACCGCCCAGAAATCCCTGACTGGTAATATCTACTGAGATAGCCGAAGAAGTGTTTAATGGAGCTGGGGCTTCGGCGGTTACGCGCATGCGGCCGAGAGTCAAGCCGGCAATAAGCGTGACCTGCGCTACCCCGAAATCGTCAGTGATAGCAGCCCCACGGTTGGTGCAACGGGTCGCATTGCCATTATTCGCTTGCGGCAAGCAGGCTAACGGTTCATTCTCTGGCGTGTTGGCAGGAATAATCGTCACATCCGCAAACTCGGCTTCAAGCGTTATTCGTTGGTTGCGGAAAGGATTCCCCTGAGGATCAATGAGGATGGCAGTGATATTGAGAGTGGGATCTGCGTTAACTGAGCGACTGCTAGGATCTGCTACAGAGATACTGTTCGAACCTGTAACAGGTTGTGCGATGAGATTCAGCCGTGCGCGCGCTTGAAAGACGAACGGCTGCCCCGAACTAGAAGATCCTCCCCCAGTATCTCCACATCCTGCTACTAATGCTACCAGCAGCAGAGCAATTTGCTTGATCCATCCACCCCAACGTCCCATGCCACACCTCTCTTTACTGCGACGCGTTTTCCGGCGTATTCGTGTATATCTAGTTATCTAAAGAGACCTGGAGATCCTTAATATTCCCTACTGTGTTGTTGTCGTAGTCGACAACGTGTCTTGGTTCCACGTGACTGTGTAATTGACCTCATTGCTATCGAGGTTTTCTCCGGCATCCGTCCGCCCTCGTGCGGTGACATGAATAGTCATGGCATACGGGAGCTGCGGCAGCGTCTGCCGGTTTTGCCTGAGAAACAGTACGAGACTGGCTGGAACGAGTTGGGCTTCAGGTTGGCCAATGTACACATTCGGTGGTCCAAAGGGATTTTGCACTGTTTCGCTAGCATTCACTGGATTCAGCCTGGCGCCTATGGGTACTGTATTGGAGGGGATCCCGATGCGAGCGCCGGGGATCTCGTACTCAATGTCGAGCTGATCGACGACAATTGACTGATTTACCAGATTGCTTTCTAGCCAGAGAAACGCCCGACAGAAGAAAATATCAGCCGGATAGCCGGTGTCAACAAAAGAACTATCCAGCGGCAGATCAATGCTCTGATCAGCGATAGCATTGCTCGCGGTAGGAACCTGACATCTGCCGCCCTGGAGTTGACCTTGGAAGAACCCCACTGCGCGGAAAGAAACACCGTTGTCGTTTCCTCCACCGCTGCCGCAGCTTGCGGCTATCAGCCCTAGTCCCAGGGCTACCCCAACCATACGTCCGACCGCTCCCACACCACGCCTCCTTCCTGTCGAAGGAACCTCAGCTTTCCCTCTGCGCCCCGGTCCCTTCTGCCATTCTCATGCGAGTCTAAAGATAATCGCTCAACTCCTCTACGCTTAGAGACTCGAATCGAGTCTTGCCAAGATCTTCGATACAAACAAATTTGACTTTGCCATCGGTGATTTTCTTGTCAGTCGCCACCCCGGACAAGAGGTGTTCCTTCCGTAAGTCTTTGGGAACCATGATGGAGAGTCCGGCATTGGTAATCAGCCGCTGGACTCGTTCGTTAACGGTCGCATTACACAAGCCACGCCTATAAGAGAGCTGAGTGGCAAAGCTCATTCCTATGGCTACCGCTTCGCCATGAAGGTACTGCTGGTAATTCGTTGCACTCTCGATGGCATGCCCTAACGTATGGCCAAAATTTAAAATCGCCCGGTAGTCGCTCTCGGTTTCATCTTCCTCTACCACGAGTGCTTTCAGTTGACAGCAGGTTTTAATCACCGAGGTGAGAAGCGTAGGGTCTAATTGCAGCAGCCGCTCCAGCTGTTGTTCGAGGAGAGAGAATAAGTCTGGGCTCAGAATAATCCCATATTTAATAACCTCTGCCATCCCGGCAAGAAACTCGCGTTGTGGTAACGTGGCGAGCGTATTGACGTCGATGACGACTAATCTGGGCTGATAAAATGCACCAATCAGATTCTTTCCGGCAGGATGGTTGATCGCAGTTTTCCCACCGACACTGGCATCCACCTGGGCAAGGAGCGTTGTTGGCACTTGCACGAACGGGAGGCCACGCTGAAAGGTTGCGGCAGCAAACCCAGCCAGATCACCGACCACACCTCCACCAAGGGCAATAATGGCCGAGCGGCGTTCGATCCGCCCCTCAATCAACTTGTCATAGAGAAAAGAGAGCCAGACCAGGTTCTTCTGCTCTTCACCGGCAGGAACTTCAATGACAAAAGGGTCAAAGTCTGCTGCAACAAGCGACTCAACCGCCTTTTCTCGGTAGAGTTTTCCTACCACTGAGTCCGTTACCACAGCCACACGATTGTGACCTAGATCTTGCCCGCGCAAGAGTCGGCCCAAGTCAGCCAATATGCCCGCACCGATCACAATCGGATAAGAGCGCGAGCCGAGATTGACAGTGACCATCTCCGTCGAAAAAGTTGCCAGCTGTTGTGCAAAAGAGACAGAACTCAAACGCGTTCCTCGCTCTCTAATGCGGCAATGATGGTCTCAGCTACTTTCTCTATGCTGAGATTTGCCGTGTTTATCGTCATATCCGCCTTAGCATAGGCCTCAGCTCGAACCGTCAGCAGCGAGCGGATTTTTGCCAGCGGGTCATTTCCTTGTAACAACGGGCGGTTGCTATTACCTCGCACCCGCTCCAGGATTATCTCTGGCGTAGCTGTCAGACAGATCACCGTACCACTTTCCTTCAAGCGAGCGACATTCTTTTCATCAACCATCGCCCCGCCACCCGTAGCAATCACTACCTTCTTTTCGTTGCAAACCTGGTTGATCACCCGTTTTTCCAATGCGCGAAAGTATGGCTCTCCTTTTTCCGCGAAAATGTCAGCAATTGGCGCTTTTGCTTCCTGCTCAATTACCCCATCGGTATCGAAAAATCTGCGTCCGAGTCGTGCCGCCAAATTTCTTCCAACCGCGCTTTTCCCGGTACCCATGAAGCCAGTCAGGATAATATTCTGTCGTATAGGCACTGCCACTAAAATTGCCTGACCTGCTCGAGGTAGCCCTCATAGTTACGTTTAACCTCAACCAAAGAGTCGCCAGCAAATTTTTCTAAAAAAGCCTGGGCTAACACAAAAGCCACCACACTCTCGGCAATGACCGCGGCTGCAGGGATTGCACAGACATCTGAGCGTTCAATCGTCGCTTCAACCGGCTCCTTGGTGCGGATATCGACCGAATGGAGTGGCCGCATGAGCGTCGAAAGGGGCTTGAATGCTACTCGAACCCGCAGAGGTTCCCCAGTGCTCATGCCTCCTTCCGTACCACCAGAATTATTACTGTGCCGGACGAATCCTTTCTGTCGGTCGAAAGCAATCTCATCATGGACCTGAGAGCCAGAGAGCCGGGCAGTAGCGAATCCTAAACCAATCTCTACCCCTTTTACCGCTTGCAAACTCAAGAGCGCATGTCCAAGGCGACCATCGAGCTTACGGTCCCACTGCACAAAGCTTCCTAATCCTGGAGGCAAACCCGTTACGACCACTTCAACTATCCCACCTAGAGTGTCCCCCTGCTGTTTACATTGATCAATGAGTGCGACCATTTTTTCTTCAGCTGCCATATCAGCGATCCGCACTGCGGAAACTTCAGCCCGGGTAAAGATCTCTTCCGGCGTCATTCCGGAGTGATCGGCGACAATCCCACCAATTTCGACGACATATCCCATCACCCGAATACCAAAAGGGGTCAGGATACACTTGGCGAGTCCGCCAACCGCGACTCGTGCTGTGGTCTCGCGGGCGCTGGCACGTTCCAAAATGTTGCGCACGTCCCTATGGTTGTACTTCAGCGCGCCGGCGAGATCCGCATGTCCCGGACGAGGGCGAGTCACCGCAATCTTCTCGTCTCGATCCTGAACAAATGGCGACATGCGTTTCTCCCAGTTCCTCCAATCTTTGTTTTCAATGACTAAAGTAACCGGGGAACCCAAACTTTCTCCCCAACGAACTCCCGAAGAAATCTGGACTTCGTCTTTTTCGATTTTCATCCGCCCGCCGCGGCCATAGCCTTGCTGACGGCGAGTCAAATCGTGATTCATTGTGGCTACATCAATCGGCACTCCTGCTGGAATGCCTTCGACGATAGCAGTGAGACAAGGCCCATGCGATTCTCCAGCGGTAAAGAAACGGAGCATGATTCGTCAGTCCTTCTCCTCTTGTCTGTAGGGCCCCCTCCGTTCCGCCACCGCTCCCGAACATTTCTCCTCGTGCCATGCTGAACAATATTACTCGTGAGAGATAGGGGCGAGGATTCACTCCCCGCCCCCACGTCCGTCCTGTCATACCACACCACCACACCTTCCACAGCCACCACCGACAGGGACGCTCGGAGGCTCGGAGCTGAAAAGCGTTCCGTCCCTCGCTTCCACCACTCCGCCTCTCCTCCGCATTAAGCGTATCGGCTCTCAGCCGCCAAGCCTCCGAGCGTCCCGGTCTTAGTTCTTCTTTTATTCTTCCTTCCTTCTGCCTCTTCTTCCTTTTTCTCCATCCTTCTTTTTTTGCGAGCAGCTCACAAGTCTAAGAGCTCATCCCGCGTCTCCCCCCACTTCCACCGCCACCTCTCGAGCTCTTAGACTTCTAGACTCTCACATCACATTACTCTTCACTGACAGTGAACCCTTTTTCTTGTTCTTTACGATTCCTGCTTTTTAATAATCACGGTCTGTTAGCTGCCCCTAATTCGACTTCCTTCGGTCGATTCTCCCACAGCTGCTGGGCCGTCGGGAGCCCGGTTGTGGTAATACCCGGGACCAGCTTTGGCGTAATAAAAACGAGCAGCTCATCTTTCACGCGACTGCGAAGATTCTCCCTGAAGAGCCAACCAATCCCCGGGGCATCTTTGAGGTAGGGAATGCCTTTTTCCGACTGCCTCATGTTGTCAGCTAAAATCCCCCCCAGGACGAATGTCTGTCCTGCACGGATCAGCACGTTCGAACTTGCCGTGCGCAAGAGGGTATCTGGGATGATCGGGAAGAAGGACGAAGAACCGGAAGGTCTGACACTCGCATCGGTCAATTCGCTGCTTTCGGCATCAACATCAAGAAGGACGAACCCATCCGAAGAAATCTGCGGAGTGATTTTCAGGGTAATACCGACATCGAATTCCTGAAATGCGTTTCCTCCCCCTTGGGTAGAGCCTGCCCCGCCAACATTGAGAGAACCAGAGATGATAGGAACCCGTACCGTTCGACGAGACTTAATCTGCGCTATTTTGTTGTTGAGGGTCACGACCCGAGGGCGAGAGATCACACGCGCTTTTCCTTGGCTCTCCAGAGCAGTTAGTCGCGCGTCGAGAGACTGACTGCCATCCAGCGAACCGAGAACGAGTTCTATAGCTGACCCTGCGCCTGCACTTACGGCGGCGGGAAAATCGGCTATGAAAGGAACCCCCCCGCTGCCCGTCGTCAAGCCAGAACCGCTCGCATTAATCGTCCCTGGGAAATTTACCCCGGTTGGATTCCCTGTGGCCGGACTGGCCGTATAACTATATCCCCACTGGATGCCCAAGTCGCGGTTTAAGTTTTCATTAGTTGTGATGAGATACGACTCGATCACTACTTGTGGGGTCTGAACGTCGACATTCTGGATTAATTCTCTAACCGCGGCGATTCGATCAATGACGTCGCGGATGATAACCACATTTGTGGTTGGGTCGGCAGCAATGGTCCCTCGTGGGGACATAAGCGCAACTTGTGTCTTCTGGCTACCAGCTCCCGTGCTGACTGGTGTTGGTGCCATCGGTCCGCCAGCGCCTCCGCCCGGTCCCACTGCGCTGGCCCGCTGCTCGATTTCTCTGGTAATGATTGAGACGACGTCCGTCGCTTTTACGTAATTGATTCTTACATACACAGTCTCAAGCGGGGCGATCTTCTGTTGGGCGTTCTGAGCAAGGAGTCTCGCATTCCGTTCCGCTTCAAGCCGCTTGGTCGTTGAGATCGTAAGGACATTCCCTATTTGGGTTTGTTCCAGGCCATTTGCCTGCAGGACAACATCCAGAGCTTGATCCCAGGGCACCTCGACTAGGCGTAGGGTTACGCGTGCTTTGACATCGTCAGTCGCAACAATGTTTAAACCACTGACATCTGCCAAAATGCGGAAAACATCATGAATGTCCGCATTCTTGAAGTCGAGAGAGATTTTTCTCCCGGTGTACTCGTTAGCGGAGACAGGTCTGAACTCTCCGCTCGGACCAGAGATCAAAGGTTCAGAGGCAGGAGGCGGTAGTGTTTCTTCCCCAGTTCTCTTGCGGCGGACTTTTCCTCTGTTCACAGTTTCTGGCGACCTTTCCGGGCTGGGGGCTGGACTTGGGGAAACCTGAGCAATTTCGATAGGTTTCTCTGGAGGCATCATAGCCGACGAAGGGGCTGCCGTCTCAACAACTGCCGGAGTTGTCGAAGGGGCAGTTGCTGGCAATTTCTCTTCTGCTGGGGTTGTTGGAGGGACAGTCGCGGGCAATTTCTCTTCAGACAGAGCCTCTGCAGCGATCACAGAGTTTGTCTTTTCTACCCCGTTCATAGAGGCCGGCGCGGGTAAGGAAGCTGGCATGGCAGTTTTGGTTTTATTGACTGCCAACTTTTCAGATGCCGAAGCGGCCTCGGCCGCATAATTGTTGCGCCCTTCTTCTGAAACGAACAAAACCTGGGCATTGCTCTGAGCAGAGCTTTTATTAATATCTTTTTCCCCCATGAATGCGGTGAGGAGTGTTTCGTAATTGTCTACTGAGAACTGGGGTACGGCAGCTGCCTTCAGATCTATAACCAACCGGAGACGGCCCTGGTATGCTCCTACACGTACCGACGAAACTAAAGAATCTGAAGCCTTATAGGTATGGATCTTCAATACAGAATCGATAGGACCTTTGACGTCAATAACGAGGCGGCTCGGATTGCGCAGAGGAAAATAATCGACCCCTTCAGGTGGCCGAGAAAAACGAAACAACATGCTTCGCTGTCCAGCCGTCTCGATAAGCCGCATCTCGTTGAGTCGTAAGGGGCCACTGAAGACTGGTGGCGGGGGTGGTTGGACCGAGGCTACCGGCTCCGGGGCCTGGACAGGAGGAGGGGCAGAAGAAGTAACCGGTGTCATTTTGCTCGACCGTTGAGCGCAGGCTCCGATAGTTCCAACCGTCAAAAGAACTAACAAAGCTCTTTGCTTGCTTTTATTGCCACTCTTCTTTGGTAAGCTCCTCATCCCCGCTTCCCCCACCGCACGTACGACGCTCATTTAGCCTTATTGGTCGCATCTTCTGCAGCCGAATCAGCAACGGCGAGTTGCAATTCGCGCTCATGCACTTGACGTTTGCCGTAGAAATCCGTCTCGTATTCTTCGACTACCACTCTTCTCGGTTCGATAGCTTTGATTACTCCACCTTTAGATCCAATAAGGGTTCCTCTGGTCACGATATAGCCGAGTCCACTATTGTCTTCGATCAAGGCTTTGGGTTCGCTTGTTTCGATGATGACGCCGACTAACTTGAACTGGCCAAGGTCTAAACGCTGTAGCGGTGTTTTTGCCTCATCTGGCACTGCCTGCTGTTGCGTGACGCGATAAAGAGGAGAAAAAAATGGATCTCGCTTCCCAGTTGGCTCGTAACGATAAGTATCTTCCGGAGAACTTTCCTGAGCATAGGAAGGAGGAAGGACACAGGGCATGGCGAACGAAAAGACCATTCCTGCGCAGACAGTGGCCAATAAGCTCTTACGTGAACGCCTTATGTTCATGGCGCGTTCCCGCTTTTCTTTTTCGCTTCTTCTTTTTGCTTAGCGATCTGCGCTTGCTCTGCCTCTGTCAAGAAGCGATAAGTCGTTGCAAAGAATGAGGCGTTTACCTGCAATCCATTGTCGGTTAACTGTGGATTTCTAATTGCTATGTCGCTGATGTTGACAATCCGATCAAGGTGTCGAACTTTTTCAAAGAATAGCGCGATCTGGTGATAGCTTCCGCGAATAGATACCTCGACCGGCACTTCCGCGTAAAGATCTTGCAGGCGTTCTGGTTGTTGACGAAACAACGTAATCTCGAGGCCTGAATCGCGACCAAGATTAGAAACTTGGCGAAGCAATTCGGGAATCTCCTTTTGCTCGGGAAGTTGGACAGTCGCTTGCTTAAAACGGGCCTCTACCTCCACGAGTTCGGCCTTCAGCTTTTCGCGATCTTTCAGAGTTGTCTGCAGTTTAGCGCGTTCCGCTTCCAGTTCATGAAGATGAGCTTGTTTTTCAGCAATCTGGGTAGAAGTCGAAAGATAGGAGAAAAAATAGTAGAGAAAGGCAATGACTCCAACGATACCTGCGTAGACGAGGAATCGTCGGCTAAGAGAGAGGTCAAAAAATCGCTCGAGCATGATCAGCCTCGCCCCTCTTGAGTCGTTTGGGTTGGAGATTTCTCTATTGCTTTTTCTTCTTTCTTTCCTCCCTGAGAATCCAATTGCTTGGCTGCCCCGGGCAGATAGTTTATCGAGGCCTCAATCAGGAACCGCTTTATCGGAATAGGGACATTAGGAGTGAGTTGCCCTGCCGGTCGCGTTCCCGGTCGCGTTCTCAGATCCACCGGATCTTCTTGAGCAGTTTCTCGGATCTCGACTTTTTGGAAATACTTGGATTTGGACAAGTCATGAGCGAACGCCGCAATCGTCTGGTTATCCACTGCTTTTCCGTTTATCTTAGCCGCTCCTTTATTTTCCGCGAATTCCGTCAGCCAGAGATATTCCGGGGTGCTCGAACTGAGGTCATCAAGGATGTGGACTGAGGCCGAGCGTCGTTCCGGGGAAGTAAGAAGTCGTACAAGTTCGATTTTTTTTTCAGTCTCTCTCTTTTGTTGCTCAAGTTTTTGAATCTCTTGGTTTTGTTTGCGGATTTCCGTTATTTTAACTTCCACGGCGCTCGCATCTGCAGTCAGAGACTGTAGGGTACTTTGCTGCCACATATACATCAGTAGAGTCGAGAGAAGGACCGCAACAAGTCCGATCCCTGAGAGAATCAGCTCTCTTCTCCGGGAGGAAGCTTCCTCTGTTTCTCTTGCCGCTAAGAGATTAATGCGGATCATCGGTCTCCTGGTCTCCTACTTGCCAAGCCTGCGCTAACTGCGAAGCTCGAAGCATGGTGACGCAGGAACTCGGCGTCTCGGCCGCTGATATTAATCCGTCGGAATGGATCAGAGACCTCCACAGGAATATGAAGGCGTTGGCTCATGGCTGAGGCTAAGCCAGGAAGCTGCGCGGTGCCACCACTCAAATAGACCGCACTGATTTGCTCTTCCGTAGAGCCCGTCCCAAAGAAACTTAAAGCATGTTGTACCTCATCAAGAAGTTGGTCCGAGGTAGAAGAAATGACCCCCTCTATTTCTTCGTGGTTGCGGCCTTGGACGATCCCATTTATCTTAGCTTCCTCAGCTTGTTCTTCACTTAATCCTAGCTCTCGGACCAATGTGTCGGTGAATTGTTGTCCACCGACAGGAACGTCTCCAGTGAATGCGGACCGGCCTCCCTTCATAACATTGATGAGAGAATAGTGGGATCCGATGTTGATAAGCGCGATAATCTCGTCCGCGTTCGGAGCATAGTTAATTTCAAACATATTTTCTAAAGCGAAATAGTCGACGTCAGCAACCACGGGAACAAGACCGGCCTCATCGATAGCAGTGATATAGCTGTTGATCACGTCTTTTCTGACTGCCACAAGGAGGACATCGACATTGTCAGATTGCGCGTCTTGATCGAGCACTTGATAATCAAGATTGACGTTTTCTAAACTCTCAGGGATAAAATTGCCAGCTTCAAATAAGATCGTTTCCTGGAGTTCTTTTGGATCTTGAGCGGGAAAATTCGCGCGCTTGATTATAACGGAAGGGCCAGGGACAGCGGTGATCACATCAACAGCTTTAACGGCGTGATCTTCAACAAGCGTACGGATCGCTTCCGCCACGCTGGCAGGATTCTGCACGATGTTCCCTTGCACTGCATGATTGGTGAGAGGGACAAGACCCGCCTTCAGAACGCGAAAAGAGCGCCCTTTCCGGCCAATCTCTAACATCTTGACCGAGCTTGAACCGATATCGAGGGTGAGGTAGCTTTTCTCCCCAAAGGAAAGAAGAGAGGTAAAAGGGCTGAGCAGGCTATTGAATAAAGGTGCCATAACTACAACAAACATTGCGATGTATTTCGCCCACTTACTATGCAATACGAAAACCAATTTGTCAAATGTTAAATCAAGAAAAAATAGCTCCTTGCTCTTTTGCTACCGTTGCGGTCTCTATCCCCACTGGCACCAAAGGTGAACTGACCTATCGCATTCCCGAAGAATTACGCGCCCGTCTCACCCCTGGTATGTGTGTGATAGTCTCTGTAAGTAACCGAAAAATAACAGGAATTGTTACTCATATCGGAAGTTCACACGGTCTACCCTCCGACGAAAAGATAAAGAACATTCTTGATATACTAGACGAAGATATTGTTTTTTCTGAAGACCTGATCCGTTTATGGAGATGGACTGCGAATTATTATTTGTCTTCTCCAGGAGAGGTATTAGGGGCGATTCTTCCCAATGGATTGAGGAACAGCAGCGTCAGGGTAGTGAAGCTTAAGAAGATCCAACGGAGAGGCCGAGGGTCTAAAACTAAAAGTGCTGCACCTGAAGAGACAGCTGCAGTTGACCACTTGCCGCAAGCTGAGAGTCTCTCAGCTATTGATAAAGAGCTTCTCTCTTTCTTAGCCGAGAGGACACGGGTCACGACCAGAATGCTGCTACAACGTTTCCCTGCACTTTCTCTTGGCAAAGTTTTGCACCGTCTCGAAAGACTTGGGTTGATAGAGGTAAAAGAGCATCTCCCACGCCAAAGACAATCCCTTGTTCAAAGAAGCACACCGGATTTCTCTTCGAAAGAGAGCGACACAGTCGAGTCTTCTTTTTCTCTTTCTTCCTCTCAAGAAAAAGCAAAAGCACGGATTACCGTTGCCCTCCACGCTGCTGCTTTTCGAGTGTTCCTTCTACACGGAGTGACTGGGAGTGGGAAAACTGAAGTGTATCTACAACTGGCGCAGCAAACGATAACTCTCGGCCGAAGCGTCTTGATGCTTGTGCCGGAAATTGCTCTCACGCCCCAGTTAGTCGCGCAAGTGGAACAACGCTTTGGAACACAGGCTGCCGTTCTCCACAGTGGCATGGCTGCGAGCGAGCGCTGGTCAGAATGGCAGCGGATCGCTCGCGGAGAGGCAACTGTGGTCGTCGGTGTTCGCTCAGCGGTTTTTGCTCCGCTCAGCCGTCTAGGGCTCGTTGTGGTCGATGAAGAACACGATATGGCCTATAAACAACAAGAAGGAGCGCGGTACAATGCTAGAGACCTGGCGATTATGCGTGGACAAATTGCGTCCTGCCCGGTCATTCTCGGCTCCGCAACGCCTTCCCTCGAAAGCTATCTACACAGTCAATCAAATCGCTATACTGTCCTTGAATTACCTGAACGTATTGAATCGCGCCCCATGCCAAGTGTAGAGATTGTCGATCTTCGCCAGGAGATCAAAGCCGAAAATTCAGATAGTATCTTCTCGGCTAATCTCCGCCAGGCATTGATTACTAATTATCAAGCTGGCAAGCAGAGCCTGCTTTTTTTGAATCGCCGAGGATATGCAAACTATCTGCAGTGTTGTCTCTGTGGCGAAGTGGTAACGTGTACACGCTGCAGTGTGAGTCTGACGTTCCACCTGCATGGGAGACTCCTTCGCTGTCATTACTGTGGATTTTGTCAGTCTGCCCCCGATTATTGCCCAGCGTGCCACGAGCCCTCTCTAGAGGGATCCGGTTTTGGTACGGAGCAAGTGGAAGAGGCGTTACGTCGTTTCCTGCCCGAAATTCGAACCGCACGACTTGACCGTGATAGTGTCAGCCGTCGAGGTGTCTTAGCTGCTGTTCTTAGGGCGTGGCGTACACACGAGATCGATGTCTTGATCGGTACACAAATGGTAGCAAAAGGGCATGATGTTCCTGGCGTCACCCTGGTAGGAGTGTTACGTGCAGATAGTTCACTCAATTTTCCCGACTTTCGTGCGGCTGAACGGACGTTCCAGCTCTTAACTCAGGTTGCTGGTCGAGCAGGGCGCGGACAAGAAAAAGGTCGGGTGATCGTTCAAACCTACGTGCCACAGCACTACAGCGTGCGTTTTGCAACACAACAGGACTTTACTCGCTTCGCTACGCATGAGTTACGGTATCGCAAACGGTTAGGCTACCCGCCCTTTACTCGGATAGTGAATATCCGCTGCGAGGGAAAAGACGGAGAAAAGGTGAGGGCGTACGCTGAACGTCTCGCAGAGCACCTGGCGGTACAGGCGCAGGAAATACTAACTGGAGCCCCAGTGATCCTTGGTCCTGCTCCTGCACCACTTGAACGATTGAAAGGACGAGAACGGTGGCAAGTGCTCGTCAAAGGAGAAGATCGTCGCTCCCTCCACGCGCTGGTGAAGAAAACATACGAAGAGATGCTTACTCGCAACCGAGTCGCCGGGGTCCGCGTCATCGTTGATGTTGATCCGTACGACATGTTATAGGTCACCCATGATTAGAGAAATTCTCCATTACCCAGACCCACGCCTCAAACAGGCTGCCGGGGCGGTGGACAACATTACCGGCAACCTCGTGCAGTTAGTAGATGATCTGGTGCAGACCATGTATGAAGCCCCCGGGATAGGATTGGCAGCAGTGCAGATCGGAGTTCCGCAACGGATCGTTGTCCTTGATATTAACCACGAAGAACCAGGAAAGTCTCTCCTCAAGTTGATCAATCCGACTATCACAGCACGTGAAGGGGAAATCATCTGGGAAGAAGGATGCTTGAGCGTGGTGGACTACACTGCTGAAGTCAAGCGAGCGGCGAAGGTCGAGGTAAAAGCCTGGACTCCTGACGAGAAGGAAATCACATTGCAAGCTGAAGATCTCCTTGCCGTGGCCTTGCAACATGAGCTTGATCATCTTGACGGAAAACTGTTTATCGACCGGATTAGCCGTCTCAAGCGTGAACTCTATACCCGCCGCGTAAAGAAGCTCCTCCGCGAGGGGCGTCCATTAGAAGCCCATAAGGGCCCACCGGCGATCTAGGCAGTCTAGGGACCAATGTTAGGGGGTGAGGGTTGGTTCTTCCCCGAATTTCTACCTTTGACCCCCTTCCGAAATCTTATGTCCAACCCCCGATCCCTAATCTCTAACCCCCTCCGCCTCGTTTTCATGGGCACACCGGAGTTTGCTGTCCCCTCGTTGCAAATCCTTCTTAGTGGGGAAGATTCGATCGTCGGTGTCGTTACCCAACCTGATCAGCCAGCTGGCCGTGGCATGAGCGTACACGCGCCCCCAATCAAGATTCTCGCCTCGGCTTACGATATTCCGGTGTTCCAGCCCGCGAAGCTACGTATCCCTGGTGTGATCGAACAGTTACACGCTTGGCACCCCGACCTGATCGTCGTTGCCGCCTACGGCAAGATTCTTCCGACCTCGATTCTGGCACTTCCTCCTTTAGGATGTATGAATGTCCATGCGTCGCTTCTTCCCCAATACCGTGGCGCTGGACCGATCCAATGGGTCATCGCCCGTGGGGAAACGGAAACCGGAGTTACCATTATGCGTATCAGTGAGCGCATGGATTCTGGTGATATCCTCTTGCAGAAGACGATTCCCATCGCTCACAACGATACTGGCGGCACGCTGCACGAAAAACTTGCGCAGCTTGGGGCCGAGGCACTCACGGAAGCGATGAAGCTGCTGAAGTACGGCCAACTGGTCGCACGCCCACAAAACGAGGCCGAAGCCACCTATGCCCCGCTTATCAAAAAAGAAGACGGTCGGATTGACTGGAGTCAAGACGCCCTCACTATCGAAAGACGCATTCGCGCGTTTAATCCGTGGCCTTCCGCCTACACAACACTGAACGGTAAACTGCTCAAGATCCTCGTCGCGCAAGCAGAAGAAACTTCGCGCTTTACTTCTGCGATTCCGGGAACCATCATAGAAGTCACTCCCATTAGCCTTTCAGTTGCGACCGGTACTGGTTCACTCGCTCTCGTCGAAGTTCAGTTGGAAGGGAAGAAACGCCTACCGATTCACGAATTCCTCAAAGGCCATCACCTTAAAGTGGGTCTGGTGTTGGGCTCTGAAGGAAGAGGTTGACGAACTGCCTGTAGATATGGGAAGAGGGAATCGGAAGGAGATACACTATGGCAGAGAAATACACCATGCAGCAGGTCAAAGAGTTCTCGGAGAAGTACAAAAACTGGGGAAAGTGGGGACCCAACGATCAGCTTGGTACGCTTAACTACATTACTCCTGAGAAGGTGATCGAAGCGGCAAAGCTCGTCAAACAAGGAAAGACCTTCTCGCTCGCTATTCCTTTTGACGATAAAGGACCGCAAACTGGCTCGTTTGGCCGTTTCAATCCGATTCACTTCATGATGCAGGATGGGGGAGACGTCGTGGCTGGCGCACAGAACCATCTGCCCAACATCCGCTACACCGATGACGCGGTGACCATGCCATTGCAATGCGCAACCCAATGGGACGCGCTGGCGCACATCATGTACGAAAATAAAATGTACAATGGCTATGCCGCCAGTGAAGTCACCAGCACCGGCGCGAAGAAGAACGGTATCGAGAACGCGAAGAGCAAGATTATCACCCGCGGGGTGCTGCTCGATATCCCTAAGTATCGTGGCAAGTCATGGCTTGAGCCGGGAGAAGCGATCTATCCAGCCGACCTCGACGGCGCAGCTGCGATGGGAAAGGTTAGCATCGGGAAGGGCGATCTTGTCATCATCCGTACCGGACAAATTGCGCAAGTCCGCTCGCGTGAAAGTTGGGGGGACTACAGCGGCGGATCTGCACCTGGTCTCAGCCTCACTTGTGCGCCTTGGCTGTGCGAAAAACAAATTGCTGGCTATGCAGTTGATACCTGGGGGACCGAAGTCATTCCCAATGAAACACCAGACGTCTTTCAACCATTACATATTGTGTTAATCGTGCACGCGGGCATGCTGGTGGGTGAGATCTTTGATCTCGAAGAACTCGCTGCCGACTGTGCCAAAGATGGAGTGTACGAGTTTATGTTCGTCGCTCCACCGCTGCCAATCACTGGAGCTGTTGGGTCGCCAGTGAATCCCCAAGCGATTAAATAAGAGATTGTGAATGCCGACGGGGCCACCGCAAGCCGTCAAAGCTAAAAGGCTCGTTTCTTGTATGCGAGCGGCCCCGTCCTTTACATTTGCAGGAGACAGCCATGAGCGCAGAAAACGAAAAGCTGGTCAGCGACTTTTATAATTCGTGGACGCACAGAAATATGGACGAGGTTATGAGTTACATCACTGATGACGTGTTCTACCACAACATCCCGATGGAGCCGATCGTCGGAAAGGCAAACGCGCGCACGTTTCTTGAGCCTTTTCTGGTCGGAACCCAGATAACCTTCGTCGGTGTCGAAGTCAAACATACCACTTCTTCGGGTTCACTAGTGATGGGCGAACGGGTAGACCATTTTGTCAAAGGGTCGAAAAAATTCGCCTTGCCGGTCTTCGGTGTGTTTGAGATTCGCAATGGCAAAATTGCCGCTTGGCGCGATTACTTCGATCTCGGACAGCTGAATAAGATCATGGAGTAATGGATCTTGGGGCATGGAATGCCGTGCCCCCTACAGTGCTCCCACTCACTTGCTTGACACTGCTGCGATTGCTTTTTCACGGAGCCAGAGGTTAATCAAGGTTTCAGTCGATACCCCTTGCCGACGTGCTTGAGCACGCACTTGAGTGAGGATGTCCTTAGCGACAGCGCAGTAGATCTTGCTGGAGCGGATATCTCCATGCACTTCTACGTCTTCCATTACGTCCTCATAGTCGGCGGTACTATGGGCATCCCAAAACGCCCAGAACTCTTCAAGCGAACCAAAGTTCTCCGGTAAGGAATCGCGGTTTTGCGTTTTCGGTTTACTTCGAGGCATAGCTCCTGCGCTCCTTTCTATCCATATCACGAGCACTCAAGATTAAGGCTCCCCCCGTGCGTTTGTGGATGAAGAACACGACGAGATAGCGACCAGCTCGCGTCTTTCCCGAAGCCCTGTAAACGTCCTCGCCTCGAAAATGTCCTTTTTGCATCTTTTTGATCTCTGGCTTGCCAGAAAAAACTTCCTCGACCTCTTGTTGGACGACATGATGTTTCTCTTCAAGCTTGTCGACAACTTCATCCAACCAGATGATCTCGATGATTTCCATCGCCGGAAGTGTATTTTATCACGCTCTGGTTCTCTCCAACAGCGACACTTCACGTCGACTCTTCTAGTAGCGCCTTCGCGTCTTTGAGATCCGCTGTATCAAACCCTTCAGTAAACCAGCCATAAATTTCAGCGAGCAGTTGTCGCGCTTCATCTTTCTTGTCCTGTTGTTGCCACAGTCGGCACAGGCTCATTGTCGCGCGTAGCTCTAATGACTTTGCCTGCTGTCGGCGGGCAACTTTAATGGCTTTCAAGAAACACGCTTCGGCCTCTTGGGTGCTGGGTGCTAGGTATTGGGGGCTGGGGACTGACAACTGAGTACTGGCAACTGATAATTTTTGTAGCGTCAGCTCTCCGTACAGCCGATACAGTTCTGCCTCGTAGCAACGCTCTCCCCTGTTGTTTACCGCAGCCAGCGCCTCGGCCAGTACGGAAAGCCCTTCTTCGACTTGCCCCGCTTTTCCATACACCTCAGCCAGCTGGGCAAGAAAAACTGGCCGCCACAACTCTGCTCTCGTAGCCTGGCGGTCGGCCAAGCCTTAACGTATTTGGACAACTCCCTCCTCTCGTTGTCCCTGTTCAGCCAGCGCCCAGCCCCGCACGATAGTCCCATGTGCTAAGAAGTGTGGAAACCCCTGCTCGGTCGAGAGGGTAATAGGGTCAAGTCCCCTTATCCCTGTAAACCGGGCTAGGCAGCAGACGCGGCACTTCGACGCGTTGGGGTGTCAG
>Ga0187894_10001146_pt1 | contig 34917 bp, 28 predicted proteins | sample GBC1701081metaG_FD_136650 | JGI IMG/M metagenome (GOLD analysis project Ga0187894, IMG submission 136650) | White microbial mat communities from a lava cave in the Kipuka Kanohina Cave System on the Island of Hawaii, USA - GBC170108-1 metaG ...
AGCCGGCCGCGCGACGCGCCGAGGCTCGAACGGACGACCATCTCGCGCTCGCGTGTGGTCGCGCGGGCGAGCAGCAGGTTCGCGACGTTCAGCGTCGCGATGAGCAGCAGGAAGACGACGGCGCCGAGGATCATCAGCAAGGCGGGCCGCACCTGGCCGACCATCGCCTCGCGGATCGACAGCACCGGGAGCGTGAGGCGTTGATACTGATCCGGATGGGCGCTCTCGATCCGCCGGCCGAGTGCGTTCGTGTCGCGCTGCGCCTGTTCGAGCGTCACGCCCGGCTTGAGTCGTCCGATCCCGCGCACGAGAAACGGTCCGCGCCGCGTCGGGGGCGGGACGTCGAGGTTCGTCCAGACGTCGGTGCGCGGCCGCGGAAACTCGAACGCGGCCGGCATCACGCCGACGATCGTGCCAGCGGCGCCATTGACGATGATGGGCTGTCCGATCGCGGAGGGACTTGCGTTGAAGCGGCGTCGCCAGAAGCCCTCGCTGACGACGGCGACGAGCGGGCTGTCGGGCCGATCCTCGCCGGCTTCGAAGACGCGGCCCGCGATCGGACGCACGCCGAGCGCGCGGAAGAAGCCGGGCGTGACCAGCGTCCCGAGGACCTGCTCCGGCTCGCCGCGGCCGGTGATGTCCAGCCGCGTGTTCATGTAGGCGGCGGGCTCTTCGAAGGCGCTATTCGCGGCTCGCCAGTCCAGATAGTCGGCCAGCGACAGATTGCCGCGCTCGTTGTTCTGCGGCGAGAAGCGCATGAACACCAGCGCGACGCGATCCGCGTCCGGGTACGGCAGCGGTCGGTACAAGACGCCGTACGTCACGCTGAAGATCGTGGTCACCGCGCCAATGCCGAGCGCGAGGGCGAGAACCGCAACTATCGTGAAGGAGGGGTTTCGGATCAGCGTCCGGACGCCGAATCGAAGATCCTGCCGGAAGGTTTCCATGATACATCCGTTCGCACCGCTATCTATCCGTTGACGCGCTATGTATCTGTTCGAGCCGTATCTATCAACGCCGCAAATCCAGCGTGTACCCGTGCATCCGATGCTGACGCCCGAGCCCGCCGCCCCCGTCTGCGTATGATATGCGGACATACATATCTCTGGGTTTGACGATGGTCGCGCGGCGGGGTTTACCGGTGGAAACACCCTTCGCGGGCTGTGCTATACTTCTGCGGTCCATGAACCACCTGTTGAAACGTCTCTGGGCGAAGTCGCAACTCCTCGCCGGTCGCACCGTCGTGCTCGGATCCGTCGATCGTCCGACGCCCCGTCCGGCGCCGGGCGGCGCGTCACCGCGTCCGCACGAGTACGCCGCGTGGATCGATGTGCGCGGATGGGCACTCAGCCTCGACGGCACGAGCCCCGTCACCGTGCAGTTGCTGATCGACGGCCGGCTGGCCGGTGAGGTCGAGGCGACGCTGCCGCGGCCCAAGCTGCAGGAGCGCTTCCCGAAGATCGCGTCCAGCGGCACGGCCGGGTTCGAGGCGCGCCTGAACAGCGACGTCCTCCCGAGTCGCGGCGGCGCGACGCTGCACGTCGTCGGCGTCTCGCGCGGACGGCCGGGCCGCACGCTGCTCGGGTCGATCCCCATCGCCCGACAGGAACTGGTGATGTCGCGCTCCGCGTACGGACGCGTGTGGGACGAGGACACGGTGTCCGGCAGCCTGACGAACGCCCGTATCTCGGTTGCCGGCGTCGCGGATCTGGCCGAGTACGACCGCACCGGCCTCGCGACCGCGAGCGACATCGTGGAGCACGCGCGCGTCAAGCGGACCGACACGGTCCTGGAGATCGGCTGCGGCACGGGTCGCATCGGATCGAAGCTCGCGCCGCAGTGCGGACATCTGATCAGCGCGGACGTGTCCCGCAACATGCTGCGTCACGCGCGCCAGACGCTCGCGTCGCACACGAACGTGACGTTCGTCGGGTTGAACGGCCTGGACCTCACCGGCATCGACGACGGCGCCGCCGACGTCGTCTGCTGCAGCGGCGTGTTCATGCACCTCGATGAATGGGATCGCTACCGCTACATCGTGGACGCGATGCGCGTCCTGCGGCCGGGCGGCCGCCTCTACATCGACAACTTCAATCTCGCATCCGATGACGGCTGGGCGATCTTCGCGGCCCTCTACACGCTCGAACCAGCCGCACGTCCGCCGAACATCAGCCGCTCGTCCACGCCGCCGGAACTGATCGCCTACACCGAGCGCGCGGGATTCACGGACGTCACCTGCCTGACTCGCGGCCTCTGGGTCACCGTCGTTGCGACGAAGCCCGGCGCATAACGCGCGCCGGGCTCATATTCTGTCAACGCGATCGCTCCTACCACGCGCTCAGCGCACGCGCACCAGATACGCCAGACGCCGGTGTGGCGGCGGCGACGTCTGCCCCAGCACTGTTCCTGCCGACACGAACACGGAATGGAAGTGATCGGAGTGTTTCGTCTCGATCGTGTCCGTATCAACGACATACTCCGGCGGAAAGGCCTCCCCGACCGGTCTGAGGCTTCCGTTGACTCCCTCCGCGCCACCCGTTGTGCCAAAGAGCCCGTTGCCCGTCTTGAAGTCATACGTGCCGCCGACGGTGTTCGCGTCCTTCAACGACAGATCGGCTTTCTGATCGGCTCCCATCACGAATCGATCGATCAGATCCGGCAGTTCGCGTCCGTTCAGCGGTGACTGCGGATCGTCGACGACCAGCCCATCCGCAGGCAGCCAGTTCGGTTTCAACTGATCGATCTCCTCCGGCGTGAGAAAGAAGGGCACGACCGCGCCAACCGGAATCACCACGCCACCCGCCGGATCGACGGTTGGCGGATTTGACTGCGCGACCAGCGAGCCGGAGAGGCCCGCGATGCCGGCTGCTGCAAGCAGCAACAGGCTGACGGCGAACAGGCCGAGTGCGGAGCGAAGCGTGAAGACCGCTCGTGACGTCGCATGCATGGCAACCTCCCATTTCCGCGATGAATGTTCGACGCGTGTCCAACGCCGTGTGGGACTTCACTATCATCGGTGCATCGCCGTGCCACGCAAGGCGTGTTCGTCGATGTGGTGGTGTCGCCGCGGCGCACGCGCGAATCAGGCGCGATGCGCGGCCGGGCCGTCGAGTTTGGAGAGGAGGCGCGCTGTTCGCGCGGACGAGCGGCCGCGCGCGCGTACATGACAACGGCGGCCGATCGCGGCCGCCGTTCGTACGTTCGGACGTGTTGCGCGCGACGCGCGGCTGGTGACGCTACTTCTTCAGTTCGGCGAGCAGCAGGTTCAGGATGCGCGCGTATTCGGCGTCGGCCGTCGCGAGCTTGTCCAGGAAGTCCTTCTCACTGAGCTTCTGCTTCTTCCAGTCGAAGTCGAAGATGACGCGCTGGCCCGCGTGCTCGAAGGTGTCGCCCGGCTGGTTCTTCAACTTCCCGGCCGGGAAGCCGTCCGCGCGCAGGTCCTCGAACGTCTGACGCGAGTTGCGGTCGGACGCGCTGCTCAGGTCGATGTAGATGTCCTGGTATTTCTTCTGGAGCAGCTTCTCGTTCAGGAGGATGGGGGCGGCGTAGGTGCCGGAGACCGCGACAATCTGCACGCCGGGCATATACATGACGGCGAAGAAGCGGGTCGGATCGTTCGGGTCCCGGGCCGCGATGTGCTGCAGCTTCGACGTGTCGAGCTGCTTGGTCAGCTCCTGGGCGACGGGCGCCGATTTCGATGCCTGATCGGCCGCGCGCAGCGGGACGACCAACGGGAACGCGACCAGCCCCAGGATGGGAAGAGCCGCGGCGATGGAGCGCTGGGTCCTCATCACATGCCTCTCGACGATTGCAAATTGTCAGTGGAACAACGTGAACGCGGCCAACCGGCCGGCCCACCTGGACAATGTAGCACCTTTGTCGCAGAGACGAAACCCTGAGACCCGGCGGACGAGCCTCTCGCGAGCGAGCGGTCAGGAGGCGTGAGCGGCGGGCAGGCCCGCCGCGGCAGGACACACGAGCGGAGAATCAGCCGATGAAGAGGGCGTCGTCTTCCTCGACGCCGCGCGGCGGGCGCGATCCCTGCTGGCCGCGGATGCCGCGCACGGCGGCCAGGGTCGACCGCAGCGCGTTGAAGAGCGCCGCGCCTTCGCGGGCGGGCGTGACGATGGCCTGCTGGACAACGGTCAGGGTCTGATCGAGGCGACGCGAGACGTCCGTGAAGACCTGATCGACGCGTTCGACCTGCGCGGTGGCCAGCGACGACATGCGCGCGGCCTCCTGGCTGACGACCGTCAGCCGTTCGACGATCGGCTGGATGTCACGCTCGACGCGCTCCGTCAGCGTTTCGAGGCGCTTCGCCAGCCGCGCGCCGTAGATCAGCGCGCCGACCTGGATCGCCGCCATCACCAGCGTGGACGCGGCAATCACTCCAAGGCACACAGCCGTCCATGTGCTCACGCCGACTCCTTCGGCCCGCGGGCCTGTTCGAACGCCTCCTTGCCCTTGTCCAGCGCGGACGCGATCTGCTCTTTCTGCGTGCGCAGGAATTCGCGGCCCTGGCGCGCGGCCTCGGCCGCCTTTTCGGATCCTTCGCGGGCGCGCTCGCCCAGCTTCCGCCGCGTCTCCGTGCCCGGCGCCGGCGCCCACAGCAGCGCCACGGCCGCTCCGGCGACCGCGCCCAGCACAAACGCCAACAGCACGCTTCCCGCCTGTCCTCCGCGCTCGTCCCCCACTCGATCCTCCTCGACAAACGCGCGCCCGATGCGCCCGCGAGCTGCCGCGCACGCACGACCGCGAGAAAAAATCCCGCTAGAAGATGCTAACCCGCACGTTCAGGAACTTCCGCGGGTCTTTCCGGATATCGGTGATCAGCGTTCGCAGCTCCGTCACCGCCCCGTTCATGTTCTCATACAACTGCTTATCGCGCAGCAGTTGACCCGCGGTGCCTTCCCCTTTGTTCAGCCCGGTCACGAGCCCATCGAGCCGGTCGCTGATCGAGCTCAGGCGGTTGTAGAGCGCGTCGTCCGTGACCAGCTTCCCCGCCGTGCCCTCGCCCTTCGAGATCCGCGTGGTGATCTGCTCGAGGTTCCCCGAGGTCCGCGACAACGATTGTGCCAGCGCGTCATCCTTGAGAAGACGGCCAAGACTGCCCTCTCCGGCATTGATCCTGTTCGTCACGGACTCCAAATTCTGTAAGGATGCTTTCAAAGATCGATAGGCCGCCGGATCGTTCGTCAACTGTCCCAACGTCCCCTTGCCCGAGTTGATCGTCGCGACGACCTGCTCGGCGGACGTCAATAACTGCTGGAACTCGCGGTACACGGCTTCATCCGTCACGAGCTTGCCGAGCGTCCCCTTCCCGGCGCGGACGTCCTGCAGCAGTTGGGTGATCTCCTCGATGCCCTTCGTCGCGCCCTCGGCGACGTCCGCCAACTGGCCCGGCGTCTTCGCGGACGTGATGTAGCCCCAGTTGGGAATCGGCTGCCCCTGGTTCGACGGGTTGATGTCGACGACGGATTCCCCGAGCAGGCTGAGCGAGCCGAGGACGGCGCGGGACTCCGTGGTGATCTTGTCCTGCACTTCCTCGCGCACTTCCATCTGCACTTCGACCTGCGACCCGACGAAAGCCACCGTCGTCACCTGGCCCACCTCGACGCCGGCCAGGCGCACCACCGCGCCCTGCTTGAGGCCCATGACGTTCGGAAACGTGGTCTTCAGGTGGTATCGCTGCCAGAAGAAGCCGGTCTGACCGCCGACGAGGAAGATCAGGAACGTCGCGAGGATGATGGCCGTGACGGCCAGCAGCCCCAGCTTCAGTTCCGACCAGGCGAGTGAGCGCGTGCGTGGCATGTCCTGTTCCTACGAGAGAAAGTCCTGGATGTACGGGTCCGACGTCTGGCGCAGTTGATCGGCGCTGCCCTCGAAGAGGACCTCGCCGTCGCGCAGCATCAGGAATTCGGTCTGCTCCGACTTCACGGTGGACGCTTTGGGGATGCGCACCTTCCCCTGCTCCTGGACCGCGGTGTGCTCGGCGATGTAGAACGCGTCGCGGAGCTGATGCGTGACGAGGATCGTGCTGACGCCCTCGAGATCGCGCAGCTTGATGATCTCCGCGTCGATCGTGACCGACGTGATCGGATCAAGTCCCGTCGTCGGCTCGTCGTAGAGCAGGATGCGCGGCTTCGCCGCCATCGCGCGCGCAATCGCGACGCGCCGCCGCTGACCGCCCGACAACGCCGACGGGTTCTTGTCGATGTGCTCCGACAGGCCGACGAACCCCAGCACCTCCTCGACGCGGCGATTCGCCTCGTCGTACGGCATCGTCGACTCCTCGAACAGCTTGTAGCCGACGTTCTGCCGCACGGTCAGCGAGTCGAAGAGCGCGCCTTCCTGGAAGACCATCCCCAGGTCGTGCCGGACGCGCATCAGTTGCGCCTCGGTCAGCAGATCGACGCGCTCGCCGTTCACCCAGATGATGCCGCCGTCCGGCTTCAGCAACCCGAGAATGAGCTTGAGAATCGTGGACTTGCCGGCGCCGCTCGCGCCCAGGATGATCTTCGTGTGCCCCAGGATCAGCGTGAAGCTGACGTCGCGCAGAATGACCTTGTCGTCGAAGGCCAGCGACACCTTGTCGAACACCACGACCGGAGCACCGGGCGCGCGCAGGATCTCATCGAGTGTCGGAGTGGACGAGCTGATCGGTTCCATCAGCGTGAGCTCAGTACAGCAGCGTGATCAACAACTTCGTCAGGAAGAAATCCACGGCCAGCACCGCGACCGACGCCGCGACGACCGCGTTCGTCGTCGCGCGGCCGACGCCTTGCGTGCCGCCGGTCGTGCGCAAGCCGACATGACAGCCGATGCTGACGATGGCGAAGCCGAGGAAAAACGGCTTGATGATGCCCATCCAGACGTCGTTGACGTAGAGGCCGTCGATGACGGAATTCCAGTACACGCTGGACGCGACGCGCAACTGCCACACCGTGATGATCCAGCCGCCGACCATGCCGACGGCGTTCGAGATGACGGTGAGGATCGGCACCATGATGACGCCGGCCAGGACGCGCGGGACGGCCAGCTTGCGGATCGGGTCCGTGCCGAGGGCGCGCAGCGCGCTGATCTGTTCCGTCACCATCATCGAGCCCAGTTCCGCGGCGATGCCGGAGCCGACGCGGCCCGTCACCATCAACGCGGTCAGCACCGGCCCGAGCTCTTTCACCATCGACGCGCTCACGAGCCGGCCGACGACGGAGCGCGCGCCGAACTGGTCGAGGGTCATGCCGCTCTGGAGGGCGAGGACGGCGCCGGTGAACATGCCGGTCAGGACGACGACGGTCAGCGAGCCGACGCCGATGGCGTCGAACTGCTGGATGATGTCACGGTAGTAGAACGGAGGCGTGACCGACGCACGAAACACCGCGATGCACAGCTTGACGTATTCCTGAAGTTCGAGAAGCGCGGATTTGACCCACCCGACGAAAAGACTCACTGGACCCCCACCGCGCCTGGCACCAGTCCCCGCAGCTTCCGCACGCGATCGCGCAGCGAGGCCGCCTTCTCGAACTCCAGATTGGACGCCGCCGCGCGCATCTCCCCCTCGACCTTGGCAATCGCGGCGCGCAGCTCGCCTTCGGTGTGGAAGACGTCGTCCGCGTCCTTCGCGAGCGGCACCGTCATGTAGTCCCGCTCGTATACGCTCGACCTCAGCTCGTCGATTTGCTTGACGATGGAGGTCGGCGTGATGCCGTGCTCGAGATTGTACGCTTCCTGGCGCGTCCGCCGGCGATCCGTCTCGTTCATCGCATGCCGCATCGAGTCCGTCACCTTGTCCGCGTAGAGGATCGCCCGGCCGTTGATGTTACGCGCCGCCCGGCCCACCGTCTGGATGAGCGCCCCGCCGGACCGCAGGAACCCTTCCTTGTCCGCGTCGAGCACCGCGACGAGCGACACTTCCGGCAGGTCGAGGCCCTCGCGCAGCAGGTTGATGCCGACCAGGACGTCGAACATGCCCCGGCGCAGGTCCCGCAGGATCTCGATGCGCTCCAGCGTGTCGATGTCCGAGTGCAGATACCGCACGCGCACGCCCAGCTCCTGGTAATACTGCGTCAGGTCCTCCGCCATCCGCTTCGTCAGCGTCGTCACCAGCACGCGCTCGCCCGCCGCCGCGCGGGCGCGAATCTCGGCCAGAAGGTCGTCCACCTGCCCCCGGACCGGCCGGACCTCGATGGGAGGATCCACCAGGCCGGTCGGCCGGATGATCTGTTCGACGACAACGCCGGCAGATTGTTGCAATTCGTACGGACCGGGCGTCGCCGAGACATAGAGGAGCTGGCCGACGCGCACCTTCCACTCGTCGAAATTGAGCGGTCGATTGTCCAGCGCGGACGGCAACCGGAAGCCGTAGGCGACCAGGACCTCCTTGCGCGACCGGTCCCCGTGATACATGCCGCGAATCTGCGGGACGGTCTGGTGACTCTCGTCGATGATGGTGATCGCGTCCGCCGGCAGATAGTCGAACAGCGTCGGCGGCGGCTCGCCGGCGCTCCGGCCGGACAGGTGCCGCGAGTAGTTCTCGATGCCGTGGCAGTAGCCGATCTCCTGCATCATCTCCAGGTCGAACATCGTCCGCTGGTGCAGGCGCTGCGCTTCGAGCAGCTTGCCTTCCGCTTCGAGCTGGCCGCGCCGCTCGACGAGCTCGTCCTTGATGGAGACGACCGCCTTCCGCAGACGGTCGCGCGGCGTGACGAAGTGCGATTTCGGATAGACCACCAGCTTGTCGCGGCGACGCTGCGTCTGGCCGGTGATCGGGTCGAACGTCATCAGCTCGTCCACATCGTCGCCGAACAGCTCGATGCGGATCGCAATCTCGTCGTACGACGGATACACCTCGATGACATCGCCGCGCACCCGGAAGGTGCCGCGGCTGAAGTCATGATCGTTCCGCTCGTACTGGATCTCGACCAGCTTGCGGAGGATGTAGTCGCGGTCCGCGCGCTGACCACGCTCCAGCGGAAGGATCTGGCCGTAGTACGCCTCGGGCGATCCCAGGCCGTAGATGCAGGACACGCTGGCGACGATGATGACGTCGCGCCGCTCGAAGAGGGACCGCGTCGCCGAGAGGCGCATCCGATCGATCTCTTCGTTGATCGTCGCTTCCTTCTCGATGTACGAATCGGTCGACGGGACGTACGCCTCGGGCTGGTAGTAATCGTAATACGAGACGAAATACTCGACGGCGTTGTCGGGGAAGAAGCGGCGGAACTCCTGGTGAAGCTGCGCGGCGAGCGTCTTGTTGTGCGCCATCACCAGCGTCGGCCGGTTGAGCCGCGCGATGGTCTGCGCCATCGTGAACGTCTTCCCGGAGCCCGTCACGCCCAGCAGCACCTGATGCGGATCGCCGCGCTGAAAACCTTCGGTGAGCTCGTCGATCGCGCGCGCCTGGTCGCCCCGGAGCTCGAAGTCGGAGACGAGAGTGAAGCGGTCGTGCGTGGAGGTCATAACAGCCCAGGGGGCGCCCGAGGAAGGCGCCGCAGCCCCTCATCGTACCACAGCCCCTCGACCGTTCCCGTACGGGCGAGGGCCGGACGCGCCGCACCATCCGCGCCGCGTCAACGCCCCAGCATTGACCGAAGGGGGCCTGACGTGAAGAGGACTGACGTGAAGGATGACTGACGCGAAGGGACTCACGTGAAGGGGAAGGTGTCGAATCGCCGCCCGGCGGCTCACGCCAGGGGTTTGCGAGAGCCACGGTCACCTGTCGTCACGATCGGATCCCCAAGCGGGGTCTCCGGTCACGTCCCCGGACCTGTGTGGGCCTCGGTCACAATACGTGACACGAAATGACGCGATCGCGTGCTGGGGCGCTCGACGCTATTTGCTGCCGCCGGTCGACTGATCCCGGAAGAGCGCGTAGTAGCCTTTGCGGGTGCGGAGGCGTGCGTCCTTCAGGTCGGGCCGTTTGAGCTTGATCTCGACGTCGCGCCATTTCCCGTCCGTCGATGTGTTGGACGAGACGTAGCCGAGCAGATAGCGCGTCTGCAGTTCCTGTTCGATCTGGTCGTAGGCCTTGTCGATCTCCTTGATCGACATCGGGAAGAACGCGCGGCCGCCGGTGGCTTCGGCAATCTGCTGCAGGTAGAGCTTCTGCTGCATCTTCACGCTGCTGCTCTGGTGTTCGAGGAAGCCGATCGCGTAGACGCTGACGTCGGACGCTTTCAAGCCTTCGAGGCAGTCGCGGAAGGTCATTTCGCTGGTCGTGTCACCGCCGTCGGTGTAGACGATGAGCACTTTCTGGCCCTGCTGATCGAGCGCGCCGTCGAGATAGACGCCGAGCGCGTCGTAGAGCGCGGTCCAGCCGTCCGGCTTGCGGCCGCGCAGCCGTTCGACCAGCCGCGGGAAATCGGCCTGTCCGTAGCGTGCGACGCGGACTTCGGTGTCGAAGTCCACGAGCGTCATGTCTTCGGCGTGCTGCAGGCGGTTGAGGAATCTGATGGCGGCGCCGCGCGCGATCTTGATGTCGTCCGACATGCTCCCGCTGGTGTCGAAGAGCAGCCCGACATGCAGCGGCGGCGGCTCGCCGTCCTCGCCCATCGCGAGGTAGCGGATCTCCTGCGCACGGCCGTCTTCGATCAGCTCGAAGTCGGCGGCGGTCAGATTGGGGACGGCATCGCTGGTCTTGTCGAGCACCGCGACGGCGAAGTGCACGACGTCGACCCGGCTGCGCACGACGGTCTGCGCGACGGCCGGTACGGCGCACATGACAGTCAGACAAACAACCAGAGCCCACTGACGCATAGACCCCGCCTCCCAGCGGTGTCGGAACTGCGTAACCTGTCTATTCCCAACGAATTTCGCATCAGAATACACCAACTGCCCGCGCCGCGACAGCGCCGGCCGACAGGTTTCCGGGCCGTTCGACAGGTTTCAGGGACGAGTGGACTGCCGGTGCGCGATTGATCGTGCGGGGCGGACAATTCGGCGTATACTCGTAGGTTGGAGGTGGACCCTGAGAGCGCCCTGTGGCCCGCCGTTCCACTATGAAGTGCCTCGCGGTCTGTCAGGACGAACTGCTCATTCGGACCCTCCATCAGGTACTGGTTCCTGCCTTTGAGGTCGAGTTCCTTGTGGAGAGCCGACCGATAGCCAGGCGGCTCCATGATGCTGGCATCCCGGTCATCGTTTCCGACACGCGTCGGTGCGACTCCTACCTGAAGGCCGACTGCTCGCCCAACACCTGCATCCTGCTCCAGGACAATCCGCGCCGGAACATGTCCCGCGTCATCAACGCGGTCAAGGACGCCGGCGGCACGCTGATCTATCTGATCGGCACGATGGTCGACGGCAAGCGCGAAGCGGAACTCCGCGCCGAGTTCCCCGACGTCACCTATCTGACGCTCGCCGAGCTCGTCGGACGCCCGCTGCTCACCGAGCTGGGCCGCTCGCTGACGCGCGCCCGCGTCCAGCAATACCAGCGCTATTTCGAGGACGCGGACCGCGTCCTGATCCTGCTCCACAACGAGCCGGACCCCGATGCGATGGCCAGCGGCCTCGCGCTGCGCTCGCTGCTCCGCCGCAACAAGACGACGGCGATCCTCGGCGCGCTGCAGGGCGTCACGCGTCCCGAGAACCTGCGCATGGCGCACCTGCTCGACATCCAGGTCGAAACGGTGACGCCCGCCGACTTCGCCGCGTTCGAACGCATCGCCACGGTCGACGTCCAGCCGCACTATTTCGGCGAGGCGCTGGAACGCGTCGATCTCGTGATCGATCACCATCCCGAACAGGCGAACAACAACGCGGTCTTCAAGGACGTGCGGTCGCACTACGGATCGACCTGCACCATCCTCACGGAGCACCTGCGCGCCGTCGATTTCGACATCTCCGAGCGCATGGCCACCGCCATGCTCTACGCGATCAAGTCCGACACGCTGTTCTTCGCGCGCCAGACGAATCGCGTCGACCTCGACGCGTTCACGTTCCTGTATCCGCTCGCCGACCCGGCGCTGATCCGCAAGATGGAAGGCGCGGACCTGACGCTCGATCGCCTGCAGTTCGTCACGCGCGCCGTGCAGGGTGGCACGATGACAGATCAGGTGTTCGCCGCGTTCATGGGCGACGTCCCGCGCGAGGACTTGATCACGTACGCCGCGGATTTCTTCCTGGAGCTGGAAGACGTGAAGTGGACGATCATCTCCGGCATCGTCCACAACAAACTGATCGTGTCGGTCCGCAACCTGGGCTACACGCGGAACGCCGGCGAGTTCGTCAAGCGCTGGTTCAGCGACATCGGCTCCGCCGGCGGTCACCGCTCGATGGCGAAGGCCGTCGTCCCGCTCCAACACTTCCAGCAGAAGTACGGCGTCGTCGATCGCGCACAGATCAACGCCACCATCCGCCAGCTCGCCGACCAGTTCCTCCACGACACCAACGGCAGCGAGAAGAAGAAGGACTCCCCCCCGCCCGCGGCCATCGCCGACAGCAAGCGCTGAAGAAGTTGTCAGTCGTCAGTTATCAGTTGTCAGCAAGAAGCCGTTACAGGTACGGGATCTGAGGACTGAATACTGACAACTGACAACTGACAACTGATAACTGATAACTGACGACTTTTCATTCCAGATTGGCGAGCATCGTCGAGATCGGTGCGTCGTCGTCGCGGTCGAACGCGCGCGCCTGACGCCGCTCCAACTGCTCGCCGCTCGCGCCGATGACGGGCTCGATGAACTGGCGGTAGGCGTCCTCGTAGCCGCGCTCCATCAGTTCTTTCAACGTCTGCAGCCGGTCGGAGCGCTCGTCGTACGCGCCGCCGAAGGCGAACGCGCCGATGGGATTGTGCAATGGCTGCACCTGGAAGACGCCGGAGAAGCGATCGAACAGCGCGGTGACGGCGTCGCGCGCGGCGGCGGTTTCGGCGCCGGCGAGGTAGTCCGCGAGCGCGGCGCGCGGGTCCATCAGCCGTGCGCTGAGCGCGTGCGCGCGATCGAGCGGCGCGTCCGCGCTGACGACGATGACCTGTTCGGCGCCGGCGGCGGAGACTTCTTCGAGCAGGCGGACGAGCGCGGCGGGACGGTCGCAGAGGCGATGGGATTCGCCGCGCCAGAACGTGTCGACGCCGAAGGTCATGAGATGCGGCTCGGTGAGGACGGGCACCGCGAGCGCGGCGGCGACGGCGTCCATCACGTGGTCGCGCCCGCCGCCCGCGAGGTCCACGAGCTCGGCGCGGCGTCCCGCTTCGCGATCGGCGGCCGCGGATCCAAAGAAGCGCGCGCGTCCGGCCTCGCCGACGAGGGCGAAGATGACGTCGCGGCGCGTTTCGAGATCGTGCGCGGTCATCAGCAGCTCGCGATAACCCGGCTGCCCGAGGTTCTCGGCGAGCAGTTCGGCGTAGCGGCGGCTGAGATCGGGGGACGTCGGCTGCGGGACGTGGGTCGCGCCGCGGATGAAGCCCCAGAAGCCGCCGCTGGCCCACGACACGATGCGCGCCGTGCTCATCGGCGCGCCGAGCGCCTGCCACCAGATCGCGCCGCGCGCGCGCCGGCGCGGCCGCGCGAGCTGCTGCGTCAGGAAGCCCCACGCACACGTCATCACGAAGACGAGGATGGCGGCCGTCGCGATGCGCGCGACGATCGAGATCAGCAGGCCGCTGGTGAAGGCGGACGAGAGCAGCGTGCTGAGCCACAGCGTCAGGCCGCTGGCGAAGGACGGCGCGAGCAGCTCGACCATCAGCAGCAGCGGATACAACACCGCGCCGAACAGCAGCGCGACGACGGGCAGGAACAGCGCGGCGCAGGCGACCGCGAGCGCCCAGCCGGCGATGCGCCACACCTGACGCCATTCGTAGACGCCGGACAGGCCGTGGCCGGCGAGCCAGATGCCGTTGGGCTCCCAGAGGCGCGCGGCCGCGTCGACCGCGGTGAACAGCGCGCCGACCGCGCCGATGCCGCGGCCCGCGACGATGTCGATCTTGACGCCGGCTTCGTGGAGCGCGCGCAGCACGCCCGCGTGATAGGCGCCCGCCGTGCCGGTGCCCGTCAACACCAACGCGGTGCGTTGCTGTGGCGAGTACGGGGTGTCGCGCTCCATGATCCGTCCGTTCGTGTGGTGGCGGCGGGCCTCGTCCGCGGGAGCCGCGCGGCCTGCGCGCGGATGAGGCGCGCGTGGCCGGCTCAGGCCTGTTCGTCGTGGATGGTCGTGAGCTTCAGGAGCTCGAAGACGCGGACGCCATTCGGCGTCGGCACGCGCACTTCGTCGCCCTCTTCCTTGCCGAGCAGTGCGCGGCCGATCGGCGAGGCGGTGGAGATCCAGCCTTTCTCGCCGTCCGCGTCCTCCGGCATCACCAACTGGTACACCAGCATGTCGCCCGTGGCTTCGCGCAGCTCCACCGTCGATCCGAACGCGGCCTTGCCGTGCGGGATCTTATCGAGGTTGATGAGCGAGATCTCGCCGACGCGCTTCTTCAGCATGCCGATGCGCGCCTGCAGGAACGACTGCCGCTCCTTCGCCGCCTGATACTCGGCGTTCTCGCGCAGATCGCCCAGCTCACGCGCGCGCTGGATCTCCTTCGGCAGCTCGGTCTTCAACTCCCGTTCGAGCTGCTGGATCTCATCTTCGAATCGCTTCACCAACTGCACTCTCATTCCACGTGTGCCCTCAGTCCGTCGGAAAAGCGCATCTTAGCATTGATACGGCGTCAAACGGGAATCGTCCGGACCATCGGCGGACGCAGCAGGATCGTGCGCGGAGGGACACGGGCGATGCCGTGTCCCCGCCACGCGCTGCTGCGTCATCCTCGCGGGATGGTCAGCAGAAAGGTCGGTCGGCTCGACGCCGACCTACGGCAGACGCGTCCACGCATCCTGCCAGTTCGCGCCCGTGCCCGGCGCGTAGTGGAACGGACTGTTGATATTGCACCACTGGCCTTCCGGAAACGGACGGCAGCGGTACAGCAGACCGTCACTGCCCTGCACGACCGTCGTCCCTGGCACGTAGCTGCCGATGCCGGTCGGATAGACAAAGTCGAAGGTGCCGCCGCCTCCCGGCCGTTGATGCGCGATGTTGATCGTCGCGCTGTTGGTCGCCTGTCCATCGCTCACCGTCAGCCGTACGCTGACGGTCTGCGTCGCCGCGGGCGAGGTGAGCTGCAGCGTCGTCTGCACGCCGCTCGCCGCGCTGAGCGTCGCGCCGGCTCCCGCGACCACCTGCCAGGAGTACGTCAACGGCTGATTGTCCGGATCGCGGGAGTTCGCCCCCGAGAGCGCGACGTTCCCCGCGCCGACCACCGTGGTCGTATTCGCCGTGATCGCCGCGGTCGGCGGCGCGTTCGTCGACGGCAGCCGGATGTCGATCTGATGATTGAGGTTCTGGCTCGCGATGGTGAAGACGCGGTTGCCGGTCGCCTGACGGACCGGCGTCACGTTGCCCGATGATCCCAGCACGCCGATGCGCGCGAGCGACGACTGCCCGTTCACGGTATTCGCGAAGTTGAACGGCCAGTCGGCGGCGGCGCCTTGTCCTGCCGCGACCACATGATCGATGCGCTCGACGTCGCTGCCGCCCTGGTTGAAGAGGCGGAGGCTGACCGTCGTGCCCGCCGCGAGCGCGTTCTGCGCCGTCAACGGACCTTCATCCACCCACGTCGGATTCTGTCCGCCCGTGAAGGACACGTCCGTGCAGGTGTAGAACGCCTCGGTGCTGTCGGAGCGCTGCCACACGGTGTAGATGACGTGCTTGCCAGTGATGTTGGGCAGGCTGCAGCGGAACTTGTACTGATCGCCGTTGACGAGCGGCACGTTGCCGAAGCGGCAGAACTCGAACAGGTCGCTCCAGCGGAGCGGCTGCGTCGGGTCGTAACCTTGACGCGTCACGTAGAAGATCCAGTCGCGTGTCGCATGAGGCGCGGTGGCGCGGAAGGTGAACTCGAACATGCCGTCGGGTCCGGGCGCGATGGGCGTGGCGCGCCAGTCGGTGCGGGGCAGATCCATGCCGCGGAAGGTGGGATTGTTACCGCTGCAGAGTTTGCCGTCCGGGACCACGCTCATGTGGTTGCCGGCGGCGTTGGCCTGGTTCACCCCGTTCCAGTCGTAGAACTGCTGGGTGCCGGCAAGGTCCTTGGCCGCGCGACACGCGGGCTCCATCGGGTTCTCGGGATTGGTCACGAAACAGTGGTAGACACGGCTTTCCGGCACGATCATCGAACCGTGCGCGGACGCGTCTCCAGGGCGCCCGATCACCAGCGCGAAGGCGGTGAGGGCGAGCAGCGGCAGCATACGTGACATGGCAGGGTTCCTCCAGGGTGTGGGGCGCGTCTTCTCTCCATCGGGTCTGCATTGGGAACAAGCAGGCGCTAGCCTGGGTTTCTCTCGGCCGCGGTTGTTCTTGTACGTGAGGGGCTGTTCGTCAATCCGAGGGGCCGTCCTTGAACGCGCCGCGCCGACAAGTGAGAATAAGCAAAGCGGATTGAAGCAGATGGAGACGATTGGCAGCCGGAAGAACCCATTGGTGACGCTGATGCGCCGCGTGGCGGCGGGCGATGCCGAGGAGCGCGGACGCGTCCTGCTGGACGGGCTGCATCTCGTCCAGGAAGCCCGCGCCGCGGGCGTGCCCATCAGCGCGGCGGCGTTCGCGTCGAAGCTGCTCGCCACCCCCGACGGCCTCGCGCGCCGCCTCGCCACCACGCTCGCCGGCCTCGGCTGCCGCGTCGTGCAGGTTTCCGACGCGGTGATGGAAGCGATGAGCCCGGTCTCGACGCCGTCCGGGGTCGTCGCGCTCGCCACGCGTCCCCGCCACGATCTCCCCGCGCTCGTGCCGACAGGACCCGCCGCCCCGCGCGCGGCGCTGATCGTCGTCGCGGTCGACGTGCAGGATCCCGGCAACATCGGCGCGATGATCCGCGCCGCCGAAGCCGGCGGCGCCACCGGCTTCGTGTCCGCGGGCGTGTCCGCCGATCCGTTCGGCTGGAAAGCCCTGCGCGGCGCGATGGGCAGCGCGTTCCGCCTCCCCGTTGTCCGCGAGCCGGACACCGCGTCCGTGCTGAAAACGCTGAAGGACGCCGGCGTGCGCCTGCTCGCGACCGTGCCGGACGCGCGCCTGCCCTTCGACGCCGTCGATCTGACGCAGTCCTGCGCGCTCCTCCTCGGCGGTGAAGGCCCCGGACTCGCGCCCGAGCTGCAGGCGCTCGCGGACGCGTCGATTGCCATTCCCATGCAGGAGCCGGTCGAGTCGCTGAACGTGGCGTCCGCGGCGGCGCTGCTGATCTACGAGGCGCGCCGGCAGCGCGTCCACGCCGCGCGGCGCGAGCCCGCCCTGCCCTTCGCACCGGCCTGAGTCCACACACCATCCATTCATGTCCACCGGCAATCTCTTCGAGGACGAACGGCCCGCCGAGGGCGCGCAGGCGCGCGTGCCGCTGGCCGAGCGCATGCGTCCGCGGACGCTGGACGAGTTCGAGGGACAGGAGCACCTGCTCGCCCCAGGACGACCGCTGCGCGAGGCGATCGACGCGGACGTCGTCCAGTCGATCATCCTGTGGGGACCGCCCGGCACGGGCAAGACGACCCTCGCACGGCTGATCGCGAGCGTGACGCGCGCGCATTTCATTTCGTTCAGCGCGGTGCTGTCGGGCATCAAGGAAATCAAGGCGGTGATGGCGGAAGCCGAGGAAGGCCGAAGACGACTGGGCCGGCGGACGATCCTCTTCGTGGACGAGATCCATCGCTTCAACAAGGCCCAGCAGGACGCGTTCCTGCCCCGCGTCGAAGCCGGCGACCTCGTCCTCGTCGGCGCCACCACCGAGAACCCGTCGTTCGAGGTGAATGCCGCGCTGCTGTCCCGATCGAAGGTGTTCGTGCTGAAGGGCCTGGACACCGGCGTCCTCGGACGCATCCTGCGCCGCGCCTGGACGGACGAGGAGCGCGGCCTGGGACGCCAGCCCGAAGCCATCACGGACGAAGCCATCGTTGCCATCGCCGGCTATGCGAACGGTGACGCGCGTGTCGCGCTGAATGTGCTGGAGCTGGTGAGCGGCTACAGCAGCCGCCGCAAGGTGGCGGTGGTCGACGTCCCGGTCATCTCGGATCTGCTGGAGCGCCGCGCGCTGCTCTACGACAAGACCGGCGAGGAGCACTTCAATCTGATCTCGGCGCTCCACAAGTCGCTGCGCAACAGCGATCCGGACGCGGCGGTGTACTGGCTCGCGCGGATGCTCGAAGCGGGCGAGGATCCGATGTACGTCGCGCGGCGGCTGGTGCGCTTCGCGTCCGAGGACGTCGGCAACGCGGATCCGCAGGCGCTCGCGCTCACCATCGCCGCGAGCCAGGCAACGCACCAGCTCGGCATGCCCGAGGCCAACACCGCGCTCGCCCAGGCCGCCATCTACCTCGCGACCGCGCCGAAGAGCAACGCCGTCTACGAGGCCTACAACGCCGCCGCGCAGGACGCGCTGCGCGAAGCCGCCGAGCCGGTGCCGCTCCATCTGCGGAACGCGCCGACGAAGCTGATGAAGACGCTCGAGTACGGCAAGGGCTATCGCTACGCCCACGAAGAGCCGGACGCGATTGCCGACATGGATTGCCTTCCTCCGTCACTCTCAGGACGGAAGTACTACCTGCCCAGGAACCGCGGCTTCGAGAAGGAGCTGGCTCGACGGCTGGAGCGATGGGAAGAGATCAAGAAACAACGTCGCGAGTCGACGGACGAGTAGGCGCGCCATACCGATCAGGCGCACCCCGAGGCGAGGACGTGACGGCATTGCGGACGGGGTCTGCGTGGTCCGCATGTTGCAGTCGTCCTCCGCGTCTCGTGCGGACGCCTGGCGTCCGGATCCGGAACGACCACAGGATCGCGCGCGCAACCAACACGCGCTCATGATGTTAAATGTGCCGTTTACATCGACTTTCGGCCGTCCGGTCACGTCCAATGAAAGTGTCAGTCATCGTCCAGAACCGTAAACTGAGCTTGACAGCGTTGGATCGATTTCATAAGGTACGGACACCAGTTCGACTCAGTGTCGGTTTTTCGACAAGACTGGCGCCTGCACGGCCGGCCAGTTATGAGGGGATGCGCATGACCGTGCGGATGGTTGTCCTGTTCATGACCTGCCTGGCCTGCGCCGACGCCGCCAGCGCGCAGACGTTGCCATCCGCCCCCGCGTCCGAACCCGCGCAGCCTCCCGCCTCGACCGCGACCCGTCCCGAATCGACGATCCAGGGATCGCCGGTCGACGGCATCGAGCAGTGGCTCCACAAGATCAATAACAAGGAGAAGACCTGGTCGCCGCTCGTCGGCAGTGTCGCCAGCGGCGGTGGTCTGGCCTTCGGTCAGGCGCTCCGTCAACCGCTGTTTGGCCGCACGTCGCTCACGACCGACATGCTGCTCTCGACGAAGGGGTATCACACCGTCGGCCTCGCGCTCGAGTTCCCGAAGTGGCGCAAGGTGACGTTCTCCACGCAGTTCCGGTACGACGGACTGCCGCAGGAGGACTTCTTCGGCGTCGGCCGCACCTCGCGCGAGCAGGATCACAGCGGGTACATGCGTCAGGGCGTCGATCTCAGCCTGGTCGGCGCGATCTCGCCGCGTCCGTGGCTGAACATCGAAGCCCGCGCCGGCTATCTCCACAACCGCCTCACGCGCGGACGCCAGAACGGCATCGCCGACATCACGGATCGCTTCGACGCCACGACCGCGCCCGGCCTGCGGGGCGAGTCGCGCTTCGCGCACGTCGGCGTCGCGGCGACGGTGGACCGGACCGACGATACGTTCTTCCCGCGCGGCGGTGGATTCTATCGCGGTGAGCTGACGAACTATCTTGGGCTGGACAACACGGCCGGACGGACGCTGCGCCTCGACCTCGACGCGCGCCGCTACATCGCCCTGCCGAAGCTGACGAACCACGTGCTCGCGGTCCGCTCGGTCGTCTCGCTGAGCAGGACGGACGGCGATGCGCCGTTCTACCTGATGCCGCGCGTCGGCGGCGGCACGTCGCTCCGCGGCTACGACACGTCCCGCTTCACCGACAATCACGCGTTCGTGCTCAGCGGCGAATACCGCTGGCTCGCGCTGCGCAACCTGCAGCTCGTCGCCTTCGCGGACGCGGGCCAGGTCGCGCCATCGGTCAGTTCGTTCGCCTTCGAAGAGTTCCACCGTTCCGTCGGCGGCGGCATCCGCTACCGCTTCAAGGACGCCGTCATCCGCATGGACGTCGCGCGCGGCAAGGAAGGCGTCCGCTGGCACGTCGGCTTCGGCCCGTCCTTCTGACGCGTCACCTGTTCCATCCCGAGACGATTTCCCAGGCGGAAAAATACGAAGCCGGCGCGCACGCACCGGCTCCGTGAGCCGTTCTCCCGACGCTTCCTTCCTACGCTTCCCGCAACGACACGATCGGATCGATCCGGCTGGCCCGCAGCGCCGGCAGGTAGCTCGCCAGGAACGCCACGATCAGCAGCGTGACTGCGGACAGGCCCAACGACACCGCGTCGACGCTGCTGAGACCGTAGAGCAGCGAGGACATCGCCCGTCCGACCAGCAGTCCCCCGCCGAGACCAAAGACGACCCCGATCGAGACGAGCGTCATGCCCTGACGCAGCACCAGGCGGCGGACGTCGGTCGGACTCGCGCCCAGCGCGAGGCGCAGGCCCATCTCGCGCGTCCGCTCCGCGACCGCATAGGCCATCACGCCGTAGATGCCGACGCTGGCGAGGCCGAGCGCGAGCAGGCCGAACACGGCCAGCAGGCCGACGCCGAATTTCACCATCCACAGGGACTGACCAAGCAGGTCGCGGACCGACGTCGCGCCCGACACCGGCACGTCGGGCCCGAGTGCCCGCAGTTCGCGCTGGACACTGCCGAGGATCGACATCGGGTCGCGCGGCGTCCGCACGTAGAGCATCATCGAGTCCGCATAGCTCTGCGCCAGCGGCACGAACAGACAGCCCTGCGGTGCCTCCCCCAGCGTCTGATACTTCGTCGTCTTCACAATCCCCACGATCTCGCGCGGCTCCGTCTCCCGATCGAGGCGCACGCGGCGCCCGATCGGATCCTGCCCGGGCCAGTACTTTTCCGCCATCGTGTCGTTGATGATCGCAACGGGCCGCGCGTCGACGCGATCGGCCGCCGTGAAATCGCGGCCGCGCCGCAGCGGGACGCCGAGCGTCTTGAAGTAGTCGAGGTCGACGGTATTCGTCAGCGTGAGAACCGCGGTCGTGCCGTCCTGCTGCGCCTGGCCTTCGAGCGAGACGCGCCGGTAGTCCTTGGCCCACAGCGGCGCGTTCACGGCCCACGTCACGGACTCGACGCCGTCGACTTCAGCCAGGCGTTCGCGAACGTCGCGATAGAACTGCTCCGTTCGCGGCTTGTCGTACGCCGCCTGCTGCGGATTGACGCTCAGCACCGCGACGCGATCGGCGTCGAAGCCCGGGTCGATCGAGTACGCGCGCTGGATGCCGCGCAGGAACAGCGCGGCCGCGACCAGGGCGACGAGTGAGAGCGCCATCTGGCCGACGACGAGCGCGTGGCGGAGGCGGGCGCCGCGTCCGGAGCGGCCGGCGGCGCGCATGTCCTTCAACGCGTCCACGACGCCGGCGCGCGACGCCTGCAGCGCGGGCATCAGGCCGAAGATCGCGCCGGTCATCAGCGACAGCACGAACGTGAACGCGAGCACGCGTCCGTCGATCGTCAGCTCCACGAAGTTGTTCGCCACGATCGTCGGCCGGAACGCCCAGAGCAGATTGCGGCCCCAGTAGCCGAGGAGCAGGCCGAGGATGCCGCCGAACATGCCGAGGACGAGGCTTTCGGTGAGCAGCTGGCGGATCACGCGTCCGCGTCCGGCGCCGAGCGCGAGGCGCACCGCGATCTCCTGGCGGCGGCTCGTCGCGCGCGCGAGCAGCAGGTTCGCGACGTTCGAGCAGGCGATGAGCAGCACGAGGCCGACGATCCCCATCAGGACGAAGCCGCCGAGCAGCATGCCTTGCCGCATGCCCGGGAAGATGGTGGCCTCCGCGAGCGGCAGCACGGAGACGCCGCGGCCGTCGTTCTGTCCCGGATACGCGCGTTCGAGGCCCTTGGCGAGCGTCGACAGGTTCGCGGCGGCCTGATCGCGCGTGACGCCTGGCTTCAGGCGTCCGGCGCCGTTGAATGAGAGCGCGCCGCGATCGGTGATCCAGCGGTCACCCTGATTGGCGATGAGCGCGGGCGCCATCATCGCCGGCAGCCACATGTCCGGGCCGACGAGCGAGGTGATGCCCATGAAGCCTGGGGGCGCGACACCGACGATCGTGAACTCGATGGTGTTGAGATGGATCGTGCGTCCAACGATGTCGGCGCGTCCGCCGAAGCGGCGCTGCCAGTAGCGGTGATTGAGCACGGCGACGGGATGCGTGCCGGGCGTGCGGTCTTCCTGGGGTATAAAGAAGCGCCCGGTCGCGGGCCGCACGCCGAGGACGTCGAAGTAGTTGCCCGTGACCAGTTGCGTGAACGCGCCTTCCGGCTCGTCGCGTCCGACGCGCAGGCCGAGCCGCGTCGGCATCGAATAGCCGGCGAGGCCGGTCAGCGCCTGATTGCCGTCGCGCAGGTCCACCAGGTTCGGATAGGACAGCGGCATGACGTTGCCGAACTGCGTCGTGTTCTTCGTGTCGAGTGTGTTGACGGCGACGAGGTCCGCAGGCCGGTCGACGGGGAGCGGATTCAGGAACAGCGTGTTGATGAGCGTGAAGATGGTGGTGTTGGCGCCAATACCGAGCGCGAGCGAGAGGACCGCGGCAGCGGTGAACGCGGGACTGCGGCCGAGGCTGCGGAGGCTGTATCGAACGTCCTGCCAGAAAGATTCCATGACACACCTGCGGGGAGGCGGACGGTGATCTCGCGTGCCAGCGGAGCGAGCAAGACGAGCGGGGCGATCAGAACGGGCGTTCTGTCAGCATCAATATCGTGGCTCGTCGGCGCGGCACGATTTATTTGTATAGTCGATACGATGAAATAGAGCGCCCGGTTCCCCGGCCAGCCGACCGGTCCGTCGCCCATGAGTCCTCGTCCCTACCGCCTTGGCCAGCGTCAGGCCGCCACCGAACAGACGCGCAGCCGCATCCTCGCCGCCGCGCGCGAGATCCTGACGGACGAGAGCGCCGTCCTCGCCTTCACCATCGACGCCGTTGCCCGCCGCGCCGGCGTCGCGCGCATGACCGTCTACTACCAGTTCCGGTCCAAGCGCGGCCTGCTCGAAGCCATCTTCGACGACCTCGCCAACCGCGGCCTGGTCCCGCATCTGCCCGCGGTCTTCCATCAGCCCGACCCGCGCCTCGCCCTCGACGCGCTCATCGACGCCTTCTGCGCCTTCTGGGCCTCGGACCGCCTCGTCCTGCGCCGCGTCCGCAGCCTCGCCGCCCTCGACCCCGAGATCGGCGAGAGCGTCCGCGCCCGCGACGAGCGCCGCCGCGAACACCTGCACAACATCCTCAAGCGCCTCTCCGACAAGGACGGCCACCCGACGCCAGACGCCCTGGCCGGCATCGCCGACGTGCTCCACATGCTCACCAGCTTCGAAACATTCGACGCCCTCGTCACCGATCGCCGCGGCATCGGGTCCGCCACCACCATCATCCGCACATTCGCGGATCAGACGCTCAGACAAGCGGAGAAGCGCTGAGACGGAGTGAGCAACAGTCAGGCGGGCCAGAACGAATCGTCAAACATGATGATCCGTTGCACGGTGAGCGTTCACCGTTGTCACATTCGAACCACGCCAGCTCTTCACTGTCGACTCACTGTCGACCTGCGCCGATCGCGTCAGGCAGCTCGAATCCGAATCTATCGTTGACGGTCTCGATTTCCAGGGCGTACGATCTGGCATCTCTTGACGTCAGCCATCGCCCGCTGGCAGCCGGCTTGCTCTGCTGGTCGTTCGCTCACCCGGATGAAAGGACACCTATGAGTCGGCTCCGACACATGACATTGGTCTTGCTCTCGTGCGCGGCGGCGACGAGCGGCTGTAGCCGGTCTGCGGAATCTACTGTCGAGCGGTTCTATCAGGCGGTGGCCCGCGGGGAGATTACCGAGGCACGCGGCTACCTCTCCTCACAGGTCATGGGGACGCTGGGACAACAGAAGGTGACCGGGGCCCTGGCCGCGGAAGCCAAGCGCATCCAACAGTGCGGGGGGATTAGAACCATCGAGGTCCAGTTGACGGGACAGGGCGAGATCCGCTCTGGCACCGCGATCGTCACCTACACCGGCACGTGTCCCGAGAAACGGGAGAAGGTCAGCCTGATCCAGGAGAACGGCGCATGGAAACTGGGGGCTACCAAATAGGCCGGTCTCGACTCCCGGGCCTGGCAGCACTGGCGCTCGCCGCGGTCAGTCTTGGCGTGGGCCGCGCAGAGGCGCCGCTCTTCGAGCCCTCCCTCGCCGCCGCGACGCCGCCCCCGCTGCTCGACGCGGATCTCGTCTTTCGTCGCGGGCGGGATGCCATCGCGCGGATCGCCCTCGCCTACAGCGCGCAGCCGCGCTTCTCGCACGTGGGGCTGATTGTCCGGGAGGGCGACGCCACGAGCGTCGTCCATGCGATCCCCGTCGACGTCCATTCTGCCGGCGGTGTGCGACGCGAGGCGCTGGGGCGCTTCGTGGCCGCCGACATGGCCGCGGACGTGGCCTACTACCGCATCGACGCGCTGACGAGCGCTCAACGCGCCGTGGTCCGACGCTATGTGCTGGACGCCCTCGGACGTCCCTTCGACTATCAGTTTCAGTACTCGGATAGTTCGGCGGTCTACTGCACCGAGCTGGTGGTGAAGGCACTCGCCGCCGCCGGGCTCGACCTCTCTCCCGAGCTGACGACCGTCACCGGCCTCACGCTCCGCGAACCCGTCATTCCCCCCGATGCGCTCGGGCAGGCACGGCCGCTGCGGCCGCTGACGCCCCTCCGCCGCACCACCGACAATCCGATGCTGGCGGTCCCACCTCCGTGAAGAGCCGCGGTGCCGCGACGGTCGAGACATGAGCTGATCCACGATTTTCTGCAGCGTCGCGCCGGTTGCTGTGCGATTGTGGGTATGGAGGAATCATGCCCACGCCGACTGTCCGCACGATGACCCCAGCCGACGAGGCCGCGGCGATCGACACGATCGTACTCGCGTTCATCGCCGATCCGATGGCACGGTGGAGTTGGCCCGACGCCCACACCTACCTGGCCAGCATGCCGGCGCTCTCGCGGGCGTTCGGTGGACGTGGGTTCGCGCGACAGACCGCGTTCTGCACGACTGACTACGCGGGGGTCGCGCTGTGGCTCCCGCCAGGTGTGTCACCCGACGAAGAGGCCATGAGCCAGCTGATGGCACAGTCGTTGCCCGCCGCCAAGCGGCCGGACGCCGATAAGATCTTCGAGCAGATGGCGGCGTATCATCCGAGCGGCCCGCACTGGTATCTGCCGCTCATCGGCGTCGATCCGTCGCTGCATGGACAGGGACACGGCGAGGCGCTGATGCGGTTCTCGCTCGAGCAGTGCGATCGCGAGCATCTGCCCGCGTATCTCGAATCGAGCAATCCGCGGAACATCTCGCTGTATAAGCGGCACGGCTTCGAGCCGATCGGCACCATTCAAGCCGGCAGTTCTCCGCCGGTCGTACCGATGCTGCGCCCGCCACGCTGACGCGCGCAGCGGTCACCCCCACCCTGCTCCAGCAAGGGTCAGTCCGCACCGTGCCACGAGCGCCCGACGCGTGTGGTCATTCGTGATTGCGGCGTTTTCGGATCGTCGTCGCTACTGTCCCTCCGGCATCAGCACGACCTTCACGTAGCGAGTCGTATCCAGGTAGGTGCGCGCCGCTTCGCGGACCGTCGCCGACGTCAGGAGATCGTACGAGGCGCGCATCTTCGACAGGTCCGGGATCTCCTCGCCGTACTCGTAGGCGTAGGCCAACTGGCGCAGCACGAAGCCGTTCTGCTGGCTGTCCGTTTCGAGGTCGCGCAGCAGTGCCGCGCGGACGTCGGCGAGTTGACCCTCGCTCGGTCCGGTCGTCTTGAACACGTCGATGACGGTGAACAGCGCCTTGACGAGATCGCCGGTGCGCGCTGGATCGCAGGCGAACGACATCGTCAGCCGGTATTCCCCCACCGGCCGCGCCGTGTAATCGGGCTCGACGCTGACGCCATACGTGCCGCCGAGATCCTCGCGCAGCACGCGCTGGAGGCTGCCTTCGAGCGTGTCCGCGAGCGCGCGGACCACGAGCCGTTCCTGGCGGGTGTTCTTGAAGGGACCGGTGAAGACGATGCCCACCTGGCTGCGCGGCTCGCGGCCCTTCGTCACCGTCTTCTCGACGACGCCGGTGGGCGGACGAATGCCCACGTCGCGACCCGCTTCCTTCCGGCGCAGCGACGGCAGGCTGCCGAGATACCGCTCCACGAGCGGCTTCATCGTCGCGAGGTCGAAGCTGCCGACAAAGACGAACGTGAAGTCGCTCGCATCCGCGAAGCGATCCTTATAGAACGCCATCGATTTCTCGAGGTCCAATTGCGCAACGACCTCGGGACTCAGCGGCTGCGCGCGCAGGTGATTCTGGCTCACCGCTCCGTTGAGCGCGTCGGCGAAGGCGGCTTCCGGCCGCGCCTGGCGGTTCGCCAGGAGAGCCGACAACTGATTCTTCATCACGCTGAACGCCTCGGGGTCGGCGCGCGGCTGCGTAAAGGTCAGATAGATCAATTGGAACATCGTCTCGAGATCGCGGCGCAGGCTGCGGCCGCTGAGCCCTTCGGACATGTCATCAATGTCCGCACGGACGAGCGCCGTCTTGCCCGCGAGCTTCTTGCCGAGATCGAGGCTGCTCAGCGTGCCGAGTCCGCCCTGCCCGACAACCTGCGCGGCCATCTCGGCCGGCACGAACGCCTTGTCATCGGCCAGCGACGTGCCCCCCGGACTAAAAGCGTTGAACAGGATCTCGTCCTGCTTGAACGTCGTCGGCTCCAGCACGACGCGCACGCCGTTCGACAGGGTCCACTCGGTGATGCCCGTGCCTTCCTTCGCCACCGTCTGCGCGACCTTGCCCGGCGTCGGCAGCGGGTCGAGCAGCGGCTTGGCGCTGACGGTGTCGACGTAGGCGGTCAGCGTGTCGCCGCTCGCCGATTTGATCACCGCCGCGAGCGCGGCCTCGTCCGGCACGGTCACGCCCGCCTTCTTCGGCGCACTCACCGCGACGACGCGGTTGCGATCGGGCATCCAGTCGCGTGCGAGCGCATTCACCTCGGCAAGCGTAATCTCCGGCAGGAAACGCTGCACGAGCGCGTTTTCGTAGGTGATACCGGGGATCGGCTCGTCCTGCAGGAAGTTGCGCACGAACTCGTCGGCGAGCGCGTTCGACAGATGCTCCTCGCGCGTCACGGCGAGTTGCGCATAGCTCTGCATGATGGCCTGCCGATACCGATCCAGCTCCGTCTGCGTGAACCCGAACCGCGCGACGCGATCGTTCTCGGTGAAGAGCACCGCCAGCGCCTTCTCGACGCCGCCGTCCGCGACCAGCGCATTCAGCATCGTCATCTCCGCCGTCTGCACGAAGCGGCTGCGGCTGGTCTCCGCGTCGAGGAACGGCGCGTCCGGCTTCTGCGCCAGCTCCGACAGTCGCGCGGACAACAGACCGCTGAACATGCGTTCCAGCGTCCCCTGGCGGTAGGCGCCGACCGTGGTCTGATCGCGCGCGGCCATCGTGGTGGAGACGGAGATGGTGGTGCGGCCGGCTTCCGGATCGGTGGCAATCGTGTAGCGCGTGCCCGGATGGTCGGGCACGTCGTAGGAGGGACGCGGCCGCGGCGAGGCGGGCATCGGGATGCCCCCGAAGTGCGCGCGGATCATCGGCTCGACGACGGCCGGGTCGAAGTCGCCGACGATAATCACGGCCATGAGGTCGGGGCGGTACCAGTCCGTGTAGAACTTCTTCAGCCGTTCGTACGGGAAGGTGCGGAGAATCTCGGGCGTGCCGATCGGCAAACGCTCGGCGTAGCGGGACCCCTTCAGCAAGACGGGGAACTGGGCCTCGAAGAGGCGGGCGTCCGCGCCGAGCCCCGTGCGCCATTCCTCGAGGATCACGCCGCGTTCCTTGTCGATCTCGTCGGGCTCGAACGAGACGGCGCGGGCCCAGTCTTCGAGGATCAGCAACGACCGGTCGATGACCTCGGGCTTGTCCGTCGGAATCTGAAGCTGGTAGATCGTCTGGTCGAAGCTCGTGTTGGCGTTGATATGGGCGCCGAAGCGCATACCCGTGGACTGCAGGAAGGCGACGACATCCTGCTTCGGGAAGTGCCGGGTGCCATTGAACGCCATATGCTCCACGAAGTGGGCCAGGCCGCGCTGGTCGTCGTCTTCGAGGATCGAGCCGGCCTTGACGGCCAGCCGCAGCTCGGCGCGGCCGGCGGGCCGCGCGTTCGCGCGGATGTAGTAGCGCATGCCGTTGGGCAGCGTGCCGACGGTGATCCGCGGGTCCACCGGGACCGGCTGCGTCAGCGGCGCATCGTGGGCGCCGGTGGACACCGCGCGCTGAGCGCTCGCGGTCATGCCGGTCACGAGCACCGCGGCGATCACCAGGGCCCCCGGGAGCTGGGCCGCCGCTGTCAATCGAGCGCAAACGAAGCGAGCGCGAGCAAAGAACGTCATCCTGGAATTGTAGCGCTCCAGCCCCGTTCGTCCGTCATTTTTGCCACGGACCCGTCCCGCGCAAGAACTGGCCGACCCGTTCGGGCAGTTCTTGCGCGTTCGGATCACGCGTGAAGTCCTCTGGCACCCGAACGAGGCGCGCCTTCGCGTATCTGGACGATGCCGATCAGCCTGCTGATGGCGCCGAGACAATCTGCACGCGACCGATCGTGACCTTGGCCGTCGTGACTTCTTCTTGCGCCGGCGCGTTGGGACGCCGCACCGCGCCTGGTACGAACGTCACCGTCATCTGATCGCCTTTCCACAGCTTTTGCGTCGTCAACGCACTGATGACACGCGCGAGGTCAAACTGTATCGTGACGCCGGCGGAACCGCCACGATGGGCTTTCGCAGAGAACGGCGCGAGGACGCCGATGAAGTGCGGGCTCGTGGATGACGGAGCTTTCTCGCCGTCAGCCAGATTCAAATACACCGTGTAGTAGGCGCCCGGCTCGTAGTCGAGACCGCTGAGCACCAGCGCGACCTGTCCTGTCGGCGCGTTGCCCTGCGCCATCGCGAGCACCGTGGATTTCTGATCGTCTTTGATCGCCATCGGCACGGCCTGACGCGCGCCGGTCAGTTGCACGCCGGCCGGTGCGGCCTCCGCCAGGATGCGCGGCGCGCCACTGCCGCCGCTGCCGGTCTGTCCCGGGGTCGCATCACGCGACGCCGTTGACGCGTCTGTCGCCGGCCGCGTGGGCGTCGACGTCTGCGTCTGGGTCATGGGATGCGTTGGCGCCCAGGTGCCTTCATCGTCGTACTTGTAATTCAACTGCTGCACCGTGTTCATGATCTCCGAGCCGGTCATGACAATGCAGGTGCCGTTCTCGTCAAAGAACGTAAACGGCGTCGTCTGCCAGACGGTATCGGTGCTCGGCGGGTCGACGCGCCCGCCGCCGAGCGCGATCCATTTCGACCACAGGCGATCGATGTTCGCGTGGTGCGCCCAGAAGATCGGATCCCGTGCCGCCAATTCGACAATCGCCATATAGCCGCCGTCCCGGCCGCCCACAAGGTTGTGGATCGCATCGTGCGGCACGCTCTCGAACTTGCCGTGCAGCGTGCCCACGTGATCGGGCCCCGTCGCCGTCGGTCCGCCGAAACTGGGATTCGTCAGATGCCCCCCGATGCCATGTTGCTGAGGATTCGGCGCCGAGAAGTTCGTATAGGAGAATGCATCGTCATAGCTCGTCGACTCCGCCGGCAGCGTGCCACCCGCGTTGATCGCCGGCTCGCGCTGGAGGATGAACAGAAAGTTCGTGTTCGGGTCCGCCGGCAATCGGTACGGCTGCGGCAGTGCGCGCGCCGTCGGATCCGTATAGTCCCAATATGGCAGGGTGAGCGTTGGCAGCGTCGAGGCCTTCCGCAGGATGCGCTCGAAGAAGTAGACGTACATCCGATGCCACGCGAGGAACAAGTAGCTGCCGTGCTGACAGCTACTCCAGCCTGGGAGATTCCGCGGATCGTTCGTGCCGTGCATGTTGGCCTGATAGATCCAACTGGTAGGATCGGTATCCGCGCGTTTCTGCATGACGCTGATGCCGTGCCGTAAACCTGCCAACCAGAAGCCGCCGAGATTCTTCGCATTGCTTCGGACCATCACCGGCTCGTCTGGCCGCGACCACGGCTGGCACGTGCTTTTCGGTGTCTGCGCGAGAGGCCGCGCGTGCGTCATCGGCACATCACCGGGCCGCGCCGACACCGACGATGACCGCGCATGCATCGTGGCTGGAGCGCGCACGGGAAGTGTCGTCCCAAGCCCGAACGCAACAAGTCCCCCCAAGACGAGACGTAGAGCCTGTCTTTGCATCGTGATCCTCCTGGATCGGCCTGTCATCCTGGCGACCCACGCGTCGGCAAGATGCGAGGAATGTGTTGGGGGAATGCGAACGAGTATAGAGGCGCGAAGATCGCGTACTCATGCTGTTCGATAATCCGAGAAGGAATGACGTCGGATTCCGCCAGCAACGTCTGACATCAGGCAATATCTCATCTGACATCTGCGAACAGCGCCACGCCTATCGCCGCACAGATTGCAGGCAATGTCAGGATGACGGCATCGGGACCTCCATGACATCCGGGATGGCTCGGGAGATTCCCCATGAACACAGCCACTCTTCATGTCGGGACTTCGTCTCGACACGAAGCCTCGGCCCTCCGCGCGGCCACTGAAACGCGCGAGCCCCTACCCTTCCAAACGGCTGGTTCGTACTTTGCGGAAGCCGCGAGATCACGCGTGGGGCCGTCCTGAGCGTGCCATTCATGGATGACGACGTGGTGCTGTATCGCACGCAATCGGGAGAGGTGCGCGCGTGTCGTCCGTATTGCCCACATCTTGGTGCGCATCTTGGCCGCGGCGGCTGGGTCGACGGAGAGGATCTGATCTGTCCGTTCCACGGCGTACGGATAGGGGAACGCGGCTCGCGCGCTGAACTGCATGCGCCGCGCCTCTGCCTCTTCCTCCAGACTGGTGCGCTCGACCGCGTCCAACTGGCGTCGGACTTCATGACGTACGTGTTCGTCGCCGACGATCGCTGGGCCGAACGAGCGGTGATCGCCGGCCGGCCCGGCGTCTTTGCCCGGAGCGCGCTAGCCCGTCTCCGCGTGATGCAGGCCCCAGACGACAGCGCCCGCGAGCCGGAGCCGGCGATGCGCGCGCTGGCCGATCTCATGCGTCGCCTCCAGGCGATCGCGACGGACGAACAGCGCCACCGCATCGTGGTCGGCGTCGTCGAGTACCTGATGGCGACCGGCTGTGAGATTCTCTTCCGGATCACCGGCACACGCCCCACACCGGCGGACTATCGACGCCTCAGAGAGTCCGTCATGATGATGCGCTCCTTCTGCTTTGCGTTCATCGAGCTGGTAGACCAGTTCGAGCTGTCCGATCGCCTGTGGATGCGTCCGGACGTCCAGCAGACGGCGCGCCTCGCGTCGCAGGTGATTGGCGTCACCCACGACGTCTTCTCCAGCGCGCGGGAGCGCTCCTGGCCCGGCGCCGTGAACCTGCCGCTCCTCCTGATGCAAGAACACCGGTGCTCCTGGGACGGCGGCGATCGAGATGATTCTCGCCGAGGTGCGCCGCCTCACCCACGCGTTTCTCCGGTCGGCCGCCCCGCTGCGGACGGATCCCCTGCTCGCGCGCTATGTCGTCGGCCTCGAGCGCTGGATCCGTGGACATGTCGAAGGGAGCATGACCACCGGCCGTTATCAGCCGGACGCGCCATTGCACAACGACCATATGCCCAGCCTCTCTGGCGAATGACGCAGGCCCTTTCTCTGGTGGCTGGCGCCATCCCGCCTGTTCCGTCCACCTCCCACCTCGATCAGGCGTATGATGAAGAGCCCCCATTCAGTCTGACCCCTCTATGGGTCAACATCGTCAGTACACGGCCAGACAGTCTGCGTCGAGATCCGCGCGCGGCAGGTGCCGGCTGGCGCTTGCCGATCAGGATCGTTGGCGAGGAGCGGAGACATGGGCCTGATGGAGCCCTATCGGATCAAGGTGATCGAACCGATCCCGATCACGACGCGCGCTCAGCGTGAACAGGCGCTCGCGCGCGCCGGATACAATCCGTTCAACCTGCGCGCAGACGAAGTCACGATCGATCTGCTGACCGATTCGGGGACCGGAGCGCTGTCCGCGGAGCAGCAGGCGGCCAGTCTCAGGGCCGACGAATCCTACGCTGGCGCACGATCGTTCTATCGCTTCCGCGACGTCGTCGAAGACCTGACGTCGTATCCGCATATCTACCCGGTCCACCAGGGCCGCGCCGCCGAACGGATCCTCTTCACCGCCCTGCTCTCGCCCGGCCAGATATCGATCAGCAATACGCACTTCGACACCACGCGCGCCAATCTCGAGTTGCTCGGGTGTGCCGCGCGTGACCTCCCCTGTCAGGAGGCGAGAGACCTCGACAGCGCCGAGCCGTTCAAGGGCAACATCGATCTCGTGCGCCTGGAGGAGGTCCTGACCGGGCCGGACGCGCGCGCCGTGGGGCTGGTGGTCGTGACGATCACCAACAACGGCGGCGGTGGACAGCCGGTGTCCCTGGCGAACCTGACGGCCGCGAGCGCGTTGTGCCGCCGGCACGGCGTCCCCTTCTTCCTCGATGCCGCGCGGTTTGCCGAAAACGCGTGGCTGGTGACGCAGCGCGAAGGCGCGTATGCCGGCCGCACGCCGCGCGAGGTGGCGCGTCTCGCGTTTGAACGGGCGGACGGCTGCCTCGCGAGCCTGAAGAAGGACGGCATTGGACATATCGGTGGTCTGCTCGCACTCCGGGACGACGCGCTCGCAAAGAAGTGCGAAGGGCTGCTCATCGCGACGGAAGGCTTCCGCACCTACGGCGGCCTCGCCGGCCGCGATCTCGAGATGCTCGCATTGGGGCTGCTCGAAGCGACCGAACCCGAGTACCTCCGCGCGCGCGCGGAGATGACGGCCTATCTCGCGGCCCTCGTCACGCGCGCCGGCGTGGACATCGTCGCGCCGCCGGGCCTCCACGCGCTCTATCTCAACGCCGGCCGGCTGCTCCGACATCTGCCGCCCGACCGGTTCCCCGGCCACGCCCTTGCCTGCGAGCTCTACCTCGCCGGCGGCATCCGCTGTCTCGAACTGGGATCGCTGTTCCTCGGCGCGCTGGATGAGGTCCGCACGCTCATCACGCCCGCGCCACACGAGCTCGTCCGAATCGCGATTCCCCGGCGCGTCTACACGCAAAGTCACCTGGAGTACGTCGCGGCGACGCTCGCGGCCATCGCCAGACATCCGGAACGGGTGCCTGGCTATCGCGTGATCGAAGCGCCGGCGCTGCTGCGGCACTTCAGTTGCCGCCTCGAGCCCGTCATGCCCGTTGGCCGCACGTGACCATGTCCCGATTGTCAATGCGGCCAGGTCATCTGCTTCCGAACACGCCACACGCCACCAGTTGACAGCCTCTCCCCAAAGGGAGGAAACTTCCCACTCCCATAGTTCGTCTATGGAAAGAGGCGCTAATGAAGAAGGCGAAGAGCAAGAACGAGCTGCTGCCGGGCACGCTCGAGATGTTGATCCTGAAGACGCTGTCGATCGAGTCGATGCATGGCTACGGCATCGCGCAGCACATCCAGATGCTGTCGGCGGACGTGCTGACGATCGAAGAGGGATCGCTGTATCCGGCGCTGCAGCGGATGCGCGTCAAGGGATGGCTGTTGGCCGAGTGGAAGACATCGGCGAACAACCGGCGCGCGCGCTTCTACACGCTCACGACGGCCGGGAAGAAGCAGCTCGGCGTCGAGGAATCGCGATTTTCTCAGATGTTCGGCGCGATCATGCGCGTGATGAAGACGACGTAGTGTCCTGACTGTCAGGAGGGTGCCGTGGGTTCTGTGCTCCGACGTCTGCTGTTTTTCTTCCAGCGGAATCAGTTCGATCGGGATCTGGAAGACGAGCTGCGCTTTCACGAGGAGATGAAGGCGCACGCCCTCGCCGACGCGGATGGCCTGAGCGGCGACGAGGCGCGGGCGGCCGCGCGGAGGCGGGTGGGCAATCCGCTGCGGCTGCGCGAACAGTCGCGCGAACCGTGGACCTTCACGACGGTCGAGACGTTTGCGCAGGACGTGCGTCACGCGCTGCGATTGATGCGGCGCGATCCGGCGTTCACCTTCACCGCCCTCGCCACGCTCGCGCTCGGCATCGGCCTCAACACCGCGATTTTCTCCGCCGCCTACGGCGTGCTCTGGCGTCCCCTGCCATATGCCCAGCCCGATCGCCTCGTCATCCTCTCGTCATCGCAACAGACCGGGACGCGCGTCAAGACGTTCTCGACCTGGGCGCCCGTGTCGTACGAGGCACTGCGTCCTCGCGTCACCGCGTTCGATCATCTCGCGGCCTACGCCCCGATCGACGCGTGGCTCACCGGACGCGGCGAGCCGCTGCAGGTGCCGGCGGTCGACGTGAGTCCGAATTTCTTCGCCACGCTGGGCGTCACGCCCGCGCGCGGCCGCGCGTTCTTCACCGACGCCGCGGTGCAAGACGACGATCGCAGCGTGATCGTCGGCGATCGGCTGTGGCGCACGCTCCTCAAGGCCGATCCGGCGATCGTCGGACAGTCCATCACCATCGACGGACTCCCCCGTACCGTCGTCGGCGTGCTGCCGCCGGACTTCAGCTTCCGGCCGGTGATCCGGGGCGGCGCGCTGCCGGACGCGGACATCTTTCTGCCCAATCGCTGGCCAGGCGACACCGGCACCAGCGCGTTTCTCTTCCTGCTGGGCCGCATGACGTCAGGCGTGACGCAGGAACGCGCGGAAGCGGAATTGAC
>Ga0187894_10001147_pt1 | contig 34913 bp, 32 predicted proteins | sample GBC1701081metaG_FD_136650 | JGI IMG/M metagenome (GOLD analysis project Ga0187894, IMG submission 136650) | White microbial mat communities from a lava cave in the Kipuka Kanohina Cave System on the Island of Hawaii, USA - GBC170108-1 metaG ...
CTGCCGGAGAACCTGCGCTCGATCGAGGCTCCATCCGGGCGCAAGCCGGTGACGGAGTGGGCGTTCGAAGGTAGGTTCCCGGGCTGAGTCTCATTGAATGCAGAAGATGCTGCTGATTTTTCTCGGCTCGGGCATCGGCGGCGTGCTTCGCTTCGCGCTGTCGGGCTGGGCTCAGCGCCTGAGCGGCGCCGCGTTTCCGATCGGCACGCTCGCCGTCAACGTCATCGGTTGCCTGCTCATCGGCTGGATCGGCGCGGCACTGACCGGGCGGCTCCTCATGCGCGAGGAGTACCGACTCGCGATTATCGTGGGCCTGCTCGGCAGTTTCACAACTTTCTCCGCCTTCGGGTGGGAGACGTTCACGATGATCAGCGATGGTCAGTACGCACGGGCCGCGGCGAACGCGGGGCTCAGCGTGATCCTGAGTGTCGCCGCGGTGATGGCCGGGTATCGGATCGCGGCCCTGTGGCCCGGGCTGTGATCGGCGCTCAGCGAGGCGAGGTCACTCGGGGAAGATCCGTGCGAGAGTCTCGTTGCTGGCGCGCGTCACCACGTCCGAGTGCTTCATCGCATCCCCGTGGAGCGACACGCGGATTCCGGATTCGAGCGAGCCCGGCGGGCCATCGCAGCAGACATCGACGTTGATGAGAAACCGCGCGTTGTTCAGCGCGCCGACTTCGATCACCAGCGCCAGGCCGTCCTTGTGCGCCAGGACCGTGCCCTCGAGCCGCCCCAGCGCGCCGATGGTGAGCACCACGGCGCTGCCGATCGCCAGCGCGCCCTCGCCCGGCTGAAGGCCGAGGCCCTGCGCCCCGATCAGCCGGCGCCACGCTGTCGCGAGATCGGTCTTGAAACCGCGCCGCGCCCAAATGAACTTGCGCGACTTGCCCAGGTGCCGCTCGACGTAATGCTTGAGGCCGGTCAGTTCACACAGCCAGCCGCACGAGGTCGCGTTGTGCCAGGGCTCCCACGAGCCGCCGAAGCCGAAGCCGCTGTGCACGAGATGCAGCGTGGTCGCGCCGCCGCTGCCCGCGAGCTTGAAGTCCACCATGAGCGGGCCGGCGCTCGACCCCTTGGCATCCGGCGGCACCCACGGATCCGAAAGGCGCAGATGTCGCGGCGGGTCCCACGTTTCAATCTTCAGCGGCCAGTTGATAGTGGGACCCCATGACCATTCCATCGAGCCGCCCGCGCCGGGCGTGACCTTCGCGTCCACCGGGAACCAGCGGGCCAGTTCGCCGGCATCGGTGAGCGCCTTCCAGACGGTCTGAACAGGCGCGTTGATCTGGAACGTGCGCTCGATGGTGCGCGATGCCGCTTTCGTCTGTGTCTGCGAAGTCATTGCATGTCTCCTTCGCGTCGGAGAGTGTGGCGCTTTGGCGGATTAACGCTTCACGGTCGTATCGATCGTCGATTCGGATCCGAAGAGGCGCGCCAGCCGATCGGCCCACGTCATGCGGATCTCCTCGAGGCGCGCCGGGTCGGCGCCGAACGCCGAGACCATCGCGCTGACCTGCTCGCCGGGCCCGCCGTGGCACGGGTACACCTGGATGCACAGCAGCGCATCGGACATGTTGCTGAGCACAACCTGGAAGTTGCGCTGCGGCCGGTTGAAGCGCACGGTCCCGGACAGCTCGGTGCGGCCGACGCGTGCGCGGAACGGTCGCCCGACGGGCAGCGCGGCCAGCGCCGGGTCGGTGATCAGCCCCTCGGCGCTGAAGAGGCGCTTCCACGCGCCGGGGCGGTCCATGCCCTCGGGCAGGTTCGCACGCAGATAGACGACGCTCCGCGGCGTGCCCAGGTGCTGCTCCAGGTAGTTCTTCAGGCACCAGAGCATGCAGTCCCAGCCCTGGCTCACGCCGTCGTACATCTCGTCCCAGGCGGGTTCTGCGGAGAAGCCGAAGTGCACGAGGCGCAGGCGCGTCACGCCGCCGGACTGCGGCTCGATGAAGTAGTCCACTCCGAAGAGGTCGGCCTCGGGCGTGTTGGGCGGGCACCACAGAACGCGCAGGCGCTTCTCCGGCTCCCAGATGGTGATGGGTGAGTCCCACTCCTGGCCCTGGCCCCACGATGTCAGGATCGAGCCGCCCTTACCGGGCGTGACCTTCGCGTGCAGCGGGAACCAGCGGGTGATCTCTTCCGCATCGGTCAGGGTCTTCCACACGGCGGCAGGCGAAGCCTTGACGTCGATGTGAAGTTGGGCGGAGCGCTTGCCCGCCGCCTGAGGCGCTGTGGTCGGTTGGCTGGTCATGTCGGTGGACTCCTGTGGAGCGTTCGCGGTGGTTTGATTGTCCTTCTTTTGTGTGTTCTCGCCCGCCAGGACCACGCCGATCCCGGCCAGGGCGGCCGCGAGGCCGATGGAAATGCTTGTTCTGTGGCTCACCGGGTGTCTCCTTTGTCGCGGGAGGATTCGCGCGCGCTGTCTGCTTCGGCGCGGGCCTCCTCTTCGGTCTTGGTGATCGCGGGGTGCGCGCCGACAAACACGCGGAAGAGTCGCCCGCCCGGGGCGCTCTCGTTGTGATACTTGGCCGTGAGGCGCGCCACCGCGTTTGAGAGTTCCTCGCTGAACGCGTTAAGGTCGGCCTGCGAGGCGAAGCGAACATCGCTGTGCAGCGTGAGCGTCTGCAGCGGCTTGTTGACCGAGTCGGCGCGCTCGCGCAGCACCGCCAGTTCGCGAATCGCACGGGCCGCGATCGCGACGAGGTACGCCCAGGACATCTTGTCGCGCACATTCGTCGGGTCGGCGGCGAGCCCGCCGAGCACCTCGGGGCTGATCACGTAGTGGGCGGCGGTGGCCTGCACGATGCGCTCGTTGCAGTTGCCCTTGCGCCGCTCCTCGACGAGCCGGACGAGCCCGGCGCTTTCGAGTTCACGCAGGTGGTAGTTGACGCGCTGGCGCGGCAGGCCGGAGCGACGGGCGATGCCCGCCGCCGAGTCCGGCTCGGCGAGTTGCTGAAGGATCCGCCGGCGAACCGGGTCCACGAGCACCCGTGCGGGCTGCTCCTCGCGGACGACTCTGACGGCGGCGGCTGACATGGGAGAAGTATGGCTCCGACAATTATGATTGTCAAGATCATTTTTATGGTCGGTATGAGATCAAGCTGGACCCAAGATTCATAAGTACCTGTCAAATCAGTGGTTGTGGTGATCGATGCCCGTGGTCTGGCTTGGCGGGCTGAACAGGTCCAGCACGACCGTGTCCTCGAGGGCGTAGGCCCCGTGGGGCACGTTGGCGGGCAGCAGGAGGACCTCGCCGGGACCGACCACGCACTCTCGACGCTCAGGGCCGAGCGTGAAGCGGAGGCGCCCCGTCAGCACGCACGTGATCTGCTCGTTCTCGTGCGCGTGCACCTGCACATCGCAGCCCTTGGTGAGCGCGACGCGCGAGATCATCATTTGCTTTCCCATCACGCGCCGGCGCTCGAGCAGGGCCATGGGCGAATCGCCGGACATCTTTTCCCAACGGAAATGGGTCGCGCCGGCGACGGGTGTGCATCCGGGCGCGGCGGCGGCTGCGGTCGTGGCGTTCATGGTTGGCTCCTCTTCAGAAGGGGCGCTTGACCGGGTTCACAACCATATTGTCGCGCCCGAGGATGAGCAGATCCGCGATCTCGATGGCTTCCGCAAACGACTGCCGGGCTTGCTCGACGCTCGCCGCGGCCTTGGGAGCCTGGCCCGACTCCAGGTGCTCGATGGTAGGGATCGAATCGCCGCAAACGAGCGTGGTGAAGCGCGGCTGCTCGAGGATGAGGCCGGTGAGGCCGGGCGTCACGCCGTGAAGCGGAAAAAGGCTGACGCCGGGGGCGACCCGGTCCGAGGCTGCCTCGCAGCGTTTGAGCAGCGCGACCTCCTGCTCCAGGATTGCCTGCTGCTCGAGATCGTGCTGCTCGGCCGCCTTCTGTAGCTGGTGGACAAGCGGCACGCCGACGGCCTCGCGCTCCGCCTCGCTCAAGAGCCAGCGCGCGTTCTCGAACGCCCGGATGCCGCGACGGACATCGGGCCGGAACGAGGTCAGGAACACGTGAGTCACGTCTTCCGGCTTCAGGTTGGTGCGCTCGGCGAGCCTGGCCGCGACGATCGGCGCGGGCAGTCCGGGGTCCACGATCATCGCGGTCTTTCCCGCACGGATCAGCGTGGTTGTGGCGTGCCCCGTGCGCACCTGCGAGCGCTCGTCCCACAGCGGGTGCGCTTCCATGGCGCCGATGCTGATCACGCGGATATCAAGCGGGGCACTCGGCATCAGGCACTAGGACGCATCCACGATGGAGCGAAGCGCAGCGGCGTTCTGCGATTTCTTGGCCCGCAGTCGCTCGATCACCGGTGGCGGACACATGGTCTTGAGCGCGTCGAGGTCCTGCCCCAGGGCCGTGATCTGCTTGATGAGCGTGGATGACGTGTAAGCGAAGGACTGGCCCGCAACAACAAACGCTGTCTCGAGCCCGGCGACTTCTCGGTTCGTGATGGCCTGCTGCACTTCGTTCTGGAGGTCCGAGAGGTTTCGGATGCCGCGAAGGAGCACGGTCGCGCCGATCCGCCGGGCCGTGTCCACGGTCAGGCCGTCGTAGGCCATCACGTCCACGGGGGCTTCCTGCGGCGCCTGGCGCACGATGTCCTGCGTGAGCGCGCGGAGCATATCGAGCCGCTCCTCGGCCGAGAACAGCGATTCCTTGTCGGGGTTCTGGCCCACGCCGACCACAACGCGGTCGAAGATGCGGCGACCGCGCGCGATAACGTCGAGGTGCCCATAAGTAGGGGGGTCGAACGAGCCGGGATAGAAGGCGATGTGCTGGCGGGCGGCCGGCATCGCGTCAGAGTCTACCCACGCCGCACAGTCCGACCCCGCAGCGCCCCGAATCGAATGCGGATGTGGCGGCGCGCCGCCCCCGATGGCACGTTGAACAGGTTCGATCCCACCTGGCAAGGCCCGCGGCGGACGCCTCCACCGTCGCGGGTCCTTTTCTTTCTGGGTCCGCGCTCGCACCCTCGGCGCGCGGGCGGTCCCGCCCGGTACATTCCCGGATGTGCGACCGGTTGCACTCCCGGACATTCACACCTCGAACCAGCCCCGAGGATTCCTCGACGGCGCTCATCGCGAAGCGACGCCGCCGAGCGGCCTTCGCGTCATGCTCTTCACGGACTCCCTGGGCGATGTCAACGGGGTGTCGCGGTTCATTCGGAATATGGCTGATCAGGCGGTGGCCCACGGGCGATTCCTCGACGTCGTGTCGTCGACGAATTTTCCCGTGCCGCGGCCCGCCAATTTCTTCAACTTCTCTCCCGTTCTTGCGGCGAAGATGCCGCGCTACGAGAACCTGGAACTGGTGCTGCCGCCGGTCGTGAAGATGCTGCGGTTCGCCGATGAACGCCGCCCGGATGTGATCCACGTCTCGACTCCGGGCACGGTCGGCCTGGTCGGCCTGATCGCGGCGAGGATGCTTCGCGTCCCCGTCGTCGGCGTGTACCACACCGACTTCCCGGCCTACGTCGAGCGCCTCTTTGACGATCATTCGCTCGGCAAAGCGGCGCGCCTCGCCATGCGCCTCTTCTACGGCCCGTTCCGGCGCATCTTCACGCGCTCGGAGGATTACTCGCAGTCGCTGGCATCGTTGGGACTGCCCGAGCAGCGGCTGCTGCGGCTGCGCCCGGGGATCGAGCCCTCGCAGTTCGGGCGAGAGTTCCGCGATGATGGCCTGTGGCGCGAACTGGAGCGCCACGATCCGCAGCGCCTGGCCGGTCTCGGCGAGACAGGCGTCGCCGTGCTCTATGTCGGGCGCGTGAGCGTCGAGAAGGGCCTGCCGCTGCTCGCTCCGGTTTGGAAGCGGGTGTGCGCGATGATGGCGGCGCGTCCTGAGGCGCCGCCGGTTCGCCTCGTGATCGTGGGCGACGGGCCTTACCGCGCCCAGATGGAAGAGTCCCTGCGCGGGCTCGGCGTCTACTTCCTCGGGTTCCGCTACGGCGCGGAACTGGCGCGAATCTACGCGTCGAGCGACCTCTTCGCGTTCCCCTCGACGACGGACACGCTCGGGCAGGTGGTGATGGAGGCGCAGGCCTCGGGCTTGCCCGTGCTGGTGACCGATCAGGGCGGGCCGCGAGAGGTGGTCGACAATGGGCGCACGGGCCTGGTTCTGAGCGCCGCCGATACCGGCGCGTGGGCGCGCGCGATCACGGACCTGGCCTGCGATCAGGACTGCCGGCGCCGGATGGGCGCCGAGGGTGTCGCGCACATGCGCCGCTTCGACATCGCGCACTGCTTCGATCACTTCTGGGATGTGCACGAAGAGGCGCGGCGCGAGCACGCGGCGCGCGTGCCGCTGAATCGCTGCGGCGTCCCGGTGCGAACGGGCGAGGACCACGACAGCACGGACCCGAAGACGGGCCAGTGGCACGGGGCCTCTATGCTCGGCGCTCACGAAAGAACCGCTTGAGCAGGTCGGCGGCTTCGCCGGCGAGCACGCCGTGGACGGGCGTGACGCGGTGATTGAGGCGCCGGTCTTCCAGCAGCCGGTAGAGCGAGCGGGCCGCGCCCGCTTTCGCGTCATCCGCGCCGTAGACCACGCGCCCGAGGCGCGCGCTGACGATCGCCCCGGCGCACATCGCGCAGGGCTCGAGCGTGACGACGAGCGTGCACGAATTCAGCCGCCAGTCGCCCAGCGCCGCCGCCGCCCTGCGGATGGCCAGCACCTCGGCGTGCGCGGTGGGATCGCTCGCCGACTCCCGCTGGTTGTGGGCCTCGCCCAGCAGGCGCCCCGACCCGGTCTCGTACACCACGCAGCCCACGGGTGATTCGCCTGCCTCGAAGGCGGCACGGGCATGCTCCAGAGCGCGGCGCATCATCTCGATGTCCACTGCGCTGGCGCCGCTCGCCCCGCGGCGCAGCTTGAGAAAGGCGCGCAGAATCTCGGGTCGCTCCGGGCCGCTGGGCGTATCGCGCGGCGGGCGCACTAGACCTCCTCGTCCCCGTCGGTCCTGCGCGGCGGCGCGACCTTCCGACGCGCCAGCCCGCGAGCCACGCGCCTTGCGGGCACGAAGCGCATGAGCACGATGCCGAACTCGAACAGGCCGTACATGAGGCCCGAGAGCAGGAACAGCGACCACGGGTCCTGCGTCGGGAGCAGCGCCGCGCCCACCACGCAGCCGAAGATGATGTGCCGGCGGTACTTCGTCAGGTCCTCGGGGCCCAGCACGCCGCCCCAGCCCAGCAGCAGAAGCACGAGCGGCACCTGGAACGCCAGCGCAAAGGCCAGGCCGAGCAGGAACACGAGTTTCACGTATTCGCTGATGCGGTACTGCTGCGCGATGCCGCCGCCGGCCGTGAGCGGCACCCCGCGGATGCGCCCGGGAGCCAAGCAGATGCGGATCTGCTCCAGTTCGCTGTTGACCCACTGCTGCCCCGGGATCGGCTCGGCGGGGTCGCCCGCGAGAACGGGCAGCGAAGGGATGGAGACGCCCGGCGGCAGTTCCGTGATCGCCGGCGTGCGCTGCTCGATGATGCCCGAACCGAACGTGATCAGGAAGTAGAGCGAGACCGGCAGGATCACGAAGTACAGCGCCGCCATCCCGGCGGCGGTCAGCACGCCCGAGAGCGGCACGAGAAAGTAGACGAATCGGCGCTCCGGCGCGTACAGGCCCGGGGCGACAAAGAGCCACGCCTGGTAGATCACCCACGGCATGCCGGCGACCAGCGCGCCGACCGTCGCGACCATGATGTAAGAGCCGAATGTCTCGACGGGGCTGGTGGCCAGCAGCACCGGCGCTTCGCCCGCGGCGCGCAGCTGCGCGAGCAACGGGCGGCACAGAAGCTCCAGCAGCGGGCCGCCGAAGACCAGGCCCAGCACAAAGAGCGCCCCGACGCCGACGAGGGCCCACATCAGCCGCCGGCGAAGGTCGTCGAGGTGCTCGCCGAAGGTCATGAACCGCTGCGTGTCGGCCATGCGAGGGTCGCGCTGCCGGGGAGGCCCGGGCGCGACAGGATAAGCCGCCCGATGCGCGGCGGGCGCGATCGGCCCGGTTGGTCAGCCGAACATCAGGATCAGAAGGGCGTGACGTTGTACATCAGGCGCGACGGCCGATCCATCAGCCAGAACCGGCCCAGGTCGTTCACCGCGGACCGGTAGTAGGTGTCGCGGACGTAGGCGCGGCGGTTGTCGATGTCGGCGGGACGCTTCGCGAGCGAGGCCAGTTCCGGAGTCGGATTGCTCCGATACTCCCTCGCCCGGTCGCCGGAAGAACAACCACCCAGGCCCAACGCAGCCAGACACGCGATCGCCGCAACGCTTCTCTTGGACATCGCAGACACCTTTCGGCTGAGCCGCCCCCAACGCTGAGCGGTGGGTTGTACCGGGGGCGCGCCCGGCCCGTCAAACCCTCCGGCCGGTGCTGTTCGGGCGCGGGCGGGACGGGGTTGCAGCAAAGGCCGGTTCGGCGCGCGCCGGGCTCGCGCAACGCCCGGGATACGATGGGGATGTGAACGATCGCGCCGACAAGGGCTCACCCGGGCGGGCACGCGAAGCGGCGGGTGCCGGGGCGGGGGCGGGGGCCGGCCCTTCGGACTCGCTCATCCGGGCGTTGAGCGAGTCGATCCTCGCCGAGCCGCGGACGAGGCACCTGGGCGATGAGCGGCTGCCCTCGCGGGAGGCAGTCGGGGAGTTGGTCGAGGCGCTCCGTCGATTGATGTTCCCGGGCTTCTTTGGTCGGCGCGGCCTGACGCGCGAGATTCTCCCGGCGCACGTGGGGGATCTGCTCAAGGAAATCCTCTCTCGGCTGGAAGATCAGGTCCGCACCGTGCTGCGATACATGCACGACCTCGGGCCACAGCGCGAGCGCCCCCTCTCATCAGGGGAGGCCTCGCAGTGCGAGGTGAAGGCGCACGAAGCGGTGGAGCGATTTGCCCAGAGCCTGCCCGAGATCCGGCGGCTGCTGGCGCTGGATGTGCAGGCGGCCTACGACGGCGACCCGGCGGCCCTGCACACCGATGAGACGATCTTCTGCTACCCCGGCATCGACGCGGTCTTCTCGCACCGCATCGCGCACGCGCTCTACAAACTCGGCGTGCCCCTGCTGCCGCGCATCATCCAGGAGATGGCCCACGGGCGCACCGGCATCGACATCAACCCCGGCGCGACGATCGGCGAGAGCTTCTTCATCGATCACGGCGGCGGCGTGGTGATCGGCGAGACGAGCGTGATCGGCAGCCACGTGCGCATCTACCAGGGGGTCACGCTCGGCGCCAAGAGCATCGACCGCGATGCGCAGGGGCGCGTCATCCGCGGCACCAAGCGACACCCGACGATTGGCAGCCGCGTGACGATCTACGCCGGGGCGGTGATCCTCGGCGGCGACACCGTGGTGGGCGATGACTGCGTGGTCAACGGCAACACGTTCGTGACGATGAGCGTGCCGCCGGGGCACATCGTGCGATCGAAGCAGGCCGAACTCGTGCTGCGCAGCGCCAAGCGCACGCCGGGGCGGAGCGGCGGCGTGGCGGGGGATCACTCTGACTGAACGTGCCACCGATTCCTGTCTTCAGGAATCGGTGCTGTGAAATCAAGAGGCACCGATCACGGCGGACCGTGATCGGTGGCACGATAGAGACTCAATCCGCCCGCGGCACTCTCACATCGTCCATGTCAGGAGCAGGCTTGTCCTGCGGCTGAGGCTGCGAACCACGGGCCCGATCGCCACCCGCCGCGCGACGCTCCCGCATTCGCTTGCGCAATTCTTCGCGCTCTTCCGGCGTCATGTTCTTGAGGGCTTCGCGCCGCTGCTCGGGCGTCATGTCGCTTATACGCCGGGCATCAACCCCCTGCGCATCCTTGGCTCCCTTGGCGGGCGGGCCCCCAGCGCCGTCCATCTCGCGCTTCTGGAACTCGGCCTTGGCCTTCTCGAGCCGCTCCTTGGCCAGCGCCTGCTGCGGCTCGCTCAGCACGGCCCAGATCCGGGCCTCGTAGTCGTCGGGCTTGGGGCCCTTTTGCATCAGGGCCCGCAGCTGCTGTCGCGCGGCCTGGGCTTCCGGGCTCACGTTCTGGTCGCCCGGCGCCCCGCGCCGCGCGCGGGCCGCACCCTCGGGAGGCAGCGGGGGCGCGCCTTCGCCCTCCTGGCCGCGCCGGCGAGCCGCACGATCCGCGCCGCCTTCTTCGCCCGGCATGCCCGCCTTCTCGCGCAGCGCCTGGATCTCGTCCTCGTGCTCCTCGCGGAAGGCGCGCACGGCCTGACCGAACTCCTGCTCGATGGCGCGGATCTTTCGCTCCTGCTCCTGATCCAGGCGCAGGTTCTCCGGCGTGTCCTCGCCGCCCAGCGATCGGACCACGCGCATGAAGAGCGGGTGCGGCGTCGGGCGCATCCGCATCTTGGGGTCCTTCATCCCTTCGCCGAACGTGCTGCGCGAGCCGGGGATCTCGCGGTCCTTGACCTCGGGGCCGCTCAGCGGCGAGGCGGATGAGCCGGAGCCCGGCTCCTGCCCGCCCGCCGTCGCCGCCGGCGCGATCCATGAAGCACCAAGCCCCACGAGGCCGGTGATCGCTACGAGGCCGAGCCTCACTCCCCTTCGCAGTCCTGTCGCTCGCTTCGAGCCGCTTGAGAATCGCATGACCATCTCCTGTCCCTCCAGGTTGCCCAACGCCGCCGCGGCACGGGCATTGCACGGAATCAGGCCTCCCGGGGGCTATGATCGGCGCGCGATGGGGCGGAACGGGCAGGCCCGCCGGCCCGCGATCGCGGATAGGTCAAACGGTGCGATCTATGTCGATTACGAAGGAAAATGTCCTCGAGGCCCTCGGCGCCATCAAGGACGCCCAGACCGGCCGCAGCCTGGTGGAGACGGGGGCCGTGCGGCGCGTCGCCGCGTGCGACGACTACGTCAACATGACCATCGCCTGCGTGCCGGATGAGTCGATGCGGCGCAGCATCCGCAGCGCGGCCGACGCCGCGGTGCGCCGGCACGCGGCGAGCCTTGGCAAGCCGGTGCGACAGATCGGCGTGGAGTTCGTCGAGCCGAATGCGGGGCACGGCGAAGCAAGGGTTCCGGCACAGCCCGCCGGCGGAACGAAGGGTCTCGCGGCGTCGCCCCCGGCCCCCCCGGCGCATCAGATCGCCGGCATGAAGGTCGGGCACATCATCGCCGTCGGCGCGGGCAAAGGCGGCGTGGGCAAGAGCACGGTTGCCGTGAATCTGGCCGTGGGCCTGGCGCGGCGCGGCTTTGGCGTCGGCCTGCTCGACGCGGACATCTATGGCCCCAGTGTGCCCACGCTGCTGGGACTGGGCTCGCTGGAGACGCAGTTGCACGCGGGCATGCTCCAGCCCTTCTTTGTGCACGGCGTCAAGACGATGACCATCGGCAAACTGGTCGATGCCGAGAAGCCGCTGATCTGGCGCGGCCCGATGGCCCACGGCGCGTTCAAGCAACTGGTCGAGCAGACGCAGTGGGGGGACCTCGACTACCTCGTGATCGACCTGCCCCCCGGAACGGGCGATGTGCCGCTGACCATGGCGCAGATGCTCTCACTGACCGGCGCGGTGATTGTCTGCACGCCTCAGAAGGTGGCGCAGGACGACGCGGTGCGCGCGGCCCGCATGTTCCAGGCGCTCAACGTCGAGGTGCTGGGCGTAGTGGAGAACATGTCCTATTTCATCGGGGACGACGGCAAGGAGTACGACATCTTCGGCCGCGGCGGGGCGGAGCGGATGGCCTCGCGCCTCGGCGTGCCGTTCCTCGGCGCCGTGCCGATCCACATGGAACTGCGCGAGAACTCGGATGCGGGCGACCCGACGGCGAACTTCACCGGAAATCCGAAGTTGTGCGCAGCGATCGAGGCCATGACGCGCCGAGTCGAAGACGAGGTGGCGCTGGCGGCCCTCAAGCGCAGCCAGTCGGGGCCGAGTCTGAGCATTACTTGAGCGCTTGGCCTCCGTGGCCTGCGCTGCGTGGTCCTGGCCGCTCCGGATCAGACTCCCTCGCCCACGCCTCCTGCATGGGCTCGGCGATCCGTCGCTTCCTTGATTCCTCCGTGCCCTCCGTGCCTCCGTGGTGAACTTCTTATTCGCACTCAGCCCCGAAGTTCACGATCACTTCCAGCATGTCGTCGAACGCGACCGTGCCGTCGAGGTCGGCATCGCCCGGCGCGCCCGCGCCCGCGCGGCAGATGTTGCCGTAGTTGGCGAGGACGGACAGGACATCGTCGAAGTTCACGCGCTCGTTTCGGTCGGCGTCGCCGTCACAGGCGAGCGAGATCAGCGAGGGCAGGCGCGCGACCCAGCCTTCTTCGAGGCCTTGTGGATTGCGGGCTTGGCCGACGAAGGTTCGGCTGTCGTCAGCAACGGCCGTCACAAGTATGTCACTCCACCCGCTCACTCCAGGCAAACACTCGTCCCGGATCGCTTGTTGGAATTCGCATAGTCCGCGGTCGGTCGTCCAGAGAAATGAGCCGTTGTTGACTGTGTGTTCATCAATTACGACCGACCAAAAACCGGTGATCACGGCTCTGTCGGATGAGATGTCGTAGGGGCGAACACCTCGAACACCAACAGGCGGCGCTCCGAGGCTGATCATCCCGTCGTTGGCAGTCCATCGAAAACCCTCTTCATCGTCCCGCTCGCTCCAAGTTGAGCCGACAATCACGAGGCGGTTGCTAGAGATGGCAAAAGCATGGCCGAACCGGTGGTCAGGGCGAAGCCAGCCCAAGCCCACGATTCCTGACTCCAACGTCCAGCGGTACGGACCAAACGATCGGTTTCCGAAACCGTCGTCGTCCAAGTCGTTGGCGGCTCCGACGATCACCTTCCCGTCAGCCGAAACGCCAGTCGCGACGCTCCAGTTTGCGGCACTTGAGGCATGGCCGATGGGGCTCAAGCCATCGGCGGTCCATTGACAGGCCTGATACCGCGTGGTGCCGTCCTCGGACTGAACGAGGCTAGCCCCTGCCACGACGGTTCCGTCGAAAGAAACTGCCGCACCAATTGTTTCAATGTTGATGCCCGGCAGGTGATCGAGTTCCTCGAATCCAATGGCGTTCGACCATCGATACCCAGTGCGTTCGCTTCCGCGATCGAGGATGCCCACGATTACTTCGCCGTCTGCCGAGACACAAGTGCCGAAGTCATATCGAGGTGACGGCAGCGGGAGGGAGAGGAGTTCCAACCCGTGAGCACCTGTCCAGCGCACGGTGCCCGCCTCCCAGGCGTCGGATCTGACCTGAGCGGTCCCAATTACGACTCGTCCGTCCGCAGACACGTCCGCTGCCGAACTCCACTCTCCGCCCGGCAGGAACCCAATTCCCCAGAACCCCGGCGGCTCACCGGCGTGCGCATTCGTCGCGACGACGCCCAGCGCGCAGACCCAAGTCGCTAACCCGATCTTCATAATTCCGTCCCGCCTTTCCGGCCCGGTCGTTCTTGGATCCATGCGGGATTCATCGGGAGCGCGCTGATCAATTCATGAATCTGCACGTTGCATGCTTCTCAGGGCAGAAGCATGCCACACCAACCGGCGCGCTTGGCCTCCATGGCCCGCGCTGCTGTGCTTCGTCCGCTCCGGATCAGACTCCCTCGCCCACGCCTCCTGCGTGGGCTCGGCGATCCGTCGCTTCTTGAATCCCTCTGTGCCTCTGTGTCTCTGTGGTTAGTCCTTATGCATCTCACGCGCTCGCGCACGCCCGATTCCAATAGAACAGCGCCGTCGCGTCGTCGCGTTTGATCAGCGCTTCGAGTTCGCCGATCGCGCCCTCGATTTCCTCGCGCGTGGCCAGACTCTGCTCGATCAGGGCCTTCTCGCCGCTGCGGACGTTGCCGATCAGGTTGCGCACCCACCACGGGAAGCTCTCCTGCCCCGCGTGGTGCAGTTCCGGCTGCATCGAGAGTGCGATCTTCTCGAAGCCAGCGGCCCGCATGATCCGGAAGAGGCGCTTGCCGATAAGGGCATCGCCGCCGAGGCGCTGCTGGAGTTCGGCGAACTTCGCCCACACGGCGTCCCACTTGGGGCAATCCGGGTCGAAGTCGTTGATCAGAATGTTGTTCTCCTGCACGCAACACACGCCGGCGCCCCCGCCCCCCGGAAGCAGGAGCCGCTTCATCTCGCGCAGCACGCCCGGCGGGTCGCCCACGTGCTCGAGCACGAAGCGGCAGCACATCAGGTCGAACGCCCCGTCTTCGAAGGGCAGGTGGTGCGCATCGCCCTGCACGAAGCGCACGTTCTCCGGCTTGGCGGCCCCGGCGGGCACGCGCGCCAGTTGCTCGGGCGAGCGCTCGATGCCGACGACCTCGGCCCGCGGCCAGCGCCGCGCGATCTCGCACGTCAGGATCCCCAGGCCGCTGCCGACTTCGAGGATGCGCTCCGGCTCGCGCCCGCGCAGGCTCTCTTCGAGAAATCGCAGGAACAACGCGTTGTTGGCGGCGTTGAGCGCGGCGAGCCGCTCCTGCTCGCTCTTCTCGGTGCCGTGGATGTATCGCGCCTTGGCCATGCGATCAGGATTTCACCACAGAGGCACAGAGACACAGAGATGACATCAGGGTAAAGACAATACAGGCCCCGCTTGCGGACTGTTCGGCCATATCTGGCGACACGAGGTCCCTTTTAAGATCAAGGATTTCTCTGTGTCTCTGTGCCTCTGTGGTGAGCCCTGCATCTGGTAGTTTGGTTTGCAGGAAGGAGAGACCCATGGGCAAGAAGAACAAAAAAGACAAGGCCTCCAAGGCCGAGAAGAAGGCCGCGAAGCAGGCGAAGAAACTCGAGGGCAAGCCGGTGAAGACCGGCAAGGGCGAAACGCCCGCGGAAGTCGCGGCGGAACTCGTCCGCATGTTCAACGACGGCCAGTGGAGTGAGATCGAGGAGAAGTTCTGGTCGCCCAAGATCACATCGGTCGAGGGCGTCGGCGTGGCCAAGGCCTGGAAGGGGCGCAAGGCCGTCGACGCCAAGAACAAGGCCTGGCTCGACACGCACACGATCCACTCCGCCCGCGCCGAGGGCCCGTTCGTCGGCGCCTCGGGCTTCGCCGTGCGCTACTCGATGGAGATCGAGGACAAGGGCAACGGCCAGCGCACGAAGATGGAGGAAGTGGGGGTGTACGAGGTCAAGGACGGCAAGATCGTGCGCGAGGAATTCATGTATCGAACCTAGGCACCGGGGATCAGGGACCAGGCACCAGCGTGCTCCGACATCCGCGAAGCGACGGATCGCCGAAGCCACGCAGGAGGCGTGGCTGAGGGTGCCTGATCCGGAGCGGCCGCAGCAGCACAGCGCTGGCCACGGAGGCCAAGCGCACGATCAGCAGGAGGAGTCCTCCTGCATTGCGAGTTGTTGTTGAAGAGCAGGCTCGCCAGTCAATCGTCGGCGGCGCTCGGGGCGGCGAGCGACTTGATTGGCCTGATGTTCACTTCCACGGGCGCGGGCTCGGGGAGTTCGCGCTCGCTCTTGGCCCCGGCCTCCTCGAACTTGCGCAGCGTCGGCATCAGGCGCGCATCGACCGATCCCACGAACGCGTTGTAGGCCTGCCCCGCCGCGTCGATCGCCTTGCCCACGCGCTCCGCATCGCGAAGCACCTTTTCCGCCCGTTCGTGCAGTTGGCACCCGAGGTCAAAGAGTTCCTCCGCCCGCTCGCTGAGGCTGCGCTCGCGCCAGCCGACGTAGACCGCGCGCAGCAGGCCGATGAGCGTTGAAGGGCTGGCGAGGATCACGCGGTTGGTCGCCGCCATGTCGATCAGGTCCGGGCGACAGCGAAGTGCGGCATCGATGAACTGATCACCCGGCACGAACATCACGACAAAGTCGATCGCGCCGTCGAACTCGGCCCAGTACTCCTTCTTCGCCAGCGCCGTCGCTTGGCCGGCGACGTGCTCGGCGAACCGTGACAGATGCCCGTCGGCCTCCTCCGGCGTGCGCGCCTCGATCGCGTCGAGGTACGCCTCGATGTTGGTCTTGGCGTCCACGGCGATGCAGCGCCCGTTGGGCAGGCGCACCACCATGTCCGGGCGCTTGAGCGCCCCGGCCTCGTCGCGCGCCGACTCCTGCGTGTCGAAATCGCAGTACTCGCGCATCCCGGCCAGTTCGACGACGCGTCGCAGCTGTACTTCGCCGTAGCGACCGCGCACCTGCGGGCGGCGCAGCGCCTGCACCAGCCCGGCCGTTTCCTTGCGCAAGAGCCCCTCGCTCTCGCTCAGGGCCTGGATCTGCGTGCGCAGCGATGAATACGCGTCGAGACGCTCGCGCTCGATTTGCTCGAGTTTCTGTTTCGTTTGGCCCAGGGTCTCGGTGATCGGCTTCACCTGCGCTTCGAGCGCGGCCTTGCTCCTGGTCTGCTCGGTCTCGAAGTGCTGCTTGGCCAGCGTGAGGAACTGATCGCTGGCGCCCTTGAGCGCCCTGCCGGCGAGCGCGTCGAAGGCCTTCTGATATTCGCCGTGCGCTTCCGCGAGCCGCTGCCGCAGATCTTCATCGCGTTTCTCGGCTTCCTCCATCCGGCCTCGCAGGTTCGCGGCCTCAGCGTTGATCCTCTCGTGTTGGGCGCGCAGCAACCTCAGTTCCTCTTCGCGGACACGGAGGCTTTCCACCGACTGATCGCGCTGCTCTACGGCGGTCGCGCGCGCAGTGGAGAGCTTCCCGCGCTCGATCAGAAGCCACACGGCGCCTCCGAGCGCGACGATGAACAACACACCGAGAGCAATGACCGCCCACTCCATGCCGCAAGTCTACGTCCGTGAGCAACGGTGAGCGGCGCCGGTGGCATCACCGAGCGAGGAGCATCGTCACCGTCTCACCGTCTCATCTTTCGCCGGGCGCACCACGATCTGAATCACGTTGCCCTCGGCGCTCGACGCCGCCAATGTCTCGGCGATCCGGCGCGGCGTGATTCCCGCAAGCACCGCACGGTCCTCGGCCATCGAATCCAATCGCAGCCCGCGAAGCGTCGTCACCGCCAGCAGCCGCGCGCACGACGCCGGGTCCGCGTCTCGCTGGTCGATCGCGGCGACGGCCATCGCCCGTGCCGCCCCCAGTTCCGCGGGGGTGGGCCCCTCGCGCGCCATCGATTCGAACACGCGGTCCGCGGCATCCGCGAGCAGTTCGGCCGCCACCGGCTCGCAGGTCATGGTGGCGTAGAGCGCGCCGCGTCCGGCGAAGGCCTCGGCCGGCTCGTGGCGAACGGTCACCGTCGTAGCGAGACTCCGCTCCCGCAGGCACTTCTCCGCCAGGCGCAGGGCCAGCGCTTCCGCCGCCAGATCGAGCACCAGCGAGGATTCATCGGCCGCACCGGCGCCGGTCCGCCGGCCGATCAGCACCACGGCCTGCGTCGCGCCCTCGGCGCACGTGCCGGCCGCGGGCCCGGTGGGTCCGGGCGCCGGCAGGTGTCGCTTGTCGCAGTGCGACTCCGTGCTTACGCGCTCGCGCGGCGTGAGCGTGCCGAGGTACCGCGCCGCCAGGGCCAGCGCCTCGCCCCGGTCCACATCGCCCACGATCGCGGCCTCGATCGGCGCGCGAGAGGTCAGTTCCTCGGCCCACGCCTGCACGACAGTCTCGTTGAGCGCTTCGATGTCGGATACGCGCGGCGCAAAGTGACGACGGTCGTCGCATGGGAACACGGATGCCGCCAGAAGCGACAGGGCCACCGCTTCGGCCTGCTGCTCGCCCGCGCGCGCCTGGCGCAGGGCCGACCACTGCCAGCGCTTGAACGCCGCCGGCTCGACGCGGGGCTCCGAGAGCAGCAGGTGGGCCAGCTGCCCCGCGGTTTCGAGGTGCTCGCGCCGGCACGAAAAGACCAACTCCACCCGGTCGTCGAGCGAAGTCGCCCGCAGGTCCACCGGCTGCGCGGCGAGCACGCGCCGCACGGAGCCGCCCGAGCGAGTGCGGCTGGCGGGCGATTGCCACAGCGCCGCCAGCGCATCCGTCAGCACCGCGCCGCTGGTCGGCTCTTCGATCCGTCCGCCGATGAGGTTGATGACGATCCACACCTGCCCCGGCGCCGCGGCCGAGTGCCGGTGATGGACGCGCGCGCCGCTTCCCAGCCACGCGGAGGTGACGGCGCTGCCCGGGTGCAGCGACATCTCGACCACCGCGCCGGGCTGAGGCAGCCGCGCCATCAGCCCCGGAGAGGCGGATCGCTCTTCGGCCGGCTCCGGCGACTGCGTGAATGCGTCCTCGGCGAGTTGCTGCACCGCTTCCGCGCCGGGCGAGGCAGCGCCGTCGCGCCGCGGTGACATCAGCACCACGGCGCTGCGCACGGGATCGAAGAGATCGGCCAGAGCATCGGAGACAGCCGCCTCGCCGATCGAAGGCGCCAAGCGGGTCGCCAGCGCGTATCGCTGCGCCGGCGAGAGCGGAGTCGAGCCGCGCGCCAGCGCATCGGCGTAGCAGCACGCCGCCGCCGCAGGGCCTGAGCAGGAGGGGTTCGACGCCTCGCGCTCCGCGTCGCTGAGCAGGGCCTCGCGCACATCCGCCACTTCGCGGGCGCTGATGCCGCCCACGGCGGCCTGCGTCACGCTCGAGCACAGCCAGCGCACCAGCCCCTCCCATTCGCCCTCGTCGGCGCTGGCGCCGGCCACGGCGAGACGGATCGGACCCGGAGCGTCGCCCGCCCATGCCTGCGCATCACGGAAGGCGCCCTCGCCGGGCCCGCTCCGCTCCTGAAGCCGGCGCGACAGCGCGCGAACCGCCATCTCCATCGCCAGCGCCCGGCGCACATCCGCCTCGGTGCGCGCCGGCCCATCCGGCGCATCGATCGAAACGATCTCGGCCGCCGCGTGGTCCAGCTCGGCATCGGTCACCACGATGGCCCGCGGCCCGGGCGGCAGGGCAGCGATCGCTCCACCCGGCGCGCGTGCCGCGCCCGCGGGCAGGCCGCCCATGGCCTGGGCGATCGCCTGCGCGGCGCGCCGCTCGGGCACATCGCCCACGACGATCAAGACCATGTTCCCGGCCCGGTACCACTCGCGGTGGAACGCCGCCAGCTGCGGCAGCTCGAGGCGGCACAGCGTCTCCTCGCACACCGGCGGTTGCCGGTCCACCAGGCGCGAACCGGGGGCCAACTGAGGGAGCACTGCGCGGCTCAGACGCTGAGCCAGGGCGGGTCCGCCTTTCTCGTGTTTGAGCATCGACGGCCGCAGCGCCAGCAGCGACTCCTCGTTCAGTCCCTCGCCGCGCGCCACTCGTTCCAACGACCGCAAGGCCGAAGCGAGTGCTTCCTCGCCGCCGTTCGATTCGAGGGTGAACGTGGTCCGCTCAAAGTCCGCGCGGGACTGAACGTGCGCATAGGGTCGTTGCCTTTCGGCCTGCATCGCCTCTTTGTCGGGGCACGGCGTGGCCGACGCCGCGAGCAGGCTCGCCAGCACGCTCGCCGCGCCGCGCTGCTCATCGCTCTCGGCGAGAGACCCGGCGCGCACAACCAGTTGAAGGTGCGCCTGATGACCGCGCGCGCCGGGGTGTCTCTTGATCGCATAGGTCAGTCCGTTCTCGAGCGTGCCGACCACCAGTTCCGGGTCGGGGGTCAGCGGCGGGCTCGAAGCGCCGCTCCCGCTGTCCTCGCGCGAGTCCGGACGCGACCAGAGCGCGCCCATCGCCGCGGGCGCGAGCACGATCGCCAGCGCCATCGACAGCGCCGTCCAGCGGCCCCGGGATGTGGGTTTTCGGACTTTTTTCACCACTCGCACACCGCAGACGATACCGCCGTCCCGCCGCCCCAGTTGCCCGCCCGTCCCGGGACGTACCCTCGGCTGCATGAGCCCCGGGGCCCAGCAGGAAACCGCCGATTCAGCCCAGACTCCCGAGCGATTCAGCGCCATGGCCCTCTGGTCATTCCTGATCGCGATTGCGAGCGTGGGGGCGTGCCTGTTGGCGGCCATCGTCTCGGTCGTGGTGGACCTGCGGGCCGCGGCGACTGTGCTGGTGCTCCCGCTCTTCTCGCTCGCCGGGGCGGTCATGGGCGGCATCGCGCTCCTGCGGATCGAGCGATCGGGCGGGCGGCTGGGCGGGCGCCGAGCGGCCCTCATCGGCCTGTTCCTCGGCCTCATCGCCACCATCATCCAGGGCGCCACCGCGGGCGGCGCATTGGCCGCGTACTTCCCCGTCAAACGCCACATCGCGCCGACGATGGAGAGCGCGCTGCGTGCGGCGGCCGCGGGCGACCTGACCACGGCCAGCGCCCTGCTCGGCACAGGTCCGGGCACCGGCACAGGCGAGGAGCGAATCTCGCGGTTCCTGCTGGCGATCGAGGATCGGCTTGGCCCATGGGTCGAAGTTCGGTTCGATATCGGCGTGCTCGCGGAGGCCGCGCGAGAGGTTCGGCTCGGCGCGGCACGGGCCAGCGCTGCGGCACAACCGGGCGGGGACCTGCCCAAGCCCGTCGTGCTGGTCCACGCGCGCGGCGCCGCGCTGGCGTTCCTCTATCCCGATCAGGCGGCGCTGGGGCGCCGCCAGGTGCGCATCGTCGATGCGCTGGTGATCCTGCCCCACGATGCGAGCGCCGCTCCCGACGCAGTGGCGCTCTCACGCGATGGGCCGGCCGCCGCGCTGGGCAAGTGGCTCGGCGCGAACATCATTGAGTGACACTCGCCCCTTACCTTGCGTGCCTTCGTGCCTCCGTGCCTCGATGCCTTCCGTTCACGTCTCCACGCCGCTCACCAGCGCCAGCGTGATCGCCAGAAGCACGAGGCTCGGCAGGAACACGCCGATCCACACCGGCAGCCCGGGGATCGCGGCGCTGGACGCGATGGCCCCGCACGCGAAGCCTCCCAGCGCCACGCCCGAGGCCCGCAGCGACGGCTTGAGCATCGGCAAGGGTTCGCGCACGAGGAAACACGCCAGCGCCCCCCAGAGCGCGATGAAGTTGCTCAGCAGCCCGGCGAGCCGCCCCCAGCGCAGGCGCTCCAGCCGCTGCACGTTGCGTTCGTCGAGCCCGCCCGCGCCGATCACATCCGACACCTGATTCCACGACAGGCTGGCGCCGAACCCCTGAAGGTATCGCACGTTCAGGCGCGTCGGGTCGAGCGACGATGCGATCCGCGCCACGGGCTCGCGCGTCGGAATGGCGCTCGCCTCGCCGGGCGCGGGCGCGCCGGCCGCCGACCCTCCCTCCAGCGTCCAGCCCGAGCCGTCCCACATCGCCGCGCCGGCGCTGATCTCGCGCAGCAGCCGCCCTCGCGCATCGCGCTCCCAGATGTGAACCTGCTCCAGCCGCCCGCTCGCCGGGACAAACCGACCCGCCATCCAGACGCGCCCGGCGTCATCCGGCGTCATCGGCACGGGGAACGTCGCGGCCTCTCGGCGCCCGCTCTCGCCAGCATTGCGCGTGAGAAGATGCGCCACCGGCGGGATCAGCACCTCGTGCGTCAGAGCTTGCAGCGCGATCAGCAGAGCCCCGACCGCCAGAAACGGCCGCCCGACGCGGTGCAGGCTGACGCCACCCGCCAGCATCGCCACCGTCTCGCGCTGATGCACCAGCGCGGCGCACGTGAAACCCATCGCCGTGATCAGCACCACGCCATTGAGATAGGTAAAGAGCGGCAGCAGGCGCGGGCCCCAGATGTCGATCACGCCCACGGCCGTCAGCAGCACGTGGTGCACCGCGGACCCGGTCCGCTCGCTCTCGCTCGCCAGGCGCTCGGCGGCCCGCGAGAACCGCGCCAGGTTGATCACCACGTCCACGACGATCACGAGCGAAAAGAGCACGACGAACAGCGTGGCGATGTTCAGCGCGTAGTGGCGCGCGATGTACCGCCAGAGGATGCTCACGGCACGCCTTCCGGAGCCGCATCGCGCTCGAGCGGGCGCCGCACCCAGCGCTCGGCCGCCCGGGTCACGATCAGGGAGAGCAGCGCCGCGAGGAAGATGTCGCTCACGAAGTGGGCCCGATCGAGGATCCGAGTCAGCCCGCATCCGGCCGCCAGCGCCACCCAGAGCAGCGAGCCGCGGGGAAAGAGCCGGCACAGCGCCCACGCCCCGGCGAACGCGACCACGGCGTGGCTGCTGGGCGTGGCCAGCCCGCCGGACTCGAACAGGCGCTCGGTGAACGGCCGGAACACCGATTCTCCGCCGTGCTCATCGGGGCGCTCGCGCCGGATGATCAATTTGAGAATCTCGCCCGCGATCCCCGAGCCCACGGTCGCCGCCGCGACAAACGCGCCGCGAGCCATCGCCGCGCCGAGGCCCCGGCCCACGCGCCGAGGCCAGTCATGCATCACGAGCGCCGCCGCCACCATCAGCCACACGGGCAGGTAGCCCAGCGAGCGAAGCGCCCGGTGCCAGTCCGACTTGCTCAGGCCCTCGACGCCGATGTTCGCGTACACGCCTTTGTCCACGGCCGCAGCGAGCGCGAGCCCGGCAAGCGCCAGCAGCGCGCCGAGCAGCGCGCGCGAGGGCGAGAACGGTTTGCTTTGGCTCGGGTTCATGGTGTGGGGCTCGGTGCGCCGCCGCGAACACCGCGGAAATCGAGCCCAAGGTACACCGGCGGCCGCTTGCCCGCCCCAGCCGCGAGCACCTCGGTCGCGCCGGTCACGCGAAGGGCGTTCTGCCAGCGATCCCCCGCCGCGCCGACGAGCACCACGGGCGCGCCCACGAGCGCCGGATCGTCGAGCCGCGCATCGACGAAGAAGTCATAGGCCGTGCTCTCGCTCCCCAACGCCGATGATCCGCAGCGCACGACCGGTCGGCCCGGCAGGTAGTACGCCAGCAGCGCCGCTGTGCCGTATCGGCTCGTGATGACCACCGCGTCGCGTCCCGTGGCGGCGCTGGCATCGTCGATCACGCGCTGCACCTGCCGCGAGAACTCGCGATGCCCTTGGATTCGGTGATACGCCACCGCTTCGCCCAGCCGCGGCACGCGGTCCAGCAGCGGGATGAACCAGATGCCCAGCGCCGCGATCATGCCGTACGCGATCGAAGCGCGCCAAAGGCCGTTCATGACTCGGGACCGCGCGCGTCCGGCCAGCCCCGCCAGCGCCAGGCCCGCGGGCACGCACAGCGTCAGGTACGCCGCGATCGGCCAGTTGGCCTCCGCGTCGCGGGCAAGCGTTGCCCCGAAATAGAAGATGAGAACCGGCGCGGCGCACGCGATGCAATACCGCGTGAGCCGCCATGCATCCGACTCTTCGCCGCGCGAGCGCCGAAGCGAGACGATCGAAAGCACCATCACCCCCAGCGCAGGCCCGACCGCGGCGATCTGTGTCCCCAGGAGTTCGAGGGTCCACATCGGGTCGTAAGACCATGGCCGCGGCTCCGCGAGCGCTGTCTCCGGCTCATCGGCGCGCACCCCGATGTGGCGCAGAAGGTGGCGGGCTGTGGGCCAGCCATGGGCGTTGTTCCACAGGATGACGGGCAGCGTCAGCGCGGCCGCCGTCAGCGCACCGATGATCGCGGCGCCGCCGCTTCGCGCGGACCAGCGCAGCGATCGGCGCTCGAGGAACATCGCGATGACGAGCCCGGGCACGAGGAGCAGGATCGTGTACTTGAACAGGAACCCCACGCCGAGCGCCGCGCCGAGCCCCAGCCATGCGAGCGTGCCGGAACGCCCTTCGCGCACGTGAGCGATCGCGACAAACCCCGCCAGCGCCGCCAGCGCCCAGCACGCGAGGAACGGGGCATCGATCGTCATGAACGACGCCGCGGCGTGGTACGCCGGGATCACCCACACCATCGCGCACGCCAGCAGCGCGCCTCGCCCGCGTGGCCCGTCGGCAGGCAGCGCCAGCCGCGCCACCGCCAGAGCGGCGATACCAATGGCGATGCCAGCCGGCGCGCGGATCGCCCACTCGGCGGCTCCCAGCAGCCGCGTCGCGCCCGCGATCAGCAGCGCAATCCCCGGCCCCTTGCTGTAGTACGAGAACTCCAGGCGGCGCGACCAGTCCCAGTACTGCGCTTCATCCGCTGCCAATTCAAACGGGCAGAACCAGATCAAATAGATGAGCCGGGCCGCGACGATCGCCAGCGTCAGGAGAAGCGCCGCCCGCCATCCGTGAGCGGAAGACGAGGTGAGGGGGTGAGTGGGTGAGGGGGTGATGGAGGACGGCAAAGGCACGATTCTTAGTTCCTATCGCCTTCGCAGTGTCCACTGATCTGCGTGGTGGATGAGACCGACGAGCGTCCGAAGCAGGCGTTCGTACTTCCGGTATGCCGCCGCGCCAGCCGAGCGCGAAAGGTATCCGCACTTCACGGCGAACTCGATGTGAACTTGCGTTTCCGCGGCTTCGGCTTCTGCATCCGATGCCTTGCTCACGAACGCCGCCTCATATCGCCGTTTGCGCCACGCCTCCGCAATGTTTGCTGCGACCGAGCGCGACGACCGCCGGATCTGGCTTGTCAGCGCATACCTTTCCTCATGCGGAAACCGGCGCGAGTGCTCGAAGAGCTCCATCGCGGCGTCAACAGCTCCCGGATAGACATCGAGATCGCGGTGGGAGGCCACAAGTCTTCGACGCGATGGGGTGCGAATGGCCTGATTCATCGCCGATTCTCCTTGTCTTACCAGTCGGCGATTCTCGGACAGCTCGATCTGCAGATCAATCACGTTCGCGCCACCCCCCTCACCCCATCACCCGATCACCTCCTCACTCCCTCAGTGCTTCCTCAGCCTCACATACTCCGCGATCACGAACGCCGCCAACCCCGCGACGCCGCCCCAAAGCAGCGTGAGCCCGGCCGGTCCCGCGCGGTGCGTGAGCGTCTGCCCGGCGCTGATCGTGATGACGCTGGTGAGCGCCGGGAAGAAGCACCAAAGATAGACCGGCAGGGGCAGCCCGCTCTGGCGCCGAAGCGCCGTCACCGCTCCGCACAGAATGGTCAGCAGCGAGGCCGCGGCGTACGCCGCTCGCTCGTGCTGCTTGCTCGTGACCTCGCGCTGAGTCCGGTCCACCTTGTCGGCCAGCAGGTCGGCCGCGCTCTCGATCCTCTCGGCCAAGTCCAGGTCCGCGCGCATCAGCGCCAGCTCGGCCCGCTCGAGGATCTGCGCCACGCCCTCGGGCTCGGCCGGTTCCTCGGTGTTTCCGAGCGAGCGCAACCGCCCCACGGCCATCGCGCCCTGACCCGGCGTGCCGGGGGCGGCGGCTTCGCGGTCGATCGAGACGACATCCTCGCCGCGCACGCGCGCCGAGCCGCGCCGTGGCCACGCGGCCTCGCCCGGGTCGTCGCTGTCGGGTTCGATCCAGAGCGCCCCGGCCTGCTGCCGGAACGTCGATCCGCCCGCCAGCACTCGATCCAGGCGCACCGCTTGTCCCGCCGCCGCGGGCAGGAACCGCCACCGCCCCGGGCCGGGGTCGAACCGCAACCCGGTCGCGTAGACCACCATCCGCTCGCCGCCGGGGCGTTCCAGCACCACGCTGCCCGTGGCGGCCAGGCTCGCGCGCACATCGTCGAGCATCTGCTGCTCGGCCAGGCGCAAGGCCAGCGCGCGCCGCAGCGCGTCGATTTTGTTGAGGCGCTCCGGGTGCGTGCGCAGCTCGCGCAGTTGCCCGAACGTGAGGTATTTCGGATCGTCCGTAAACGTGCTGGGGATTCGGACGCGCTGCGAAGCGAACTCCCCGCCCTGGATCGCATCGGCCCCCTCGTGCCCGCGCGCTCCCTTGAACACCAGCTGCGCCACTGTGCCGGGCTCGTCGCCCGAATCGTCCTCAAAGAGCCACACGTTGACCTCGTCGGCGGTGATCGTGCTCTCCACGGTCCCCCGCGCGCCGACCCGCGCCGCCAGCACGCCCTCCAGACGCAGTCGGTCGATCGCGCCGACCGCCGGGTCCGGGCCCGCGCGAACGATCGAGCGCGCCAGCACTTCGAGCCGCCCGAGTTTCACGCTCTCGCCCCGTTCGATCGCCCGCGCCACCATCCCGGCCAGGTCGCGCGTCGCCACTTCCTCCATCGCGCGAAGGAAATGAGGGATCACCTCGTGCGAGAGCAGCAGCACGGCCACACCTACGACAAACCCCAGCCCGCCCGCCGGGGCCATCAGCGAACGGTGGCTCACGCCTGAAGCCATCGCCGCCGTCGCCTCGTTGTCGCTGGCAAAGCGGTGGTACGTCAGCGTCGCCGCCATGCCCCCGGCGAAGGGCAGCGCGTACTCGAGCATCGGCACCAGCGCCAGCGCCATCACCCACAGCGCACCGCCGAGGTCGATCCGTCCCTCCGCGAGGAATCTCACGGAGAGCGCGAACGCGATGACGAGCACCAGCCCCGCCGCGGTCATCAGCCCCAGGCGCAAAAGGTCCCCGCCCAGGAACCCCCAAATCAGCCGAGGCGGACGGCGCTTCATCGCCTCCACACTACCGGAGTTTCTGTCAGCGCCGCCGCCGCCGAGGCCAAGGCACGACGCCGCAGGCCGAGGACCACGGCGGCAAGCGGCCGCAACGGAAAAGCGAAGGCGAGGAGGCCGAGCGCTGAGAATCGCCGCCGCCGAGGCCAAGGCACGACGCCGCAGGCCGAGGACCATGGCGGCGAGTGGCCGCCATCGAAATGCGAAGTTCGGGAGGCCGAGCGCTCGATTCGGCCGCCTTATTTTCCCGGACCCTCGCCGGGTCAAACTGTGCGGGCATCCCTTCCGATCGCCCCGGCTGTGGCGGGCGGAAACCACGGCCCCTCAAGCAGGATCTGTTCTTGCGCTGCCGGGAATTCGATGCTTTATTCCCGTCGGCCGCGCGGCCCGGAGGCCTGGATGGGCGCCGCGTCGGTTGGGGGGTTCGCGCATGTCCCGCCAACACGTTCCACAAGACCGATCGCCCCGCCCTATTCGCCGGCTCGGCGCGCGCGCCCGCGGGTTCACGCTCCTCGAGGCGCTCATGGCCTCGACGCTGCTGGGCATCATCGTGCTCGCGGTCATCTCGGCGATCACCTCTGCACAGCGCCTCTCGTTCGAGGGTCAGAAGCGGATCCTCGCGGCCATGACCGCCGACGATCTGATGCTCGAACTCGTCACCCTGCCCTACAGCGAGCTGCTCTCCAAGGACGGGCTGACGCAGTCGCCCGGCAGCCTCGTCACCCTCGACGGCCAGGCCTATCCGGATTCGTTCTGGGCGCTCGGGCGCACCGTGTCGGTCGTCGAGGCCACGATGGAATACCCCGACCTTGAAGTCACGGTCCGGGGGCTGCGCGTCACGGTCACGACGTACGACGCGATGAGCAACCTTCTCTCCATCGAGACCTTCGTGCCGGAGCCCGCGGGATGATGCAGCACCATGGCACAAGTCACCGGCGCGCCCGCGCGCTCGCCCTGATCGAACTGCTGATCGCGGTGGCCATCACCTCCATCGTCGGGCTCGCGATGGCCGCGCTCATGACCTCGGCGGCCCGCGCGATGAGCGCCTCGACCGGCGCGCGCAGCGGCCTTCAGCGGGCCCACGCCGCCTACACGCGCCTCCGCGCCTACACCGAGCCCGCCCTGTGCCTCCTGCAGCACGACGGCAGCGGCAACTTCGCGATCTGGCTCGCCGACTCGGTCCCGGGCGGAAAAGTAAACCTCACCGAAATCCGCGTCTTCTGGTTCGATCCCGTCAGCGAAGAGATGACCGTGGAGCGCATCGCGCTGCCCGACGCATGGACGCAGGAGCTGAAGGACGCGTACGACATCGAAGTCTCTTCAAGCTCCGACTTCCTCGCGCTCATGCTCGACGAGCGGAGCCGCGGCTACACGTCCAGCATCGCCGTCGCCGACGGGCTGGAGGGCCTGCTGCTCCTGCACAGCGCCGCCAGCGACCAGTCGGCCCAGCGATTCCGCCTGACCATCAATCTCACCACCGGCCCCGGTCTCTCAGAGTCGATCCTGATGGCCTTTGGATTGCCCCAGCACAAAAAGCCGCTGTGACGTTTGCCGGAGAAGGAGATCTTCCGATGACCCGATTCTCACGAGCCCCGATCCGCGACGTGTTCTCTCTTCGTCGGCGCGGCATCGCCATGATGCTCGTTCTCATCGCTCTGGCCGTCGGCACCGTGATCGGCGCCTCCGTGCTCACGGCGCGCCAGACGGCGCCCCACATCGCCGTCAACGCCGCGGAGAGCGTGACCGCCGACTGGGCCGCGCAGTCCGCGGCCGAGAGCGCCGTCGCCGTCCTGCAGACCAGCGCCGACTGGATGAGCAACGGCGGCGTGATCATGACCAACTATCCCATCGGCGATGCGCTCGTCGACGCCGTGATCACCAACCTTCAGGGCCAACCGCCGGCCGCCGGCGAGCGGGAACTCCTCGTGACCGTGACCGCCAAGAAGGGCGGCATGGAGACCACCGTAGTGAAGAAGGTGAGCCTCGCGGCCCAGTCGACCGTGGGCAACGCGGTCGATCCCTACTGGGGCGAGTTCGCCATCCTCGCCACGTCGAGCCTTCGCCTTCAGAACAGCGCTGAACTTCGCATCGACCCATGGAGCCCGGAATCCACGTCGGCCTATCCCATCAAGGTCGGCACGTCGTTCGTCGCGGCCGGGTCCTATTCGATCGCGGGCGACTCCAAGGTGCCCAACTGCGAGCTCTACGTGGACCAGAAAGCCTCGGCGCTCCTCAGGCAGCGCGTGACCATGAGCCCATGGGTCGGCGGCGCTGTTCTCCCGCTCAACCTCCCTATCTATCACGAAAAGCCGCCCTCGGGGTTGGCCTCTCTCCTGACCCTGCTGTTCTTCAACCTGTCACTCGACGGCCTGTTCGACACCACGACGCTGATCGGCGCGGGTGTGTTTCAAGCGATCTCGATCGACAACGAGGCCGAACTCACCATCGATGCCGCGCTCGGCTCGCTCTATTCGCTCGCCTCGCTCGACGCGCGCAACAACGCCACGCTGCGCATCGTGGGCAACGTGCACCTCGTCCTGCGCGGCGACAGCGAATTCAGAGACGGCGCCGGCATCGAACTCGCCACGCCGGCGTCAAGCCTCACGATCTATACCTTTGGCGACCTGAAGATCCGCAACACCGGCATCGGCGTCGCCCGAGAAATCGCCGCCGACCCGGCCCGGTGCCCGGCCGACCTCGGGACCTACCACAACCCCAGGAGGATCCGCATCCTCAGCGTGAGCGCCGCCGCCGGCGGCGATCCCGGCGCGACCTTCGAGATCGAGGACAAATCGCTCGTCGTCGCGTCGATCCACGCGCCTTCCCACGCCGTCACGGTCCGGAACGGGTCCTGGCTCGTCGGGCGGCTGACCGGGTCGGTCGTCGACATCGACAACTCGACCATCTTCTATTCCCCCGGCCTCGACCCGCGCAACGGCTTCTCTGTCCTCTCGGGCCCGCTGTACGACTCCGGTGGTCAGCCGCGCCCGGCCGTGACGAACACGATCGCCTCGGCAAACGCGTCTCTCGGCGCCGCCGCCATCGCGCAGCTGATCATCGACGCTGTCATCGCCGAGATTGCCGCCGAGCCGGTGGTCATCCTGGACCCCGGCGATCCCACGCCGCGCACCGGCGGGCAGGTCATCGAAAGCACGACTCCCAAGACGGCGAACGAGCTGGAGGCCATCTATTGATCTTCCCGCGCGGAGTGAATGATCGGTCTGATGTGCGATCGGGCGCGCCCGGTTTGCCGGCGGCGACTCTTCCGATCGGTCCCGCGCGATCCCTGCGCGCGCCGCTCGGGATCACGCTCGTCGATGTCCTGTTGACGGCGGTGATCCTGAGCATCCTCGCGGTCATCTCCCTTCCCGCGCTCCGCTTCGACGATCCGGTCCGCCTCATCTCCGCTTCCACGATGATCACCGCGGACCTTGAATACGCGCAGTCCGCCACGCTCGCCTCGCCCGCGAACCCGGTGATCGTCAAGTTTGATTCTGACGGCGCGGGTTACTGGCTGGCGCTGAAATCCGCGCCCGACACGCCCATCCCGCGTCCCGGCTCGGGGGATCCGTTCGAGGTCGAGTTCGGCTCCGGCGCATTCCCCTACTTCCAGGGACTCAAGGCCGTGCTCGATTCCGGCGGCAAGGACGGAGCGGTCGAGTTCGACGCCTTCGGCCGACTCCAGCCGTCCCTGGATGTGCGAATCCTGGTCATCAACGGTTCGGGCGATGTCGCTGTCAACGTCAAGGCGAGCACCGGTTCCGTCTCCGTCAGCGAAGACTGATGCGTGATCGCGCACCGAGCCACGCGGCTCACGGAAAGGGGCCGTCCCCTCTGTGCCCGATGCCGTCCCCTGTGCCTTCCCGCGTGCCGGGATCCCCTGAAACGCACCCCCGAGTTCGACGAATAAGATCACCGGTCCGAGCACCGGAGGCTCCCGATGCGCGCCCGAAACGTTCGATTCCGATCTGCCCCTGTCGCCCTCGCCTTGGCATTGCCGGCGCTGGGCCTCGCCGGCTCCGCTGCCGCGGAGCCAGCGCCCGCGGCCCCGGCCGCCGAAGCCTCATGCTCGTGGCGCCAGACCGGTGCGCGACTGCTCGCCCACGCCAAAGGCACCGCCACCGTCACCGGCGAGTGGTGCGCCGACAACCTCTCCCCGGCTGCCGTCTCCGCGCTCTTTGACAAGGCCTGCCGGTACACGCGCGATTCGATCGACGAGTCGAAAGAGTTCGCGCGCGACGGCGTGGCCCGCGGCCACGGCCTCTTCTTCTGCCGGCGCGCCGGCGACGGCCGCACACACTGGACATTCCTTGCCGAAGCCTGCGCCGTGCCGCAGCATGTCGTCGTCCTCGTTCACGGCCTTGATGACCCCGGCACGATCTGGGACGACTGCGCTCCAGCCCTCGCCGATGCGGGCCACAGCGTTCTCTCGTTCCATTACCCCAACGATCAGAGTCCGCGCAAGTCCGCCGTGCTGCTCGCCGAGGCGCTGCGCGACCTCGACCGGCGCGGCACGAAGTCCATCGACATCGTCGCTCATTCCATGGGCTCGCTCATCGTGCGCGATGTCCTCTCCTGCGCCGAGGCGTACGCGTGCGAGGTGCGCGGGTGCGAAGGCCTGCCCGATGTGCACCGATTCATCATGCTCGCCCCGCCCAACAGCGGCTCTCCCCTCGCCCGGCTCCGCGCCGTCATGGAGATCCGCGACCAGCTCGAGCGCTACTTCGCCGCCGATGAGCGCGACTGGCGCACGCTCTTCGGCTGTTTCTACGACGGCGACGGCGAGGCCGGCGATGATCTCCTGCCCGGCTCGGCGTATCTGACCGAATTGAACGGCCGCCCAGCGCTCCGCGGCGTGGAGCAGACCATCATCGTGGCGCGCCTCTTCCCCGAAGCCGAACGATGGACCGAATCGCTCACCGATTCGTGCGCACTGCGGTGCGTGTTCGGCGCCGAGGCCGCCGATGATCTTCACTCCGCCCTCCGGGGCGCCTTCCGCGCCCTCGGCGACGGCGCGGTGCCCGAGAGTTCCACCGCGCTGGCCGATGTCGATGACGTCGTGGTGCTCGCGTCAAACCACCGCTCGATGGTTCGTCAGCTCGAGCCGGTCGAGTGGCTGCGCGACCGTTTGGGAATGCCGCCCGGCCCCACGCCGCCGGCCATCCCGGTCATCCTGGACCGGCTCGAACATGACGGTCATCGCGACTAGCGCACCTCTCCCGTCGCGCCGACGGGAGAGGTCGGTCGCCGTCGCGGCGACCGGGTGAGGGCTCTGGATTCTTCTCAACCTTTCCCGCACTTGTCTTTTGTCGGGATTGGCGCGTCTATTCTCTTTCCGTGGCTCAGTCTCGCCATCACTACGAGCGCGCCTTTGAGAACTACCTGCGCGCCTGCCGCCTTCCTTACATCGCCGTCTCCGAAGCGCGTAAGGCCCTGCTCCCCGAGACCGCGCGCGGGCGCGACCGCCTGCCGCGCCTCGGCCCGTGGACCGATGCACCGCCTTCGCTCAAGTCCTTCGACTTCGTCGTCTACGCCCCCGCCCCCGGCGGCAACCTGCTCATCGACATCAAGGGCCGGCGCATCGCGAACTCGACCCGCAACGGCTCGCCGCTGGCTGCCGGCCGCCTCGAATGCTGGGTCACGCAGGAGGACGTTGATTCGCTGACGCGCTGGGAATCTCTCTTCGGCGAGGGCTTCGCCGGCGCGTTCGTCTTCGTCTACTGGTGCGACGCCCAGCCGCCCGATGCGCTCTTCCAGGAGGTGTTCGAAGAGCGCGGCCGCTGGTACGCCGTGCGATCCATCCGTGTGCGCGACTACGCGGCGTGCATGAAGACGCGCAGCGCCCGCTGGGGCACCGTTGACCTCCCCCGAGCCGACTTCGAGCGCCTCAGCGTGCCATTTGTCTCAGCGACGGCGCCAACGCTCTAGGGCTCGTCCCCTCCCCACGCGGCCGCAATGCGGCGATCCGGGCTTCGGACCGCGCCAAAACCCGCGCGTTTTCGCGGTTTCCAGCCCGAACATGAGGTAGATTGAAGGGGTCGCGACTTCTCGCGAGAACCTCAGGCGGTCGCGCTCGCCCGAGGGCAGTGTCGGCTAGGGAGGAAACAACGTGAACACCCTTCGTTCGCTGTGCGCCCTGTCCGCGCGGGTTCGGCTTCCGCTTGCGGCGGGCCTGGCGCTCGGCGGCGCGTGGGCCGGCGCCGCGCTGGCCTACGAGCAATCCGCGGCTCACCCGGCACACCAGTGGTTCACCAACCAGGCGCAGCTGTACTTCAACCACCAGTTCGGCGCGAGCCAGCTCGACGGGTTCATCGCTCAGATCGTTCAGGGCGTGGTCAACGAAGACGTGATGGGCGCATTCGGCGGGACTCTCGCTGGTCCCAACCCTTGGGGCGATGGCCAGCCCTTCAACCGCCACTTCTGGGCTCACACCGGCGCGGGCTTCGACCGCACGTTCGACGACGGCATCTTCGGGTTCGATTCATCGCCCAATCGTGCGTACCAGTTGTTCTCCGGCGGCGTCCAGCTCAACGGCGCCGCCAACGCTTCGTGGGGCCAGGGCCAGGGCGCCGTGGCCGGCCGCGGCATCGTCTGGAACTGGCAGAACAACAACCGAGACCGTGCCTACGAGTGGCTCGGTCACGCGATCCACCTGCTCCAGGACGCCACCCTGCCCTGCCATTCGCACGCCGACGCCCACATCGTCGGCCAGGACAACGACCCGCTGCACGACTGGATCGACGGGCTCGCGTTCTCGACGACGGACCCCGCCCCGCGCACCGCCGGCTTCGACGACCCGGCCGCCGCTCGTTTCCAGCAGTGGCGCTTCCACGCGGCGGAGGGCAAGATCGGCCGCGCCAGCGGCACTCAGCCTCTCGAGTTCACGCGCCTGCGAAATGCGGCCGCGCTCGGCGCGCTGGCCGTGCACGCCACCGCCGCGCCCACCGAGCAGGCCGACGGGCGCTCCCTCTACCGCCTCTTCGCCGAGACCGCGGAATTCGCCGACGACTTCGATAGCAAGGACGTGAATGGTCAGGTGAATCCCGGCGCGTTTCGCGCCGGCGGCGGCGGCCCCGGCTCCTACAACGCCTGGACCATGGACGAACTGAACACTATCTCCGATCAGGTCGCGACCCGCGCCATCCGCGCCTCCTCGGAGCTCTTCCGCTACTTCTATTCGCGCGTGGACACGACCGCGCCCTACCTGGGTTTCAACATGCTCTCGGCCAACGAGGCCGTGCCGCTGGGAATCATCCTCGATCCCGTCGCCACCATCCTCGCCGACTCGATGATCGCCGTGGACGACATCAGCGGCGTCGAGCAGCGCGGATTCTCGTATGTTCTGGAGAAGAAAGTCGGGGATACGTGGCAGGCGGTCGAGATGCGCGGCCCGCAGACGCGATTCTTCTCATTTGAGTTGACGATGGAGGGCCTGTACCGCGTCTGCGCCGCGGTCGAGAACGGCGCGGGCATCGCAACGCAACGCTACGGCTATCTTCAGGTCGTGCCCGCGCCCGGCGCGGCAGCCCTGCTCGCGGCGGTCGCCGGCTTCGCGGGCTCCCGCCGTCGGCGACGCTGATCGTTGCGGATGCGCGAGCGCTCGATGACGAGTCGAGCGAAACTCGGTGAGCGCGGGAACTCGATGGCGAGCGGCCGCCACACCGCAGCGCCGGCACGGACGCCAAGCGCTCAGATTCGCCCCAGGGCGCATCCGCCGCAGGCGGATTGCGAGGGGCGCAGCGTCCTCGCCAGCCCCTCGTGGCGGCTCAGTCTTCTTCTTGTTCGGCCGCCCCCTGGGCGGTCGGGGCGGCGCGGGCCATCCAGCCCTCCCGGGAATCCCCGCGCCTCCGCACTTTTATCTCCTTATCTCTAAAGGAGTTGCGCACGACATTACGGCGCCTCGGCTTCGTTTCCTGGTCCACATTCCCACATCAATATGGGTTCATTCCCGGCGACATCCGCCGCCTTCGATGTACGTTTGTCTAGCGGATCCGCACCGGCCGCCACCGCTCCCGGCGCGCGAGCCGAGGGAGCCATCGCCATGTCCGACCGATTCCGTTCGTCAAGAACGCGCTGCGCCGCGCTCGCCTGGGCCATACTCGGCGCGATGGCGCCGATTCCTCCCGCCCGCGCCCAGTGCGGCGGGCCGTTCATCCTCACCGCGCCGGACGCCGCGACCTTAGACGAGTTCGGCTACAGCGTCGCCCTCTCGGGCGACACGCTGATCGTCGGGGCGCCCTTCGACGACGGACCGGCGGGTGCCGACCAGGGGTCGGCGCACGTCTACCGCTGGAACGGTTCGCTGTGGGTCTTCGAAGCCAAACTCACAGCCTCCGACGCCGCGGCAGTCGACCTTTTCGGCTACAGCGTCGCCCTCTCCGGCGACACAGCCATCGTCGGGACGCTTTTCGACGACGGCGCGGCGGGCGCCGACCAGGGCTCCGCCTACGTGTTCACACGCACGGGAACGCTCTGGACCCAGCAGGCCAAACTCGAGGCCGCCGACGCCGCGGCAGTCGACCTTTTCGGCTACAGCGTCGCCCTCTCCGGCGACACGGCCCTCGTCGGGGCGTATCTCGACGACGGCGCCGCGGGCGCGAACCAAGGCTCCGCGTACGTGTTCACACGCTCGGGAACGCTCTGGACCCAGCAGGCCAAACTCACCGCCTCCGACGCCGCGGCATCCGACTTCTTCGGCACAAGCGTCGC
>Ga0187894_10001148_pt1 | contig 34911 bp, 31 predicted proteins | sample GBC1701081metaG_FD_136650 | JGI IMG/M metagenome (GOLD analysis project Ga0187894, IMG submission 136650) | White microbial mat communities from a lava cave in the Kipuka Kanohina Cave System on the Island of Hawaii, USA - GBC170108-1 metaG ...
ATCAGCAGGGAAGGCTAAACTGAATGTTTAGAACCCTCAGAGACTATACGCCAAGCATCTATAACAAGCATCTATAAGATGAAGATATAGTCCGAACTGCATAGCGATATGCAGAAGCAAGCAGAAATGACTTGCTCACTTCGATTTTATCGGAGTGGTAACAGATTGTCGGTCCCTATCTGGCGTGGGCGCAGGAGAATTGATGGAATCTGACCGTAGTACGTAAGTGCTACTTATCGGAGAAATCCGATATGACAAACCAGCTAATAACGGTGAAGCCCGACCTTGGCATTTTCCAAGTCCTCTGGAAGTAGCGATGAAAATCGTGATGGCTAAGAGGGTAATACCGTGGGAAGAAAGCAACGGTGGATGATTCTGCGAGAGCTTATATTGCGGGTTTTCTTGATGGCGATGGCAGCATTATGTTGCAAATCAAACCTCGACAAGATACGCGATATGGTTTTCGCCTTTACGCGACTCTCTGTTTTTATCAGGATTCTGCACACGAAGACGGATTGCGTTGGATATGCGAACAACTTGAATGTGGTTACATAGCGCAACGTAACGATGGAATGTCAGAATTGAGAATTAACGGATATGGCAGCGTAGAGAGGGTCTTGCTTGAGATTCAAGGATATATACGATTCAAGAATCTACAGGCACAGTATATGTTGGATGCGTTGGCAATTTTAAGGCGCAAACCAACAGCAGAACAATTTCTGCGGGCTTGTCAGTTTGCTGATGAAATCTCAAAAGCAAATTATAAGTCCAGAAAAAAGCGTTCTGCTTTGACCGTAGAAGAACATCTTAAAGCAAACGGATTGCTTTCCCCGTAACGACTGAGGCGTAAGCCGAGATGGCGTGTCCTGCTCTGAAAATTAGAGCAAATTTATGGCTGCCATAATACGCTGGCACCCTCCTTCGATTTTATCGAAAAGGGTGAAGATATAGTCTGAGCCTGTAGAAATACAGGAACCAATTGACGAGAGGACCCGGTTGGACTGACCTCTAGTGTACCAGTTATCGTGCCAACGGTAGTGCTGGGTAGCTATGTTGGGCAGGGATAAACGCTGAATGCATCTAAGCGTGAAGCCCGACCAAAGATGAGTTCTCCCTATGAGATCCGTGGAAGACTACCACGTTGATAGGCTGGGTGTGTAAGCATAGTAATATGTTTAGCTGACCAGTACTAATTCGATCCATAGGCTTGACCTTAAAATTTGCTTGCTACAAAAACGATTAGCACCGCGCTTTGGAATTTTGTGGTTGGAATCGAAGACTTATTCAATTATCTGAGAACGCTTTGAATCGTTCTTTCAAGTTTTCCGGTGGTTATATCGAAGGGGTCACACCCGTTCCCATCCCGAACACGGCAGTTAAGCCCTTCGGAGCCGATGGTACTGCACGGGCAACTGTGTGGGAGAGTAGGTCGCTGCCGGAATTAATTCGCAAAAAGCCCGTCAGCTATTTAAGCTGACGGGCTTTTTCATTTTAATACATATTTTTTCCAACCTCTTTCTCTCAGCTATAGTTTTCTGTCAATGGTGAGTTTCGGACAGAATCGCTACAATAGAGATAATTTACAAGGAAGTTGAGGCAGGAGTGTATGTTTGCTAAAGCGGCTTTGATTCTGGTTGATATTCAAAATGATTTCTGTCCCGGTGGCGCATTGGCGGTAGCACAGGGCGATGAAATTATCGAAGTGGTAAATCGGCTAATGCCATGCTTTCCGCTAGTCGTTGCAATACAGGACTGGCATCCAGCTAATCATATTTCTTTTCAGGAACAGGGCGGCATCTGGCAACCACACTGTATGCAGAACACTCCGGGCGCAGAACTCCATCCGCAAATCAACCGTCAAGAAATAGACAGCTATTTTCACAAGGCTTTTGAGCCGCAGAAAGATGCTTATTCCGGCTTTGAAGGCATCAATCAGCAAGGGCAATCGCTACATCAAGCCCTGAAAGAGAAAGAGATTAAGACGATCTTTGTTACCGGCTTGGCAACCGATTATTGTGTCAAAGCCACTGCTCTGGACGGCTTGAAAAATGGTTATGAGGTCTATGTCGTTACAGATGTCGTCCGCGCCGTCAATGTAAATGCAGATGACGGCGAAAAGGCATTGGCAGCGATGCAAGCGCAAGGCGTACATTTACTTTCAAGCGAAGAACTTTTCCAATCATCACAAACCGCGAGTAATCAAGGCGACTAAAGTACCAACCACCAATTCAGGAGAGACTTTTTTGATAGCACAACTGACCGGCAAATTGGCGCAGAAACAACCGAATTCAGTAATTATTGATATTCAAGGCGTCGGCTATGAAGTCACAATCCCGGTGACAACCTTTTATGTTTTGGGCGAAGCTGGCTCAGAAGTCTCGCTTAAGATTCATACTCATGTGCGGGAAGATGCGCTGTTGCTCTATGGTTTTGCGACCTTGCGCGATAAAGAACTATTTTTGAAACTCACCAGCGTTAGCGGCATCGGTCCGAAAGTGGCTATCTCGATGCTATCAGGCATGGCTTCCGCCGAGTTAATTACCGCCATTACGAAAAACGATTTGGGCAGACTGACAACAATTCCCGGCGTTGGCAGAAAGACTGCTGAACGGGTGGTCGTAGAGTTACGCGATAAACTTGGCAAGATTGCCATTGAAGAGGGCGAAATCGCTTTCACGCCGGAAACCGCTTCCGATGCGGCGATTCAGGATGATACGGCGGCGGCGCTAGTAGCTCTCGGTTATCCAAAGCCGTTAGCCGATAAAGCGGTTCAGACCGCCATGCGAGAAGAGGGCGAACGCACCATTCAAGCAGTTTTGAAACGCTCTCTCAAGCGTTTGTCGCGGTAGATTTGGTAAGGCGGTTTGAGAGCCATAAGAGAAAATTAGCCACCGATGACGCGGGTGAGACGGATTTACGCGGATTCTTTTTCCCTAATAATTCGTGAAAATCTGTGGTATCTGTGGTTTCACTTTTCTGCTATTTTCAATCTTCCGATTCAATCAATCACGCATTATTCAGAGGTTTTTTCCTCTTCACGAAGGACACGCAGAACGGTTGTCGCATTGTCTTTATAGACCGTAGAAAAATACCGACTTCTCTCCGCCACATTCAAAAAATCCTGATGGTAATTATCAGTAAAGACATATTCCGCGCCGAAGCGTTCCCGAATCACTGACGCTGCATCCGTGCGTTTGCCAAGGGTTATATCAGCATAGAGTTGCCATAACTCTTTCTCCTTGTCATAAAGATATGTCGGGTCAAGCCCCGCAACATAAGCATAATCAGGGTTGTAATAGTAGAGCATCGGGAAGTCGTCCCAGTCCGTATTAAAAATGATTGAACCGGACGGCACATTCGCCGTTATCCATTCACTCGCGCCTCGGTAAGCAAACGGGTCGGCTTCGCTCTTTACATTTTGCCGCGCCTGAAGGCAGTTCAGCATCGTTGAAACGAGCAAAAAGAAGAGAAGCAAGATAGCTGTACCAACAGCAACGGTTTGTTTTTCCCGATTGTCAACCCAAGCCGCAGGGATGCGCCATTTAATCGTAAAAGCAGCAAAGAGGATGGCGAAGGGCGGGAAATACTCAATAAATCGCCGCGATTTTAGCGTCATGATTAGCAAAGCAATGGCGATAAGCAGAAAGAATAACGGCTTGATGTCCTCTCGCCATTTATGAAAATTGAATGCCAAAAGGGCGATAAAAAAGAGAATAAAGGCAACGGCGCTGCCGGAAACCAAAACCCAAGAGTCATACGGATACCACTCCACGCCGACATCCACCGAATAAGTAGCCGTGAGTTTCATCTGTAGATGGTCACGCAAGAGAATGAGGTTTTTCGGAAAGTAGGGATTGATGATTAACCCCGCAAGGATGCCCGCGCTCGATGCGTAGATGGCTTTGAAGTCAAAGCGTTGTTCCGCGACATAGACACAGACAGCATGAAATATCGCCATTATCAGAATTAACGGAAAGAGACTGTATGCCCAGACGAAGAAAAATGATAAGAGAGCAAGCCACCAGACTTTGCGTTGCAGTATCAGATATGCGCCAATCGCCATGAAGATAAGTGACAGACTCGGCGCACGAGTCATACTCATACGGTACAAAAAAGGTTCTGAACTGGCTACGAGAGGGATCAGCCAGAGCCAGCGATAGCGTATCCGGTAAATGACAAGAAGCGCGAAAAGCGTTGTCAGCGCCAACGTAGAGAAGGCTACAGCAGCCAGTTTCGCGCCAATTCGCAGATCGCCATAGGTGAAAGGAATGAGTAAAACGTGATACAGGTAATGATGGTCTACATAGTCGTTTTCGTTTAGGGTCGTAAGCGGCAAAGCCTTGAACGATGGCAGATATGGCGCGGTTTCGCGGAGCCTCTTGCTCCAGCGAATATGGTAATACCCATCATTATCTAAAATTGCTTGCCCGGAAAATTGAATCCATGCCAGTAACGCGGTAATCAGAATGAAAGCCGCTATAACTTCCAAAAAGAGATGCGAGCGACGAACCTCACGCGCCGGAGCAAGCTCATCTTTATCGCTGTCTGCTGTTAAAATTGATTCATCCAATGGCAAAGTCAATCCCGTCCTTGCTTTCTCCGGTAGAAGTAAACCAGATAGTAGCCGAAGTGAAACTCTCATCTTTGGAGTCGGCGTTATTATAAATCGGCAGTGGTCGCCTTCTGTGATTGCAGAAATCTTTGGACGCTAGTTGATAACCGGCAAGGAGAACCTAGCATAGAAAGCCGCGAGACTCCAATTCCGTAATAGCATCAGCTTGATATACGAATCGTTTTTCATTCGAGTACGCCTATGATAAATTGCGCCTCGCAGCAATCACAAGACCTTTTAAGAAAGCTGCATGACTCAGAGCGGTGGATTGGAACCGTTCTCGGTTGCCGTCTTCGCGGCAAAGATATGATGGCGGGCTAAGGCAATGAAGCAGACTTACGATGTTGTCGTTGTTGGCGCGGGCGTCTTTGGCGCTTGGACGGCGTACAAATTACAACAGGCGGGCAAGCGCGTTTTGCTGCTTGATGCTTACGGGGCGGCGCACACTCGCGCCAGTTCCGGCGGCGAATCGCGGATCATGCGCTGCGGCTATGGTGACAGCGAAATCTATACACGGTGGGCGATGCGCTCAATGGTGTTGGGGCAGGAGTTCTTTGCTTCGGTTACAGGGTTGCCGATGTTCCATCGTACCGGGGTTTTATGGATGGCAAAGGATGAAGATGCGTATGCGTTGCAAACCTTAGCGACCTTGCAACGAGTTGGCGTACCTTGTGAAAGACTATCGCGGGATGAACTTGCAACGCGCTTTCCACAAATTCACTTAGGCGATATAACATGGGGCATTCTTGAACCGGAAGGCGGCGCGTTAATGGCTCGGAGGGCTGTGCAAACTCTGGTTCAGGAAGCGATAAAGGCGGGCATGAACTATGTCACCGATGCCGTATTATCATCTTACGGTAAAGGGAAATTGACGGAGATACGCACAACAAGCGGCACAGCGTTTCAGGCTGAGAGTTTTGTCTTTGCCTGCGGCGTGTGGTTGCCGAAACTCTTTCCAGAGATTTTGCAAGGGCGCATTCATTCAACCAAACAGGATGTTTTATTCTTCGGTACGCCGCCCGGTGACAACCGCTTCGCCGCGCCAGCCATGCCGGTATGGGTGAATTTCGCTGAAGAGATGTATGGCATACCTGACTTGGAAAATCGCGGCTTTAAGATTGGCATTGACCGGCACGGCGAAGCCTTCGACCCCGATAGCGGCAGCCGTCAGGTGGATGTGAAGAATGTCGAGCGAGCGCGGGCTTATGTAAGCGAACATTTTCCGGCTATGCAAGATGCGCCGCTTGTCGAGACTCGCGTTTGCCAGTATGAAAATACCTCGAATGGCGATTTTCTGATTGACCGGCACCCGGATTTTGAAAACCTCTGGTTGGTCGGCGGCGGCTCCGGTCACGGCTTCAAACACGGTCCGGCGCTCGGCGAATATGTGGCGGCTAGAGTCATTGGCGAAGCGCAGGAAATAGAGCCGCAATTCTCATTAGCAACCAAAGAACGAATCCACAAGCGCCTGATTTATTAACCAGATTTAGAAATGCGAGACAAGACAATGATAGTGAAAAGAGTTTTCCTTATCCTGTTCCTTCTCAGTTCTTCCAATGCGTTTGCTTTTCTGCCACAAAAGCAGAAGGCGAAAACGAAGCCCGTTGAGCAATCGTGGGTAGAGGCGACGCTGGCGGCAATGTCGCTGGATGAGAAGATCGGGCAACTGATTATTCCGGCAACCGTCGGGATGTTCTTGACCACAAGCAGCGACGCCTTTCAGGAAATTCAGCGTGACATCACACAATTTCATGTCGGCGGCTATCATATGCTCGGCGATGTCACCACCTTGCATGAACCGGCGGGCGTGGCTTTGTTGATTAACCACGCACAACGCCTGTCAAAAGTCCCGCTCTTCGTTACCGCTGATTTTGAAGGCGGCGTCGGCTATCGCTTCACCGGGGCGACACGCTTGCCACGCGCTATGGCTATCGGCGCGACCTACAGCGAAGACGCCGCTCATCAAGCGGGGCGCATCGCGGCGGAAGAGTGCCGCGCCATTGGCGTCAATGTCAACTTCTATCCGGTCGTAGACGTAAACAATAACGCGCAAAATCCGGTAATCAACATTCGTTCCTTCGGCGGCGACCCACAACAGGTATCGCGCATGGCTCGCGCTTATATTCGCGGCTTGCAAACGGCGGGCGTGATGGCGACGGCGAAACACTTTCCCGGTCATGGCGACACCTCAACCGATTCGCACCGCGAACTGCCGGTGGTTGATGTCAGCCGCGAGCGTTTGGATAAAGTCGAATTGCCGCCGTTTCGCGCCGCCGTCGAAGAGGGCGTCGGCGGCGTGATGAGCGCCCATATCTCGCTGCCGCAAATCGTCGCTGACAAAGCTCCGGCAACTCTGTCACCACTGATGCTCACCGATGTTCTGCGCCGCGAGATTGGCTTTAAGGGCGTTATTTTTACCGATGCTATGAATATGCGCGGTGTGGCGGCGCATTACCCGGAAGCAGAAGCGACGATTCGCGCTCTCAAGGCGGGAGCAGATGTCATACTTTATCCTCCAAGCGTTGAAAAATCTTTCAATGCCATTAAGTCAGCTGTGCAATCCGGTGACGTCAAAGAAGCAAGGATTGATGAATCGGTGCGACGAATCCTAGCCGCGAAACAGAAGATGGGGCTTGATAAAAGTCGCTTTGCCGATTTGGAAAAACTCGATAGCCGGTTGGGCAGCAAAGAAAACCGGCAGGCGGCGCAACAGATCATTGAAAATGCCATAACTTTGGTGCGCGATGAGCGCAAGGTTTTGCCCATCAAACTGACGCCGGAAAAACGAGTGCTGTTTCTTTCCATCATTGACAGCGGCGAATCGGTCAGACAATTTGCGCCGGGAGCCGTTTTTTTATCCGGCTTGTTGCAACGTCATAAAAATACGACAAATGTGACAATAACCGAAAAGACATCGCCGGTTGAATTTGACTTGATTCGCAAACTGGCGGCTTTTGCGGATGTCATCATTGTCAATGGCTTCATTCGCATTGCGGCATACAAAGGCTCGATTGATTTGACGGAGGGCGAAATCAATTTGCTGAAATATCTTTCCAATTTGCCAAAACCGTTTGCCTTCGTCCTCTACGGCAGCCCTTATTTACTTTCCTTCGTGCCGGAATTGCCGACTTATATTCTGGCTTACGAGTATTACCCGGCGGCTGAAGAAGCGGCGTTAAAAGCGACGCTTGGTGAAAATGAGTTCAAGGGCAGATTACCAATAGAACTACCGGGCTTTTACGCTATGGGACACCGGGCGAAATGAGCCGCGTTTGGCGCTTCATAAATTTCGCAATCATAAAAACAGGTGGTAATTAGGGGCAAAATAGCGATAGAATCGTGCTTCATATATCGAAATTGGCGAGCCATTCAATAAAGCTTTTATCTCGTAAGGCGCTGAAAGGCTCTCAGTATAGATGAGATACTAGGAATCCTGTAGCCCTCCGTACATTTTATCTGTCGCTTGGCGGCTTCCCTGACGGGCTTATCGGCATAAGGTGTGGTCTGTCTACTCGTCGAAAGCTGCTATTCAACGGTTATGATACAATTGCCGTTTGGCAATTTGTCAGCCGAGAAGGTATTATCTGCCGGATAGCCGCACAGTGTTGGAAGGATTGAGAAAGCGGAAAAGTAAGATGACATCGCGTTCTGCTCAGAAAAGAAACAAAGCCGCCGGGAAATTATCAGCGGCTGACTTTCTGATTGTGAAAACCTTTATCCGGCTCGATGAACTTGCTTTGGGCGCGGCAACCGGCATCGTTATCGGCTTGCTGCTTTTTACGGCAACGCTATTTCTTCTGCTTGGCAGTACAAGGGAACATCATACCTTCAGTCTGTTGGGGCAGTTTCTAATCGGCTATGAGGTCAGTTGGTTGGGGAGTTTGATTGGCTTTGTTTATGGCTTTTTAATCGGCTTTATTTTCGGTTGGCTGGCTGCCTTTATTAGAAATTTAGTCCTCAGTATGTACCTCCGCCTTATCAAGCTCCGCAATGATCTATCCGCCGTTCAGGATTTTATGGATAGCCCCTGAGTTTCTTCGTTCGCGCAAAAGCAAATCGCTTTACATTCTTTGGTGAGCAGGGTAAGTTGTTACAAAAAGAGTTGTCAGCGAACTTGTCATTGCCCTCAGTTTGCCCATTCAGACGGTTTGTTGCTTAGTTTCTACTAACGGCAACTCTTATTTTGCGAGTCAGGCAGGGGTTTAGGAAACTTCCATCGTCTATCGTGCTACGTCTTCACAACGCTGTAAGGAATTATGATTGACAACAATCAAGGTGGGATAACAACGGCGGATGATGCCAGAGAAGTCATCATCATCGGCGGCGGACCGGCAGGGCTAACCGCCGCTTATGAGCTAGGCAAAGAGGGAATTAAATGCACTGTTCTGGAGAAGGACGAGGTGGTTGGCGGACTGTCGCGCACTGTCAATTATAAAGGCTATCTCTTTGACATCGGCGGGCATCGCTTCTTTACGAAAGTGAAAGTGGTTGACGATTTGTGGCGCGAGATTCTACCACAGGATAAATTCCTCACCCGCCCGCGCTTGTCGCGCATCTTCTATAAAAAGAAGTTCTTTTATTATCCCCTTCGCGCCGTCAATGCTTTATTGGGATTGGGCTTCTTCAATAGCGTACTGATTCTGCTCAGTTACTTGAAAGCTCAGATGTTTCCCGAAAAACCGGAAGAGTCTTTTGAGCAATGGATTTCCAATCGCTTCGGCAAGCGCCTCTATAACATCTTCTTTAAGACCTACACCGAAAAGGTCTGGGGCATTCCCTGTAGCGAAATTCGCGCCGATTGGGCGGCGCAACGCATTAAGGGGCTATCGCTGATTTCCGCCATTCGCAATGCTTTGTTGCAAAAACAGAGCGACGAGAATGGCGAAGTGATAAAGACGCTGATAGATAAATTTGAATATCCTGAGCAGGGACCGGGCATGATGTGGGAAACCGTTGCCGCTAAAGTTGAGCAGGCAGGCAACCGCGTTCAACTTGGCGCAGAGGTTGACAATATCTTTTGGGCAAACGGCAAAATCGTCGCCATTGAAATTCGCACCGGCGATGAACGACAGACGCTTTGCGGCACAGATTTCATCAGTAGTATGCCGGTTCGGGAACTGATTCAACGACTGCAACCGCCCGCGCCTCTGGTGGTGCAGCAAGCGGCAAATAGCCTCAGTTACCGGGATTTTCTGACCGTTGCTGTTGTCGTCAATCAACGCGACCTCTTCCCTGACAACTGGATTTATATTCACGATGAGACAGTAAAAGTCGGCAGGATTCAGAATTTTAAGAACTGGAGTCCTCAGATGGTGCCGGACGACAGCAAGACTTGTTTGGGCTTGGAATACTTCTGTTTTGAAGGCGACGGGCTATGGACGATGAGCGATGCAGAGTTGATTGACCTTGCCAAACAAGAGTTGCAGGTATTGGGGCTTGCCAAAGCTGCCGACATCGAAGACGGAGCCGTAGTCCGAATGCCGAAAGCCTATCCGGTTTATGATTCGGTTTATGCCGAAGCCTTACAGACGGTGCGTGATTTTCTGAAAGCCTTTCCCAATCTGCAACTGGTCGGGCGCAACGGGATGCACCGCTATAACAATCAGGATCACGCGATGCTGACCTCTATGCTGGCGGTCAAAAATATCCTCGGCGCAAACCATGACCTCTGGCAGGTTAATGTAGATCAGGAGTATCATGAAGAGATAAACGCTGAGGGCGAAGAAAATGAACAGGTTAAACTGCTTGCCTCAACGCAACCGCGAGCGCCGCAACGTAAATCTGCCGGATTACAATAAGGAACAAGAAAGTGAAGCAAATGAGAGAAGAGTTCAGAGTACAGCCTTCAGGCTGAAGGTCTTGCCTGTACTGACATCAGCCTGAAGGCTGTACTCTGAACTTCTTTCCTTATATGCGGGGCTATGAGGAGGAATGGTGGTGAATGCAAAGGATAGCGCCAATCGCAATGAGATGAAGAATCTCGAAGAAGTCTTACTTGAAAGTCACATTGTGCATCTGAATGCCAATATCTTCGGCATTGTGCTGGGGCTGCTGGCAGGGCTGTTGATTTTTATCGCCACCAATTTTCTCTTGCTCAAAGGCGGCGATGTCGTCGGTCCGCACCTAAGTTTGTTAGGGCAATTTTTTATCGGCTATTCGGTTTCCTTTGTCGGCAGCTTAATCGGCTTTTTATATGGTTTTGTGCTGGGCTATATCACCGGCTTTCTTATCGGCTGGTTTTATAACAAAGTCGCAGAATTTCGGGCGCGGTAAATTGTGTAAAGCATCTTTGTGACTCTTCCTGATAAGTTCACTTTTCGCGGGTTGCCTGACGCTGCCCTGATAAACTCTGATTTTCAATGTCTGAGATGCCAAGTTCAACACCGCCAGCCGGCTCATCTATAGAGCAGACCTTCAAGATTCAGGATGCTGCGAGTTACGAGCCTCTGACCAGCGAGTTTGATCGTTTTAGTGAACGACTGTCGCGTCCATTGGCAGAGCATATGATTGTGCTTGGCAATATCACTGTCGGCGAAACAGTGCTGGATATTGGCACGGGTACGGGACTTGTCGCTTTGCGGGCGGGCGCGCGAGTTGGCGCATCCGGCAAAGTCGTTGGCATTGATTTATCGGACGGGATGCTGGCGACTGCCGCAGCCAAAGCGATGAAAGCCGGAACGAGTGAACGCTTTGCTTTTCAAAACATGGATGCGGAACAACTGGAATTTGCCAATCACTCATTCGATGTGGTGTTGTCGTTATTTGCTTTGCTGCATTTTCCTAATCCTGATGTTGCCATCAAAGAGATGTTCAGAGTATTGCGTCCGCGGGGGCGTCTGGTTCTGGGCGTGGGGAGTGGCGCTCCACCGTTCACCACGAAATGGCTGCAAGCTATTGTCAGGCGCGGGCGCGGAATGGTCTTGCAACGACAAGGAAAACAATTGGTAGCGCCCGGTTTTCTCAATCATTTGGTTGAACGCTGTTTGCCTGATGCTGGCGGACACGAAGAGACACATCTGGCGCGACAGGGATTTACCAAAACCAGCGATATTCTGAAACTGGTAAAACTGCCGGATTCCAAAGTAGCCGATCTGATTGGCAGGGACAGGAAATTATCGTTGAAACTGCCGAAGAGTATTGGGACATTCAGCGTACCTTTTCCAGTTTTGCCCGCAAACGCTTGTCCGCCGCTACAACTGAAAAAGTCAACTCGTTGCAGGAAGAATTTATGGAGACTTGCCGACAAGTGCAATCTCGCGGCGGTAAGTTGCTCTACCCGATAGCGGCGTTTTATGTCATCGCTCAACGACCTTGAGACTTTGATAATTGGCGATGATTCCGTCATTGCGACGGGCAGTGTGGTCTCCAATTGGTTCCCGCCGATGAACTGTGGGGTGATGTGCCAGCCTATTTCATGCGTAAGTAACTGCCGACTATGTTGAAGACGATTATTTCCCTTGCATTTATTCAGTTGATTGGCGTTGTCATTAATACGGCGCGTACTAAGATTTTCGCTTTGTTGCTTGGTCCTGCTGGTTACGGTGTGGTTGCCACCATAGACCAGCTAGTTACTTCCGTCTCGCAATTTGCCAATCTCAGCATACCATTCACCGCCCTGAAGTTTCTTTCTTACTGTCATTCGATTGGAGAAGAGAGCTATCGAAAATCCTATTCCGCCTTTCTAAAAATAATCTTGCTGCTCGCGTTACTGGCAACCCTAATAGCTGTATTGATTCTGCCGGTGCTGCTAGAGAGCCTCGACCCGCAACTGGCAAAATATCAGCAACCCGTGTTGATTGCGCTGTTTGGTGTCCCGGCAACGATGCTTTTGGTTTACTTTATCCATATGTTTGCTTCTCGTCAGCAGACTTTTCGATCTATCTCTCTCAGTGTGGTTTCCGTTGCGGTTTTAGCCTTGTTTGGTAGCATCGGCTGTGTCTTAGCCGGTATTCCGGGTATCTATCTGGCAACCATACCCGCTTCTACTTTCCTGATTATTGGCATAGTAATATATGCTCAGGTAAAGATGAAACTTCCATTTCACTATGGTTCATTATTAGATTGGAAAGGTAGTAACGTCTTAACGGGGATAGTGCAAACGGCTGCCTTTACTTATCTTGCCGTTAGTGTCTACTCCGCTATGTTGCTGTTGGCGAGATATGAAGCGATTACCGCACTCGGTGAAGAAGCTACCGGATACCTACAGGCAATGTTGGCGGTCGCTTTATCTCTTGGCGCTGCCCTGACACCATCCAATACGCTCTATTTCACGCCCTATGTTAATCGAGCCATTCCGGCTACAGAAAAAATCGCAGCGGCGCACCGTTTTCTCCCGCGACTGATGTTTTTGTACGCATTGGGGGCGCTGCCCGTATTGCTCTTTCCTGAATTGACTCTGCGAATTCTCTTCTCGAATCGCTTTATTGAGGCTGCCACTGTACTACCTGCCTTTGTTATCTGGCAATGCCTTTTCCAAGCAGCATCTATCTACCAACAACTGCTTATGGGGTTAGATGATGTTCGCGGATTTGCGGCGTTAACCATCACCGGGAATATCATAGTTATTGGTTGCTGTTTGTGGATCACCAAGCTATATGGTTTGGCTGGAATTGCTGTGGCATTTATACTGGGGTCGGTGACGATTTTGATCCTTGTCGCGTTCCGATTATATGCCAAATACGCAATGACCATACCCAAATCGGTTTATATGCAGTTTGGTGCCATCATTTTAGGTTTCTGTGGAATAGCAATGCTGGATCGGGTTACACTTGAATTAACCTTGCAAGGTATTGGCGCTCGCTTCATCACTGCCTCACTCTTTCTTGCCGGACTATGGGTTGTTTTGCCTAAGGCTTTAAGAACTGAGCTTACCCAAGGACTGACAACCAGAATGCGATTATTAAAGCGGCGAACCTCGCCATAAGTTTATATGGCAATAGATGGTTTGTTCCCTTGCCTCTAGTCTTGGAGTGAGCCGCGCTAAATTTATGGTGTGAGAAAAAAGGGTTTGCCAGTAAAGCTCTTTGTCTGGTTTCTCGCTATATGAATTGCCTCCCGCTTTAGAGGAAAAGGGGTAAACAAAGAGCAGGGCTTTAGCCGAAGCTTTTCGCTAAAGCCAGTTAAGGATAGCACTTTAATCCACTAGCTAAAGCGAGTGGCAATTCACTATAACTACATATTAGAATGTCGAAACAATAATTTGAGATGAAGCATAATGTCTGTAGAAGGAGTGTGCGATTATGAAGAACAATATCTATTGGTATAAATCACTCGCTAAAACCAGAAACAGATGGCGTAGCGGTTCCTGCCTGATGCTGATGTTGGTACTGCTTTTGGCTTGTTCTGAAGTTCCGCGAACGACAGCCGAGCGCATACCCGCGCAGGATGTTCAGGCGACGGTGACGATAGATATGGCAATGAAGTTTCAGACCATAAATGGCTTTGGAACTTCGGAACGGGTTTTTGATGATCCGCACGTCTTCAACAATTTTAATTCCTCTACCGGACGTGCGGCAACGGTAATGACAACGGCGCAACAAGATGCAGTCTTTGACCTGCTATATAAAGACCTCAATCTCACTCACGTTCGTCCGGTAACGGAAGGCAATGTTGAGCGGCAAAATGATAATAGCGATCCGGAGATCACTGACCTAAGCAAATTCGATTTCTCTTGGAAAGGGAATGACGCCCATGTGGAGTATGTGAAAAAAGCGATGGCACGAGGCATGACCACTTTTTTCCTGTCGCCACTGAGACGCGAAAGTTGGATGGGTGCGACGACCGTTAATGAAGTGGCGGAATATGTTGAATGGGCAATGGCGATTGTGCGCCGGTGGCGACAATTGGGCGTTGAGCTGCCATATTATTCTCCAGCTAATGAACCGGGTTTATCGAATATCAATCCGATGTCGGGAGAATTTATCCGCGACGTTATCAAGCGCATGGGACCGAAATTGCAGGCGGAAGGATTTGCCACAAAATTTCTCATCCCTGATGATGTGACTCCTGCCGATGCCTTATTACGCTGTAACGTGATTTTGAGTGACCCGGAAGCCCGTCGCTATGTCGGGGCGCTTGGCGTCCACCTTTACGGAGACTTGGGCGCTTTAGCTTCTCTCCGGTCAGTCAGTGAGAGCTATGGCATACCCTTATGGATGACGGAGTATTCCCGGCGGGCATTGGGCGGCAACGGCTTTACGTGGGCGGCGCTCATGCATGATCTTATCTCAAGGTATAATGTGAGCGCCGTCTATTATATGTGGGGATATTTTGGCGTCTGGACGGGCGGCGGCGATTATCTCGTCGGCTTAAGCCACAATGGCTCCGGGCAATACACCGGAGCGCAACCGGATAAAGAGTTTTACACCATGGGGCAATACTCGCGTTATGTGCTGCCCGGTATGCAGCGAGTTCAGGCGCAATCAACCGACCAGGACGTAAAGACTACTGCTTATACGAGCGGCAATAAGCTGGTGATTGTGGCAGTCAATAATACGCTAAATGATAAGACGGTGCGGTTTATGCTGAACAATGCCGGAAATCTGCAAACCGTGAATCCGATTCGCACCAGTGAGACAGAAAATTGGGCGCAATTACCACCGCTTGAAATTAGCGGTTCTGCTTTCATCGCCACGTTACCGAAATCGAGCGTCACTACCTTTGTCACGGCAACCACTTCTTCTCCTCCTCCGCCTGTCAACACTAGCCCGACGATTTCCAGTGTTTCGATTGTCAAAAAACTTTTGATCGTTATCGGTGAAAACTTTGACGCCGACGCGGCGTTATTGCTCAATGACAAGCCGGTGGCAAACACTAAAGATGAAACTAGCCCGTCAACGACAATACGCAGTAAGAAGGGTGCTAAAAAAATCGCTGTCGGGGACACCGTTCGCTTACAGGTGCAAAACTCGAATGGCGCTGTATCGAATCAATTCCTATTTACAAGACCGTAATTTGCAGACTGCCAATCAGGAATAATGATTCTCTGCCAACGATGACGGTCAGCACCCGATAACTCGTTTAACAAATTAAATTCCTAAGAAGATTATCCTTGGATACCCAAGTGAAAAGAGAAATTGACATTTGCAAAATACCCCATCGGTAAGGCAGATTATCAACTTTCCTGCAAAGGATTCTGAGGGAGATTGAAGCAATGAAACATTCATTTCGTAAAGGAGCCGTGTGCAAACCAATCCAACTATAGCCTCGAAAAAGCGCCCGCAAATCGGTGTTGGTGGCTTTCAAATCAGCGGCAGAGCTAAAGAACTGGTGATGCAAGTTCTTGAAAGTAACCGCTTGACATCTGGTCCGATGATGGCTCGTTTTGAAACGGAGATTGCCACCCTTCATGGTACAAAATATGGTCTCATGTGTAACAGCGGCACCAGTGCCCTACAAATTGCGCTGGCGGCACTCAAAGAGCTCTACAAATGGCAAGACGGCGATGAAGTTTTAGTTCCGGCGATTACCTTCGTAGCGACCTCGAACGTCGTCATTTACAACGGGCTGAAGCCGGTTTTTGTGGATGTCGAACCTGACTACTATGACCTTGACCCTGCGCAAATCGAAGCGCGGATCACGCCACGTACTCGCGCCATCATGCCGGTACATATTGGCGGCTTGCCGTGCGATATGTCTGCTATCCTCGACATCGCACAACGCTACAATCTGCGTATCGTCGAAGATTCGGCGGAAACCATGTTCGCTCGCCATAAAGGTCGTGCCGTTGGCTCTTTTGGGGACGTGGGCTGTTTCTCGACGTATGCTGCCCATATCGTTACTACAGGAGTCGGTGGGCTATGTATAACCGATGACAATGACCTAATCATCATCTTGAAAAGCCTAATGAATCACGGGCGCGACTCCATCTACATTCGCATAGACGATGACGAGAACGCTCAGGGAAGCGAGCTTTTCCAAATCGCCAACAGTCGCTTTTCCTTCATCCGTCTGGGGCATAGCTTTCGCTGCACGGAGATGGAAGCCGCGCTCGGACTGGCGCAAATTGAAGAACATCCGGCGATGCACGCTCGCCGTCGGCAAGTGGTCGCTCGCCTCAATCAGGGATTGGCGACTTTGCAGAAGCATCTGCAATTGCCGAAAGAACGCCCGGAGACAGAACATAGTTATATGTTTTACCCGTTGGTCATCATCAATCCGCAAGTCCGTCGGGACGAGTTGATTCAATACCTCGAAGACCACGCCATTGAGACGCGCTATCTTTTACCCTTGATCAATCAGCCGATCTATCGTCACTTGTTCGGCAACCTCGATAAGCAATACCCGGTAGCGGCGCGGCTCAATGAACAGGCTTTCTACATCGGTTGTCATTCGGAGATCACTGACGAGGAGATTGACTACGTGACAGAATGTTTCCACGACTATTTCAGGAGGTTGCAATGAGCCGACTTGCTCAAGCTATCGCTCTCAAACCCGGGCTTTCCGGCAGCCTCGGAAGCGGCGATAAAGTCCGAGCGGTGAAGTGTCAAATTTGTGGTTCAACAACGATTCCGGGACTCGACTTGGGACTACAGCCCGTCGGTGACTTAATCCTCTCCCGCGCTCAGTTAAATCAGCCGGAGACGTTTTATCCCATGCAGCTTTATCATTGCCTTTCCTGTGGGCTGACGCAGTTGAGTTATATTGTCAATCCGAAGGTGGTTTATAAGAATTTTCCCTTTGTCAGTGGCACAACCAAGACGGCGACTCGCCATTTGCAAAGTCTGCCCCGGCAACTGACGAAGTTGCTTGGCTTGAATCGTCAATCGTTTGCCGTTGATATTGGCTCTAATGATGGCACGCTGCTCAAAGGGTATATCCCTTATGGCGTGAAATTTTTAGGGGTTGACCCTTCAGGCGACCCGGTGCGAATTGCCAACGAACAAGGCATCGAAACACTGCATACGTTCTTCGACGAGGAAACTGCCGACTACATTTTAGCCAATTATGGTAAGGCAGATGCCGTAACCGCTTGCGGGGTGTTTGGTCATATTGCTGATTTGGCAGCAGTGATGAAAGGCGCAAAACGATTACTGGCGAAAAAAGGCGTCTTTGCGACCGACTCGCAATACTGGCTCGATATGGTGAAGAGGCTGCATTATGACAATATGTTTCATCAACATTTGCGATACTACTCTATGAAGCCGCTCATCCACCTGTTCAAGCAGTATAATATGGATGTATTCGATGTGGAACGGTCGGAGGTTTATGGCGGCTCAATTCGCGTCTTTAGCTGTCACGCGGGCGACTACCCGATTTCAAAGCGCGTGAAAAATCTGCTGGCACTGGAAGAAAAAGAGGAATTGTATAGCCCTTCGACCTATGAAAGGTTTGCGCGAGAGGTTGAGCAGCGTAAGCAGAAACTTTTTGATGAAGTTTATAACCTAACCACAAAAGGGAAAAAAGTAATCGGCATCGGCGCTCCTGCCAAAGCTGCAACCATCTGTAATTATTGTCGTTTGGGTCCCGACCTTATTGACTATGTAACCGAAGTCAACCCGCTGAGAATGGGTAAATATCTGCCCGGTGTGCATATTCCGATTGTCGCTGAAGATTTTATGTTTGAAGACGAAAGACCGGCAGATGCCGGCATTCTGTTTGCGTGGAACTACTACGATGAAATCGCCCCCAAGCTGCGGGCGCGAGGCTTTAAGGGGGAAATTCTGTTGCCATGATAATACAGTCTAATGACCCTGCGCGGCTTGGCGAGAAGACAATCTTATTCGGTGGAAGCGGATTTTTGGGACCGTATATTCTTGAAAATTATCCCAACATTATCTCTATAGGTCGCACTCCTCCGGCAACCGTGAATCGGCATATTCATATAGATAGTCTGGCTAATCTGAATGTGCTGCGCGATCTTGAATTTGACAAAGTAATCTACATCATCGGCAATACCGACCATCACGCTATGGAGCGAGAGCGCCTCCCCATAGACGAGCCAACGGCATTCGATTACCACGTTATTCCGTACCTGCAAACGATGGAGCAGTTAAAGGAGTATCGCCTCAAAAAGCTGATTCAATTCTCGACGATTCTAATCTATGATGAAAAAAAGATTACTTTGCCGGTTTCGGAACACGCGCCGATAGACCCTTATAAGAATCGCTATGTCTTGAGCAAGTATCTGGCAGAAGAAGCCGGCAAGTTTTACTCGCGTTGGCTACCCATCATCAATGTGCGACTATCGAATATCTACGGACCGACGCCACTCAAGCGCTTTGATTTAATACATCTGCTAATTCATAAATTACTGGATGAAGGCAAGGGGCAGGTATGGAGTACCAAACCGGAACGCGATTTTATTTATGTGGAAGATGCGGCGCACGCGATTGTCAAACTGCTGGAGACAGACTACACGGAAACGCTGAATCTCGGCACTGGTACCATGACATCCATAGGCAGAATTATCGCTATTTTGCAGGAGATTAGCGGCTGCCCAATCACCGATTTGCAGCAAGAAGTGACTGGACCAATGAAATTTTGTTGCGACATGACGACGCTTAATAAGTTAATTGATTGGCAGCCGCAGTACCCGATTGAAAGAGGCGTCAGGCGCACTTACGAACTTATGAAATTGTGGAGGCAATCTTGAAACTAGGAGTCAATGGTTGGCGTCTGCATGGACAGCGAACAGGTGTCGGACGCTACCTTTATAATGTGGTGAAAAACTGGACGGAGGAGAACGTAGCGGGACGATTCAAAGAGATTAACTTTTACACGCCGCAGCCTGTGGATAGCAAAGAAACCCCATTGCCGGAAAATTTTCGTGAGCGGGTTTTACACTCAACGAAGCCAATGCTCGTTTGGGAGAACACCCGCATGGCATCGGCGACCCGGGATGATATCCTTTTCTGTCCCTCCTACACCATACCGGTTCTCACTTCCCGAAAGGTGGTGGTAGTAACTCATGATGCTACGCAGAAATTATACCCTCGGTATTTCTCGAAATCAGTGCGTTACTTTTATACGCCGTTATATGGCTGGAGCGCCCGTCATGCGACGTTGGTGATTACCACAACTGAGGCGGCGCGTCAGGATATAGCGCGGGTATGGGGAGTGCCACCTAAGAAAATTCGTGTTGTGCGTCTCGCGCCTGCTGAAGTCTTCAAGCCTTTACCGAATGACGCGAGAGTAGATGCGATGCGCGAGCAGCAAACGGCGGGAGCGCCATTTTTCCTGTTTGTTGGAAAATTGTCCGGTCGGCGCAACATTCCGCGCCTGCTGGAGTCGTTCGCCAAATTGAAGCATGATACGTCGTTACCACATAAAATGGTTATCGTCGGGCCAGACACCGCCACTTTGAATATCACAGCCCTAGGCGCTGAGTTAGGCATCACGGACCATCTTCAGCGTCTCAACTACGCTACGGATGAAGATTTGAATTTATTATACAATGCTGCTGAGGCGTTTGTAATGCCCTCGACCTATGAAACGCTCTCCTTTCCGGTGATGGAGGCGCAGGCGACCGGCACTCCGGTAATCTGCATAGATACACCGGGCGCACACGAAAACACGGGCGCAGCGGCACTGCTGATTCCGAAATTAGAAGTCCCGGAAATGGTTGCGGCAATGACCAAACTGGCGACAGACGCAATATTGCGCCAAGAGTTAGCGGAGCGCGGACTTGCCAACGCTCAACGCTTTTCCTGGCAGCGGTGTTCGGCTGAAACATTAGCGGTTCTGGAAGAGGCGGCACATTTACCTGCCCCTCATAGAAAAACCTCGGAGGGGAAATAGAACTTATGGAAATTCAGGGACGCTCGATTCTGGTGACTGGCGGTGCGGGTTTCATTGGTTCGCATCTGGTGGAGGAACTTGTGCGACACGGTGCAAATGTTACCGTTGTTGATAATTTTTCCACTGGTTATGCCAGTAATCTTGCGGCGGTAGATGCTCGGATAGAGTTGCGAGAACTTGATCTCCTTGGTGTTGCTCTGCATCATGTACTGCTTGAAAAAAGCTATCATTTGATTTTTCATGTCGCCGCGAATGCGAATGTGCCGATGTCGGTCGGTAATCCAAGAATGGACTTCGAGAAAAATGCAGTTGTCACACTAAACCTGCTTGAGGCGGTGCGCGAGATTGCGCCACAGACACCGATCATTCATACCTCATCGGCGGCGGTATATGGCAGAGCCTCTACTGGTTTTATGAGGGAAGATCATCCAACTGTGCCGGTTTCCCCCTACGGCGTCAGTAAGCTTGCGTCGGAATGCTATATGACAGTCTATTCGCAATTGTATGGTTTACGCGCTGCGACTTTGCGACTGTTTCCCGTGTATGGTCCGCGACTCCGCAAGCAAGTCGTTTATGATTTGATGCAGAAGGTTCAGGAAAATCCACACGAACTGTTCATTCAGGGCGATGGAAAACAAGAACGCGACTTCAATCATATTGCGAATGTTGTAGAAGCCTATCTCACCGTGGCTAGAGATGGACAACTTAACGGTGAGATTTACAATGTTGCAGCAGAGGAAACCATAACCATACACGATCTGGCGCAGATGATCTGCGAACGCCTGAAGGTAACTCCTCGTTTCGTTTATAGCGGCGATGCTCGCCCGGGGGACATGCAGCGATTGATAGCGGATACCTCCCAACTGAAGAACATAGGGTATTCACCTCTTGTGAGTTTTGCTGATGGTTTGGATAACACGGTGGCGTGGTTCCGCGAAGAGATCAGCCTGAAATCCGCCGCCTGCTAGATTTCTATAAACACGGCATCTGAGCCGGTAAAAGTTTTGCTGTGCAGGCGCAATCTTGCAGCGCAGGTTTTCCTCAATTCATTGGTAATAGCTTGCTGCGGCAAAAGCAAAAGCGCAACCGGCTTTCGATTACAAGCCGGACTCCGCGAAACCATAGAATGGCATCCCCTAAGCTGCTTTATCAAGCCCAATTTACCGTAAGGTCTGACCAAGTCTATTGATGAGTATTGCAACAAGCAGACATATGGCAAATGAAAACGGAGTCATGGATTGAGTTATGATTCGTCTTGCTATTCTTGGCTTGGGAGCCGTAACCCACAACATCCACCTTCCGGCATATCGCCAACTTCAGGATAAAGTTAAAGTCGTCGCCGGTTGCGATATAGATGCAAAAGCGCGACAGGCAGCAACGCAGAAGGGGACTGTGCCGGAAGTCTTTTCGACTGCCGAAGAGATGATGGAAAAGTCAAAGCCGGATGTTGTAGCCATCTGTACGCCGCCGTCGCTGCATTATCAGCAATCTCTTTTGGCGCTCGACTACGGCTGTCATGTCTTTTGCGAAAAACCGTTTGCCGACAGTCTTGAGCAAGTGGACGGCATCATTGCTGCCAGTGAGAAAGCCAGACGTTTAGTTGTCGTCAACAATCAGTTTCCCTATATGAATATTCATCGTTCTGCCAAATCTCTTATTGGTTCGACTGAGTTTGGGCAACTACTGTTTCTGCACGCCTCACAGACCTTTCGCCCGACGGCAGAAACGGAAGCCAATTGGCGGGGTGAAATGCAACGGCGCGTCGGTTTTGAATTTGGCGTCCATGTCTTTGAGCTAATCCGCTTTTTCTTTGAGGCAACTCCGGTCAAAGTATTTTCACATATGCCGAAACCGGCTGCCGACATAACCTCGGATGCCATCAATATCACCTCGGTTGAGTTTGCCGATGGGCGTGCTGCTTCCATCCTTCTCGATAGATTGAGCAAAGGACCGGAACGCTATCTTGATTTGCGACTGGATGGCGAATACGCTGCTATTCATACTTCGATTGGCGGCGAAGTGCGCTTTGAGGTCGGCATTCATACGCGGGCAAAACGTCCGTTTTTTGGCTGGCATTTTTTCAAAGGCGGTAAAGCGGTTCTTCAAAAGGGCAATCGTTCAAGAGTGATTGCCAGAGATGGGCTGAATCCGTTTGCTTCGGCAACGGCTTATCACTTCAATAATTTTATCAAAGCGATTGAACAAGGCGGCGAACCACCTGCGACGGCAAGAGATAACCGCAATACGCTGGCGCTGGTCTTTGCCGCCTACGACTCCGCCGAACAAGGAAAAGCTGTCGAGATGAGCAACTATAGACTACCGTGACCTTAATAGTAGCGCAAAAAAGTGAAAGGCAGACCGGATTGAAAGCGGGAATTATTGGCGCGGGGTTGATGGGGCGTTGGCACGCTGAAGCGATACGCAAGGTTGGCGGCAACCTGATTGCTATCGTGGATACGGACGCGACCGCAGCGCAACGTCTCGCCCGCCGGTTTCCGGGCGCGGAAATCTTCTCTACGGTTGAGTCGCTCTTACAGCAACCGCAACTTGATGTTCTGCATATCTGCACGCCCTTGCCTACGCATACCGGCATTGCAGAAGCGGCAATAGCTGTCGGGACTCATCTGCTCGTAGAAAAACCGTTGACTTCTACGGCTGCCGAAACCGAAAGGCTTTATCAGCTTGCTGCCAAGCGCCGCTTGTTACTCTGTCCGGTACATCAGTTTCTCTTTCAGGACGGGGTGCAGAAAGCGGAACATCTGCTTTCCGGCATTGGCAATCTCGTTCATCTGGAAGCCACAATCTGTTCGGCAGGCGGTAGAGGAGTTGACCCTATAGAACTGGATTCCATTATCGCCGATGTGTTGCCGCACCCGCTTTCCCTTTTGCAACTGTTCCTGCCGTCGAAGTTGCCCATCGAGTGGAAAACACTGCGCCCACGTCCCGGAGAATTCCGCGCTCTTGGTCAGGAATCAACGGTCACGGTTGCCATCTTTATCAGTATGAATGCGCGTCCGACCAGTTGTTCATTTCAGCTAAAGGGTACAGAGGGAACAATCTATATAGACCTCTTTCATGGTTACGCATACAAGCAGTTGGGCAAGGTATCAAAGGGGAGAAAGATTCTCCAGCCTTTTGATGCGTCAGTCAGACAGCTATGGGCGGCAACGGCAAATCTCACCAAAAGGGCGATTCATAGAACTGTGGCTTACCCGGGACTTGAACAATTAGTTCACTTCTTCTATCAAGCGGTGCGAACAACCTCGCCGCCGCCAATTCTGCCGGAAGATGTTTTAGCAATAGCACATACCCGCGATTGGTTGCTGGAAAAAGCGGCTAGGTAAGCATCCGAATGGCAAAAGTCGAAAGGCAATTCAGCAGGTAGGATTGCTACCATTCTATGAGCAGTTCTATAATAGCGAATCCTGAGCGCGTAGCAACGAGACCATAATAAGGAGGAACGATATGTCTATTACGTCACGGTTGCATCGTCACACGAAGATTTCTCTCAAGGCTTTAGGACATCAGAAACAGCAAACCCCGCCTTTTATGATTGTTTTCATTAATTCGATCTGTAATCTGACCTGCGAGCATTGTTTCTATTGGCGTAATCTGAATCAGCGGGATGACCTGACGTTTGAGGAATTCAAAAAACTCTCCCTCGAACTGGGACAATTTGAAATTCTGAATCTCTCTGGCGGAGAACCGTTTATACGACCGGAATTCGCGGATATTTGCTCCTTGTTTATCGAAAACAATGGGGTATCGCAAATCTATGTTCCTACTAATGGATATTTTACCGAGCGCACCGAAAAGCAAATTCGTCAGGTGTTAAAATCAAAGACCCTGCAATACTTTGTTTGTGAACTGTCCTTAGACGGGATGCCGGATTATCACAATCGGTTTCGCGGCAATCCCAAGTCTTTTGCAAAAGCAATGGAGACGCATGATATGCTGGCGGCATTGCAAAAAGAGGATGCTCGTCTGAAAATTCATGCCAATACGGTTGCCATGAGCGAAAATATGGACGAGATTTGGCAATTGACCGAATACCTGCATGAACGGTGTGGCGCAATGGAGCATCATAATCTGGCGGTGATTCGCGGCGACCGCAAAAATCCTTCTCTGCAAGGACCGGCGTTGAATAAGTACAAGGAGCTTTATCAGCATATAGCCGAAGTTTGGAAAGACCGGGAAAAAGGGCGATTTGGCGCTGTTGTTGACCCTATGCTGCATTGGGCGAAGATGAAGACGATTGAATCCAACTCTCAATATATTCCTTGCAAAGCGGGCATCTTGTCGGGCGTAGTTTATGCCAATGGGGATGTCAGTGTTTGCGAAACCCATCCGCCCTTGGGCAATCTGCGACAGCAATCCTTTTTTGAAATCTGGGATTCAGAAGAAGCTGAAAAGTTGCGGCAGCAAATCCGCTCGAAAGAGTGTTTTTGTACAAACGAGGTGTTCCTTTGGCCCAGCATTGTTTTTCAACCTGTACAACTCACCAAGTCAATCCTTGCCAGCAAGGCTTTAGGTAAATCTTTCTGAAAAGTGTTGAAAAAGTGGTTTCGCTGCCGTCAAGCAAACCCTATGGCGTATCCTCTGTGGCGACCTCCGGCAAAACCTATCCTGCTTCATTACTGCCCGCGCTTAGGGAGATTGGTTTCGTCTGCCCGTTATGCCGAGGCGAACTGGATATAGAAAACGAAACCTATCGTTGTCCGCCTTGCCAAAAAGTCTATCCACTGCTTGCCGGTATCCCGGATTTCCGTATTTTCCCCGACCCCTATCTGGATTTTCAGGAAGATGAAGCCCGAACCCGGATGGTTCTCGCGGCGCTTGACAGTCATCATCTTGAATCCCTATTAGAGTATTATTGGAGTTTTAGCGATGTAACGCCCGAAGCATTACGCCCCAAGTTTATTCGTAGCGCCATGTTGGGTGAACAGAAGTCAAAGCGAACCTTGCAAATCCTGCAAGCAGATAAACAAGCCGGAAAAGCGCAAAAAGTCTTAGAAATTGGCTCCGGGACAGGAAATTTTCTGGTTATCGGTGTGCAACAGTACAAACAGGTAATCGGCATTGACATAGCGATGCGCTGGCTGCACGTTAGCCGCCGGCGCTTTATGGATAAAGGGCTGCCCGTTCCTCCTCTGGTTTGTTGTTGTGCGGAACATCTGCCCTTTGCGGATGGTGCGTTTGATTTGGCGGTCATGTCGGCTACGCTGGAATTTGCACACGATCAGGCAAAGGTCTTGTCTGAATGTGTCCGGGTTCTCAATGACTCAGGGATGCTCTATATTAACACGGTCAATCGCTATGCAATGGCGCGTGACCCCTATGCCTATCTTTGGGGCGTCGGACTCCTACCGCGTCAATGGCAGGCACGGTATGTGCGCTGGCGCAGAGGGGCGAGCTATGAAAACATCCATTTGCTTTCTTATAGCGAATTACGGCGCATGGCGGCAGCGCATTTTTCAACGGTAGAATTGCTTTTACCACAGGTAGACGACGCAACCTTAGAACAATTTTCACGCTCCACAAGAATGCAGGCGCAGCTTTACAATCGGCTAAAGGATATGCCGTTGGGCAAGGCATTATTAAGGCGAATTGGTCCGGGATGGGACGCCAAGCTTCGTAAGTCATTCTTGCAGGTTGCCAATGAACGAAGCGGAGAGCCGGGTGGTTGAAATGCCCAAATTATCAATTGTCATTGGCGCAAACAATGCCCGGTCAACCATTCGGGAGTGTTTGACGGTTCTGCAAAATCAGTTGACCGGGGGAGAGGTTGAAATCATCGTCGTAGATAATTCGACCGATGGCGCTACGGAAATTGTCAGCAAGCAGTTTCCCGGCGTGCGCCTGATCCGCTCTCCTGAATCTGCCTTTATCCCTGAGTTGTGGGAAATCGGCATCAATCATAGTATGGGTGAAATTGTCGCCTTAACAACGGCTCACTGTGTGCCGAAAGAAAATTGGCTGGCAGAAATCAGCCAAGCCCATGATTCATTCTATCCGGGAATCGGCGGAGCCATAGAGATTGAAGAAAGCTCTGGATGGATTGATTGGGCGGTCTATTTCTGTCGCTATAGCCGCTATATGCTGCCGTTTGCAAAAGAGAGAGTAACTGATTTTGCCGCTGATAATGCTTCTTATAAACGCTGGGCATTGGAGTCTTGCCGGGAGCAAAGACGCAAGGGCTTCTGGGAGCCATTCATTCACGCCGAACTCATCAGGGCTGGCTATGAATTACTGTTGTCGCCGGAAATTGTGGTTTATCACAAACGCTCTTTCAGTCTTCCGGGTTTTATGGAGCAACGCTTCTGGCATGGCAGGCAATTCGGCAGTGAGCGCACGGCAAATCTCAGCCTCATAAAGCGATTGATCTATATTATGGCTGCGCCGCTAATTCCCGTTCTCTTTCTCTGGCGAATTATCCGGCGGGCGCTGGCGAAAAAGCGGCACATCGGGAAATTGCTTCTCTGTTCGCCGCTTCTCATCTTGTTTCTCCTATGCTGGGCGACGGGCGAAGCGAGCGGTTACCTGTACCCGCAGAAGGAAACCGGGAAGCCGTTAGTAGAAGCGCGGTAGAGGTGAAGGAACAAGTATGCCTGGGAGCGCAGGCATCTTGCCTGCTGGCGGTGAACAGGCAATCAGCCTGCGCTTCCATGCATACCATTAAATGAAAAGTTCTTTGAAATGCTTTTCACTAAATTGTATCGCTTGGGTTACATAGCTAGATAATGTCCGAAGTCAGTCCTGAGCTATCGGTTATCGTCGCTTCTACGAATCCTTTGGCTTTGGCAGAGTTGTTGCACTCGCTGGAAAAACAAAGCCGCGAGGCAAGTGTAGAAATCATTGTCGCTACTGCTTATGGGGAAAGTTTTACAGGAAGTCGAAGCGCGACCTATCCTTTCGCCCAGTTTATCCGTTTTCCTGAAAAGACGATATTGCCAGTCTTGTGGGGTGCGGGCATTGCCCAAGCGAAAGGGCAGATTATTGCCATCACCGATACCACCTGTGAGCTTGATGATGAGTGGATTGCCGCTATCTTGGAAACGCATAAATCATCGCATCCGGTGATTGGCGGCGCGGTTGAAGTTCGCGGACGACGGACAGGACTGAATTGGGCGGCGTACTTTTGTGAGTATGGACAATTCATGCGCCCGTTGACGCACGGCATAGTGACGGAGTTACCGGGAAATAACCTCTCCTTCAAACGCCGGGCGCTTGACATCGGACGGGAATTTGTCACTAACGGCTTCTGGAAATCGTATTGGTGTCAACGGCTGCAACAGCAAGGGCTAGAGTTATATTCTGACCCGACGATGATTATTTATGATAAGAAGACCTATCAATTTATGCCGTTTCTAGTGCGCCGGTTTCATCACGGCAGATGCTTTGCAGGAATGCGAATCGTCCGCTTGTCTGCGGTGAAACGCTTTTTATATTTGCTGTTGTCGCCGTTATTACCCTTGCTGTTTCTCAAACGCTTAATTTTCTCCATACTGCCAAAACATCGCTATCGGAAAGAATTGTTGCTGACCTTGCCGTTTTCTGTGCTGGCAATCGTTAGCTGGTCAGTCGGGGAATTTTGCGGTTATTTAGCCGGAGCGGACAATAGTTGTTCGCATATTCATTGATGCCTGAACTGTCGGTTATTGTCACGACAATAGACGGACTGCCGTTATTGCATGAAGGGCTGAAAGCGTTGCAGAAGCAACGCGGCGAGTGCCAGTCAGAAATCATCGTTATCGGGCATTTGTCAGCCGAAACGCTCGCGCACCTGAACAAACTTTTTCCTGAAGTGCAAGCCATCAATACCGAAACACGAATGGCAATTCCGACAATGCGGACGCTGGGCTTATCTGCGGCAAACGGCGCAATCGTCGCCTTTACGGAAGATCGTTGTGTAGCATCAGAGAACTGGTTGCAGGAAATTCTCAAGGCGCATCAGCTTGGCTATGATGCCGTCGGCGGGGCAATCGAAAACGGCAGTCAGCACAGGCTGATAGATTGGGCGGTCTATCTTTGTGAATACAGCTCGGCAATGTTGCCGATTCCGGCGGGCGAAACCGGGGGCATTCCCGGTAACAATGCCGCTTATAAAAAGGCAGTCTTGGACGGCTTGGACGACAATCTGAAGAAGAATTATTGGGAGTTCTTCATTCAGCAGGAGTTGAAGCATAGGGGCATAAAATTTCTCTCTGTGCCTTCGATGATTGTTTATAAAAAGAAGCAATTTGGCTTTGGCTATTTCATGGCACAACGATTTCATTTCTCAAGGTCATTTGCCGGTATGCGCCGACAACAGATGTCAACGGCAGGGCGTTTGCTATATGGGCTGCTGTCTCCGGCGTTGGCAGGACTGATGATTTGGCGCACGGCGCAACAGGTATTTATGAAAAAGCGATTTCGTACCAGGTTCATGCTGACGCTGCCGTTATTGTCGTTTTTTGCCTTGAGCTATGCGGCGGGCGAGTTTGTCGGCTACGTCTTCGGCGGCGGCGATAGTTTACTGAAAGTGGAATGACTGCCAACGCCGAAAATCGCCTTGCCCTTTCTATTATCATTGCCGCCTCGAATGATTTATCATCGCTGGAAGGCTGTCTTTCATCTTTAGATAAGCAAGTCAAGGCAGATGATACGGAGGTTATCGTCATCAGCAATTATGCAGATGATAGTAGCGAGCGCATCAATAGCCAGTTTCCTTATGTCAGATATATCGGTTTGCCGAAGACCGCCACCATACCGGAGTTACGAACTGCCGGGATCGAAGCGGCAAAGGGAGAGATTATTGCTCTGCTTGAAGATCACTGCGTCTTTCACGCGAACTGGTGCGCCGAGATAAAACGAGCGCACGGTTCACCTTATTCAATCATTGGCGGCGCAGTCGAAAATGCCAGCGTCAGCCGCGCCGTTGATTGGGCGGTCTACTTGTACGAATATGGTAAGTATATGCTGCCGTTAAAAGCCGGAGTTGTGGACGCGCTGGCGGGTAATCATGTTTCTTATAAACGCGCTATACTTGAACAGGTGAAAGCGCAGTATGCCGATGGGTTCTTTGAAACCTTTATCAACAATCAATTGCGCGACGCGGGGAAGCCGTTATACCTGTCACCTTCGGCTATTGTTTATCATCAGAAGGGCTACCGGATAACAGAGACCTTTATTCAATGCTTCCATCACGGGCGTTTATTTGCCGGTAAGCGAATTGAGAAGATGAAGTTCGGCAAACGGCTGAAATTCATTCTCGGCTCTTTCGTTCTCCCTGTGCTACTGCCGGGACGCATCCTGCTGCGAACGTGGCAAAAGCGGCGTTACCGCCAAGAGTTATTGCGAGCCTTTCCTTTGCTGGCGCTGTTTATGGCGAGTTGGTCATTCGGGGAATTCATCGGTTATACCTTCGGCGCTGGAGCGAGCGCCAGCAAATGGACGTAAAGGCTTCGCGCTGGTTAGGGTATTAAGGTTATGCTGATTGGCGTAGATGCTTGTTGCTGGGCGAACAAACGCGGCTTTGGTCGCTTCACACGCGAGTTGTTGACCGCCATTGTTGAGCAGGACAAAAAGAATCAGTACCTCTTTTTTGTAGACCAGGATACGGCAGCCGCAAGCCAATTTCCTGAACCGGCAAAGATCGTTGTCGCTGCAACACGACAATCGCCCCTTGAAGCGGCGTCGGCTGAGGGGCGCAGATCGCTGAAAGATGTCTGGGCGTTGACGCAAGCGGTCAGAAAACAGCCGGTAGAGATGTTCTTCTTTCCGGCGGTCTTTTCTTATTTCCCGATTCTCAATCGGACAAAAGTGCTGGTGACGATTCACGATGTCATTGCTGACCATCACCCGGAAACGGTCTTTACCAGTCAAAAGCTAAAACTGTTCTGGCAAGCGAAAGAACGCTTGGCAGTGCGACAGGCGGATTTGATCTTGACCGTTTCCGAGTATTCAAAGGAGCAGATTGTCGAGTATTTCAAGCTGCCGGAAAGCCGTGTGCGGGCGATTACCGAAGGACCAAGCCGCATCTTCAACGCGGTTCCGCGAAGTCAAATCGGTGAGGTTATTTTGCGCCGCTACGGATTGGCAGCCGATTCGCGTTGGTTGCTCTATGTTGGCGGCATCAGCCCGCATAAGAATTTGCAGAGGTTGGTTGAGGCATTGCGGCAGCTTGGCGAAAGCCCGCAGTTTGTGGATGTGAAACTGGTTTTGGTTGGGGATTACCAGAATGATACCTTTCATTCCGATTATCCTGCTTTGACGGCGCATATCGAACGATTACAATTGACGGATAAGGTCATCTTCACCGGCTTTGTAAAAGATGAAGAGTTGGTCTATCTCTACAACGCGGCTTCGATATTTGTCATGCCGTCGCTGGAAGAAGGCTTCGGTTTACCGGCGATTGAGGCGATGGCTTGCGGCGCTCCGGTGGTGGTCAGCAATCGCGGTTCATTGCCGGAAATCGTCGGCGATGCCGGACGCTTCTTTAACCCGTATGATGCTGGTGACATCTGTAAAGCGATTCAAGAGGTGTTGGCAGACGCCGCCCTGAAAACGCGGATGAGGGAAGCCGGGAAGCGTCGCGCCGCACAATTTACGTGGGAAGCGGCGGCAGCGAAAACCCTTGCTGTCTTTGCCGAATTTGCGCGATGACGAAAACTTGAAAAACCCAATGCGTTTTTGCCTCATCACAACCTTTTACCCGCCCTATCATTTCGGCGGCGATGCGTTGTTTGTCTATCGGCTTGCCAATGGGTTGGCAAGCCGAGGACACACGGTTGAGGTGATTCATTGTCTCGACGCTTATCATTCCCTTACTACGGAATTGCCGGAAAAGGCATATCCGAATCATGAAGGCATCACGGTTCATAGCTTAAAGAGCGCGGCGGGCATCCTCTCGCCGCTCTTGACACAGCAGACCGGGGTGCCGGTTTTCAAAAGCCGGAAGATTCAAGAGATTCTTGAAGCCGGAAAATTCGACGTGATTCACTTTCACAATATCTCACTGGTTGGCGGTCCGGCGATTTTAGGCTTCGGCGAAGGCGTGAAGTTATATACGACACATGAATACTGGCTCATCTGCCCGACTCATGTGCTGTTTAAGATGAACCGCGAAGCCTGTGTTGAACCGCAGTGTTTCAAATGTCTGCTGACCTATAAAAGACCGCCACAGTTATGGCGCTACGGCAGCCTGATGAAAGAAGCTGTCAGCCATATAGATGCGTTTCTGACGCCAAGTAAATTTGCTGCCGAAATGCACAAATCTCGTGGACTTGAACTGCCAGCGGTGCATCTACCGTTATTTGCGCCGTCGCCGCCGGATGCGGAAAATGACCGGCAGGATGCAGCGCAAACGCCGAACTCTGGTAAGCCCTATTTTCTCTTTGTCGGCAGGCTGGAATTATTGAAGGGCTTGCAGGAAGTCATTCCGGTTTTTCAGCAGTACCCGAACGCCGATTTGTTGATTGCCGGAACCGGGACCTATCAAAGCCATTTACAAGAGCTTGCGGCAGGCAATGAGCGAATAAAATTTCTTGGCAATGTCGCTTATGCAAAACTCGTAGCCTTGTTTCGCGGAGCCATCGCGGTTATTGTGCCGTCGCTCTGTTATGAGACTTTTGGCTTGGTGGTTGCCGAAGCCTTTTCATTGCAAACGCCGGTTATCGTCAAAGATATAGGCGCTTTGCGAGAGATTGTTCAGGAGAGCAACGGCGGTATTCTCTATCGCCAAGCGGACGAGTTACGCCAAGCGATGGAAGCTATGCAGACAGACCCGGAACTACGCCAGCAGTATAGCCGCAACGGTTACGAAAGCTACTTGAAAAAGTGGACAGAAGAGAGTTACTTTCGCGCCTATTTTGAATTGATTGACGCCATACAGCAACGCAAAGGCTGGGGACAAACAGACGGCAACGGGGCGAATGTCACTGTTTAGAGTACAGCCTTTCGGCTGCTGGCTATAACCAGCAGCCGAAAGGCTGGACGCTGAACTTTTCCATCTTCATAAAACTGTTACCACGCACCGTCTATACAAAATGAATCTGCCGGTTCTTACTTACCATTCGATAGATGATAGTCAGTCGGTTATCTCGACACCGCCTGCGGTCTTTACAAGGCAGATGGAATATCTGTGGCAACAGGGCTACCAAACAATCTCTGCGGCGGAATTGGTAGCGGCTATACAAGGCAGCTTCAAGCCGCCGGAAAAAAGCGTGTTGCTGACCTTTGATGATGGCTATGAGAACCTCTATAGTGAAGCCTTTCCGGTTCTCGAACGCTTGAGATTCAAAGCCATCGTGTTTCTGATTACCGACTATTGCGGCAAGCTGAATGAGTGGTCTGATGGCGCTGCTTCACTGGCACGGCGGCAGATGCTTTCATGGTCGCAAATCAAAGAGATGAGTAAGTACAACATTGAATTTGGCGCACATACGGCGACGCATGCCGATTTGACCAAGCTAACGCCAACACAGGCGGCAGAAGAAATGGTCAAATCGAAAGTGACGATTCAGGAGGTTTTGGGATTAGAGAGCCGAACTTTCGCTTATCCGTATGGCAAGATGAATGCGTTGGTCAAAGAGACCGCACAACAACATTTCGCTGCCGCTTTTTCGACGAGGTTGGGCAAGGTCAACAGGCTTTGCGATTTGCACCTTATCCGTCGCGTTGATATGTACTATCTGCAAAACGAGGCAATCTTTCGGGCGCTCTCTAGTACGCCTTTCGACTGGTATCTCGGCTTGCGTCAAGCGTTGCGCGATGTGAAGAGTTACTTTGCCTGAAGGCAATTGATGCAGACGAACGACAAAATTTTTTCAGAGTGGAGAAAGCGCAGGTAGCTATCTCTGATTTCATCACGGGGCTGCCGCTAATCCGCCTGACGCTTTATTTGATAGCTCCTCTTTTGCATATTCTTTGTTATGCTAATAAGCGTCAGAACGAAGAATCATCGTAATTGAGAGACTGGCAACTTATTGAGAAGGATGTGACCAGATTGTACGAAGACGAGCCGATAACTTTTACCTTGAGCGAGGCGCGAACTCTGCTGCCGACGGTACGCCCCCTGATTCGTCGCATGGTGCGCGAGTATCAAGCCTTGTCCAAACTTGCGGATGAGGTGGAACGCGCCCGGGAAAAAGCCGACTTAGGCGGCGGCACACCGTATGGCGTTGTCTATCTGACGCACTTGAGCCGTTTTAGTGAAGCCGCTGGCAAGGTGCAAAGCCTTGGCGTTCTGATAAAGGATGTACGAACCGGACTGATAGATTTTCCCTGTGAATTTCAAGGACGCATCATCTATCTGTGTTGGCGATTAGGCGAAGATGATATTGATTGGTGGCACGAAATTGAGTCAGGCTTTGCCGGCCGGCAAATGTTGACCGATGAGTTCAATTGAGGCAAAGCCTGACAGGACGCGAAGAAGTGCAAAAGCGGGAGCAGGCGAAAAGATGTGAGCAAAAAGAGTATTCGCTCACCATCCGGTTATTTTGTACTCTCTGCATCTTTAGGCGGTTCGAGGTGTTGCTGTTCGTCTTCGCGCATCCCCGATTTGAAGTTGCGGATGCCCTGCCCAAGTCCTTTAGCAAGCTCCGGTATCTTCTTCGCGCCAAAGAGAACTAAAATAATCAGCAGGACAATAAGTAATTCTTGCATTCCGAATCCCATAATGAGTGCTCCTTATTGCACAGAGATTTCCTACATAAGAGATTGTAGACTTCGCTCATGTTGCTGTCAATCGTATCAGACTCGCAGGTTGAGCAGAAAGTTTGAATTTCGTTAATCGCTTGTATTTTCAGGCAATTATCGCAGGCAAGCGAAAAAAATAGAAAAATAACCAATAAAATATAGGGTTTTATGCATTTTCTGGTTGAAACTTCCGCATCAATTATTGTACTCTAGCCGACGCGCAATTCCCCGCGTACTAAATTGAACGAAGGTAAGTAGTCATCATTTTCGTTGGGCGATTCAGGCTATAAAACTCAAATTCCAGAGGAAACCGCAGGGGTTAATAGGGAGTCGTCTGTAGGTTTTAGGTCAAGGGTGCGTGGAAGCGCAGAATAAAAATTTTTTAGAAGGAGAGGATAGAGAAGTCCTATGGCAACAGGAAAACCAGCAGCAGCAAAGAAGATGTCGAAAACTCAACTGATTGCGGAATTGGCTGAGGCAACCGGCAAAAACAAGAAGGAAGTCACGCAGTTCATGGATGGCTTGACGGAGATTGCCTATCGGGAAACCAAAAAGAATGGCGAATTCACCTTGCCTGGGTTTGGCAAACTGGTGAAAGCGCATCGCAAAGCCCGTATGGTTCGCAACCCGCAGACCGGCGAACAGAAAAAATCGCCTGCCAAGACGGTTATTAAGTTCCGTATCGCCAAGGCAGCGAAAGACGCCGTTCTCGGCGCTGCCAAGAAATAAGCAATTTCTTCTTTCAGGCAATAGGGAGATAAATCCCGCAGCCTGAACCAATCAAAATTTAGCCGCGCCGCTATCGTCTTCCGAAGACCATAGCGGCTTCCTTTTTATGTCGCCAATCTATAAATTGCCGCGCTCCGTTCAAGTCGTCATCTTTA
>Ga0187894_10001149_pt1 | contig 34901 bp, 40 predicted proteins | sample GBC1701081metaG_FD_136650 | JGI IMG/M metagenome (GOLD analysis project Ga0187894, IMG submission 136650) | White microbial mat communities from a lava cave in the Kipuka Kanohina Cave System on the Island of Hawaii, USA - GBC170108-1 metaG ...
ACCGGCAAGGCGCGTCGTCACGCTCGCGCCGCATCTCACCGAGCTGGTGTTCACGGTCGGCGCGGGCGATCGGCTCGTGGGCGTGGACGCCTATAGCGACTATCCACCCGCGGCAACGCGCATCGCGCGCGTCGGCGATGCGTTCCAGGTCGACTACGAACGCCTGCTCGCGCTGCGCCCGGACCTGGTCCTCGTGTGGACCACCGGGATGCCCGAAGCAGTGATGGACCGGATGGCGCAGCTCGGCCTGCGCGTGGAGCGTGTGAGCATCTCGCGACTCGCCGACATTTCGGCGGCGTTGCTGCAGATCGGTGCGCTCACCGGTACGCAGACGCAGGCAAAGCGCGCGGCCGAGGCCTTCGACGCGGACGTGGCCGCGCTGCGCAGCAAGAATTCCGGGCTCGCCCCGGTGACCGTTTTCTATCAGATCTCCGAGACCCCGCTGTACACCGTCAGCGGGCGGCACGTGATCAGCGAGCTGATCGAGCTGTGCGGCGGCCGCAACGTGTTCGCCGAGCTCGCGCAAGTGGCTCCGCCCGTCGGATTGGAAGCGGTGATCGAGCGCAATCCGCAGGCGATCATCACGGCGGACGGTGCGCAGGGGGACCCCCTTTCGGTGTGGAACCGCTGGCCGGACATTGCCGCGGTGCGTCTGGGCAACCTCTATACCGTCGACGCCGACAAGGTGGCGCGTTCCACAACGCGAATCATGCAGGGTGCCGGGCAGATCTGTGCGGCAATCGACAGCGCGCGGAGCAAAGCTCGGGCAAACCGGTCTCCGTGACAGCGGATCCGAACTCGTCCGGAGCCTGGGAAGGCGGCATCGAGCGCCGTCGCCCGCATCCCGCGCCGCTCGCGCGACGCCTGCTCATGCTCGCGATCATGCTCGGCGTGCTCGCCGGCTTCACCGTGCTGGTGTGGCTCGCGATCGACGTGCGCAAACTGACGCAGAAGGCCGGCGTGCCCACGGACGCCGATCTGGCGCGTGCCGTGACGCTGTTTCGCTCGCTGGCCTGCGTGATGACGGCGTCGCTCGCCGGCGTCGCCGCGTGGATCGGCCACTTCGCCTGGCGCGTGCACCGCACCGACGTCTATCCGCCGCCCGGCTCGCGGCACATGCGCGTGAAGCGCGTGCTGCGCGGTCCCGAGGCGCGCCGCGTCGCGGTCGTGTGCTTCACCATCGCCGGCCTGCTCGCGCTCTGTGCGGCCGTGCTGATCCCCCTCGTCATCCGCCTGCTCAACACACTCGGCCTCGACTGAACGACCAAGCGGGTAGTAAAGAGTGGTCGCGCCGGATCGATGCCGGTTCGTTCATGAAACGCAGGATCGAGCCGCTCGGGTTGCTCCCGGAGCGAATCGACTCAGCGCCTGGATGCGCGCTTGCTCCGCTTCGTTGCAGCGCGCCGGGGCTTCGCGCCCGAACCGTCGCCGGTCGCGACGGCCTTGGCGCCCGACGCCGCGCCGCGGCCGCGCTTCCACAGCACCTCGCTCCCATGCTCGTGACGCGCCAGCACGCGCGCCAGTACGAACAGCAGGTCGGAGAGGCGGTTCAGATACTGCGTGACTTCCGCGGCGACGGGCTCGACGCGCGCGAGCGACCAGACGCGCCGCTCCGCACGCCGGCAAACGGTGCGCGCGAGATGGCACGCGGCCGCCGCCGGGCCGCCGCCCGGGAGGATGAACTCCTTGAGCGGCGGCAGATTCTCGTTGCAGCGATCGAGCGTCTCCTCGAGGCGCGCAACGAACCCGGCGGTGATGGCGCGATGGCCCGGGATGCAGAGCTCGCCGCCGAGATCGAAAAGATCGTGCTGCACCTCGACGAGACAGTCGCGCACGGAGACCGGGATCTTCGGCACCGCCAGCACCAGCCCGACGCAGCTGTTCACCTCATCGACGGTGCCGTACGCCTCGACGCGCGGCGCGTCCTTCGCGGTCCGCGTGCCGTCGCCGAGGCCCGTGGTACCGTCATCGCCCGTGCGCGTATAGATCTTGCTGAGCCGATGTCCCATGGGCCCGCATTGTACGTCTAGCGGAACTCGACGCGCGTGGCGACCGTGAGGCTGCGATCGGTGGTGTTGAAGCCGTTGGCCAGCTCGTACTGTTCGTCGAGCGCGTTCTCCAGCCCGGCCTGCACTGTCCACGCGTCCGTGACGAACCAGCGCGCGGTGAGGTTCACCAGCGTGTAGCCGTCCAGGATCGTGCCACCGAAGTCGTGGCGGTTGCCGGTGACGAGAGTGTCGAGACCCAGCTCGAGCGGTCCGAAGGTCTTGACGGCATTGAGGGTGAAACTGTCGCGCGCGCGCCGGATGAGACGTCCGCCGGCGGTGCGATCCTGCGGATCCTGCATCAGGCCCTCGGCCCGCACCCGCCAGGTGTCTGCCGCGTACTCGTACGCGAGCTCGATACCCTCGATCTTCGCTTCCTGGACGTTGCGGTTCTCGCCCTCGAACGTATCCGGGTCGAGCACCACGAACTGGATGAGATCGTCGATGTCGTTGCGGAACACGCTGAGGCTCAGCTGGTGCGCGCCCGCGATGCGATGCTGCAGCGCGAGCTCGTAGTTGCGCGAGCGCTCGGGATCGAGATCCGGGTTGCCGCCGAAACCGAAGCGGTCGGTGCTGTCAGGCGCGCGAAACGCCGATCCGGCCGAGGCGATCACGCGCGTGCGTTCGCCGAGATCGAAGCCGTAGTCGACGTTCCAGGTGCTCTCGCGGCCGAAGGTCTCGTGGTCGAGACCGGCGAACGCGACCAGCAGGTTGTGCCGGCCGATGTCGAGGCGGTCCTGCACGAAGATCATGTCCACGTCCGTCGCTTCGGCGTGCCCGCTGCCGAAGGACTGCTCGCGCGTGTCCTCGCGCGTGAGCAGCGCGCCCAGCGTGAGCATGTTGTCCCCGCCCAGCAGCACGTCGTTCTGCCAGTCGAAGGCGTTGCGGCGCGTGCTCACCATGTCGTTCGGCGCGCCGGCGAACGGCGGCTGCCGTTGCAGGATTTCGTCCGCGACGCGGCTGACGGTCAGCCGCGAGAGCCAGTTGCCCGTCGGGCGCAGCGCGACCTCCGCGGCCAGCGAGCTGTTCTCGAAATCCTGGTCGATCGGTGCGAGGAAGAAATCGAGGTACTGAGTGTTGCCCTCGGTGTGCCAGCCGCGCACGCCCACCTCCACGGGACCGAAATGCATGCGGCCCTTGACCGTCACCGACGTGTTGTCGTAGCCGCGATCGATGTCGCTCGCGCTGCGCGTCGGGAAGCCGTCGCTTTCCAGCCACGAGCCGCTCAGTGCGACATCCCCGCGCTCGCCGCCGAAACCGCCGGCGATGGTCGCCTGGCGCGTGTCGTAGCGCCCGTAGGCTGCGCCCGCGTGCATCTCGTTGCCGACGTAGTTGCGCGTGATCACGTTGATCACGCCGCCGATCGCGTCGGTGCCGTAGAGCGTCGAACGTGGGCCTTTGACGATTTCGATGCGCTCGATCGACTCGGGCACGATGTTCTGCAGCGCGGCGCCGCCGATGGTGCCGGGATTGATGCGCACGCCGTCGATCAGCAGCGTCGCGTGATTGCCTTCGCTGCCGCGGATGAACACCGAGCTGAGCTGCCCGGCGCCGCCGTTGCGGCCGATGTCGATGCCCGCGTGAAAGCGCAGCAGGCCGGCGACGTCCGGTGCGAGCGAGCGTGCGAGCTCCTCGCGCGTGATGACGATCACCGGTGCGAGCACCTCGTCGATCTCGGTGACCGTACGCGTCGCCGTGACGACGCTCGCGCCCAGCGGCTCGGCCGCGTCAGGTGCCGGCGTTGCCTCGACGGCGGCGGACGATGCAATGAACGAAACGAAACAGGCTGCGGCGGCGACGCGCGCGCCGCTGATCGGGTGCTTGACCACGAACGACACTCCCCATGCACGCCCGCATGGAACTGAGGTTTACGGGCCAGAGGCACGGACGGCAGAGCAGGGGATGGATGACCCCGAAGCCTCGCCCGCCGCGCGACTGGTAGAGAACCATCAGGCCGGTCTCCGGACTTACGAGTGCGAGGCGGCGCGTCGTCGCGTGCATCGCCCGGCATCGCCTTCCCACGTTGCGGACCCAAGGATCCGTTTCGCAGTGGCATTCGATGCCGTCTACTCGATCACCGTTGCGGGGGCAGCGCCGGAATCGTCGCGTCGCGACACACCGGCTTCCCGTACACCTGACAGTGGCCGGGCAGCGTAGGGAGGGGCGGGAGGAGTGTCAAGCGGCGGTCGACAGCATCACGGCCACGCGACCGCTGGCGATCGCAATACCGTCGTGCAGGCATCGGAACTCGTAGATGAGCGCGCCGGGACGAGCCATCTGCGATCGTGCTGCGACGGTCAATGGACCGGCGAGCCCGTCCAGAGACGGCACCTGCGTGCGAAAATCCCTGACCGACACCAGCATTCCCGGCTGCGCCTGCGCGCCGCGCTCGCGTTCCAGCAACGCGCCGTGAATCGCCATCGCCTGCGCGCCGTATTCGACCAGGTGCAACGCGCTCAGGCGTCCGAAGCGGCGCAGCGGGTGATCCTCACGTGCGTGACTGCGGGCGAGGCACACGATACCGCCGGCGTCCCAGGAGGTGACCTCGTCGATGAGGCACATCCGCCCGGCGTGCGGAACGTGCTGCAGGATCTCGTCGCGGCCGATCACAGGCATGACACGCGCACACCGAGCAGGGAACCGTTCTCGGTGCGAACGCCGATGAGCTGCTCGCCGCCGCGGGCCACGGCGGCGAGCACGGGGAGCGCACGTGCCGCCGGGTTGCCCCGGCGCAGCGTCTCGATCGCCGCTTCGGCCAGAACGCTCTCGTCGCTTGCTTCGTGCAGGGACAGCCTGGCAACGCTGGTTGGAATCGCGCTCGCCGTGAGCATCAACGCGATGCCACACGCGGTCTCGATCGGCCGCTTCTCGTAGAGCGGCACCGGAGGCGGCACGTCATAGAGGACGAGCAGCACGGCGGGCTCGCCGTCGGCCAGCAACGCGAACGATTCGCGCAGGCCCGCGGCGAACGAACCGTCGAAAGCCGAAAGCGTCGTGACGGGTTGGGTGGCGCGCGCTGCGATTCCAAAGTAGCCCGAAGCCGCGTTGTGGACCGAATTGTGAAAGTCGGTCGGCGAGACGATGCGCGCGGGCTCCGCGAGTGCGGAGGAGATGCGATGAACGATCGCCATCTCCGCGTCGGAGGAAGCAAACACCGAGGGCGCCGTGGCGACCGCGACTGCTGTACGCGCCATGGCATCTTCGGCTGCCTGCAACGCCGTCAGCACTGACAGCGGCGCGCGCCGCCGCTCGTTGGGAGGCAGAAGTTGCGGCTGCGGCGGCGCGAACGCCAGGGGGACTTGCGGCGAGCGTCGCCCCGAAAGCAACTCACGCGCCTGTTCCCAAACCGGCATCCCCGGCGCGACCAGGCCGACGGCCTCGAGAAATGCGGTGCACCCAGGAGGCGTGCTCACGGCCGCCCCAGGATCAGCGAACAGTTGCTGCCGCCGAAGCCGAAGGAATTGCTCATCACGCGATTCACGCTGGCACTGCGGCTCTCGCGCAGCACGTTCGCGCGCAGAGCCGGATCCACGTTGCGCGTGTTGAGGCTGCGCGGCAGGAAACCGTGCTGGACGCACAGCAGCGAAATCACTGCTTCGAGGATGCCGGCCGCGCCCAGCGTGTGGCCGGTCCAGCCTTTGGTCGAGCTCGCCGGAACCGCGGTGCCCAGGACCGCGCTCACCGCCTTGTCTTCCGCGGCATCGTTCGCCGGCGTCGCCGTTCCGTGCAGGTTCACGTAGTCCACGTCGCTGCCCGTGAGGCCGGCGCGCGCGAGCGCCGCCCGCATCGATTCCGCCGCCCCGCGGCCGTTCGGTTCCGGCGCGGACATGTGATAGGCATCGCTGCTCTCGCCGTCGCCCAGCAGCGCGAGCTCGCCGTCGCCACGCTCGAGCAGCGCGAAGCCCGCCGCTTCGCCGATCGAGATGCCGTTGCGCGCGACGTCGGCGGGCCTGCACGCTTCGCGCGCAACGAGCTGCAGGGCGTTGAACCCGTAGAGCGTCGTGAGGCACAGGCTGTCGACGCCACCGACCACGGCGGCATCGCAGAAACCGGCCGCCATTGCCCGGCGCGCGGATGCGAACACCTTGGCACTCGAGGAGCAGGCCGTCGAAATCGCTGCGCTCATCCCTTCGAGACCGAGCGCGGTACGCACGAACCCGGCAATGGAGTACGTGCACGAAGTCAGCCCGTGGTCGAATTGCGCCGGCAGGCGGTTCGCGATGCGATCGCGCTCGCGGTAGGCGAGCTCGGCCTGCTGAATGCCCGACGTGCTCGTTCCCAGGAAGACGCCGATCCGCGCCGCGCCGTAGCGTTCGCGAGCGCGCGCAACCGCCGCGACGAAGCCGTCCTGGTTCAGCCCCACGAGCGCCAAGCGATTGTTGCGGCAATCCCAGGGCGCCAGCGCTGCGGCCAGAGGTTCGCCCAGCCCGTCGACCTCACCGACGAAGCAATCGAGCGTGCAGGTTTCGAAGCGCTCCGGCGCGAGGCCGCTGCGTTCCCCGGTGAGGGCGCGAGCATGCGCCTCGCGTCCGCGCCCGAGCGCCGAGGTCGCTGTCCAGGCGCTAACGGTGAGCGGACGCAACGGTGTTTCCCGCCGGCGCTTCGGCCGGCAGCCAGTAGTCGTAGAAATTGAACCAGTCGTAGGGCGAAGCGCGTACTGCTTCTTCCAGCCGCAGCGCGTAGCGTTGCACGGTCGCCTGCAGCACCGCCTCGCGCGTGGCGCGCGGCACCTCGAGCATCTTGCTGAACAGCTCCAGGCAGCATTCGTATCGCCCCGCGCGCAGCGAAGCGAAGCCGAGGACGACGGGAACGCCCAGCGTTGCCGCGATCAGCCACGGACCTGCAGGCATGCGCACCTTTCCGCCGAGGAAATCCACGACTACGGCGCGCTCGTCGCTGCGCGCGCGGTCCGCCATGATGCCGACGATGTCGCCGCCATCGAGCGCGCGCTTCACGTCGAGCATGACGTCCGGTCCGGGACGCGAGGCATCGATGATGCCGGCGGCAAGGTCCGGATCGAGCGCCTCGAGGAGCGCCATGGCCATGCGTCCGACCGCCCGATCCAGCACGATGCGCACGGTGCGCACGCGCTTGCGCAGCGGCGGCACGCGCAAGGCTTCGAAGCTGCCGAAGTGCGCGACCACCAGGACGCAGCCGCGCCCGCTCATCAGCGTTTCCTTCGCGCCGGGGCCATAGGTGCTGTCGAGCGCCACGCTGGCAACGCGGTTGCCGAGCAGGTACACGCGATCGACCGAGACCGCGGCGAACTGGCGGAAGTGGTTCACGATCTCGCCGGCGCGGGGCTCGCGACCCAGCACCCGTGCGAGGTAGGCGCGCGAGGCGGCGCGTGCCTCGCCGTGCGCCAGCCAGAAGTAGATGGCGATCGGCCGCAGCACGAGCGACATGCTGCGCCGCCCGAGCAGCAACGCGGAGCGGACGAGCAGCTTCAATGCGAACGGCGTGCTGCGTTCGCGCTGCTCCTTCCACTCGCGCGTCACGTCGCGCCCCCGGATTCGACGAGGAACGAACCCTCGGCGATGCCGCGTTCGCCGCTGGTACAGCGAAAACCCACGCTGCGACCGTCGGCCGCCGGGCGAAACTCCAGCGTCGCTGCTTCGCCCGGCCGCAGCGGATTCGAGAACTTGGCCTGCGGCACGCCGACGACGCGCCGTCCGGCGCCGGCCAGGGCGTTGGCAGCGATGTCGAGGATCACGACGCCGGGTACCAGCGGGTTGCCGGGGAAGTGGCCGTCGAGACACGGATCGTCGGCGGCGATGGTGAACCTCGTTGCGCGGTCCTCCAGCGCCGCGAGCAACGCCGCGCGCGGTAACTTGCCCGCCTCGTTGCGCGGCAAGTGCGACACCAGGCGCAACGGCCGCGGCAGAAAGGCGGCATCGATACGCGACGCGAGTGCCGCCAGCAACTCCTCGCGCGTGAGCGAGGGCGCGACGGCCAGTGCCGCGCAACGGCCTTCGTCGCTGGGTACGAACATCACGCCGTCCTCGACGCCGTCGATAGCCAGCAACTGCTGTGTGAGGTCCGCGAGCGATGCGCGCTTGCCGGCGATCTTGACGAGGTCCGCGGAGCGTCCGACGAGGCGAAAGCGCTCGCCTTCCGCCGGCTCGACCACGTCCTGCAGCGGCACAGCGTCGGGAAGGTGCCGGCCCACGAACGTGGCGCGCCCGTCCGCGACCGCGACGCGCGAGTCGCGATACGGCCGCCACAGGTCGCCTTCGATCGTGCGTCGCGACGCCATGCTTCCCGCTTCGGTGCAGCCGTAGATTTCGTGCACCGACGCCTGGCAAAGCGCTTCCATCGCTGCGGCCAGGTCGGTTGCGAGCGGCGCCGTGGCGCAGATGACGAGGGCCAGGCGCGGGAAAGCGGTTTTCGCCACGACGCAGGCACGCAGGTGGGCAGGCGTGGTGACCAGCACGCGCGGTTCGGGAACGCTCGCCAGCTCCTCGGCGACGTCGCGCGGGAAGAAAGGCCTGGCGTCGCTCACCGCGCATCCGCCTCCGAGCGTGAGCATGACGCTCGTCTCGAGGCCGTACATGTGCTGCGAAGGCACGGTCGTGACGAGGTTGCAGCGACCGAGCGCGCCGAGGAAGCGCTCGCTCGCCAGTGCCGCGGTACCGAGCAGCGTTGCCCAGGTCTTGGCGTGGCCTTGCGGCGCGCCCGTGCTTCCGGACGTGAACACGATTGCGGCGACGTGGTCGCGGTCCACGCCCGCGTCGCAACCGGGCTCTCGCGTGCGCTCACCATCGCGTGCGCGATCGTGCTCGTGCGTGCCGTCGGCCGCGAGCAGCGCGTCGATCGTCGCATCCGTCAGCTCGGCCTGATCGGGGAACTCGCGCCGCAGGTCCGCCAGCACGCTGTCGCTGCGTGTCATCGGCAGCAGCGTCGTGCTCCCGCGCAGCAGCGCCGCGAGGAAACCAGTCAGAAAAGTGCTGCGGCGCTCGCAGGCGTTGAAGTAGTAACGGTGCGCCGGGAGCTTCCCGGCAAGTGCCCGCGCCGCCGCCAGCAGTGCACCAGCCGCCAGCGGCGTGCCGCGGCGCCAGACCGCCACGTCGTCCCTGTCGTGGCCCACCAGCAGAGGGAGCGTCGGCGTCATCGCCCGTCCTTCACGGCGTGCGGGTGCGCGGCACGATCAGGCGCAGGTACGCGATGAATCCGGGGTGCGGGAGGTGACGGAAACGCCAGCGCCGGTACAGGTACTCGCCGAGGATGAGCGCGCCGATGACGAAGTAGTGCACGAAGTTGGTGGCGATCGACCACACGTGCAGCGAAGCGAAGAGCGCGAGCAGCACGGCGGACAGGATCATCAGCGCGAACACCACCACCCACAGGATGGTGAGATGGCGCGTGTAGGGCGCGAGGTCGGACGGAAGCGTGCCGCGCGCGATGCGGGCCATGCGGGTGATCAGCGGTTCCTCGCCGGCGCGCAGCGATCGGGCGAAAGGCATGAGCAACGCGAGGGGAATCAGGACCGGCGGCAGGTACAGCAGCAGTTGCGAGGAATCAGCGGCTACCAGTGCGCCGCAGGCGGCCAGCGCGGCGATCAGCAACGCCCATGCCCAGGCACGGCCCGCCTTTAGCGAAGCGTATAGCGGTAACGCGCACAGCACGGCGAGCGCCGACCAGCGCAGCCACGGCTCGGGCCAGAGAATCGACGCGTGAACCAGCAACGGATAGGCGATGGCGAGCGCGAGCATGGTCGGGAACCGCCCGATTCCCTCGCCGGCGCTCAGCGGACCGCGCGCTTGCGCAGCACGAACTCGGTCAGGGCGCGCAGCGAGCCGAAGGCCGGCCGCGTTTCGGGATCCTCCGAGCGCAGCTCCACGCCATAGTGCTGCTGGACCGCGAGCGCGATCTCGAGTGCGTCGATCGAGTCGAGCCCCAGGCTCCCCGCGTCGTGGCCGAACAGCGGCGCGGTCGGCACTATCTCCTCGGCGGTCACGTGTTGCAGGTTGAGCGCCTGCACGATCTGGCGCGCCAGCGTGGCTTCTTCGGGATTCTGGATAACTGCTGCCATGCTCACTGCCCGCTACGCCGTGCGACGTATTCGCTGAAGATTCCGAGCGTCACCTGCCGTTCGATGTCGACGAAACCGGCGTCGGCCAGCGCCTGCAGGATGGTCGCCGGCGGCACGCAGTTTTCGATCGTGTCCCAGTAGAAGCGCATCAGCGTGCGGGTCTGCGGCGAGCGCCGGAAGATCAGCGCGATCGTGGGCACGACCTGCTTCATGTAGAACTTCAGCAGCGCGCGATGCAGGCGCCCCGGCGGCCTCGTGATCTCGAGCAGCAGCACCTTGCCGCCCGGCCGCAGCACGCGCAGGTATTCGACGAACGTGCCGCGCAGGTCGCGCACGTGCCGCAGCGCGTAGCCCATGCTGAGGAAATCGAAGGTCCGGTCGGCGCACGGCAAGCTCTCGCCGCGGCCCGGCACCACCCAGCGCACGCCGGCGCGACGCGCGACGTCGAGCATCGGCTGGCTGGGATCGAGCGCCACGGCCAGACCGGATTCGCCCACGATCTGCTGGCCCGTCAGGGCGAGGACTCCGGTGCCGGCGCCGACGTCGAGCTGGCGCATGTTCGCTGCGAGACCGTGACGCAGCAGCGCATCGCGCCGGTACCACCGGCCCGAGCCGAAGCTCATCACCGAGGTGATCCAGTCGTAGTGCTGCGCGGTCGAGTCGAACATCTCGCTCACGCGCTCGCGACGGCTCTCCTCGTCGTGAAAATACGCAGGGAGCACCGGCAGCGGGGGCAATGGTGCGGAGTCGGGCACGTTTCGCAGTGTTCCGGCGGGATTCGCGTTAAGCTAATTGTATGGGGTCATGGTGCCGGCGGAAAAGGCGTCGAACAACGAAGAGTCGAAGAATCAGCGCCGGGCGCCCGCACCGCATCCCCCTTCAGATCAGCGCCAATCGATGGATATGACAGCACTTCGCACGGGTGCTCTGCCGGCGTCCGCGACCCGTCCGGACCGGCTCGCCCTCGGACCCTGCCCGTTTCGCGTCGCCGACGCCTCGCGGGAGGATCTGCGCGCGGGCCTCGATGCCCACGTGCTCGCCTGCCTGCACTATGGGCGGGAAGCGCGGACGGACACCGACCCGCGTTCCGTCCCGATTCCGCTGGAGCGCCTGGACGACGCCGGCGTGGCCGAGCTGTGGATCAGCGACGAGCCCGTGCACACCGGAGAGAGCGAAGGCATCCGCTACGCGGCGAATCGCTCGGTCCTGTTCGGCTGGCTGCATCTGGACGAGGCCGAGCTCGCGACCATGGAGCGCAGCGTCCTGCGCGCCTACGTGCGCATCGAGCAGCTCATCAACCACCTCGCCTATCCCCATTGGCTGCGCGCCTGGAACTACCTCGCCCACATCAACCAGGGCTCGGGCGACGACGAGCGCTATCGCCGCTTCAGCCTCGGCCGATACAACGCCACGGCCCTCAAGTCCGGCTTCGAGCGGGAACTTCCCGCCGCCACGGCCATTGGTACCTATGGCGAAGGGCTGACGATGTGCTTCCTGGTCGGCCGCCGCCGCGCCGATCAGGTCGAGAACCCGAGACAGGTGAGTGCCTTCCGTTATCCGCGTCAGTACGGGCTCCGCAGCCCGAGCTTCTCGCGCGCCATGCTGCAGCACTGGCGCGACAGCTCGGTGCTTTTCGTTTCCGGAACGGCGAGCGTGGTCGGCCATGCCTCGCTGCACTCGGGCGACGCGTCGCGGCAGTTCGACGAAACGCTCACCAACGTCGAGGCCCTCCTCGAGAACGCCGCCGGGTTGAGCGGTCTGCCGCGGGACGGCTTCGTCCCGGAAGCGTTCAAGCTCTACGTCCGCAGCCCGGAATACTTCGCGGAAGTTGCGGATGCCGCCCGGGAGCGCCTGATGGAGCGCGGGCCGGTCGCGGTCCTGCAGGGCGACATCTGCCGTACCGATCTCGCACTGGAAGTAGAGGCGGTCTATCGGTGGCAGGACGCCGCGCCCGCCGTCGTGCCGCGATGAACGCGCATTCGCAGTGGGCGGACCAGGGATCTTCCGCGTCGTCGGGCCTGGAAGCGGATCCGCGGTCGCCCGCGGCGAGCGGGCTCGTCGGTCGGGCCTGGCGCGTGTTCGCCACCGGCTTCTGTTTCACCGTTTTCGGCATCGGTGGGTTGCTGCAGGGCCTGACGCTCTTCCCGTTGCTGCGACTCCTCGCCGGCTCACGCCGTCGCGCCCAGCCTGTCATCCGGGCGGCATTGCGTCACAATTTTCGGCTCTTCGTCGGCCTCATGCGCACACTCGGCCTGCTCACCTACGAGGTGCGCGGGCGCGAGCGCCTGCTGTCTCAGGGACAACTGATCGTCGCCAATCATCCCACGCTGATCGATGTCGTCTTCCTCCTTTCCCTGGTTCCTGACGCGACCTGCGTGGTGAAGCAGGGCCTGTTGCGCAACCCCTTCCTGCGCGGACCGGTGGCCTGGGCGGGTTATGTCGCCAACAGCGACAGCGAATCCCTGGTGCGCGACTGCAGCGCGGCACTGCGCGCCGGCCATTCGCTGGTGATGTTCCCCGAGGGCAGCCGCACGGTTCCGGGCCGGCCGATGCACCTCAAGCGTGGTGCGGCGCAGATCGCCATTGCTTCCCGCTCACCCGTGTTGCCGGTCGTCATCGACTGCGAGCCACTCACCCTGACCAAGGACAGTCCCTGGTACCGAGTTCCCGAGAGGCGGCCGCACTGGACCCTCACAGTGGGAGCGCCCATCCCGGACAGCCTGATCGAAGCATCGGCGCCTCCCTCGATCGCGGCACGGCACCTGACGCAGCATCTGGCTTCGGTGTTCGCGCGCGGCGCGCAGACCCCGGAGGAGGGTGCGCCCGTCTCATTGCCGACGACGAATGCGCCCGGCATTGGCCGCGCCAGCCTATAATCCACACGCCCGAGGGGGGCAATGACAGCCGGCGATCGCACGTCCGCGCCATGAGGCGCCGGCGGGCGGCAGCAGGGCCGTGACGGCAGCGCCTTGCCGACTACGGTTTATGACGACAACGATGCACAGCGAACAACAGATCCTCGACCAGGTGCGACAGGTTCTCGTCGATCTTTTCGAGATCGACCCCGAGCGCATCCAGCCGCAGGCTCGTCTCTACGACGATCTCGACATCGACAGCCTCGATGCGATCGACCTGATCCTCGAGCTGAAGGAGCTGACCGGCCGCAAGGTGCAGCCGGAGCAGTTCAGGCACGTGCGTACCGTGGGCGACGTCGTCACCGCGGTCGGCAGCCTGCTGCGCAACGAGAACGCTGCGTGAGCGCGCGAGCGGCGCGCGCGCCGGTGCTGCGCGCGCACCCCGGTCCTCCCGTTCGACTGGAACTCGACCTGCCCCCCGACCTCGACTGTTTTCGCGGCCACTTCCCCGGCTGCGCGATCCTCGCCGGCGTCGTGCAGCTCGACTGGGCGGTCCGCTTCGGCAGCGAATATCTCGGCACGAGCACGCGAGTCACGCGCATCTCGGCGCTCAAGTTCATGCGCATCGTGCGACCGGGCGCGCGCCTCGCCCTGATCCTGGAGCCGACCGCCGACGGCCTGCGCTTCGAATACCGGGAGGCGCAACGGCCCGACTCGGTCTGCTCCTCCGGACGGATCGCCTGTGCCCGATGAGCCCGGTAGCCGAATTCCGTCCGTGCATCGTCATTCCGTACTTCGACCATCCGCGGACGATTGCTGCCACGCTGGCGGGGCTTCGCTCGCTCGCCCTGCCGTGCTGGGTTGCCGATGACGGCTCCAGTGCCGAGGCCGCCCTGGCGCTCGTCGAGGCGACGCGTGGGCAGAGCGACTGGGTCACAGTGCTCCGTCATCCGGTCAACCAGGGCAAGGGCGCCGCGGTGTTGAGCGCGTGCCGCGCGGCGGCCACGGCCGGCCATACGCATGCGCTGCAGGTCGACGCCGACGGCCAGCACGCACTCGGCGACGCCCCGCGCCTCCTTGGCCTGTCCCGCGACAAACCGCGCGCGCTGGTGCTCGGCGAGCCCCGCTTCGACGAGAGCGTGCCGCGCTCGCGTCTGTACGGACGCCAGGCCACGCACGTCTGGGTCTGGATCAACACCCTGTCGCTGTCGATCCGCGATTCGATGTGCGGCTTTCGCGTCTACCCGATCGCCGGGCTTCTCGACGTCGCCGACCGGGAGCGGATCGGACTGCGCATGCAGTTCGACACCGAAGTCGCGGTGCGCCTTTACTGGCGCGGCACGCCGGTCGTCAACGCGCCGACGCGGGTCGTCTACCCCGTGGGCGGCGTTTCGCATTTCAACCTCTGGCGTGACAACCTGCGCATCGCGGCCATGCACACGCGATTGTTCTTCGGAATGCTGCGGCGCCTGCCGCGCCTGCTGGGGCGCGCCCGATGAGCGAGACACAGGCACGCAGCGCCAGCGTGCGCATCGAGATTCCCTTCCACGACCTCGATCCGGCCGGATACGTCTGGCACGGCAACTACGCCAAGTATCTCGAGCTGGCGCGCTGCGAGCTGCTCAAGACTTTCGACTACAGCTACGACGCGATGATGGCGAGCGGTTTCGTGTGGCCCGTGGTCGACCTGCAATTGCGCTACCTGCGTCCGCTGCGCTTCGGCGACCGTATCGAGGTGAGCGCGAGGCTGGTCGAGTGGGAATATCGACTGCGCATCGACTACGCGATCACGCGGGTCGGCAACGGCGAGCGCGTGACCAAGGCGTCGACCACGCAGGTGGCGGTGGACATGAAAACCGGCGAGATGTGCCTGCGCTCGCCGCATATCCTTTTCGCATGCCTCGGGCTCGAGCCGTGACGCGGCGGAGCATCGCCGTCCTGCTGGTCGGCGTGTTCATGTCGACTTCGCTGCCGGCCTTCGCGCAGGAACCGCCGGACCTTTTTTCGAGCCCGACCACGGCGACGGCCCTGCGCGAGGGCGTCCTGGCGACTGCGCTGGCGGAGGTCGCAGGTTCGCGCGTGCTCGAGGGCAGGTTCACGCAGCGGCGCACCATGCGCGGCCTGCCGCGCCCGCTGGAGTCGCGCGGCGTTTTTCTCCTGGTTCGCGATCGCGGTCTGCAGTGGCACACGCTCGAACCCGTCGACGACGAGTTCGTGCTCACGCGGCGCGGCATCAGCAAGTCGCCGGCCGCCACCGGCAGTCGCGGCGGAAGCGATCCGCGCCGGCGCGGTCCGCCGCTCGGGCCCGCGACCGAGCTCCTGTTCGCACTCTTCTCTCTCGATCTCGAAACGCTCGAGCGCCGCTTCGACCTGTACGGCGTCGGCACGGCCGAGGCCTGGCAGGTCGGCATGCGTTCGCGCGACAAGGCCACGGCGCGCGCCGTGCGCCAGGCCGTGGTGCAGGGCGGACAGCGCGTCGACTCGATCACGCTGGTCAACGGCTCGGGCGACGAGTTGTCGATCGGCTTTCACGACGTCAGCGTGCGGACCGAAGAGCTGAGCGACGAGCAGCGCGCGCTGTTCCAGTAGCGCCTGCATGCCGTCCGCCGTCGTACTTCGCTTCCGCTCGTGGCTCGCCGCGCTGTTCGTACTGGCAGCGGTGTTCGCCGGGCTCGTGGTTCCGCAGGTGCAGGTACAGACCGATCTGCTCGATCTCCTGCCGCGCAGCCGGGTCGAGGGTGCCCTGGCCGATAGACTCACTCAATTCGCCACGATCAACGCCCGCAAGGTATTGTTCCTCATCGGTCACTCTGCGCCCGAGGTCGCGTCAGAGGCGGCGAGTGCTTTCGCCGACAGCCTGGCGCGCTCGGGCGCGTTCTCCAACGTGCGCGTGCACTGGGGCGGCGATGCCGAAGCGGCCGCCGAGCTCTACCGGCAGCACCGCTTCACCTTGTTGCCGGAATCTGCGCGGGCTCCACTCACCGCGGGTCAGCCGGAAGGTCTCGAACGAGGGGCGCTCGCAGCCCTGTTTTCGCCCCTCGCGTTCGCCCGGCCCGACGTTTCCGACGATCCCCTCGGCCTCGGTGCCGGCTTCCTGCTCGAGCAGCTGCCCTCGGCGGGCGCCGCGCAGCTCGAAGGCGATCAGCTCGTCGTTCGCGACCCGGACAGGGCATACGTGCTGATCCTGGCCGAGACGGTCGCGAGCCCGTTCGGTGTCGAAACGCAGCAACATGCCCGTGAGGCGATCGCTGCCGCTCACCAGCGCGCCGATGCGGCAGTGCAGGGCCACGTACCGACGGACGCGCCGCTGGAGGTTCTGGTTTCGGGCGCGCTGCCGCATGCAGCGGCAGCGACGGAATCCGCGCGGCACGAGGTGACGGTCTTCAGCACCATCGGCACCGTAGCGGTGCTCACTCTGCTGCTCGGCCTGTTCCGTTCCTGGCGCGCACCCGTCCTGGGCCTGCTCGCCCTCGGTGCCGGCGCGTGCGCGGGCATCACGGCAACGCACTTCGTCTTCGGGGAAGTGCACCTGATCGCGCTCGTGTTCGGATCGAGCCTGATCGGCGTCGCGATCGACTACGCGATGCACTTCCTCTCCGACCAGTTCCGCCGTGCCGACTGGAGCCCGGTCGAGGCACTCGATCACGTCGCCGCACCGATCCTGATGGGAATGGCCGCCACCCTGGTCGGGTTCGGCGGGCTCCTGCTGCTGCCGTTTCCGGGCCTGCGGCAGATGGCCGTGATCGCGCTCGCGGGGCTGCCGGTCGCTTGTGGCACCGTGTTGTGCCTGTACCCCGTACTCGCGACCCGTCGGGCGGCGCGGCTGCCGGGATGGTGCGAGCGCATCCTCGCGCGCTTCGACGAAGCCACCGCTTCCCTGCGCCTGTCGCCTCGCACGCTGCTCGTGCTGATTCCGCTGCTCGCGCTGGTGGCGCTCGGCACCGCGCGGGTCGTCTTCCAGGACGACGTACGCGCGCTGCAGGCGCGCTTCGCCAAGCCGGTCGAAGACGAACGGCGCGTTCGCGAGCTGCTGCGGTATACGACAGAGACGGCAGTGTTCGTCGTCAGTGCAGCGGACAGCGAGACCGTCCTGCAGTCCGAGGAGCGCCTCACGCGTGAGCTCGACGGGCTGATCGCCACGGGCCGGCTCGGCAGCTATCGCGCTGTATCCCGCTCGTTGCCTTCGGCTGCGCGCCAGCGCGCCGACCATGAGCTCCTGCGACGCTATGTGTACGCGCCGGACGGCGTGTTGCCGCGCGTGATGCGCAAGATCGGCTTCGACGCCGCGGCGATCGATGCGGAGCTGGCACGCTTTCCGGCCGAGGCACAGCCGCTGACGCCCGCGCAATGGCGTGCGCATCGCGCCTCCTCGCCCTGGCGGCAGGCCTGGCTCGGCGAGCGCGACGGTGTGTACGCGAGCATCGTCTCGCTCGGCGGCGCGCGCGACCTTGCCGAGCTGCGGGCTCTCGGCGAGCGCTTGCCCGACGTGAGCTTCGTCGATCGCGTGCGCGAGATTTCCACCACGCTCGAGCAGAACCGGCGCGCGGTCGCGTGGCTCCTCGCCGGAGCCTACGGTGCGCTCGCGATCATCCTGTCGTTCGCTTTCGGCCCGCGCGCCGCTGGTCGCCTGCTCGTGCCGCCCGTTGCTGCCACCGCCATCGCGCTGAGCGCGCTCGGCTGGCTCGGCATCCCGGTGACGCTGTTCACGGTGCTCGCGTTGCTGCTGATGCTCGCCATGGGAGTCGACTACGCGATCTTCCTGCGCGAAGCGCGCGCCGAACGCCGCACGGCGCTGCTGGCTGTGAGTCTGTCCGCGTTCACGACCATGCTGTCGTTCGGGCTCCTGGCTTTCAGCACGACGCCTTTCATCCGCGCCATCGGCATCACGCTCGCCATCGGCATCGGCGCTTGCTGGTTGCTGGCCGCCAGCACGGCGCCCGCGCCGGAGAGAGCGGCATGACCCGTCCGAACCCCGAAGTGCTGGTGATCGGCGCCGGCCCGGCCGGCTCGCTGGTGGCCGCGCAACTGGCGCGCGCCGGTCACTGCGTGCTGGTGCTCGAGAAGCAGAAGTTCCCGCGCTTCTCGATCGGCGAGAGCCTGCTCGCGAACAGCCTGCAGTTCATCGAGGCGGCGGGGATGCTGGAAGCGGTGCAGAAGCGCGGCTTCCAGTACAAGAACGGGGCTGCGTTCGTGCGTGGGACGCAGCAATCCGAGTACAACTTCGCGGACAAGACCAGCACGGGGCCGGCGTTCACCTACCAGGTGCCGCGCGCCGATTTCGACCACACCTTGATCCTCGACGCCGAGCGCCAGGGTGCTACGGTGCGCTACGAAGTCGAGATCACGGCGGTCGACTTCGACGGCGAGCGGCCGCGAGTGCGCAGCCGTTCGGCGGCGGGCGAGGAGGCCGAGCACCAGCCGCGCTTCGTGCTCGATGCCAGCGGCTTCGGCCGCACGCTGCCGCGCCTGCTTTCCCTCGACCGGCCGTCGGATTTCCCGGTGCGCGCCGCCCTGTTCACGCACATCGAAGATCGCATCGTGTCCGGCGCCTTCGACCGCCAGAAGATCCTCGTCAGCATTCACCCGCGCGAGCACGACGTGTGGTACTGGCTGATCCCGTTCTCGAACGGCCGCTCTTCGCTCGGCGTGGTCGCGAGCCGGGAGTTTCATCAGCGATATCCGGGAAGCACGGAAGAGCGGCTGTGGCAGATCGTCCGGGAGGAGCCCGGCCTGGCCCGGTTACTCGCGCAGGCGAAGGGCGTCGCGCAGGTCGGCGAGATCGTCGGCTATGCCGCACGCGTCAGCCGGCTGCACGGCCCGGGGTTCGCCCTGCTGGGCAACGCGGCGGAGTTTCTGGATCCGGTGTTCTCCTCCGGCGTCACCATTGCGATGCAGTCGGCGCAGCTGGCCGCCCAGGCCCTGGTGCGCCAGCTGCGTGGCGAGACAGTGGACTGGGAGGCCTCCTTCGCGGAACCGCTGATGTACGGGGTAGAGACATTCCGTGCCTTCGTCACGGCCTGGTACGACCGCTCGCTGCAGGACATCATTTTCTTCGACAAGCCGGACCCGTCGACGCGCCGGCGCATCTGCTCGGTGCTGGCCGGCTACGCCTGGGACCGGGACAACCCGTATACCGGCCCGCTCGCGGGCCAGCGCCTGCGGACCCTGGCGGCGTTGTGCCGCCGCGGACAGCAGCCTTAGGGTTACGCGCATGGCTCTGCACAGAAACGCCGAAGTGGGCGAGAATTTCGCCATGGCATTCGCACCCGCCGCAAACATCGTCGTGCCGCCGATCGAGGAGCTGGTCCTGCAGCGCGGCGACATGCTGCTCATCGACAAGGTGGTGAGCTGCGGCGCGGAATGTATCGAGGTCGCCGCGTGCCTCGGCCCCGATCATCCGCTGGCCGACGAACAAGGCATCCCTTGCTGGGTGGGCATCGAGCTCATGGCGCAGACCGTGCTCGCCTTTCTCGGGCTCGAGCTGCGGGCGAAGGGTGAGGCGCCGCGCATCGGCCTGCTGCTCGGGACGCGCAACTACGAAGCACAGGTGCCCCATTTTCCCGCTGGTCGCGAGCTCAGGATCCTGGCGACCGTCGCGTGGCGCGACGACGAGGGCGTGGGTGTGTTCGACTGCTCGGTGCGACAGGCCGGGCAGGGCGAGCGTGAGCTGGCACGCGCCAACGTCAAGGGTTTCGCGCCGCGCGACATCGCCACCTGGCTGCGGACGGCAATCGATGGCTGACTGGGTCCTCGTCACGGGTTCGAGCCGTGGCATCGGCGCCGCGATCGCGCAGCGTCTCGCGAGCGACGGGTACAACGTCGTCGCGCACGCCCGCGCCCTGCCCTCGCTCGACGAGACGCTCGGTGCGATCCGCAAAGCCGGCGTGGAGGCGAGGGCCCTCGCATTCGACGTCGCCGACCGCGCGGCGACACGCGCGGCGCTCACGGCCGACATCGAAGCGCACGGGACCTACTACGGCGTCGTCTGTAATGCCGGGATCGCGCGCGACGGTGCGTTCCCCGCGCTCACGGAACAGGACTGGGACAGCGTGCTCGCGACCAATCTCGACGGCTTCTACAACGTGCTGCAACCGCTGGTGATGCCGATGATCCGTCGCCGGGCCCCGGGGCGCATCGTCACGCTGTCCTCGGTGTCCGGCCTGATCGGCAACCGCGGGCAGGTGAACTACAGCGCGGCCAAAGCCGGCATAATCGGCGCCACCAGGGCGCTCGCCGTCGAGCTCGCGAGCCGCCAGATCACGGTGAATTGCGTGGCTCCCGGCCTGGTCCGCACCGACATGACTGCCGAGGCTCCCGTGGAGCGCATCCTCGAAATGATTCCCGCCGGCCGCATCGGCGAGGCGCACGAAGTGGCCGCGGCCGTGAGCTTTTTCATGTCGCCCGCGGCCGGCTACGTCACCCGCCAGGTGCTGGCGGTGAACGGCGGGATGTGCTGATGACGCGCGTCGTCGTCACCGGCATGGCCGGCATCACCTCGCTCGGCCAGAGCTGGCGGGAGATCGAGCGCAACCTGCACGCCGGCATGAGCGGCATCCGCCGCATGCCCGAGTGGGACCGCTATCGCGACCTCAACACGCGGCTCGGCGGACCGGTCGCCGACTTCAGCTTGCCGCCGCACTACACGCGCAAGGTGACGCGCTCGATGGGTCGTGTGTCGATGCTGGCCACCCGCGCCTCGGAGCTCGCGCTCGAGGACGCGGGCCTGCTCGGCGAGGAATCGATCCGCGACGGACGCATGGGAGTCGCCTACGGGTCCTCGACGGGCAGCACGGACGCCGTCAACGACTTCGCGCAGATGCTGTCCACCGGCAACATGGGCAACATCAACGCGACCACGTACCTGCGCATGATGCCGCACACCACCGCGGTCAACATCGGCGTGTACTTCGGTCTCAAGGGGCGCGTGATTCCCGCCTCGAGCGCCTGCACCTCGGGCAGCCAGTCGATCGGCTACGCGTACGAGGCGATCAAGCACGGCAAGCAATTGCTCATGCTCGCTGGCGGCGCCGAGGAACTGTGCGCCAGCGAGGCTGCGGTGTTCGACGCGCTGTACGCGACCAGCACGCGCAACGACGCACCGACCACCACGCCGCGCCCGTTCGATCGCGAGCGCGACGGCCTGGTGATCGGCGAGGGCGCCGGTTCGCTCGTGCTCGAGGATTACGACCACGCGCTGGCGCGTGGGGCCCGCGTCCACGCCGAGCTGGTCGGCTTCGGCAGCAACTCCGACGGGGACCACCTCACTCATCCCAATACGCTGACCATGGAACGGGCGATGCGCATGGCGCTCGCGGATGCAGGCCTCGAGCCCGCCCGCATCGGCTACGTGAACGCGCATGCAACCGCCACCGAGCAGGGCGATATCGCCGAAACGCGGGCCACGCACCGCCTGTTCGGCGCGCGCGTGCCGGTCAGCGCGCTCAAGGGCCACATGGGGCACACTCTGGGCGCCTGCGGTGCGATCGAGAGCTGGCTGACCATAGCCATGATGAACGCCGGCTGGTTCGCGCCCACGCTGAACCTCGCCAATGTTGACGAGCGCTGCGGGGAACTCGACTATATCCAGCACGAAGGTCGCCGGCTCGATTGCGAGTTCGGCATGAACAACAACTTTGCGTTCGGCGGGATCAACACGTCGCTGATCTTCCGGCGCGCAGCTCCCCGGGTATTCACCTCTTAGTGGACGAGAGCGGAGGAAACATGAGCAAAGCGGTTCTGATGGCCGTGATTGCGGCCCTGGTGTTCGGTGTACTGACGTTGTCGGCCGAGGCGCGCGACACGCGCCTGCGCCTGCCGCTCGCGGACGCGCTCGGCAACGCCAACGCCAAGGCGCAGCTCAGCGAAGACGTCAAACTGTTCTTCGGCAAGCAGGCGCACCCGAAGCCGGCACAGAGTTTCGGCAGCTTCCAGACCAACAAGAAGACCAACTTCTTCAACAAGTCCGACAAGGAAGCCTGCGAGTGGGCGTTCCTGTCGGCGATGATCACGCTGCAGGGCCGGGCGCGGCAGCTCGGCGGCAACGCCGTGGTCAACATCAAGAGCATCTACAAGAACGGCAACTTCGAGAGCGACACCGAGTACGAGTGCGGTGCCGGCGCGTTCGTCGGCGGCGTGGCGTTCTCGGGCGAAGTGGTCAAGCTCTGACGGAGCCGGGGGAACGATCATGCGCACGATGCACGGATGGGCGGCGGCGCCCGCGACCAGGAGGGCGCTGGCCCTCCTGGTGGCCGTTGCGACGCTGGCGGCCGGCGGGCTCTCGCTGGCGCGTGGCAACGAGGAAGTCGTCGAGTATCGCGACGTGGCTGTGCGCACGGGCAGCGGCAAGGCGGCAACTGCCGAGCAGGTATGCGCGGCAGTCACCGCCGCCGTAGATGCGGCGAAAGCCGAGCAGAAATATCCATGGGCCCGCGAGGGCAGCGGCAACGGACTGGTTGCGATCCTGCAGGTGCGCATGAAGCATACCGTGCGCGTGGACGTGCAGTGCGCCGCCGACAAGTACTCCGTGACGTACAAGGACAGTACCAACATGAACTTCAAGCAGAAGAAGCAGGAGGCCGTGATCCACCCGTACTACAACGTCTGGGTGAAGGACCTCGTCACGGCCATCGACGTCGAGCTCGCCAGGCTCTGACACGATGTCGGAGCTCCTCTCCGTCGCGCTGGAGGCGGCCGGCGCCGCGACCGAAATCGTCACGCGCATGTACCGCAGCAACTGCGCGGTACGGCTCAAGGCGGACAAGTCGCCGGTGACGGATGCCGACGTCGCTGCCGAGCAGGCGATCCGCGCGGTGATCGAGCGGCGCTTCCCGCGTCACGGTTTCTACGGCGAGGAAACCGGCAAGTCGCAGGCCGACGCCGAGTTCCTCTGGGTCGTCGACCCGATCGACGGCACCAAGGCGTTCGTGCGCGAGTATGCGATGTTCTCGACGCAGATCGCGCTCATGCATCGCGGCCGGCTGATCGTCGGCGTGTCGAGCGCCCAGCCCTACGGCGAGCTGGCGCACGCCGAGCGCGGCGAGGGCGCCTGGCTCAACGGCGAGCGTATTCGCGTGAGCGCGGTGAACCACGTCGAGGAAGCTTCCCTGTCGACGGGCAACCTGAAATCGCTGGCGCGCGACCGTGCGCGCTGGTCGCGCTTCGGCGAGATCGTCACGAGGCTCGACCGCATCCGCGGCTACGGCGATTTCCTGCACTATCACCTGGTGGCGTCGGGGCGCATCGAAGGCGCGTTCGAGTCCGACATCAACATCCTCGACATCGCCGCACTGGCGATGATCGTCGAAGAGGCGGGCGGCAAGGTCACGGATCTCGACGGCGCGCCGGTATCGCTCGAGATGACGTCGATCCTGGCCAGCAACGGGGTCATGCACCCGACGTTTCTCGAGGCACTGCGGCGCGGCTGACTCCTCTCGGATCAGTCCCATCTCAGATCAGCCCCATCGTGATCGCCTTGAGCACGGCCTGGGTGCGGTCGCGCGCTTCGAGCTTCACCAGTATTTCCGAAATGTAGTTCTTCACGGTGCCCTCCACGAGTCCGAGGGCACGCGCGATTTCCTTGTTCGAATAGCCGCCCGCGACCAGCCGCAGGATCGACGCCTCGCGCTCAGTGAGCGTCGCCGCCGATGCGGCCCCGCTGCCCAGGGCGCTGCGGATGCCTTGCGTCGCGAGCGGATGCAGCGCGGTTTCACCGCCCGCCACGCGTGCGATGGCAGCTTCGAACTCCTCGGGTGAGGCATCCTTGAGCAGAAAGCCCCGCGCGCCCGCGCGCACCGCGCGATCCAGCAATCCCGGCTCATCGAAGGTCGTCAGCAGCAACACGGGCGTGGCGATGCCGCGCGCGCGCATCTGGCCGATGAGATCGATACCGTCGACGCGCGGCATGCGGATGTCCGCGACCAGCACGTCGATGCGCGTAGTTGCAAGGCGTTCGAGGCACTCAGCCGCCGACGCCGCTTCGAACACCAGGCGCGTGTGTTCGAGCGTACCGACCAGCGCTTTCAACCCCTCGCGCACCAACGCCTGGTCGTCGACGATGCCGATGGCGATCGCCGCACGCGAATCAGTCGTCGCAGAGGGCGGACCGACGGTCGCGGCGGGCGGACCGGAGCCCGGGGCTGAGGGAGTCATGCAGGCTGCGCCGGCACGGAAATGCGCAGCGCCGTGCCGCCTGAGCCGCCCGCGCCGAGGGTGAAGCGGCCGCCGAGCTCGCGCACGCGCGCCTCGATGCTCGAGAGCCCGAATCCGGGCGCTGCAGCGCCCAGGCCCGCGCCGTTGTCGATCACCGCCAGCACCAGATCGCCGTCCTGCCGGTCGAGCGAGATGTCGATGCGCGTCGCGCGCCCGTGACGGATGGCGTTGGACGTGGCCTCCTGCGCGCAGCGCAGGATGTGTTGCGCGAGGTCCAGATCGTCGATGCGCACCTCGGGTGCTGCCTGCACGTGCACCAGTGAAGCCGGGAACGAGCGAGCCAGCTCGTACAGAGCTGCGGCGAGCGGCACGCCGGAAATGGCGGGCACGTACGCCACCACGTTGCGGATGTCGCTGAGGATTCCACCCGCGATGTCGCGCGCCGTGTCGATCTCGCGCGAGCCGGCGGTGCGCGCCGCCACCTGCAGGTTGAGTTGCAGCGCGGTGAGCTTGTGGCCGATGAGGTCGTGCAGCTCGCGCGCGATGCGCAGGCGCTCGCCGTCGCGCACGCTTTCCTGCAACAGCACCTGCGTGGTCAGGAGCTGCGCGTTGATCGTGCCGAGCTCGGCGCGCGCCTGTTCCGCCTGCAGCAGGGTCGCTGCGAGCAGCAGCGAGAAACACTGGAACGCGAAGAAGGCGATGGCGAGTGCGAGCGCCTGTCCCGGTCCGTACGGAATGGCCATCGCGTACACGGCGACCGACGCGACGAAAACCCAGCCGGCGGCGAGCCGCGTGCTCACATATCCCGGCAGCTGCGCAGCCACGACGACCAGCAGGATCGGCACCATCGCTTCGCGCAGCAGGTAGAAAGCGCCCAGCGCGAGCGCACCTTGCGCGAGAACCAGCCACAGGGGCCACTGGCGTCGTTGCAGCGAGTGGCGCCATTGCGTGTGCCACACGAAGAGCACCACCCACACGGCCAGGCACGCGAACCCGCCAATCGCGGCTCCGGCAGGCATCGCCTCCTGTTCGAGTGCGACGCTCGTCACGGCGGCGAGCCATGCGAGCACGCCCAGGCCCAGAAGCCTGTTGCGCATCGCCGTGGTCTGCGAGAGGGCGGGATGTGGCATCGGCACGAGTATAAGGCGAGCGCGCACGGACGCGGCCGTTCTGCGCGCCGAAGTGACTTTCGTCACCCCATGACTTCCGGCATCTCCTGCGCCGGAGCGGGCGCGCGCATCGTTGCAGCCCATGTATCTCTTCGTCAAACTCCTGCACGTCGCCGCCACGGTGCTGTTCCTCGGGAACATCTTCACCGGCGTCTACTGGAAGCTGCGTGCGGATCGCGCGGGCGACGGCAACATCATCGCGAACACGCTCGATACCATTGCGCGCAGCGAGCGTGCCTTCACTCTGCCATCGGCAGCCGTGCTGCTCCTGACGGGCATCGGCCTCGCGCGCCTTGCGGGTCTCTCACTGCTCGGCACGCCCTGGCTCGCCGCCTCGATCGGCTTGTTCGCAGTGTCCGGCCTCGTGTTCGCGCTGATCGTCACGCCGCTGCAACGCCGCCTGCGTGCCGCGGCACTCGCGGCCGGGCGACCGGACTATCGGCGGCTGTCGTTCTGGTGGGAGGTGTCGGGATGGACTTCGATAGTTTCGTCCGTCGCGGCGCTGATTCTCATGGTGCTCAAACCCTGGACGTGAACATGAATATCATCGTCATCGGTGCCACCGGCGGCACGGGCCGGCAGATCCTCGCGCAGGCTCTCGAGCGCGGCTGGCGGGTCACGGCATTCGCGCGCAATCCGCGCCGCGTGCGCCTCACGCATCCGAACCTGCGCATCGTGCAGGGCGACGTGCTCGACGCGGCTGCGCTCGATCGCGCGCTGCCCGGTCACGATGCAGTGGTGTGCGCGCTCGGCCACAAGCGCTGGTTCTATCCCAACCGGATCCTTTCGGCCGGCACCGCCAACGTGGTGGCGGCGATGCAACGACACGGTGTGCGGCGGTTGATCTGCCAGAGCTCGCTCGGCGTCGGCGACAGCTTCGGGCGACTCGGCCTGCTCTACACGTTGCTCGTGGTCCCGGTGATCCTGCCGTTCTACTTCTGGGACAAGGCGCGGCAGGAAGCGATCGTGCGCGCGAGCGGTCTCGACTGGACGATCGTGCGCCCGGGCGTTCTCACCGACGGTAGCCGTCGCGGCCGCGTTCGCCACGGCCCGCGCGTCGGCAACTGGATCTGGTCGGTTCGGGTGTCGCGCGCGGACGTCGCGGCTTTCCTGCTTGCCGCGGTCGAAACGCGCGGTCACCTCGGCGAGACGCTCGGGCTCGCGAATAACTAGCGTCCGGTACCTGAATCATGAATAACTAAATAACCAAAGTCCGGTACCGGATTTAGATATTCAGCCGTTCACGAAGACGCGCCGGCCCTGGAAGCCGATTTCCTGGATCGGCGTGCGATACAGCGCCGAGAGCGCATCGGACGTGAGCGTATCGGCGCTCGCGCCGTAGGCCCAGCGCCCGTCGCCGAACAGGAGCAGCGTACGATCCGCGAACTGCGCCGCGAGCGTTGCATCGTGCAGGCTCGCGATTACCGTGCAACCGGCATCGGCGCGCGTGCGGAACAGGCGCAGGATCTCGAGCTGGTGATGCGGGTCGAGGTGGTTCGTCGGCTCGTCGAGCAGGAAGACGCGGGGTTCCTGCGCGAGCACCGTGGCGAGCGCCACGCGCCGCCGTTCCCCGCCGGACAGCGTCTGCACGTCGCGATCGTCGCACCCCGCGAGGCCGACTGCGGTCAGCGCCTCGCGCGCCCGCTCGTAATCCGCTTCGCTTTCCCATCGCCAGAACTCGATGTGCGGGTGACGGCCCATCACCGCGGTTTCGAGCGCCGTGTTGGGAAACGGGTCCTCGCTCACCTGCGTCAACAACGCGAGCCGGCGCGCGAGCGCGCGGCGCGGCCACTGCGCAAGCTCGCGCCCTTCGAGCAGCACGCGGCCCGCGGCCGCGGCGCGCAGGCCCGCGAGTGTGTGCAGCGTGAGCGTCTTGCCCGCTCCGTTCTCGCCGAGCACCGCGACGAATTCGCCCGCACGCGCCTGCAGGTCGAGACCTTCGACCAGGCAGCGCGAGCGGACTTGCACGCGCACGCCGGTGCATTCGAGCAAAGGCCCGCTCATCGCTGCATCCAGTTGATTTCGGCTGCCGTGGTTGGCCCCACCCCGACCTCGCGCAGGCTGTCCGGCATTACCCATTCCGAGGCGGTGCGCGCCGCCCGGCCGGCCATGATCTCGGCGCGTCGCTGCGGATGCAGCGGCACCTGTTCCGGATCGGCATAGCCGGCAGGAAACAGCGGCTGGCCGCTCTCGGGGTCGTACTTGTCGCCCGCGCCGAGGGTGTGCAGCAGCTCGTGGGCGATCACGATGTTGTTCTGTCCGGTCATCTCCGTATCGGCGAACGCATGGACGACGCCGAGCAGTCCCTTCTGCAGACCGAGCGAGTGCGGAACGCTCTGCGAAATCGCGGGGTTGTGATAGAGCACAAACAGGCGAATGTGCGGTGGCGCGCGATCTCCGTCGTCGGTGGCGTGCGCCGCCCACCAGCGCACGCGCAGGCTCCAGATCGCGACCTGCAGGGGGTTCGAGCCCGGCTCGAGCACCGGCGGCAGGTCGTCGGCGCCACCGTACAGCTCCACGCGCACCGGATCGTCGATGCCGATGCCGTAACGCTGCCCTTCCCGGCGCATGAAGATTTCGATCGCTTCGAACGAGTTGTCCGAGAGGCGGCCGATGTAGTCCTCGCTCACCTGGCTGCCGTCCGCGTTCAACGGGTGGATGGCGACCCAGAGCATCGCGTCCCAGTCGGTCGTGCGCACGCGGTTGAGCCAGGTGCCGAACGCTGCCGCGGCCAGGATGAGGAGCAGGGCACCGATGCGCAGCTGGCGAAAGGTCATTCCGCCGCCTCGGCCGTGAGATCGACCAGCCGTCCGCGCGTCACGAGGAGCGACAGCGCGATTGGCCGGCAGCAGACGCTGCAATCCTCGATGTAGGTCTGGTCGCCGGCGGACAGGTCGACCGTCACCTCGATCGCCTCCCAGCAGTGCGGGCAGGTGATCGTGCGGCCGACGACGAGGTCGCTCATGCGGTCAGGGCTGCAATCGCGTCGCGGTCCACGGACCCGCGGCGAAGTCGTGGGGCCCGGCGGGCGAAAGCTCGCGTGTCCAGCGCACGCGATCATGGATGCGGAATTCGCCTTCTACCCAGAGCTCTACGGCGTCCAGCCAGAGGCGGTAGCCACCCCAGTTCGAGGGGCGGGCGATCGCGGGCAGCGGCACCGGTTCGCCGGCGGCCGTGGGGTCCGGAGTGCCGAGACGTGCCGCGGCTGAACGCACGGCCTCGACCAGCTGCACACGCGATGCGACGGGAGCGCTTTGCTCGCTCGCCCAGGCACCGACGCGGCTCTGCCACGCGCGCGAAGCGAAGTAGGCATCGCTCTCAGCGGCGGTCGCGCGCAGGACCCGGCCCTCGAGTCGCAGCTGGCGATGCAGGGAATCCCAGTGCAGAACGCCGGCAGCGCTGGCATTTGCCGCCAGCTCGCGCCCTTTTCGCGAGTCGTAATTGGTATAGAAGAGCGCGTAGCCGGGCGAGGCGACGATCGTCTTGCAGAGGACGACGCGGGCGGAGAGGCGGCCAGCCGCGTCGCAGGTCGCCAGGACCATGGCGTCCGGGTTCGGCTGCGGGCGCAGCTGCCAGGCTTCCGCAAGCCAGGCAGCAGCGAGCGGCATGGGGTCCGCCGGAGGCGGGTCGGGGAGGGTCTGCGACAACAATTTCATGTGGAATTCGAGGCACTTCCGCGCGAGCAGTCCAGAGCCTATCTCATCAGCAGGCGCGGCGGCGACAGGCTGAACGCCGAGTTCAGTTTGGGTTAATCGCCCCGCGCTACAGTCGCGACGAGCGCCGGGCGTCGAGTTGCGCCCCCGAGGAGGCCGTCATGCACAAACCCTGGATCGCCGCGCTGTTCGCCGGATCGATGCTGCTCACGGCAGCTGCGCAGGCGGACGACAAGCCGCGCCGCTGGACCTCGGATCAGGGCCAACATCAGACCGACAAGGGACGTCAGGGTGATCGTTTCGGCGATCGCCGCAATGACGGCCGCCGCAACGACGGCCGTAGCGAGGGCCGGCGCGACCTGCGAGGCAACTGGGACCGCGACCGTCGCGACGGCAATGGTCATCGCGACGGCGACCGACGCCACGACGGTGATAGGCGCCACGACGGTGATAGGCGCCACGACGGTGACAGGCGCCACGACGGCGACAGGAGCCATGACGGGCGCCGCGATTGGCGCAGTGACGGCCGCGGTGACGATCGCCGTCACGACTGGGATCGCGACTCGAGACGCTGGAATGGCGACGGCCGCCGTGACTGGCGCGACGACCGACGCCATGACTGGAACGATAACCGGCGGGATGACTGGCGCGACGACCGTCGTCATGATCGCCGGCACGACCGTCGGCACGACTGGCGGGGCGGCTACTTCGGCTATCCCTTCTCCTACCATCCATGGGGTTGGGGCTGGCGATACAACGACTATCGCTGGGACGGTCATCGGCACGGCCGCTACTGTCCGGACTGGCACTGGTACGGTTATCGCGGCTACCACCATCACTCGCGATACCACTACTACAACGGCTTCGACGGCCGCCTGATCATCGACATTCCCCTCTGGTAGACCGGCCGGACACGGCGCGGGTTGCGGGCCACGGGCGCTGCCGGTAAAACGGCAGCGCCCATTTTCATTTTGCGAGCCCGTACTTGAAGACGCTGGAAGCGCTGCGAGCACAGCTCGACATCCTGGACCGGCAGCTGCTCGAGCTGGCCGCCCGGCGCCAGTCGCTGAGCCGCGAAATCGCGCGGGTCAAGGCCGGCAGCGGCGAGTCGACACGCGATTTCCGGCGCGAACGCGACGTGCTGCTGCAGGGTCGCGACCACGCCCGCGAGCTCGGTATCTCGCCCGACCTCGCCGAGACGCTCCTGCGCACGCTCATCCACTCTTCGCTCGCCACCCAGGAGCACGCGCGCGTCGCGGCGGGTGCCCACGGGGCTGGCCGGCGCGCCCTGGTGATCGGCGGGGCCGGCAAGATGGGCCGCTGGTTCGTCGACTTCCTTGCCTCGCAGGGATTTCAGGTCACGGTGGCGGACCCGGCCGGGCCGCTTGCGGGCCACACGCATGCGCGCAGCTGGCATGAAGCGGACGGCGACTACGACGTTCTGGTGCTCGCGACCCCGCTGGGCGCGACGAGCGCGATCATGCAGGAGATCGCCGCGCGACCGCCGCGCGGCCTGGTGTTCGACATCGGTTCCCTCAAGACCCCGCTGCGTAGCGGGCTCAAGTCGCTGAGCGACGCGGGTTGGCGCGTCACTTCCGTTCATCCGATGTTCGGTCCCGATACGGACCTGCTCTCGGGGCGTCACGTCATCTTCGTCGACCTCGGCGACCGGGCCGCGCTCGACGGCGCGCGCGAGCTGTTCGCGCAGACGATGGCCGAACAGGTGGTCATGAGCCTCGACGAGCACGATCGGCTCATCGCCTACGTCCTGGGACTGTCGCACGCGCTCAACATCGCGTTCTTCACGGCGCTGGCGCAGAGCGGCGAAGACGCGCCGCGCCTGGCGAAGCTGTCGAGCACTACGTTCGATGCCCAGCTCGACGTTGCCAGTCGCGTGGCCGCCGAGAGCCCGGCGCTGTATTTCGAGATCCAGAAGCTCAATGCCTACGGCCGCGAGTCGCTCGAAGCGCTGCGCAACGCCGTCGGCCAGCTGTGCCGCATCGTGAGCGACGGCGACGAGTCGCAGTTCGCTGCCCTCATGACGCGCGGCCGCGAGTACCTCGAGGGGCGCACCGCGGCGCGTACCGCGGGGCGCACCTGAGTCCATGGTCGCGCGGCGTACTCCGGTCCGCGCGCCCTACGGCGCGAACGTGGACCCGTCCGACGCGACCGCGCGCGATCTGCGCGGAAAGCTGCGGGCGCTGCGCGATCAGGCGCAGAAGAACGAGGTCATCCTGCGCAAGACGCAGGCGCGCGAGCTCGAGCTGCTGAGCGCCGAGTCCCTCCGCGACCTGCTGCGCGTGCTGGTCGGCGGACTGTCCGAGTCGTACACGCTCGACGCTGTGAGCCTGGTGCTGCTCGATCCCGACCACGAGATCCGCCACCTGCTGATCGCCGACGGCGAGCGGCTCGAAGATTATCCCGACGTTCTCTTCATCGACAATTTCACCGACCTGAGCGCCACACTGCGCAATCTTGCCCGGCCCTGGACCGGGCCGTACGCGCTCGAAGTGCACGGCATCGTGTTCGCGCGCGGCACGGGATTGCGCAGCCTCGCCATGATCCCGCTCCTGCGCCAGAAACGCCTTGCCGGCCTGCTCGCCTTCGGCTCGACGGACGTGCGGCGCTTCACGCGCGCGCACGGCACCGACTTCCTCGCGCATCTCGGCATCATCGCCGCGGTGTGCCTGGAAAACGCTGTGAACCGTGCGCGCCTGCTGCGCAGCGGGCTGACGGATTTCCTCACCGGCTGGCACAACCGCCGCTATCTGCACATGCGGATGAAGGAAGAGCTGGCGCGCGCCCAGCGTCACGGCGTGAGCGTGGCCTGTCTCATGGTCGATCTCGATCACTTCAAGCAGCTCAACGACACGCGCGGGCACCTGGCGGGCGACCAGATGCTGCGCGAGCTGGCGCGGCGGATCGAGGCGCACACGCGCACCAGCGATACCGCGGCGCGCTTCGGTGGCGACGAATTTGCGCTGCTCCTGCCGGAGACCGGACTCGCGGAAGCCGTGAAGCTCGCCGAACGCATCCTGCGCGCGGTGACGGCTACGCCCGTTGATCTCGGGCCGGCCGGCAGTGCGCCGCTGTCCCTGTCGATCGGCGTCGGCGCGCTGCGGCCGCCGCGCGAGGAACGCGACCTCGGTGCCGCGGCCGACCGGTTGCTGTCGCGCGCCGACGCGGCGCTCTACAAGGCCAAGGCCCGCGGCCGCGGGCGCGTCGCTGCGAGCGACGAATGATGAATATCTAAAGTCCGGTACCGGATTTAGATATTGTCAGCTGACCAGGCGCTGGCGGCGCATCAGGATCAGGAACAGCGGCACGCCGATGAGCGCGGTGAGCGCGCCGACCGGGAGCTGGCGCGGGGCGATGAGCGTGCGTGCCAGCAGATCCGCGAGCACGAGGAGCGTGCCACCGAGCAGCACGGATGCCGGAACCACGACGCGGTGATCGCTCCCGGCCACCAGTCGCACCAGGTGCGGCGTCACCAAGCCCACGAATCCGATGCTGCCTGCAGAGCTCACGGCCGCAGCGGTGAGCAGCGACGAAGCGATGAAAATCGCGTAGCGCACGCCGCGCACCGGCAGCCCGAGCATCTGAGCTTCGACTTCGCCGCGGGCCAGCAGGTTGAGATGGCGCGCGCCTAGCAGTGCCGCCAGCAGGGCGGGCAGGAGCACGAACGTCAAACGCAGCGGGGCGGAGGTGTGCGACAGATCGCCGATCAGCCAGAACACCATGCCGCGCAGCCGGTTCTCCGGTCCGAGGGCGAGCATGAGGCTGACCATCGCGCCGCAGCCGGCGGCGATGACGATACCGGTGAGGAGCAGCCGGGTCGGTGTCCACGCGCCAGTGCCATGCGCCAGGGCGAAAACGAGGCTGGTCGCGAGCAGCGCGCCCGCGGCTGCGCCCACATCCACCCACCAGCCGGCGAGGCCTGCGAGCATCACCGCGAGAGCCGCGACCGAGGCGCCTCCCGAGACGCCGAGGATGTAGGGGTCCGCGAGCGGATTGCGCAACAACACCTGCATGAGAACGCCCGCCAGGGCGAGCATCGCGCCGATCCCGAATGCCTGCAGCGCGCGCGGCAGCCGCAGCTCGAGCGCGAGAGTGCGGGCCAACGAATGCTCGTCGCGCAATGCCTCGGTCCAGAACTGGACGGGATCCGGGATGGCGCTGCCGATCGACAATGCGGCGAGAACCGCGAGGATTGCCGCGCCGGTGAGGAGGCACAGCAGGGCGATGAGTGGGGTGCGTTTCAAGGTGCAGTGCTGCTCGATGAGCGCCGCAAGCCTACTACGCCGCGCGCGTCCGACGACAGCGGCCGGGTTTGGGCGTTCGCCGGTGGATGTGGAAGAATGCCGCCAGCCATGCCGATTCCCTCGTTCTCATCCCAGACCGACTCCATCGACGCTGAAGGCTATCGCGCCAACGTCGGCATCGTGCTGCTCGGCCCGACCGGCGACGTATTCCTCGGTGGGCGCACCGGAGGTCGCGGCTGGCAGTTCCCGCAGGGAGGCATCCGGCCGGACGAGGACGTCGAGGCCGCGCTCTACCGGGAGCTGCACGAGGAAATCGGTCTCGAGCGCAGCGACGTGAGCGTGCTGGGCAGCACGCGCGCCTGGCTGCGCTATCGGCTCCCGGCGCAGTACGTGCGGCGCAATTCCTTGCCGCTGTGCATCGGCCAGAAGCAACGCTGGTTCCTGCTGCGCTTTCACGGTGGCGAGCATCGCTTCCGCTTCGATTCGACGCGCGAGCCGGAATTCGAGTCGTGGCGCTGGGTGTCCTTCTGGACGCCGGTCCGGGAGGTGATCTACTTCAAGCGCGAGGTCTATGCGCTGGCCTTGCAGGAGCTCGCGCCGCTTGCCTTCCCGCAGGGAACGCCGCGGTACCCCGACTGGTGGGCGCACCGGCACCGCCTCGACGCCGGCGACGGCCGCACGCCGTCGCGCTCGTGATCTGATCGAAGATGGTCCTGAATCGAACCACGCACGTCATCCGCACGCAGCGTCCCTGGGTACGCCGCGTGTTCCTGGGAACGCTCATCGCCTTCGCTCCGATCGCCATTTATCTCACCTATGAGCTCGGTCGTTTCGACGGCGGCTACGACCGGCTCTCCGCGGGCCAGGAGCGGCGCGAGCAGGAAGTGGCCATCGAACGGCTCGAAAAGGCGAACGCCGAGTTGCGCGGCAAGCTCGCCGAGCTGGAGACGGGACGCACGAGCCAGACACAGGAACGCGAAGAACTGGCGCGCACGGTGAGCGAGCTGCAGACGCAGGTTGCGCGTCAGGCCCAGGACCTGCAGTTCTATCGCGGCATCGTCAGTACGACGGTGGGCGCGCCCAACGTCAAAGTGCAGCGCTTCACCGTAGCGAACGGCAGCGCGGCGCGGCGTTTCCGGCTGAGGATGGTCCTCGTGCAGGCTGCGCGGCCCGAGAATACCGTCAACGGCACCGTGGCGTTGACAGTTGAAGGCTCCGAGCGCGGCAAGAACGTCACCTACAACCTGGCGAAGCTCGCGCCCGACGGCCGGGCCCAGGTGCAGTTCTCGTTCCGCTACTTTCAGGACCTGGACCAGGAGATCCAGCTTCCCGAAGGCTTCGCGCCGGCGCGGGTGACCGTGGAGGTGCGCGCGTCCGGGCGCGCCAGCTCGCCGGCCATGCAGACCTACGACTGGGCGGTGCAAACCACGTAGGCCGCCCGCGGTCGCGGCGGGTTATGATGCGCCTTCAAGAGGAGACATCATGTTCAAACGCACCGGCGACCCCCAGAATTCCAACCGCAGCATCGACACGCTGATCGGCCGCACCACGCGGATCAACGGCGACGTGATGTTCGGCGGCGGGTTTCACCTCGACGGGCAGGTCACCGGCAACGTACGCGCCGAGACCGGCGTGACTTCGGTCCTGAGCGTCAGCGAACATGGCAGCATCGAGGGTTCGGTCGACGTGCCGCACGTGGTGCTCAACGGACGCGTGAAAGGCGACATCGTGGCGCGC
>Ga0187894_10001150_pt1 | contig 34892 bp, 33 predicted proteins | sample GBC1701081metaG_FD_136650 | JGI IMG/M metagenome (GOLD analysis project Ga0187894, IMG submission 136650) | White microbial mat communities from a lava cave in the Kipuka Kanohina Cave System on the Island of Hawaii, USA - GBC170108-1 metaG ...
ATTGTGCTTCGACATCACCTTCGTTATCGCCGCCGTCAACGTCGTCTTCCCATGATCAACGTGCCCTATCGTCCCTATATTCACATGCGGCTTACTGCGATCGAATTTCTCTTTGCTCATAATCTCTCTATCCTCTCAAAATTAAGCGGGCAAGTAGCCCCAATTAACAAACTGTTCACGAAGACTCTGGTCGTCCTTGAACGCCTGAAAAAACAAATATTCAGGAGCAAGGTCGGCTCCGTTTTCCCAGACCAGTGTGTCTAGCTCTTCATCTAATCGAAACCGGCTAAACTCTGCCGAATCCTTAAGCCTTTCAAAAACCGGCCCGATCAGGCTTTCCGCCAGATCTGCCACTCCGCTCTGACCGTTACTAAAGGTCACTTCTACTCGATAGCCGTCAAGATTATCTCGCATCTGTTACCTGAATCATCATTCTCTTCTACTTATTCGAGCGGCTCTATCGGATAAGGCTCGAGCTTATCCCTCACACCGTTGCCAGTTGATCATTCCAATACATCGCAATGACGATGCCAAGAAATCGGCTGATTACAGGCATATCACCTCATCAATTAACAAAGAACACCAAACTGGAGCCCAAATCGGGATTTGAACCCGAGACCTTTTCCTTACCAAGGAAACGCTCTACCCCTGAGCTATTCGGGCTTATTCAAACATGTCTGAAAAATGCTCTTTTGCGTGACAGTTGGCACATAAAACTTCGCATTTTTCAATCTCAGCAATCAGCCGCCTAAGGCTCACACCCATCCAAACAGAATTGCCGATCTCAAACTCCTTATCGGCCTTATCTTTATGATGAAACGTGAGAGTTGCCGGGTGATCTTCGCCGCAACGTTCGCACTTCAAATTCCTTTTGTATTCTCTCAACCACTCCCTGCGGTTCTTAGCAAAGCGGCGATTTTTATCTCGCTGCTTTTCAAGCAAACGCTCACGATTGCGTTGATAATACTCCCGATTGTAACGCCGGATTTCATCCGACGGCTTTTGAGACATTCTCAAAATCTCACAACTGCCGCCATCGTTTGTCAAACAGTTATTGGAGCGGGAGACGAGGCTCGAACTCGCGACATTCAGCTTGGAAGGCTGACGCTCTACCAACTGAGCTACTCCCGCAATCTATAAAGGCAAAAGTAAAAAGGTAAAAGGTAAAATCACTTTTGCCTTTTTACTTTTGAATTTTTACTTTTCAAAACTGGTGCATGGGGTAGGATTTGAACCTACGTAGGGAATTAACCCGACGGGTTTACAGCCCGTTGCCTTTGACCGCTCGACCACCCATGCGTAACCCGTTTACCGTTGCTATGGTCGGCATTTAGAGCCAAATAGCAAATTTCCAATGATAACTAAAGGGAATACAAGTTGCAAGCGGGAAAGGTAACGTTTTTTGAGGATATTACGCGATCATCTTACTCGGGGTGATCGGCAGGTCGCGCATTCTCTTTCCGGTTGCATGATAAACCGCATTGGCGATCGCGGCGGGGACACCAACCATTCCTAATTCACCTAAACCTTTTACGCCCAGCGGGTTAACGATAGTATCGATCTCTTCGACAAAGCCGGTTTCAACGCCCATAACGTCGGCGTGAGCCGGAATGTAGTATCCGGCAAAATTCGGATTCATAATGCGTCCGTAGCGATGGTCGACCTGTGTTTCCTCGGTCAGGGCCATGCCGATACCCCAGACGACACCGCCAATTTCCTGTGATTTGGCGCCTTTAGGATTAATGATCTTGCCGGCCGCAGTTAGCTCGACGACTCGCGTGACTTTTATAATTCCAAGCTCTTCATCGACCTTTACCTCGACAAATTGGGCGCCGTGCGAAGCGATGGCGTATTTGCTTCGCTCGCCGCTGTTTGGGGTCGCGTTATAAACCTCGGCGAGTTGGCTGAGATTGTTTTTGTTCAAAATTTCGACAAATGAAATGCTCTTGCCATCGGCAGCGACAAATTTTCCATCGCTGATCTTAATGTCTTCGAATTTGCGATCGCCGAATTTTGCTAATTCAAACAGCTTTTTCAAAACAACCTGCGAGCCTTCCTGAACGGCGGTCCCGACGCTGGCTGTCGTGAACGAACCGCCCTGAATCGGCGCGGCGGGCAGTGTGCTGTCGCCCAGAACGGTTTTGATCTTGCCGATCGGTAAGCCCAAATTCTTCGACGCGATAATTGCCAATGTCGTGTAAGTTCCCGGCCCGATGTCGGTTACTGCACTCTCAACGAGCACAGTTCCGTCTGCTTTTAAAGTGATGCGGGCTGAGGCTGGCAGCCACGCCGAACCCCAAGTTCCGGTCGCCATTCCATAACCTACCAGCCAGTTTCCGTCTCGCATCGAACGCGGTTCCGGTTTACGTTTTTCCCAACCAAATCTTTTCGCTGCCTCGGCATAGCATTTCCGCAACTCCTTGCTCGTAAACTGCTTGCCGTCTTCCGGCGAAACCTCGGCGTAATTTATCAGCCGCAGTTCGAGCGGATCGATCTTGAGTTTGTAGGACAATTCGTCGAGTGCGCATTCGAGACCGAACGCGCCGGTGACCATTCCCGGCGCTCGCATCGCAAGTGGCGTTTGCATATCGGTTCGCACAAACTTTGATACGGTTCTGACATTCGGGCACGCATACAAATTGCGCGAAATGCCCGGGATTCCCTCGATCGAATCTTCATTCGTCGAAGAATTGTTGACAGCCTCGTGGATTATCGCCGTCAACTTTCCAGACTTGTCCGCCGAGACCTTTAACGTCTGAATGGAATACGGGCGATAACCGTGAGCGGTAAAAACCTGTCGGCGCGAATAGACGATCTTGACCGGTCGTTTTGTTTCGCGAGCGGCAAGCGGCGTCAAGTAAGTGTTTGGCGACGGGCGCAAACCCGAACCGAACCCGCCGCCGACAAACGGAGCGAGGACGGTAATGTCCGATTCCGGAATCGCAAATATCCTCGCTAAATATCCGCGCACTCCGTTAACGCCTTGCGTTTTATCGTAGATCGTCAGCTTACCGCCGTCCCAGTTTGCGACCGACGCATGCAGCTCCATCGCGTTGTGATGTTCGATCGGGATCGTGTATTCGGCCTCGATCTTGACCTCTGATTTGGCAAAGGCCTCGGCTGGATTTCCTCTGTCGGGACGCGGTCGCCCCTCGACCGCCTTACCTAAAAGTTTGCGGACATCCGTTTCCGAAGCTTCCTTATCGTAAGTTACTTTGACCAGCGAGGCCGCGTAACGCGCCTGTTCAAAAGTGTCCGCGACGACGACGCCGATCGCCTGGCCGCTGAAGAGAATCGTGTCGTCGTGCAGCGGACGATGCGAACGTTCGTTTTGAGCTTTAGCAAATTTTGGCGTGTTGAGATGCGTCAGAATCTTGACTACGCCCGGCTGTTTTTCGGCCTCACTCGCGTCTAGCGCGCGAATTTTGCCTTTTGCGATCGTGCTGTGAATCAAATAACCGTAAGCGAGATTTGGAAATTTCCACTCGGCAATAAACTTCGCCTTGCCCGTCACCTTTGCCACGCCGTCAACGCGATTCGGTGCGTCCTTTACGTCGTCGATCATATATTTTGATGAACTATTTTCCATTCGCCGTTTTCAAAGCCCGTGCGATCGCGCGTTTTGCCAAAGTAATTTTGTAAGCGTTTTCCGCAAGTGGCTTTGCGTCTTTAAGCGCGATCTCGGCTGCCTGTTTGAAATTTTCTTCGGTCGCAGGTTTACCGTTTAAAAATTTCTCGGCGTCGAAAGCGCGCCACGGTTTGTGAGCGACGCCGCCGAGAGCGATTCGCGGGTTTGATATCTTTCCGTCTTTCGTTTCAAAGATCGCGGCGACAGAGACAAGTGCAAATGCGTAGCTCGCGCGGTTTCTTATCTTTAAGTAATACGATCTGCTCGCGTTCACCTTCGGCAGTTCGATCGATAGGACGAGATCGCCGGCGTTCAGATTGTTATCTCGCGTTGCGTCAGAGTCAGGCAGGCGATGAAAATCGACAAAATCGATCACGCGCTCCTTGCCGTCTCGTCCGAGAACTTTTACTTTTGCATCGAGCGCGGCGAGAGCGACGCACATATCGGACGGAAAGGTCGCGACGCATGTTTCCGACCAGCCGAGGATCGCGTGATTCTGATTCAAACCTTCGAGCGCTCCGCAGCCCGTGCCCGCTTCGCGTTTGTTGCACGGCATCGTGACATCGTAAAAATAAACGCAGCGCGTTCGCTGCAAAAGATTTCCGCCATTGGTCGCCATGTTGCGGATCTGCGGCGACGCACCTGCCAAGATAGCCTGCGCGAGTAGCGGATATTTTGAACGAATCAACGGATGATTTGCCGTATCGGTATTTTTTGCCAGCGCTCCGAGCGAGACGCCGCCCAGATCGTTTGCCTTGATCGTCGAGAGCGCAAGTCGTTGAATATCGACCAGTTGGACAGGCTGCTCGACGCCTTCCTTCATCAGATCGACCAAATTTGTTCCGCCGGCGATAAACTTTCCACCGGGCTGCAAAAGCCTGATCGCATCGTTTTGCGTGGCTGCTCTCGCAAATGTAAACGGTTTCATTGCTTTGCGTGAACCTCCTTGATGGCGTCCAAAATATTGGGATACGCACCGCAGCGGCAGAGATTTCCCGACATTCGTTCGCGAATCTCGTCGTCGGAAAGTTTAAGGTTCGTCGATCTGGCCGCGAGATTTTGTGTGACCTGACTCGCCTCGCCATTCTTCGCTTCGGCGAGCATCGCAACCGCTGAGCAAATTTGCCCCGACGTGCAATAACCGCACTGAAAACCATCGTGATCGAGAAACGCTTGCTGCACAGGGTGAAGCTTTTCGCCAGTCGCTAGACCTTCGATGGTCGTAACCTTTTTGCCGTCGCACATCACGCCGAGCGTCAAACACGACAACTGTCGCCGCCCGTCGATAATTACCGTGCAGGCGCCGCACTGGCCATGATCGCAACCTTTTTTAGAACCCGTGAGATCAAGGTGCTCGCGAAGCGTGTCCAAAAGACTGGTCCGGGCGTCGATCGACACCGCTCTCTCGACGCCGTTAACATTGATCTTTAGCGGTAAAGCGTCGACCGGATTTAAAACATACTCGGGAACCTCTGCAAAAACCTCCGTGCCGTCTGCAAACTGCAACGCCAGAATTCCGGCACCCGCAACCGAAACCTTCTTCAAAAAATCTCGTCGCGATTTATCGACATCGGAATGCGTGTCGGTCAAAAGCTCGTGAGCGATCTCGTTAGGCTTACTCATACTTTTTTCGATGCTTCTTTGCGTTCTTTGCGGCTTTGCGTGAAAAAATCTTTCTCCCGCAAAGCAAGTCTCCCAACACGTAGCCGCGTAGTTCTAAAATACCACGCAACCACGCCGGTTCACCGCGAGCGCGGGTGAAACCGTTCGTAGTTCTTCTTGAGTTGTGTGCTCGTGATGTGCGTGTATATCTGCGTCGTCGAAATGTCCGCGTGGCCGAGCATCTGCTGAACCGAGCGAATATCGGCGTTATTCTGCACCAGATGTGTCGCAAACGAATGCCGCAGCGTATGTGGCGAAACGCCTTCGAGTCCACATTTTTCTGAATAATTTTTGATAAAAGCGTGGATGAGCTGCCGATTCAGAGCCTTGCCATCCGGTGAGATAAAAAGATTGTCGATCTCGATATTTTCGTGCTTTCGGCGAAGCACGAGATAGCTTTTTACCCATTCGACTGCACTCGATCCAACCGGAACGCGACGTGTCTTGTTTCCTTTTCCGGTCGTCGTCAGAATGCCCGCATCAATGTCGATATTGATCAATTTGAGACCGACAACCTCAGAAACCCGCAAGCCGCAGGCATACATCAGCTCCAAAATCGCACGATCTCGCAAACCGGTTTCAGTCGAAACATCGGGCGCGGCCAGCAGCATCTCGATCTCTGTATTATTCAAAAATCGTGGCAAATAAAAACTTTTTTGCGGGCTGACTAGGTCGTCGGCCGGGTTTTTCTTAACGTGTCCGTCGAACATCAAAAACTTGTAAAACCCGCGCACCGAACTGATGATCCGTCGCCTCGAACTCTCAGAAAGTTTCTCCGCGCCGAGGTCGATCAGCCATTCGCGAAGATCTTGGCGCGAGAGATTTAGCAGGTCGAGTTTGTTCTTCGCGGACCAATCACTTAAACGCGTAACATCATGTTCGTAACTCTCGATCGAGTTGGCAGCGAGGCCTTTCTCGACACGGCAATATGATAAATATTCTCTTACGAAGTCACGGCTCACTCGTTTATGCTACGAAATTGTGTAAATCCACCGCAAGAAAATTATTCTTCGACATCCGAATGACATCGCCTGATGACTTTGGAAAATGGCTCGTCGAACTGCAAAAGTGAAGTCGATGCGAACCGGCGCGAAAGATTCCAACTGCGAAGATCGCCTTCCAATTTTTTGCGACAGTTTTGCCACGCCAACTCATTCAAAACGACCTGTTGATCTTCTTCATTCATATCGGGGAAGGCTTCGATCAAAACCGGAATCGCATCGTCGCCGAGGCCGCTGTTGTATCTTGCGTCAAATTCGCGCCCCTGTCGCATGAGGGCGAGATTGTGGCGGACGATGAACTCGTGTGGATTGAGCACGTGCGTTGCGCCGAGTATCAAGAACGCCGTCCACAATGCCGCCCAGGCAAAATGCTGACGTTGGCCCCGCAATACTGTCACGGCAAATAAAATGAACACGATCGCCAGCCACGTCATAAAGATCAGCGGATAAAGTCGAATGGTCGTAAGGCCATAGCCGAGATTGCCCGTCAGCAGCACGAGCCGCTGAACGGCCGACGCCATGATGACAAAGAGCAGCACGATCTGCACGCCGGCGAGCGCGCGAAACAGGTTTTCAGCGGCACGTGTTTCTTTGCGAATCAGCCAGTGCGAAACGAGCAGCATCGGCAAGACGATCGCCGAGACCGCAACGAGTTCGCCAAAGCCGCGACGCGCGTATTCGGCGAGTTTAAAGTCAGGCGTGTTCTGCACAAGCTCCATTCCGCCGAATAAATACGGCACTTGCACGATCACAAAACTCAAAAACAGCAAGTTAACAAGCCCAAAAATGACGCCGACCTCGACCGTGCCGAGCGTGAACGCCGACGGCATGATCGAGTTGTCGATGTTTGCCCACGACCAGGTTTTCTTTTCATCATCAGCAGACACGCTTTCTGTAGCCGGCGTTTCTGCTTTTGGTTCTTCTGCGTTTTGCGAATCGGGTGCGTTAAGATGATCGACGACAAATTTGTTGTCGGGCAGCGTGACGGGGTGTTCGCCCGAATCGTTTCGCAGCGACGCGACCTTGCTGACGGATTCGTTTGCGACGTTCGTGAATATCGAAATGACCGACTCAGCCGAATCGACCGGCTCCATCAACACGCCGCGCAGATACCCCGCCGACAACCACGCAAAGATCGAGAACAACAGCACGTGCGTGAAAACCGTCTCGGGCATGATGTTGAAGACACGCTGCACGAGGCCTTCGTAAGCAGCGTCGGCGGCGATGAACAAACCGCCGAATATCAAAATAAATGGCGCCGCGATCGCCAGTCCGCGCGCAGCAGCGAGCGCGTGTTTTCGCCAGCCTTCGCGCGGCATGTTCGACCATTTGATGTCGGACGAAAGCAATATCGCCGGTGCGAATAAGGCGTTCAGAGCCGACCAAACAAAACCGATCACATAATGAAACGCGCCGGCGATCTGCGCCGAGACTTTCAATCGCGGCAAAAACAAAACCGAAAGAATCGCAATTATCGCGAACGCGTCAGCAACCAATAATTCCTCCGCGTCACGCCAAACAAACATAGCCGCGAAGAAAATCTGAGCGCCAAATAACGCGAACGCATGCAAGTTCAATTGCTCTGGAGCATGTCGCCGCAACAGCATTATCATCGCCGCCGCAAAGACTACATTGAAGAGCAACACGTTCAATCCCCACGGCGTCGACCGCAACAAAACATCGCCTGCAACACCGATGATTAAAGCGACTTGTAATATCTGTAAACCGATTTTTGTTCGATTGTTCATTTCATTATTTGACGCTCTTTGCGACCGATTGTTCCGCAAGCATGAAAAAGGCTCGCTTATGCAAAATACTGTCTTCGTCGCCGACGAGCACGGCCTCGATGGCTTTGTCGATACCGTAGCCTTCGCTGATGTCGAGATACGGATTTTGCACATCGGCGGGCAGATCGAAAACGATTTCTTTTTCAAAACTCTCGACGGGCGAAATCTTTTTCTCGAATTGTGGCTGCGGCGGCAACTGTGCCTCTGCAATCTCGCTGCGAGTGTATGTGCGATTCTGCTCATCGACAACGTGGGCATCCACAGTGAGCAAACCGAGCGTGGCGGCTTTAGCATTGCTGAAGACTTTTACCGTAACGATATAGAATTCGCCCTTCGCCGTCTCGTTGCCGATGGTTTTAGTTTTTTGCACGCCGGTAACGGCAGTGTGCATGTGGCAATCGAGATAGAAGCCGCAATATTCCTTCGCCTCGCCAATAGCGAGCGTCTTCTCCGTGCTCGCAAACGAAAACCCAAGCAGCATCACTGCGTAAAACACAAACCAAACCGCAACACCGCCGACAACAAAATTTCGCAGCCATCTCTTTTTGGTAGCGATCGCCACGATAAACAAAACAACTGCCGTCAACAAACCTCCGATCGTCATTAAAATCAAAAGCACGCCCATTGTTCCTCCTACTTCTGTTTCATCGCCGTGATCAGCGCTTCCATGTGATTGAGATACCTTTCGAGCGCCTTGCGTCCGTCGCGCGTGATCTTGTATTCGGTCAGCGGCACGCGGCCGTTGAACGATTTATCGCAAGTCACATAACCTGCGTCCTCGAGCTTTCGAGCGTGAACGCTGATGTTGCCGTCGGATGTGTCGAGTAGATTTTTCAGCTCGGTAAAACTCAGCTTTTCGTTCGCGGCAAGCGCCGAAATGATGCCGAGACGCATGCGTTCGTGAATGACCTTGTCGAGATCGTTCGAGATGCTCACGTCCTGACGCGCAACGCGCAGTTCCTGAGTCCTTTCATTTTTCTTAAGTGCTAGATTCTTCGCCATAATTTCATGCCCGCGAAACACGCGAAACAGGCTAAAAAAAGGATTCCGTTTCGCGTCTTTTCGCGTGTTTCGCGGGCAAAACGCTTATCCACCATACTTCCTCGCAATGATCGCCCCAAAAACGATATGCAATGCGCCAAAGCTCAATGCCATCATTAAGTTTCCGTAATTCGATGGCAGCACAAACGCAACCGCGCCGAGCGCGATAAAGCACCAGCCCATCACCGGCACGACTCGCGCCGAAAACGCGCCGCCGCAAGCCACAGCCGCGCCATAACTGACGATGCAAACCGGCGCCATTTCGTAATAATGTCCGTATCGCCAAAGACCGAGGACGACGATCACGCCCGCGATCAGCGGCGGTGCGAAACTCAACGCAAACTTTTTCGCCGGCACACTGAACAGCGACTGACCGGCGATCTTCGACTTTTGCCACATCGCGAGCAGGCCGATTAGAAACGCGAGCACAGCCTCGACGAGCCACACAGTCAGCGAGTCGACGAGATAAAGTTGTCGATTCGCAACGTATGCCGCGACGACAGCAGTCACGCCCATCAGAATGCCGCCGTAGCCGGGCACGGCCGTGAACGAAGCCGAGCGCTCCATCGTTTCGCGAATGTATTTGAGATTGTCTATTGCTCGCGTCCCAATGTTTACAGGCTCTTCGGACGCGGACTCATCATTTCTCACGGCTTTCAGTTTTGCCATATCGAACACGAGAATAGACCAAGTTGTCCGCGATGTCAAGAACTTTACACTGTAAAGCTAGATTTTATTTTTTTGTTTTTTGAGCAGCGTCACCGAGATTTTCCACCGGCTTAGCGGTTGGGTCAGAGGTCGAATAGGTGAGGCGTTTGCCCTGCATCAAAAAGTTTTTTCCGTTCCACTTGTAAATCGTGCGTGTGAAATGCGTCGGGCAACAGAGTTGTTCGAGGTCGTCGCCGATGCGACCCGTTTCTGTTTCGCCGAGCAGAAAACGATCTTGTCCGTAAAGCTCGACGACGAGATTACTGTTTTCGCCAAAAATATTTTTCAGTCCGCCATCGGCGCGATCGCCGGTGCGAAACGGCCAAATCAATTCGGGACGCCCACCTTTCCACTCAAAAACATAAACGATCTGCGGCACGGCCGAGCCGCCGGTTTCGATCTTTAAAACAACGATTGCTTCGTCATTGCCATCGCCGGTCACGTCAAAATATTTTGTCGCAACATGCGACATGCCGATTCGCCGCAAGCTCACCGAATCAGCTTCAACATCTTTATCTTTACTTTTATTTTTGTCGCTCGTTTTGATGTTCGAGTTGGCTTCGACAGGTTCGACGCGGCCATCTTTTAGCGTGATCTCGGTCGTGCCATCGGGATTTTGCCAACCGCGTGGAAGCTCGTATGTGTAATTCTTAAAATCGAATTTTGCTATCTGCGACGTTGAAGCAGAATTACGCTCATCAAGCAGTTCGGCCTGTAAATTCGGTATCGCGGACGTAGGCGATGGCATCGGAGTCGGAACAGATCTCGTGACGGTTTGGGTGATATTTTGATTGCTGACTTCAGCTTTTTGACACGCCAAAAAAAATGTGGCGGAGATAATGGTTAAGAAAATTATCACTCGACCCATTGTGTTACGCTCTCGTCAGACTTCTATATTTTATACGATGCGGCTGGTCGGCGTCGTGGTCGAGACGGCGTTTGCGGTCTTCTTCGTACTCGCTGTAGTTGCCGTCGAAATACTCGACATGACTGTCGCCCTCGAACGCGAGAATGTGCGTCGCGATTCGATCGAGAAACCAGCGGTCGTGACTGATCACAACCGCGCAACCTGCAAAATTCTCAAGTGCTTCTTCCAACGCGCGCATCGTGTTCACGTCGAGATCGTTCGTCGGCTCGTCGAGAAGGATTACGTTTGCGCCGGATTTGAGCATCTTCGCAAGGTGAACGCGATTTCGCTCGCCACCCGACAATTGGCCAACGCGTTTCTGCTGATCGGTGCCTGAAAAATTGAATCGTGAAACATACGCACGCGAATTCATTTCACGCTTTCCAAGTTGAATAATGTCGGCGCCGCCTGAGATCTCTTCCCAGATAGTTTTGTCCGCATCGAGGTCGTCACGCGACTGATCGACGTAGCCGAGTCGGACAGTCGGCCCAACTTTGAACTCGCCATTGTCAGCCGTTTCTTGCTCAGTGATAAGTCGAAACAGTGTCGTCTTGCCCGCGCCGTTCGGGCCGATCACGCCGACGATGCCGCCGGGCGGAAGTGCGAATTCCATATCCTCGAACAGCAGCTTGTCGCCGTATGCTTTCGAAACTTTTTGCGCCTCGATCACGGTGTCGCCAAGCCGCTCGCCCGGTGGAATAAAAATTTCGAGGTCCTCGCTACGTTTTTCACTCTCGGTCGCGAGCAGCTTTTCGTAGTCGTTGATGCGAGCCTTTCCTTTTGCGTGGCGGCCTTTTGGCGACATACGAATCCATTCGAGTTCACGCTGCAAAGTTTTAGCGCGTTTGTCTTCCGTCTTCTGTTCGCCGGCGAGACGCTCTTCTTTTTGCTCGAGCCAAGACGAATAATTTCCCTTCCACGGAATTCCCTCGCCGCGATCGAGTTCCAATATCCAGCCCGCAACATTATCGAGAAAATACCGGTCGTGAGTCACCGCGATGATCGTGCCCTCGTAACGCTGCAAATGCTGTTCGAGCCACGCGACCGTCTCGGCGTCGAGATGATTTGTCGGCTCGTCTAATAAGAGTATGTCTGGTTTTTGCAAAAGCAATCGGCAAAGCGCGACGCGTCTTTTCTCACCGCCGCTCAGAGTGGCGATGTTCGTGTCGGGCGGCGGACACCGCAACGCGTCCATCGCCATTTCCAATCGCGAATCTAGGTCCCACGCATCCGCTGCGTCGAGCTTTTCCTGAACCTGCCCTTGCCGCTCGATCAGCTCCGACATCGCGTCGTTGTCCATCGGCTCGGCAAACTTATTATTTATCTCCTCGAACTCTTTAAGTAGATCGACCGTTTCCTGAACCGCTTCCTCAACGATCTCTTTTACGGTTTTCGATTCATCGAGCTTCGGTTCCTGTTCGAGATACCCGACCGAATAACCCTGCGAGAAAACAACCTCGCCGTTGAATTCTTTGTCCGTGCCCGCGATGATTCGCAGCAAACTCGATTTACCCGAACCGTTCAGTCCGAGCACACCGATCTTCGCACCATAAAAAAACGAAAGATAAATGTCCTTGAGGACTGGTTTCTTATCGTAGAATTTTGAAACTTTGACCATCGAAAAGATGATCTTGTTTGGTTCTGAACTCATAAGTTGCCGCCGAGGTTTGCTGAGGCTAGTCGAATTCGTCGACCGCAGACGGTATATCCCGGCTGCCGTGGAGTACACGGCCGATCTCGATATATCGCTCTTTTTCTATGAAGAAGATCAAATACGGAAAGCGTTTCATAGGCCAGTATCGCAGATTTGCGATATGAAGTTCGTGTGCATAGCGCGGGATGCCCATCGCGGGTTGTTTCGAGAGCTTCATTGTGGAGTCCTCAAGTTGCTCAACGAAATCCGCCGCGACATCCGAGCCTGCCTCGTTCAGATAATAAGCGATGGCAGCATCGATATCGTCCTCGGCGGCACGACGAAGAACGACTGGTTTTCTACTCACCTATCGCTTCTCCGCGATTCGTTTTCGCAATTTATCAAAATATCGAATGTCCATCGGCTTCTCGCTAAGCTCAGATTCAAACCCATCCAGCAACATTCGGCGAAGACGCACGCGATCCTGCTCCTTACGAAGCACATCGCGCACGTACTCGCTGCTGCTTGTATAGTCACCGTCTGTAACCTGCGAATCGACAAAGGATTTGAGCGTTTCCGTCAAAGATATGTTCATCGTACTCATACTCTTAAAACTATCATTTCATGGCAAAGGTTGCCAAAAATAACTATTTGTCCGGTCGGGAAAATATGATCCTATTTGGTTCTGTCATAGAGATCTTTGCCACAGAGAACACAGAGGACACCGAGAAATTGCTCAGTGATCTCGGTGTTCTCTGTGGCTAACTAGCCTTTATTTCTATCCGGCGAAGTGCCGCGCGTTCAATCCGATTCCGTTGAACCTCAAATCCGATTCCTGGCGCATCAGGCGCTCTGATAGTTCCGCTTGATGAAACTTCCACTTCAGGTTCGATTATATCTTTGTGCCAGTAGCGTTTCGATGCAGAGACGTCGCCGGGCATTGTGTAGCCGGCGAGCGTCGAGATCGCGATGTTGTGTCCGCGGCCGATGCCGCTCTCGAGCATGCCGCCGCACCAGACGGGAATGTTGTTTTCGCGGGCGATCGCTTCGACGAGTTTCGATTGCGTGTGGCCGCCGACGCGGCCGTTTTTTAGATTTATTATTTTGCCGCTCTTTAACTCGATCGCTTTTCGCGCGTCATCGGGCGATTTGATCGGCTCGTCGAGGCAGATCGGGGTTTTTATTTCACGCTGCAACTTGGCGTGATCGACGATGTCGTCGTGAGCGAGCGGTTGTTCGAGCATCATCAAATTAAATTCATCGAGCGATTTTAATTTTTCGATGTCGTCGAGCGTATAGGCAGAGTTCGCATCTCCCATCAACAGAATGTCGCCAAATTCTTTTCTCACAGCTTTGATCACTTCGTAATCCCATGTCGGAGAAATTTTTATCTTGATGCGTTTATAACCTGCTTCAACCTCGACGCGAATTTTATCAAGTAGTTGCTCGACGCTGTCTTGTATTCCGATCGAGACGCCGCATTCGATCTCTTTGTTTACGCCGCCGAGATGTTTCCACAACGGCACGCCCAGTTTTTTTGCTTCGAGGTCCCAGCACGCGGTCTCGATGCCGCTCTTTGCCATGCGGTGACCGCGAACCCACGACATCAACGACCACACATCGGCTGCCGACTCGACTTCACGACCGACAACCATCGGTGCCAAAATCTTTTCCGCTGTCGCCCAGGCCGAGTCCGTCCATTCGTCAGAGTAGCCGGGCGTTTCGCCGCAAGTTATCTCGCCCCATCCCTCGGCCCCGCCCAAGTCCTCGACGCGCACCAAAATTATTCGTCGCTCATACGTGCGGCCAAAGCTCGTCTCAAAAAAATGCACGAGCGGCAGATTGATCTCGCAGAGTTCGATTGTGGCGATCTTGAACATTCGGACAAAGACTAAGGTTAGTTACTAAATCGTGTTTTTACAATTTCCGACACTGACCTACACGATGAAGCCGTAGGCAATTTATAAAACCTAACCGACCACTTCAAACTGTATAAATTGCGCTGCTATCTGCTTTTTCTTGTCGGCGAGTTCGTCGGTTGTGATGATCTGTAGAATATAGTCACCCGGCAGCATCTCGGTTCCGATCGAGATAGCGCCGGACGTTTTTATAACCGTGAAATTCGTTTGTCCGCGAAGATCGAGCGGCATTTGTTTGCCGTCGAGAATGACTTTGCCTTCGTGAAAGACGCGAATCTTCGTCGTCAAACGCGGCTGTTTTGCGCCGTCGAGTTTTGCGTTATAAATTTCGAATCCGTAACGCAAAATCGTTCCGAGCTTAACGCGACGCAACGCCGTGTCGGCCATCGGGTCGGAATCTGTCGTCGTCGTCGAAGCGGGCGTATTCATCGCCTTCCATTCGCCCGGTGACAGACTTTGGATAACGATGCTCGATAGCGAGAGACGTTTCTTTTTTAAATTCGGCACCTCGATAAACTGGCTGGCCGAACCGATGCGCCCGCCCTGCGTGTCACGCAGTGCGACACGATATTGATACGCACCCGGTTTTTTTACAGGGAACATAAAATGATATACAAAGCCGCGCTCGGCAATGTTTTTAAAGCTTTTTGGGTTTAAGTTGAGCGTGTAGGTTTTGCCCAGTTGATCGACAACCTGTCCGTTGTCGCCAAAACTCATCGCGAGCACATCGAACACCACCTTCTTTTCACCGTTGGGCTCATCGGTAAATTTCATGTCCGCAGTATCGACGTGAAGCACCGAGCGGACGTAGGCGCCGTTTTTCGCGTCGCTGCCAAACAGCGCGTTGAACTTAAGATTTATGCCGTTGACGGCGAAAGGTGAGACGAGTGCGTTCACCAATTGGTTGATCGGCGTTTGTGCGGAATTGGTCGCGACATTCGTTTCGCGCGTCCTCTCGCGATCGGCGACGTTAAAAAATCCGCTGCGGTATCGCACGGTGACGCCTTTTCTCAAAACTTTTACTTCGAGCTTGTTGAAGCGCCGCCTCACAGGATCGAACGTGTCCGTGTCAGGATCGTAACCGACCAGATAGTAGCTGTGATCTTCGACGACGCGGCGAATGCCGCCGGCGATGTCGTTATTATTTACGACTGCGAAACCACCGGTTTCGCGTGCGAGGTATTTTAAGCCGTCCTGCGTTTCGTTCAATTGACGCGAGCGGGCCGACGTCGCCGCGAAAATCTGCTGCTGGGTCATTCCGCCGACATCATCCGCCGCCGTCAAACCCGTGTATTGCAAACCGCGAGGATCGATCGCATAAAAAGTTACCGCCGCTCTATTCGCCGCCTCGACCAAAACCTTTATGTAATCAAAGACAGTGCTTGAACCGCGAATCGTGCCTTCGTCGTCAGTCTCGACCATCCGAAATCCGTGCGAGAACAAAATGACGGACTTACGTCCCGGCAGATCACTCATTCCATTAATGACATAACGCAATGCCCCGAGCGTGCCGGTCGCAAAAACACGGCTGCGAAAATCGTCGAGGCTTTCGCCGCCAGTCAGACCCGTTTCGTCCGTCTCGTTCTGTGACTGTTCAATTCCCGCGGCCGGCGATTCGATCGGTGCAAAAACGGAAATGCCGCCGCTGCCCATCGCGTTCCACTTCACTTTTTCGATCGCGGCGTAGAGCATGCGTTTGTCGGCGGTAAATTGCTGCAACGCGCCGATGCCCGAGCCGGTGCGAATGATCGCGACTAGATCGCCGTCCTGCATCTGTTCATCGACAAACTTCTTGAGCGCACGACGCGTGTAGTACGCGCTCTCGAACGACAGCGAAAGATCATCCACCACGAGAGCAAAAGCGCGTCGAACCTCTCGCTCGCGCAGAACCTTTGGCGGTTCCGGCAACGCCGACGGGTCTTTCTCTTTTTCTTTTGGCTTCTCTACTTTTTCGCGAACGCTCGTGATAAACGAAAAGTTAGTGATCTGTTGCTTTTCGCCATTCTCATAGATCTCGATCTCTTCGGGCTTGAGGTCGGTGACGGGCTTGCCCTTCGAGTCGGTGACGATGACATCGACCTGAATCAAATTCGTCGTTATCTTTACGACATCATTGTCGGGCGTCGGTGTCGGCGTCGGTTTGGCATCCTGACCGATAGCGAAAGCGGTCGTTAAAAAAATTGTTATCAGCGAAAAAAAACAGCGTCTCATAGTGGCAGCCTCCGATTTACAAACTTAAGTATTTGCTATCATATAACGGTTTTTAGTATTTCACACGAGATATGCCTGAGATAAGCAGATTTTTCGGTATAATAATTAAGATGTATTGGGAGCAGAATATGCGGCATCATTTGCCTCATTTTCATGCATATTATCAAAATGCGGTAGCCGCCTTTTTCTATCGACCCGGTCGATCTTCTGGCTGGAAGTCTTCCAAATCGTCAGCGGCGATTGGTCGTAGCGTGGGCTGAATTACATCAAGAGGAATTGATGAACGTGTGGACTCGAATGATCGCGGGCGAACCATCACAACCGATCGAGCCCCTAAGATAAAGATATGAAGTTCGAATTTCATCGTGTTATTTCCTTCGAGATCTTAGGCCCTTACCGGCTCAGGGTTGCATTCGAGGATGGCACCACGCAGGACATCGATTTTGAACCGATGCTATATGGTGGTCTGTATGGACCTCTTCGCGATCTCAAGCTGTTCGAACAGGTGAGCATCGACTCCGAAGTTCATACCTTGGTTTGGCCGAATGGCGCCGATTTTAACCCGGACACTCTACACGACTGGGACCAGAACGCCCACGAACTTTATCGCAGTGCTGCGGAATGGGCCACGGTTTCCGTTTAGCGACTCTCCGTTACACAACCAATGAAAAATCTCGCTATGAAACTGGCACTCAGCACCTTGCTGGTGCCGATCCTATTCACCGTCGGCTGCTCGGCACAAACAGAGGAACAGGCGCTCGCCGCGCTTCGCGAGATGACAAAGGACGGCAAGCTGCCGCCCGAATCGCTCGTCGCCGACATCGAATCGCGCTTTGCAAATAAAAAGAGCGGTGCGCTAGCCAAGCTGCTGCGCGCGCGTATCAAGTTTGAGAATCAAGACTTCGCCGGTGCGGCCGCGATACTGAATTCGGACGTTTTCAAAAAGCGCACGAAGCTCGCCGATCATGCGCTGTGGCTGCGCGGAAAAGCATTGCAAGCTGCCGCGAATCACGCCGAAGCGTTAAAAGTTCTCGACGAATTGCTCCGCGAATATCCTGAATCTATTCGCACACGTGACACAAAACTGCTGTGGGCAACATCCGCGATCGCCGCAGGCCGAGCCGTTGAAGTTCCTCCATTCCTTATCGAATTAACCGAAAAGAACGACGCCGACGCGCTGCTGCTCACTGCAAAAGCATTCGAAGCGCAGAACTCGCAGACGGACGCGATCAAATATTTTCGCCGCACATATTTTTACGCCGCCGGTTCCGTCGCGGCTAAAGAGGCTGAAACTAAACTTGTAACACTCGCCCAACCGCTGACGCCGCAGAATGGCGATGAACAGCTCGCACGTGCCGATCAACTTGCGGCTGTGAAGAATTTTGTTGAAGCCGCAAACGCATACGCGACGCTCGCAAATTCGTTTCCTTTGGCGTTGACGCCGCAGCTCCAAGTTCGTCGCATCACGACGCTTGCAAACGCAGGCGGCAAGATAGCTGAAGCGCAAAGTGTGTTCAATTCTCTGCCAACCTCGGCAAAAGAGCGAGAATCCGCGTATCGCGAACTTGTTCTAGGTTACGCAAAGGCGCGCATATGGCCTCAGCTTCGCAGCACGATGGACGCGATGCGCGCGGCTTTTCCGAATGGAGAGCTTGTTCCAAAAACTCTGATCGACGCCGGCCTCGCGGCGCGTGATGCGAAGAACCGCACCGACGAAGGTTATTTTCTCAACACGGCCGTCGCTGCTTATCCGAACGCCGTCGAGGTCGCGAGCGCGCAATTTGAATCTGCGTGGTTTCAGCACGACGGACGAAACTTTGCGCTCTCTTCGCAGATGTTCATCGACCACCTTGCGCGTTACGCCGACAAGGACACGACCAATCGCGGCAAGGCCGGTTACTGGGCCGCACGCGACTCGGAACGTGCGGGCAAACTCGCCGAAGCGTGCACTTTGTATGACGCGGTGATCTATCGCTACAGCGCAAATTGGTATGGCTATCTCGCCGCGAGCCGTTTCGCCGCGATGAAGACTCAAGGTAAATGTGCTTCCGTGACAGCACCGAATGCGATGGTCGCAAAGGCCGCAGCAAATCTCAAAACCGTAACCGTCGCCGCCGAAACTGCGCGTGAAAATGAGCTGATGCGCGCAGAGAAAAGCGTCGAACTTTCAACGATCGGATCGTTCGACTGGGCGATCGACGAACTCACGGAAGCAAAACGCACCGCGAACAACAGCCCGAAGATCAACCTCGCGCTCGCACGTCATTACAGCTTCAAGGGCGACAATGTTAACGCCCTGCTCGCGCTCGCAAAGAGCTATCCAGACTACGCGCAGATGTTTCCCGAAGAGATGGACCGCGAAACTTGGGCGTTCTTTTACCCGCTCTCGAACTGGGCCGAGATCAAAACGTGGGCGGCGAATCGCGGTCTCGACCACTACCAAGTCGCCGGTCTTATTCGTCAGGAATCCGTCTTCACGCCGCGAGCCGCTTCGCACGCGAACGCCTACGGTCTGATGCAGTTACTGCTGCCGACCGCAAAATCGATGGCGCGTAAATACGCGGCTTCATCCATGCCGACTTCGCCAAGCGACCTTTTCGCACCGGCTCTCAACATCGAGCTCGGCACCGCTTATATGAAAGATCAGTTCGCCAAGTTCGGCCGCGTCGAATACGTCGCCGTCGCCTACAACGCCGGCCCCGGCCGCGTCCCGCAATGGCGTGCAACCTTGCCCGCCGAGATCGACGAATTCGTCGAGGCGATACCTTTTAAAGAAACTAAAGGCTACGTCCAGGGCATCATCCGCAACACCGCCCAATACCGCCGCCTCTACGACGATAATGGCAACTTTCGCGCAAACGTCGGCACAAAACCTCTTCGCGGTGAAATCGACAGCAAACCGCGTGACCAATTCGTCGCCGAAAACCCAGACATCCGCCTGGACGATGGCAGTGGAGAATAGTGTTGGCAACAAATTAAACCCAGATTAAGCATTAGAAAAGAGTAATGATTTCTCTTTTGGCTTCTTCTTTGTGATTTCTTAGCGTTCTTTGCGTCTTTGCGTGAGACAAAAGAATTTTTCACGCAAAGCCGCAAAGGACGCAAAGGAAGAAAAATAGGATGAAAACTCCTATTGCGTAATCCGGGTTAAAACGACTGCATTTCGACTAAAGTATTATGCCGCTTTTTATTTCATTGCAGTCGAATTTCGTCGCCGGAACCTCGGAAACGCTTTGCAGACAACAAGGGTTAACGCAAATGCACGCCGCAAAACCTGAATCCAAAACTACACACAAAGCGAAATCTTTCGCGGAGGCAATCCGAGGAAAAGATTGCCAATTGCCGCCCGAATAAGGTAGCTTTGAATACATATTGAGTTTCAAGTGACTGAAGCTATCTTAAAACGCATTACGAACGGTGACGCTGCCGCAGTCGAGGATTGCCTCGACCGATATGGCGGGCTTGTCTGGTCGATTGCGCGCAAGATGCTGCGTAATTCGGACGACGCCGAGGATGCGGTGCAGGAGATTTTTGTGGACATCTGGAAGAATGCCGAGCGATACGACGCGACAAAATCGTCAGAGACGACGTTTATCGCGATGATCGCGCGTCGGCGTCTGATCGACAAGATTCGATATTCCACACGGCGAATTTCGGCGGATTCGCTCGACGAAGTTTTGCTCGAGCCATTTACGCGGGCCGATAAGACGATGCAGATGAGCATCGAGGCTGAAGAAGCGGCCGAGGCGATGCGTGCTCTCAAACCCGAACAGCAACAGGTTTTGCGTCTTTCGATAGTTCAGGGAATGTCGCATCAGGAGATCTCGGACGCGACCGGAATGCCGCTCGGCACGGTCAAGACGCACGTGCGGCGCGGACTTCTTCACGTCAGAGAAGTTTTAGGCGTTGGCGGAACGCGATTCGCACAGGAGGTGTCGGCATGACAGAAGAACAACGCGAACTATTCTTCGACCTACTTGCGAAAAAAGCTGTTTATGGCCTCGACGATATTGAGGAAAATCAGCTTGCCGAATTTGATCGCGGGGTCGTCGATGCTGAATTTCAATCGCTCGAAATGAGCGCCGCTGCCATCGGTTTGGCCGGCGTCAGCGATGTCGAACCGTTTCCGGAACACCTGCGAGCGCAAATTTTGAAAAACGCCGAGCGGCATTTTTCCGAATCGCAAACCTTAGTTTCCAGTACACTGCCCACGATCAGAGAAAGTTCGTCATCGATTTTCGCAACCGAGAGCGCCTCGCCGGCGAGTTCGTGGTTCGGCTGGCTTGGTTGGGCAGCGGCGGCAGCGTGTCTCGCGCTTGCCGCAACGATTTGGTTCACACGCGTTCCGCAAGAAGTCGCAAACAATTCGCAAAAAAACATCGAACAACCTGCCGAGCTTACACCTGTGCAGAAACGCGATCAGCTTTTGAGCGCGGCGACCGACATTGTAAAAGCGACTTGGTCAGGCGGAAACGTTAAGAGCATATCGCAGCTTGTCGGCGACATCGTTTGGAGCGATGAGAAACAATCGGGTTACATAACCTTGCGCGGTTTACCTATAAATGATCAGGGTAAGGAAACTTACCAACTTTGGATTTACGACAAGTCGCGCGATGACGAACCGATCGACGGCGGCATTTTTAACGTAAACGCGAACGGCGAGATTGTCATTCCCGTGGACGCAAGGTTGCGAGCACAGCATCCGGAAAAGTTCGCGATCACGATCGAAAAACCGGGCGGCGTCGTCGTCTCAAAAGGCGAGCGTGTCGCGGCTGTGGCGACGGTTGAAACCAAACCGCGTCCAAGCGCGTAACAAGTTCTAAATTACCTGGCCTCAAAGAACTCGGAATGCCGATCACCATACTCGACACCAACGGCAATGTTGTGACGCAGTAACTCTCTAAAACTTGCGTTAAAAAAAATTGGGTAGTGTCCTAAACTTCTGATGTCCGATGACTTTTCCCTTTGTGTTCTTTGTGTCCTCGCTCGGTGCACTCTGTGATTACTTCTGGTTTTAATCACAGAGTTCACGAAGGCAGGACACAAAGGGCACAAAGGCTGAACACCACAGGATTAGGACATTACTAAAATTTGGGCGAGCCCTTCGCGGACTCGCCCTTTTTATTTACAGTGTGACAAAAACTACTTCTTTATCAACACGACCGGCGCCTGCTCGGCGTCGCGCATTTTTGTAAAGAACGATTTTACCGTGTCGTATTTTTCAACCGGCACGGACGAACGCTTTATCGTCAAGCTTCGAGTAAAGTGCAGCTTGTCGCCTTTGACCTCATACTTTGTCGTGTATTTGCCGAACGCCGTGTCGAGATTTACGGCGTCGGGCATTTCGTCAATAGCAAAACCCGCGGGCAGCGTGAAGGTCGCAGATTCTGAGAGCGCCTGCGATTCCAGCTCGATCGGGCTGAGGCGTTTATTCTCCGTAAGATATATGTCGTTTCGACGACCGACAAATACCGGCTTAAAAACCAAAAGACGGCCCGACATGATCTGACCGTATCGCGGCGCCGCAAAATCAATGTCTAGATCAAAGCTCGATCTTTCCACGTTGTCCTTTGACTTAACACTGACTAATTTTGCGCCCGTCGCACCACGCGTCAGCCAGCCTTCGATCGCTTTCTGATAATCGGCGGCGGAAAGACTGCGGCTTTCGCTGCGAAACGCCGCCCAGGTCTGGCCCATTGCACGCTCGCGAATTGTGCCCGTCATTTCGCCGCCCGTGCCTATCGAGGCCTCGATCTTTCTTTCGAGCAAATTATTCTCAGGCGGCGGTATCGGCATTGTCGCAAGACCGCCGTCGGCTCCGGCGATGATCAACGCGAGGCTGCCCTGCTCGTGATCGGGCAGATCGCCGACTTCGGTAAACGGGTCGGTCGCGTCGAAGATCAAAAGCCGACCGAGCGTTTCGTGTTTTATGATCGCGGGCGACTGCGTTGCGTCGCTGACCTTGACGGCAATGATGCAATGATTGAACTGCCGGGGCGATGGCCACTGTGCTTTTACAAATGTCGGATCGCCCGAATAGATCGCGATCGGATACGACTCGATCTTGAGTGAGCGGAGCAGTGCTCGCATCAAGTTAGCTTTGTCCTTGCAGTCGCCGTAACCGCGACCGAGTACCATGGTCGATGAACGCGGTGCGTAACCGTTGCCGTGACCGACGCCGATGTCGATCGAGATGTATTGCAGGTTTTGAACGAAAGTTCCGATCGCGCGTATCTTGTCGATCTCCGTCGGTGCTTTTGCCGTCAACTCGCGCGCCTTTGCGGCGATGTTGTCATCGACGATCGTTTGCGGATCGTGCATCGCGGTCGCCCAACGCGACACGTCGGTCCAATTCGTAAAAACGCGATTGACGCCTTTGTCGGGGCCTTCCGGTGCATAATTAATCGCGATGCGCGCTGCCATGTTTGCGACCGACGGGCTCATCGGCTCGTCCGGCACCTTTGGCAAATTGTTCATCTCCCACGTGTAAGAAGTGCCGCTTACACGCGGCGTGATCTCGCTCGTGTTGAATGTCGTGCTGCCAGCCTTCCAACTGGCGGGAAGTGTCAACGAATAGCGCGAGACGATGGTTGGGATCGGCCCCTGAAACCACCACGCGTCCTGATAAAAAAGTGGCGTATCTTCCGACACGATGGTGTAACCGAAAATATAGCCCGCATCGACGTCGCCCGTTGCGTCGATGATCTTCATTCGACCCTCGTTGTAAACGTCGTCGGGGTCGGAGATCAGATCGAGGATAAACTTTTTGTCGTAATACTTCGTCGTTCCGTCGGGTCTGACGATCCACGCTTTTATATCCCTGACCTTGCCGGAACTCGTAAGATAAAAAGCGACCGCCGACGCAAACTTTTTCCCTTCGCGTGTGAGCAGCCGGACGGCATAATTTTCCGTCGTAACAAGTTTGCCGTCACTGCCGAGCACGACATGCTGTTCGTGGAGAACGGCCGCCGCCGACGTTTCTCGGTCATAACCCGACACGTTGACCGAGGCAGCCTGCTTTAGCCAAACCGGCGGATCGTCGGCAAAGGTCGCACCGGCAGCTACAAGAAGAACAACGACGCCCAATAACGATCTGTGTAAAAAGTTTGACTGCATATTTTTATTTTTGTCTTAAGGTTATAGTGTGCGAGTCGGCCTTATGAAACGCATCGAACAAACCCTTTAGCGGTTGGTATGCATTCTGTTGAAACAGCACAATGCCACCGCCGCCGAAATGGAAATTGCGCTTATACGAGAGCATGGATTTCTGCACGTCGAATGTCATTTTTATGTCCACCGAGCCTACATTAGAGGCGTCGGCCACTCGGGCCGGCGCATCGGCATTATCTAAAATATAGTTTGCCGGCAGCTCGATGGAAATATCGTCGCTCTCCGACCATGGTCGTCTGAAAAATATCGCGTATTTTCGCGAGGCCGATGAAAACATCGCCGGCACGCCATACTCAAAAAATCCGGGCTGTAGGAAAATACGCTTGCCGGTTCGCTGCGCGTAATTTGGGACACGAATCTTATACTCGTAAACAAACGGCTTCTCAGGATCGGCGAAGTTTTGAATCGAGATGGATGACAACTCGGACGTGCTCATCGCGGATTTAACCGTTTCTTTGAGCATTTCTTCACGCTTGGTGTCCGACTCTTTATAATTGTCGAGCTTGCGTTCCGTAGAGATATGGCCGGAATATTCGATCTTTACGGTGCCCTCAAGGGTTCCATCTTCTGACAATTTGAAGCGTCCCGTCCGCTTTGCGAGGCTCTTGTCATAACCGGATGACGTAGTTTCGGTGGTCATAAAGTCCTTGTTATTGAGCAGCAGCACCGACGTGGCTTCCTCGTGCCAACTGAGCATTCCATACGGCACAAAAATGTCGCCCGGCGAATAATACTTCCAACGTCCGTCGATCTTTACGGCAGCACCGATAAAGTGAATGAACGATTCATGCGCCTGAGACGGATCGAAAAACTTCTTGCTGCGGTCGCCGCCGAATGCCAGCCGCGTTTCGTGCCCGAGCGCCGACGCGAGCGACGCAAACAGCTCGTTAATGTCGGTAACGTTCCCTTGTTGTTTTTTATACGTGTCGTTTGCCGATTTGCTCGGTTTGATTTCGTCCTTTTGGTCTTCGGTTAAGGTGGTGTCGTATGTGATATTGCGAATCTTGGTTTTACAGAACTCGAATATTTTCTGCATCTGTTCATTCGGGTCCTTTGCGTCGCCGACGATCTGCGCAGCCGCGGCCTTTAGGTCCTTGTTCGGTTTCAGCGTATCTTTTATATCCCAAGTCTCGGCGAGCCAGCCGCCGACACGTGCCCAAAAGTCCATCGACGACGATTTTGTATATCGCGTGTAATAAAGGATGAGCCACGAGCGAACCTCATCCATCGGCGGCATCTGCGGCTCGTCTTTTACCGCCGGGACGTTTTCCATCGTCGCCCGATAAAAGCCGTTCTTGTCCTTAATAAATTTGTTGTCCGCCATGTTGAAGGTCAAATAGCGTGCGTCGTTATACGGTTTGAAATAATATGAGATGGTCTGAATCGGCACGTCATGTTGAAACATCATTCGCATGTCGTTCGCCGAGCCTTGGTCGTAAACTTCCTGATATCGATACTCGATCAACGCCCCGATCTCTATATTCGGGACGGCAAACGACTTTGCCTTTACCTTGATCTTGTCCGTTTTGGCAATCTCGCGATCAAAAACGTCGGCCTTTGCAAGCTCGACCGCGGTTCCGTCGGCTTTTGTAACACGCGCCTTTATGTCCTTGATCTTTATCCCTTTGGTAAATGGAATATCGACCTTGCTGTATTTCTCGCGGCCTTTCTCCGAGAATATCTTCACACGGAGATAGTGTTTCATCACCATGTTTTCAGGATTACTGTCATCGACACGCACTTCCCAAAAAATAACCTCGGCATCGGCGTCTGACTCGACCGACGCAGTTTTCATCTGCATTTCCTGCGGCGATATCGGGCGCCAGTCCTTGTCCTGGGCGAGAGTCGGCTCAGACGCCGCAAAAAGAAACACGAACGCGAATAGAAAAGTAGAGATTGTAAGTTTCATAGAATCCTCAATATTTGACTGTCAGGCGCACAAAGCCCCACGGCGTTTACAACAACTTAAGCTCGTATAAGGAAGTGTTCTGACATTACTTTATTGTGCCCAAGTTTACTCAAATCGGCAGGTGAATGCAATGTATTTTTTTACGCATTCGAGTCGTCGCGGTTCTGTGTTATAATTTCGTCAAAATTCAGGTTTTTATTATATTTCAGGAGAGATTTTGATGTCTTTTAACGAGGGAAAATTACGTGAGTTGCTGGGTGACGAAGCCGGAAACCTGCTCGAGCATGTTTGCAAAACAATTCCGAAGGAAAACCTTCATCTGCCGGGCGGCGATTTTGTCGATCGCGTTTGGGCGGCGTCGGATCGCAGTCCGAGCGTGTTGCGGGGTTTGCAGGCGCTTTACGGCAACGGTCGTTTGAGCGGCACGGGTTATCTTTCGATCTTGCCGGTCGATCAGGGAATCGAGCATTCGGGCGGTGCGAGTTTTGCACCGAATCCGATGTATTTCGATCCGGAGAATATCGTCAAGCTCGCGATCGAAGGCGGCTGCAACGCGGTTGCATCGACCTATGGCGTGCTCGGCGCAGTCGCGCGAAAATACGCGCACAAGATTCCGTTTGTCGTAAAGATAAATCACAACGAGTTGATGACGTATCCGAACCAGTTCGATCAGGTGATGTTCGGCACCATCGAGCAGGCGAGCAATATGGGTGCGGTCGCCGTCGGTGCGACGATATATTTTGGTTCTGAGGAATCGACGCGACAGATCACCGAGGTCGCCGAGGCGTTCGCCTACGCGCATGAGCTTGGGATGGCGACGATACTTTGGTGTTATCTTCGCAACTCGAAATTTAAAACTGCCGACGGCGATTTTCACGACGCGGCCGATCTTACCAGTCAGGCGAATCATCTCGGCGTGACGATTCAGGCCGACATTATCAAGCAAAAACTTCCGACAAGAAACGGCGGCTACACGGCGCTCAATAAAGAGGGCAGCTATGGTAAAACGCACAAAAAAGTTTACGAGGAGCTTACGACCGACAACCCGATCGACCTCGTCCGTTATCAAGTCGCGAACTGCTACATGGGACGCTGCGGGCTGATCAATTCCGGCGGCGAATCAAAAGGCGCGAGCGATCTTGCAGACGCCGTACGCACCGCCGTCGTCAACAAACGCGGCGGCGGCACCGGCTTGATCTCAGGCCGCAAAGCTTTCCAACGCCCGATGACCGAAGGCGTCGAGTTGCTCAACGCAATTCAGGACGTGTATTTGAGCAAAGACATCACCGTCGCCTAAAAGCACCACAACGCGTTTTCTGATAGTATGAAGCCCGATGAGTTAAACGCTCGTCGGGCTTCTTCTTCCTACTTTTACAAATCACGCCTATGTCAGATGCAAGCAAGCAAGGCTCCGTCCTAAAATACGCATTATTGCCGACTCTCGTCGTCCTGTTTCTCGCGATCTTTCCGCAACTAAACATTTGGCTGGTGAAGGGCACGTCGTGGAACGGTGCGTATGTGGTGTCGAACTACGACGAGGTTGCCTACTCGGCGTATGTCAATGCGTTGATCGATGGCCGCCCGCGCAAAGCAGACCCTTTCATCGGACGCGACGATATCGATAAGGAATCTTTGTATTCGATCCAATTCGTTCCGCCGTTTGTGTTGGCGACCGCTGCCCGGACTCCCGGCCTTTCTGCATCAAGTGTTTTCCTCGCGCTTAATTTTCTGATTCCCGTTTTTGCGACGCTTGCGATCTTCTTCTTAATACGGGCGGTGACAGGCGACGATTTTCTCTCGGCCGTCGGCGTGATCGCGGTGCTGTGTCTGGGCACGGCAGTCGCGTTTCAAGGGGAACTACAGCACAAAATTCTCGGCAATTATCTCTGCGACTTCTTTCCTTTCTTGCGGCGGTATCAGCCGGGTTTCGCGTTTCCATTGTTCTTCGTTTTCTGTTTGTTGGTTTGGAGATCGTTTACGCGACGTTCTCTCGGCTTCGCTCTCGTGGCCGGAGCGATTCTCGCGATCCTTGTATTTTCTTATTTTTATCTTTGGACGGCGGCGCTGGCGTGGCTCGGGTGTTTCGCTCTCATTTGGTTCATCTTTCGTAAAGGAGAACGAATGACGGTGGTAACACGAGTTGGCACGATCTCGGCATTCGGACTGGCGGCCATCGTTCCGTTCTTTCTGATGCTTCGAAATCGTCCGCAGAACATGGACGACACACAACTTCTGAATCTGACGCATGCGCCGAATCTGCTGGCTCTGCCCGAGATAATAGGATTCGTCATTATTGCGGCGATCATCCTTCTGGTGAAAAAAAGCAAAGGCTCGTTTGCCGCACCGGAAGTGCTGTTCGCGATCTCGCTCGCAGCGACGCCGTTCGTTTTATTCAATCAGCAGATCGTAACCGGAAGGTCTTTGCAGCCGGTCCATTACGAACTGTTCATCGCAAACTATCTCATAATGATCGCGATCGTCTTGACGATATGGATCGCTGCGAAGTCTTTATGGGGCGATTCGGCGGCAGTAAAACTAAAGCGGCCGCTGTTGTATTTCGGCTTGGCAGCGATTGTCTGGGGATTTATCGAATCGAGCGCGACCGCTACGCGAAACGCCGCGTACGAGAACCTTCGCGACGATGCGATGCCCGCGTTGCGTTATCTGAAGGAGCAGCAAGGCCCGACGCCGTCCGCGACCGGTCGTTACCCGACCGTCGTCTCGACCAACCTCATGGTTGCCGATTATCTGTCGTCCGTCACGTCGTATCGCTCGCTCTGGAACCCGCACACAAATTCTGCCGGCGGCGTTAACCTCGCTGAGAACAAAGAGCTTTTCTATCGATATCTCTATTATTCCGGCTTTGACGAAAAGGATGTTGCGAAGGCGCTCGACGAGAATATGTTCGAGGTGAAGGCCGCGTTCTTCGGCGGTGGTCGTGCCCTGAGCGAACTCGACAAAGGCGCAATGCCGATCACACGAAAGGAGGTCGAGGCAGCCTTGAAAGATTACGCGGCGTTTCGTAATCAATTTTCTCGCGAAAAGGCCGCTGACCCCGAATTGTCGCATATCGTCGTCGCGACAAAGGCCGAGCCGAATTTCGAAAAGCTCGACCTCTGGTACCAACGCGACGAAGGCAAGACGTTCGGCTTGTTCAAGGTTTACAGTCTAACTCTACGCACGAACTAAATAGCCGCAAAAAGGCGCAAAAGACGCAAGAGGTTAAGTCTCTCTTCTGCGTCTTTTTGCGTTTTTAAGGCTATCTATTTCTTAGAGTAGCTCCGGTGGACGATCTCGATCCACGAGTCTGTTTTTATAAAACCTGAGCCGGCTTCTTTGAATTTTTCAGGAAAGCCGCCTTTCTTTATTTCTTCGAGCGTCTTCTTTTTCTTCATCGCGTCGGTCACGATCTTTGCGGTCTCGACGATTGTGTCGCGATACGATTTTAGATCGTCAAGGCCAGCGAGCGGACCGTGGCCGGGGATGATCTTTGCATCCGCGGGAATCGTCTTGATGAGCGTTGTGAGATTATCGATCAGCCCTTGGACGTTGCCGCCGCTATCGACATCGACGAATGGAAACCGCCGCACAAAAAAGTTATCGCCCATGTGAACGACATTTGCTTTTGTAAAAAACACGACCGTATCGCCGTCGGTGTGGCCGCTCGGATAATGCACGGCCTTCACTTCGTCGCCGCCGAAGTGGATCGACATGCTCTCGCTGTATGTCACCATCGGCAGCGCGTGTGATAAATACGGTGCGGTCTTTTGGCCGAAGATCATCGGCGGATCCATCATTCGTTTTCTCACGTTCGAATGGGCGACGATGATCGAATCTTTGCCAAAGAAAAAATTTCCTTCGGTGTGATCGCCGTGCCAGTGCGTGTTGAAGATAAATTTTGGCGACGCCGCGCCGAGTTCTTTCAGCGCGTCGCGAAGTTTTTCGCTCACCGCCTTATAGTCGTCATCGACGATCAAGATGCCTTCGCTGCCGACGATCGCGCCGATGTTGCCGCCGCGACCTTGCAGCATATAGACATTGCCGCTGACCTTCGTGACTTTGACGGTGATGTCCTGCCGGTTTTCAAAATGACTGTCGTCGCCGTGCGCAAAAGTCAAAAAGGTTAAAAAACAACTCACTAAAATTGCCGAAATTATTCTCTGCATTATTTCCTCCAAAATTTATTTAATTATCTTACGCCCGAATATGCTCCGGTGAGAAAAGGGTTTGTCGCTCGTTCGCGGCCGATAGTCGTTTCATCTCCGTGGCCGCAGTAAACGGTGAAGTCGTCACCGAGCGACAAAACATTTTCGCGAATCGACGCGATGAGCTGCTCGTGATCGCCGCCCGGCAGATCGGTGCGTCCGACGGTTCCCGAAAAAAGACAATCGCCGGTGAAAACCGCTCGTTGATTTTTTTCCGCGAGCACGATGTGCCCGAGCGTGTGACCGGGGCAATGTCGAATTTCAAATCTCAGATTGCCGATCTCAAGTAACTCGCCGTGCTCGACAAATCGCGACGGCTCTGGCGCCGGCGCGTATTCCATTCCCATCGCACGCATTTCGTGCGGTTGGACACCCATAAACAGCGGTTGCTGCGGCAGCACTTCATACAAATACATTTCATCTTTATGAAGCAGAATTTCCGCGTCGGGAAACTCAGCGGCAAGCGCGCCCGTTCCGCCGATGTGATCGAGATGCCCGTGCGTCAAGATGATCGAGCGCAGATCGAGATCGCTGCCGCGAATATAATCGACGACCTTTTGTGACGGCTCAGCGGGATCGATACAGATCGCCTGTTTCGTCGCGTCGCACGACACGACGCGTGTGTTTTGTTGAAAGGCGCTCAGCACAAATGTTTCAATTTTCATTACAAGTTCCTGTCGCCAACGGCGACAAACATTAAAGCCTAGGGTGCAGCCCGCTTTGGGCGAAACCCTAGGTCACAAACCGCACCATGAACGGCTCGCTGTAGGCGAGCAATCCCGACGCGTCGGGATTCGTCCCCTTCAGGGACGGTTTCGATTTCATATCGTTTCCTAGGGTTTCGCCGAAGCGGCTTCACCCTAGGCTTTATTATTTGTCGCCGTTGGCGACAGGACTCGGAGGTGCTTTGCCACGTTAAAGTCGGGTTCTCTTCTACTTTTCAGCACAAACTCGATCGCGTCTCGATATGTTTTTGCGTCGGGCTTGCCATTAAAACACGGCGTTTCCGTTTCACTAAGATTCAAATAGCTGATCAAACAACTGAGCAACATCCACAGCAGAATCTCTTCGTCGGTGCCGAGCGGGTTGTGTTTGATAATGCTCTCGCGATCTTCGATTATTCCGCTGACGATGCGCGCGAACTCGGCTTCGGTGATCTTGGTCATAGCTGCTCGTCGTACATTATATAATTCGAGCGTTGCATTCCGACCTTGTCGTAAACTCGCTGGGCGTGAACATTTTCGGTTTCGACGTAAAGACGTATGCCATACGCTCCGGCGTCCTTCGCCTTTGCTTTTACAAAATCGTATAGAAGGCTGTAAACGCGTTTGCCGCGACCCTCGGGGCGGATGTAAACGCTCTGGATCCACCACCACCAGGCGTTTCGCCAATCGCTCCACTCGTATGTGATCATCAAGCCGCCGACGATCACGCCATCTTCTTCGGCGACGACATAAAAACCTTTTTCCGTGTCGGTAAAAACGGATCGAACTGCGGTATCGACAATCGTCGTGTCGAGCCGCTTGCCCTCGGTCTCGAGCGCCATCGCGAGGTTGAAATCCACCAAGGCAGCCGCGTCGTTTTTATCAGCGAACCTTATATTCATCGGAAATCTTTCCGGAATAAGTGATAAGTGAAAAGTAGTATGTTCTGACTTTGCACTTACCACATGTCACTTATCACTTATTTCGAATATGCTCCTGCTTGACTTAGAGTGAGCCCTCCTCTAGCCTTAAGAGTTTCGTGTCGGGAGCCCAAGTGGCCGCTCGGCGCAATCGCCCTTTACGTGCGGGCTACGGATACATGAAACTCAGAATACTTTATCACGGCAATTGTTTCGACGGCGTTTCGTCAGCCGCGATTTTTACAAAATTTTATAGAGCTAAGATCGCAGCAGACGCCGATGTTTACTACACGCCGACGATGCATCGTGCGGGCAATGCGTTCGACCGCGAACAGTTTGACGGCGATGATAACGCGATCGTCGATTTTAAATATTGTGCTGACGAAAAGCTGACGTGGTGGTTCGATCATCATCAGTCGGCGTTTTTGTCGAAAGAGGACGAAGAGCATTTCAACGCCGACACGTCGGGCAAAAAGTTTCTCGACACGACGTGCAAATCGTGCGCCGAGTTTATCGCACGCATCGCAAAAGAAAAGTTCGATTGGGAAGATAAGTCGCTCGCCGAATTGATCGAGTGGGCACACATCATCGACGGTGCTCTTTACGAGTCGCCGGCGCAATGCGTTGAACTTCGTTCGAGCGCGCTAAAGCTGATGCAGGTGATCGAGGGTGAAAAAGATCCGTCATTGGTTGAGAAGATCATCAAAATGCTGACTGAAAAATCTCTCGATGAGACGCTCGCCGATGATGAGGTTCAGGCGAAGCTTGAACCGATACTCGAGCGTCACTGGTCAACGGTTGAGATGATAAAGCAGCGCGCAAAATACGAACGCGGTGTCGTGTCGTTCGATCTGACAGACACCGGCATTGACGGCTATAACAAATTCATTCCGTATTATTTTTACCCGGAGACGACCTACAATGTAGCGCTCACGCAAAGTGAATTTCGCACAAAGATCTCGGTCGGCTCAAACCCTTGGTCGCCGCGTCCGCGCACTCACAACATCGCCGAGATCTGCGAAAAATACGGCGGCGGCGGCCACGCTGTTGTCGGCGCGGTTTCGCTAAAACGCGACGATCTCGAGCTCGGTAAAAAATATATGAGTGAAATTATCGAGACACTTCAGTTTGAATAATAGAAAAGAGGCTTTTGGAAAAGTCCGCTTTGCGGACAACAGAATTAAGCTACATGCGTGAGCGTGTAGATTGCGAATATTAATGGTTGAAGCCCGTTTTGCGGGCGATAGCTCTGTAAAGGTTACGCTTTCGTGCCGCCCGCCAGCGGGCGGAATCATTGGATCAATTTAGCTCCACGCTCACGCGTGGAGCTAAATTCTTTTGCCCGCAAACGGGCGAAGCGAGTTTTGAGACAGACTCTTAACCTTTATTAAAAACTTTCGTCGTTGTGTCCGTGCCGCCGTCGCGGTTTGGACGCTGTGATTCGACCGTGAGCGTTTTGCCGTCAGCGGCCAGCGTCCACACTTCGGTGCTCGTGCGGTCGCCCATCGGCGTCTGCGTAGTGCGTGTGATCGTGAGTTTGCCGCCGTTTATTTTTGCTTTTGTAACGGTCGTCAGCGCGCCCATCGGGGTTTGCATCTCACTCTTAGTTTCCTTTTCCAGCGAATAGGTAATTGTGCCGTCGCCGCCGCCAAAACCACCGACACCTGGACGACCGCCGCCGCCCATTCCACCCGGAGGCGGACCTGAAGGCGCTCCTGCCGGCGGTGCGTTTCGTTTTGTCGCGGTTTCGACCTTGATGTCAGCAGCCGTTTGCGTGACGGTCATCGTTTGCGATTCGATAGATGATTTTTCACGGTCGCTGAGTTTTGATTTAGCGACGTCGAGGTTCCAAGTGCCGCCAAAATTTGTCGTGCTCTGCGCACAAACCGACGAGACCAAACCAAAAACGATCAATGCCGCTGTTATCAGAAGATTTGTCATAAATTAACTCCTTTGAAATTGAAATAGAATTGAGTAACTGCTTTATAGACGCAATTCTATTTCACGTGGTTCAGCAAAATTGTAAAGAAATGTGATCAGCTTTAACGACGCTCAGCTTTCGGTAAACTTGATTTTATGGAATGGAAAATATTCGGGACGGCGATCTTAACGGTGTTTTTGGCGGAGCTCGGCGACAAAACGCAGCTTGCGGTCATCACGATGACATCGGCGACCGAGTCGAAGCTCGCCATCTTTTTTGGCGCGGCGCTTGGGCTGATCGCGGTCACGGGTCTCGCGGTTTTGGCGGCGTGATCAGCCAATACCCGCCGAATGGCTGCAACGCATCGTCGCCGCTGCTTTTATCGTCATCGGCGTGCTGATGCTGGCCGGGAAGCTGTAAAAGCGGCTCAAATTACATAAATTTGGTCAAAATCGGTTCAATCTTCAGAAAAATCCATCAATTTGGATGAAAACACGCTTTTTTAGCGAAATCCACGTCTATTCTCAAAAAACTCACGCAAATTCACATCAAAACATGTTTTTCTGCGAAAAAACACACAATTTCACAAAATACATTCTGTGATAGAACCAAAATCATTAACTAACAAAAAAAGCGGCCGATTGCTCGACCGCTCATAGTCTGAAAAGTGGAAGATTACTTATTCCTCTGCAATAAAATCAAGATCAGAGACGGCGTCGGTTAGGGTGACGACGCGGGTCGGCGGGTTGAATGTGAAACGCTTCGAACGGACGCTGACGACGACCGTCTGGCCGGCTTCGATCGCGGGGAAGCGATAATAGCCGAAGCTGCCGGTTATGGCCGAGTGCTGTGTGCCGTTCGCCTCAAGTAAAAAAACGGTCGCGTTGCGAACACCATTTCCTGCCGACAGAAGGACGCGTCCCTCGACCGAGACGTTTGCCGCCGTCGGTTGTGCAGCAAATCCAACGTCGAACGTGTGATTGTTCGCTCCCGGCCCGCCGGTCGTTAAGCTAATGACGGGGAAGTTGCCGGCCGGCGAACCCGGCGGATTTGCAACTGTGCTCGCGTCGGAATCGGACGAGTCGTCGTCGCCGAATTGCGAAGTTTCATTGAGACGTGTAAGCAGCAAACCGAACAGCGGACCGCCGGCGTTATAGTTTACTGGATTGTCAAAGCGCACTTGATACGCAGTGTTGTAAAGCAAGTTGAGTCCGAAAATTGTGTTCCCCGTGCTTGTGCCTGCCGCTGATGAGAAGTAGTACTCACCATTTGCATCGGTCACGGCTGTGCCGATGAGAGTCGATCCCTGATACAGGCGAACCGTAATTCCCCCGATCGGAAGTTCGCCGGGATCCTGAACGCCGTTGGCATTCGCATCGCGCCAGACGCGGTTGCCGATCTCGATCGGCGCCGGGTCGGCCAGGATAGCAATGCTGCCGCCGATGCCGCCCGCCTTTCCAAAGTTACCCGTGTCGTTGCCGACACCGTCATACATTCGATAGCCTTTGGCGAAATCTCCCGAGTTGTTGTTGAGCCAGCGGATCCCTCCGTCGTGCGTCATATTCG